>Ga0080006_1187454_pt1 | contig 62335 bp, 49 predicted proteins | sample RS3BMetagenome_FD_69209 | JGI IMG/M metagenome (GOLD analysis project Ga0080006, IMG submission 69209) | Ferric oxide microbial mat and aquatic microbial communities from Rainbow Spring, Yellowstone National Park, USA - RS3B (SPADES... ...
GTGGCAATGAGCCTATAGAGTTCGGGAATCGAGACTTGAGTGCTGCCATCAATATCAGGAGATGTGCGGTGCCGGAGAAGAGACTCGAGGATCTGACGCGATCCAGCTCCATGGGGCAGCCTCTCAGGATCGAAGCGTTCCTGCGTAAACTGGAAGCGATAGAATGCAACCGGCCAAAAAGGCTAGCTGGCGTCCGTGCGTCGGTATTAGTTGCCCCGATATGGTCGTGGGGCATTTTTGGTTCCATTGACCGTATAATGGACAGGAGCGGAGGTTCTCGAACGGATCGATTCTCCGATTTGTCAGCGGAGCGCCCGTGTAGAGGTGCATACGGTGGTGCGAAAAGTGTTCACTGTAGAGTCGGCCCAGACGAGTCGTTGGAGTGAACTTGCCTCTCTTCTGATGATGACTATCGGTCTGGAGCTCTAGGCGCGCTAAGGCTTTCGAAGGGTTTCAGCGCTGGCTTCCGTAGAGCTAGGCAGCACTCATGTTTTGCGGGGCATCCGATTTGCTTCATAGAATCTGGCTAATGAGTAACTGGGAACGGGAGAGGCCAGTACTAAGCGTTTCTCGTCGGTTCGAGTCGCCCTGAAATTAGCCACACTTATATCGAATTACGGGCTTCCACACAGACAGATAGCATGCTTCACCAAATGGACTGAACTGCAAGTTGCCGAAAGCGAGCTGCACCTCAAGGCCATGTTCTTCATGAGGTACGGAAATCAGGAGCTGTGTCGCGTTGCTGCAGAGCAGATCCACCTATAGTAGACAGCTCGGTTCGAGAGCGAGTCCAACCGCTACGCAGAGCTCGCTGTATTCTATGATGCACCTTGAGGCGATCGGTTGCACCCCGAACGATGAGACTTCTCAGCAGTTTACCGTGTATCATCCGAGACGACCACAACATGGATGTGGAGCAGCGTTCAGACTGAGGCTTAGTTGCGCCTTTCAAGCAAGTGACGATACCAGTAATGGAGGAGAAGTTGTCGGTGGCCCTGCTCAGAGCAACGAGCCTATTCATGCATGTTCGTTGAGGTTCGTGCAGGTCCGTCGAACGCGCTCAAAGCGGTCGTTGCATCATCCGTTTGACCTGGCTTCGTATGCTCGCGTGCATGTCTTATTTGATGCCAACCAAACAGTTGCTTGTACTCTTGCGCTGGTTTCGGCGCTAGTGCTCGACCAGTTTTGTATTCCCTGCGTGGTCGAATAGCGCCTGAACACACGCACTAATCTTGATAGGCACAATGAAACCTCCGCTAACTTCCCGAATAAGGGCTGTGGCGAGTTTCTCTTGTTTCCACAGCGGGTCTGGAGGACTACTTGTTGTTGACCGAGGCAGAGGCTTCAGTCAAACGTCAGCTGCGTTTAGACTTTAGTGCAGCTTCTTTGTAGGACCCAAGTCAATTTTCGATACCCCTCTACGGGCAGAAGCGCTACTGCTTTGCATCAAGAGATGCCGTTTTGTGCACGGACTCTGCAGTGGGCGGGGCACTATGCTTCAGCCGCTTAGGCCAAGGGCGTTGCCATTCTCTGCTGCTCCAGGCGTCTAATTTTGCCGGCGACTCGCTCGCTGACAGCTTATCGGTTTCTCGCCTAATAGTGATGCGATCAAGATAGATCGCATCATCACATCCTATGCGAGCGCGTACGAGCGTTGGTCGAAAACTAGTTCTAACCATTGTACTCTGGTCACAAAGTGGAGTCGAGTCTGGGAAACACATGAGCCGCTTCGGGCCAACAGCTGGCGTGTCCGCGATCCGCTTCATGCCATCGGAGCTCATCCTGGACGCGCTCACCACAAGAGAGGTTTGCTCCTCGGGATGATTCTTGGACGCTGCAGCGTCGAGGATAGCGTATGCCATTGGCGTCGTCAGACGCGCGATCAGCGTGGATGCGCAGCGTAGCGGCTTTCGTAAGCGCGACGCCTCAAGCTCCATTGATGGTGCAGGACGCGCACCCTGAGGGATACTGCGTTCGGCGGTGATGTTTCCAAGCTGCGAACGCTCTTGTACGGAATGCGATAGACTTGGATCGGCCCACAACGGAATTCCGTGCACCCTCCAGTCAAATGGATTGATACCGTCACGAAAGAAACCCCCTGAGAAGTACCGAAGTCTTCGGAACGCTTGAAAGCCTTTCTCATCAAAGCCGTAGAGATCTCGTTTCGGAGCTGCAACAACAGAACCAGCGCTGCCGCTATCAGGGGGTTTCGCGGCGCTCGTTGCTCGAATCTTTGTGACGGAGGTTCCCGAGTGATCGCTAGATGCTTTCTCTTCGCTGCGCCTTCTGTGTGCACTGTTCCATTTCAAAACCCCTTTTCGGGCTAGTTCCGCGATGTTCGTCAAATGGCGATAGAGATCGGCCCCAATCGGCGTTTTCAGTGGCAGGATCTTGGCAGCTTTTTGAATGAGCTCCAGATGCGGGTAGCGTAACTGCAGCGTGGCCAATTGACTCGAAATTGTGAAGAGAACGAGGTCGAGTTTGATCCGCTCTCGTTTCATGACCTGTTCCATGATCGTTCTAACTCTCTCCATGTCTTGCCTGATCCTACGTAATCGTTTGTAATTGTCGAACGTGTTTGATCGAGCTCGCCTTTTCTGTTCTTCATCGTTACGTGGCCTGAAAGCTACCGACGGGTCTGGATTGTTCACATCGGGCGGATCTCGAAGATAACGTAGAATCGGTTGACCACCACGCTGCTCACGTTTCCGTCTCCAGTGCATGTATAGTGCATCTATATGCTGCTCATTTAAGCCGAGAGTGGCGTCTTTCATTAGCTGGGATTTGGCGCTGTTCGGCGACATGAGCGTCCGAGCGGTACCCTGCTCTTTTTCCAGAGCGTCCATTGCACGCTCGAAGGTGTCAAGATCGATACATAGTTCATTTTGCGCGAAACGCTTGTCCCCGTCATCAGCCTCGTAGTCGATCTCTCGCTCGAGTAGGGCCCTGTCGTCGGCGCGTGCATCTACGTAGGTGTCGCTCAGCTGGAAACGGTTCCGCACTTGCTCCAACAGAGCCTCGGTGTAACACGGAATCTCCCGAATGACGGGTACGGGTATGATAACTGTGCGCCTTCCGTCTATATGATCGCATGATGCGCTCTCCGCATCCTCCTCTTGTGCGGTGGATTTTGTCTCTGCGCGTTTTATGCGCAGATTCATAGATGCTAAGAGCGCTTCTTGAAGATGGCGTTCTCCAAGCTCACCTTCTTCGACTCCAGTGCCATATTCTGGCAAGGCCCGCTGAGCGGAGACCACTTCGACATCGGACTTGAGGTCCGCATCTGAGCGGATGATGAGCAGAGGGCGTTGCAGGTCAATGGCCCTCGGCCGGAAGAGCGCGCGGCGTGACATGGTAACTAGAAGAAGCTATATCAACTAGTACAAAACAGTACCAGTAGTCAACGCTCCCGAGCCTCACTGAGCGCCAGCCCCCCGGTACTGCGGGAAGCGAAGTTTTGCAGAGCTGTAGCTTCAGACAGTCCAGATCAAGAGCCTTTTTCCAGGATATTGTATAGTCCTGTTTGCGCTCAGGGGTTTTTCTGCCGACAAAAACCCGAAAAACGCCTCTCCCACAGGGTCTCCAAAGAACGTGACGTTTCAGAGTGTCACGCGGTTACCGTACCGCACCCATGGGTATGCTGCCCCCGCCAACCTCTGTCGCCGGTTGGCTCTTAATGACTATAAGAGTCAACCAGAGCGACCGTTCCAATCAGAACCAAGATTTCAAAAGAACTCAACGATAAGCTTAAGTAGACACGCAGCTGTGGCGTTGTAAGACGGATTAAAATTGCATGACTCAACTGCGCGCTCTGCTCTAGCCTTTCGATTTTTTCAAAGTTTTTGAAGATATGCAGCATCGACATTCCAAGAGCAACAGAAAAGGTACACGGGTTCATAAGCAATTCTCGGATTCTCGGACGCCTCTTCAGAGTGGCCCTTTCTACTCCCTGCAGCTGTGATTCGTTCCGTCACCGTCATGAACATGACTCGCGACGCACTCTGAAATAGTTGCGTCCAAAAACCGATGCTGTTATCCATTTATTGAGTGCAAACCTCCATTCTACCCCTTTACTTATGTGTATCATGTCGAAATCGCACATTGTCCAAATTTTAGGTCTTCCTGCTTCAAGGCAACTCGTGGGCGCAGCAATTCGCGCCGCGGGATACACAAGGAATACGTCTCGACATCGTTCTTGAACGACAGTTGACGAGCTTCTGTGAGAAGCTACGTGCACTTTTCATGTCAAATTGTCGGTTCCACTCTAAAGACCAGTTCGCCTCAGTTCAAGGACATCCACGAGACAAGCATTCTGAAACAGCATGATAGCTTTCACGGTGCATGCACCGAGAAGCGTCCCGCTCTTTAGTTTGCATGAAAAAAAGAGTCTTGGTTTCGGAATTAAATCACCGTATCGATCGCTTCTGATGAAGAGCGTGTCACCGCTTTGCAAGAAGAAAACCCAGACGGATTTAAATATCTCGATTGCTTGTCCAGCCTGGGTTTTCGTCACGGCATTTGTTTCATCGAGGACTGCATCGGGCTCCACAAACCCGATATCGGATGTGACAGTGTGCGCTTGCACGAGCAGCGCACAGCGCACTCCCCGGGAGGATCGCTGCTAATAAACCCATGATCATAGGGTACTGCATCGGGTGCGGGTACGGAGGAGTGCATTGCGGAGAGCCACGTGTCCGAATCAAGCGCATAAAACGAGCCCTGACGCAAGCGCTCTCGCGCCACAGCGCAGCGCTTAGAGCAGGTGATGTTGTGGACATAAAGGAAAACCTGGGCATGTTCAACAGTCACCGTCGCGAAGCGCGCACCGAGGCTGTATGCAAGTAAAATGAAGATAGCGAGCGAAGCATAGATCGGAAGAAACTTCTGTGCATAAAACGCTCGTACGATAGACGGAGGCTGCTAAATCGAGAGTTGAATGCTACTATAACAGCCTTCGACTGCTGACAAGATAGCTGTAAGAACGAGAGAGATCGTCGTTTCAAAGATGGATATAAGAGAAAGGAAATCTAGTCATAGCAGAAAGAAAAGCCCGCTGAGGCTAGTGTTGATGATAGTGGTAAGTGTCCGAAACTTTAGCTCGTGTGCCCGAATTAGTGGAACCGCTCCACTCCAGTCTAATATTCCTGTAGTCTGTACGAAAAAACGCTGTCCGGATGATCTGGAAGCATAACGCCGCAACGGCCATGTAAGCAAAAACGCTGATTGACGAAGGTGCTTGCAAGCACCGTGAACTAGCTACCAGTCAAAATTGCTCTGTGCTTAGAACATGGGCGAGAGAGGCAGACCATCAACGCTTCGCCTCGGGTCGAGTGCTCAGGTACGCTCAGTCGCTCAGGGGAGACACGTACACACAAGTCAGCATTCCGTGAACCAGATGTTGCTTTTGGGACATGATCGTCGCCGTCATCCGTGACGCTTCGACTTTCGTGCGTCCGTGCCACAGCTCTCGTGGAATGCACGTTTTCAGATATTCGATGGGGCATCGCGAAGGTTACAGTGCATGGCGCACTCACGAAAACATATTCAAGGGTGAGCGATCCGCAGGCAACAGAGTCGGAATGCGATCACATTCTAGGACGATCCGCGAGTCGATCCGGTATGATGGAGAACGGACTCTGGTGTGTAATTTCGATTTCTCTGGCTTCATATTTGGCTGCAGTGACATATAATTATTTATTAAAGCCTATGCCTACGTTCCCACGGCTTCAGCAGCTACCTCACGTTCCGAAATATTGCGCAAGCATTTCCAGACAGCAGAGTTGCACTTGAAGCCGCTCCCGAAAGCAATTTGCCAGGTTCTGTCTCCCCGGCGCATCTTTCCTGAACGCTCGATGAATTGGAGTTCATACCATATAGATGCGGATGATGTGTTCCCGAAACGATACAGCGCGTACCGACTGGGTTCTACATCCTCTGGAGTCAGTCTGAGAGACGCCTCGATCGTATCGATGACAGCTCGACCGCCAGTGTGAATGCAAAAGTGTTCGAATGCTCTGTGAAAGTCCGGAACGTACGACTTGACGTGCTTCTGACCCAAATACCTTCGGCGCGCTAAATTCACAAAGAATCGAATGTGGACGTCTAGCGGGAAAACAAGCGGCCCCAACCGAAAGATGTTCTCTCGCAGCGTCTCGCCGGCGATCTCCATGATGTGTTTGGATAATCGGACGCCCCGAATCCCCTTCTCATCTTCCTCCTGGAAGATACAACGGTATGCTAGATCATCGGCGCCCCGGTGCGTCCGGACAGTGTGCAAAAGGGCATACTTGGCTCGCCTAGAATCACTGAGCCGATTACTTAGGAGCACGGCCGCTCCGCCGAGCCGAAACAGCGTATTTGTTATGAGCATGCTGCGCTCCTGTCCCAAATACCAATTCTGTGTTATATTCTCAGTACTCACGACCAAACAGAGAGCATTCCGGTGGCATTGGAGCAAGTCCTTGGCGAGATCGATGGAAATCAAGCCAGCGCTGCACCCCATTCCTGAAAGATTGTATGTCAGAATACTGGACTTCATTTTGAAATGGTTCACAATCATGGACGTTAGAGACGGCGTGGGGTTGAAAAGGGAGCAGTTCACGATGAGTATGTCAATGGCTTTTGGATTTGTTTTGGTGCTGCGGAGCAGTTCCCCAACAGTAGTGAAAAGGACCATTTCCGCCTCTCTGCGAGCGCTAGCCATATTGAGAACGCGATCACCGCGACCGCCATTTGCTCCAATCTCTTTCGCCCGGAACATGGCTTCGGGGAAGTAGGTACAGTCGCCAACGCTAGCTCGCTCCAGAATCCTTTTCTGGAACTCGATTGATTCTGGGGTGAAGCAGTTGGCCTCCTCAGTAAGCCGCAGGAAAGTCTCCTTGGAGACTTTGAGTCGCTCAGGCGGAATGAACGTCGCAAAATCAAGCAGGTAGACGGGCTTTCTGCGCCATGTGAGATATACCACGCCACTCAAAATGAGAAACAGGAACGTTATCGCCAGTTCGATGACGTTGTACTGGTACTTACCGCCGAGAAGACTCAGCGCTGGGGCCGAATAGTACGCTTCATAGATTGTTGCAAACGAGACCACCACGAAAACGCCTAAGAAAAAGTGCGAAAGGTTCTGGACGAACTCCGAAGACCTATACCCTGAAAAAATGTAGGAGAGGTTAACCCAGGCACCTGTTTCGCGCTCTTGCAAATACTGCAGCTGCACCCGCTGCCAGAGCGCCCGCGTCGAAAGCGACAGTGCAGTCAGCGGGTTTGAAGGTCGCCCACTGTGGGCGGCTGACTCTCCATTCGGGACCGCGTCAACGACGTCGGCGTTGCCCTGCCCGAGACTCGGATCTGGAGAAGCCATTCTATTTTCGGCCCTAAATCTTCTCTCACCGATACCTGTTAAAACAAGAGTCCTACCTGCTCGTTGTGGTGCAGGGCAAAAGCGTGGAGGCACCGGGAATCGATCGGTTGGCGCTCTGTCCAGAACCCGGGGCGAGGCAATGCGAATGCCTCGAGTTACCACTATGCTGGTTGACTAATCTCCATGCCCCCTACGCTCAGATTGAGCGCAGAAAGTGTATATAAAGACGTGCGACGTGACGCGGGCCGGGACGCATGTGTGCTCAAATCGCCGGAGCTTGGCGGACGAATCGCGATCGCCGCGCAGATGGGGTCGGTGCTGCGTCGAGTCGCCGACGAGGTCGCTGATGGGCAGCTCTACGAGAATTCTCTTTTGTGGTGCAGGATCGCAGACATGACCAGTTATCTCCGGTGCGCAATTGACATAGACATCGAGAGCCGCATGCGTCATTCCGTATGAGAATTCCAGGCTCTGCCAACAACCAGTAATCAAACCGTCTCCTCCTTGGGTATCATGGTAAGCTCACAGAACGATTTCCCATCGTGCCGAGCCTACCATCCGTGCGGCTGGGGCGTCTGCAGCGCGGCTGCGGACGCCACACGGACACATAGTTGATCTATCATATTCTTGCGGGTTCCGACTCGAGGTATTCGTCGGGGAGTAGGCTATGAAAGACCCGCAGATGCCAGCGCACTGAATTGTGGGTACACGGCGATGAGCTTGTGCAACGGGACGCTGTGCTGCTGTCAGGTCTCGCGTTTGGCGACGTGTTTTGCACCTCGGAACAAGAGGTCCAGTTTGGTACATGATGCAGGTTCTCCAGTGCTCGGCGAACGGAGAGGATACGTGCCATTTGGAACATATCCCCATCGAGAGAAATGAGAGGGGCGTGAGCATGTGGGCCTTCCTACCTGAACCTGTCGCTGATGAGGTTTCCGTTTTGATGAAAGCCTCAGATGGGGAGTGATATGCGCTGTAGATCCATATCTCAGCCTGTTCTAATGCTTATTCGCCGCGAAAGCTCAGCGGGTTGTATAGCAGCCCCTGCCGCTGCTGCGTTCCGTCTCCGCAGCCTGCCCAGGCCAACGTACACCGAGGCTAAACGAGCGGATTCGGTTACCAGAATGACCTGCATGGGTTGAGTCTGGAAAGGATTTTTTGATGTTGCCAGCACAGCTAAATTTTTTATGTTTCTGACGCAGCATTTTTTTGATGGAGCTCCACGTGCAGGGCCGCAGTGCCATGTCGCGGTGGGCTCGCCCAATCCTGCTGATGAAACTGCTATACTAGCCCGCAACGCAAAAACCGAGCGATATTCCAGCATTGAGAACGCTTCGAACACACCTTTCATCGGCGTTGCGCAAAGCTATGTCTCGGGGTGCCGCTGCTCGATCTTGTACAGGTGTCGCTGAGCGCTGCTGATCAATCAGTTTGATATACCTTCATTGAAAAAACGGCAACTTTCCAGCGCTGCTCATGCATGGCACGAGGCTTTGCATGCTCTATGTGGAAAGGTTTGTATCGGATTTCTCTATTCTGTAGCTGTAAACGTACATCCAAACATCGGGTTGCCTTCGTCAATTGAAAGTCCCGCCAGGCTGCGGACGGACGTCAGTTTGCCGTGTGTGTATTTCATCTGTATTCGCTTCGCAGTGTCGACTAGTACACGCAGACGCGGTTGCTCTGAAGGCCTTTGTTGCACTCGCAACTTCTATGACATGCGATTTTCGCATCGGTGCCGCAAGGAAGCTCGCTGCCGCTGTACGATGGGCGCTGCCTCGCGAAACTCACGAAGCGCACTATGCCGCAGAAGACCGCGGATCTTGGTCCCGGTCAGAATTCCTGCGACAAGCCGGGCATTTAATATATGACATCAGTTTATGACTGGCCGCTGCGTGAGAACGGCGCGTTGACAAATAGCGCGGGCCACAAACTCCGCGGCATATGCAGAGGGTCCTCAGTCTTGCAATCGTTACACATTGGGTGTTCTGCGTGGACCGTATCATGGCTTGTGGCGGATAAACCGGACCTATTCTGCCATCCATGCATCGTGGGTGCAAAGGTCTGCCATTAGCAACCATTAAACTTCAATATAGCAGAGGAAAGCTTGTCTGCTGCTTCCATACGCATTACCGTGTCGAACATGTTTTCCACATGGACATAGCGCAAACGCGTCCAGCGGCAAGACGATCGAGGGCTTCCTGTCGTCCAGGGGGTCGCTCTGGAGCTCATGGAGCATATTAGCATCTGGAGAAGCACGGCAGTCTATTCTCTATGTATCGGGGGCGTCTACGCTACTCGGAGTTTGTAGTTTGAATTCATGATTCAACATCCTAAAGAAGAAATAAGGTGGGCGCTCTGCGCGCTTCTGATTCACTGAGAGCTACCTTCGACATAAACGACCAGTTTCTACAAAACTACAAGATGATGCCATGGTTCCTCCTGGGCTAGATAAAGCTGACAGCGTATAGCGAATGAAAATGCATAGCGCCGCGATTCTCGGCAGCTGCACCGAAGCCTCTCCGACTTAGTCCTTGCGTGAAATGTGATTCCATTTCCAGCACTACGGCACAGAAGCCAGTACAAGTTCCTATGCTACGCACACAAATGATCGTTCTGCAGTGCTGCTCATAGACACCACAACAGGATTGTGCAGCGGAATACGATAGCCATAAAGAAGCACAGCGAACTTCAACGAAAACAGTTGCCTCCCACGAGATGACTTTTCGGCGATTCACGCCCAGTTCGGATCTACACTCAAAAAAAGACTTGCTACGATTGGCTCCATCCTCATAGCAGTATGGACGATCAAACATCGCTGAGCTGCAACATTGAAGTCCGCACGAGCTGAGACTTTTCTCCAGGCGAATCGCCAATACTCTCTCTAAAGCCCCTATTTAACGCCTAGATGGGCATCTCTTTCCAGTTTTAGCTTCAAAATAGAACATTGAGCAGCTCGCTATTTTGTGCTTTTCATTCTTATCCAGAACTTTGCCATAGGGTGTATAGCCTCGACATTCGAGGTGCTGCAATAATAGCCCGCGGATACATCAGCAGTATCAGGATGCTCGGTCGCATGTTCTATGTGACTCTAATGAATCTTTGCCGCTGGATATCGTTACTTTGCTAAAACGAGAATGATTGGAGACTCTTCCCTCGAGCACGGTCTCGTGCGATAATCGACATCACTATCCAGTATATCCGAAAAATCCTCCGCTCTTCGTCTGTCCTTCTGGTTAGCATGGCCCAATCCCAGATGCTTCACGTTTTCGATCTTCCTTCCTGATGACGACTCATAAGCTCTGCAGCTCGCGCAGCTCGATAAACGAGGAAATGAATGTTCGACGTTATCCCATGACGACTTGTATGTAAGCTCATGCGGAAAGGTAAATGAAATTGTTCCATCAAAAAAAACGATTCCGTCCGAAAGAAAAATCATCTGAACTCTGTAGCGACCAACGAGATTGCATTGGGCAGCGACATGATGCCGTTCACCGGGTATGCTGCCAGAGGCTCCCGGCTCTCCTGTTTGCATGCGGGAGGGTTTTGGATTCGGACTTTCTGTCCCTGAATCGATCGATTCCTGTGAAGCGTGCATCATCGCATTGCTCGAAGGGCGCGTGGAAGGATCGGAATTATTCGACGTTCCGCAACCTGCATTTCCTTTCCGGTAAATGTTTCAGCATGAACAACATCGCGTTCCATAAATCCACTACCGAATGGAACAGCGTGCATCAGCCCAAGCAGTGTTCAGGGTGCTCACCGAGGGGATCGCCCTACAGAAGCCGTTTATCGTCGGGTGCGGCATCAGGCGCGAAAACGGAGGAAGGCGTCAAGGAGACCCATCTGTAAGCGTCAAATATGTGAACCGAGCGATGAAGCAAGCCTTTACGTGCCGTGAATTTGCCCTCTGAAGATAAAGTGCTGTGGACATATCGGAAAACCTGACCACGGTCATTTGTAACCGCTTTCTGTGTAAGGGACGCACTTGCGCAGTTTATGAAGAAGATTACGCAGCAGGCAAACTGCAGATGCCAACATCATCTCCTGATGAAAAGCGTGGGAAACAACCGGAAGATGCCAAGTCGGGATCAAGGCCGCCATGAACACCGTTCGACTCCTAAGAACAGAACCGGAGGTAACGGAGAAACCGGAGTATCATCAGTCTGAGATTAGATAGAAGAAAAGGGAAGCAGCCGTTGAAGAGCTCGCGTAGAATAACGATCAGGATAGCGGGCAGCTATCAAAGCTTTAGCACATATGCCAGAATTACCAAGGTGAAACTTTCCCATTAAGTCTGACATGAGTATCGTTAGAAGTAACGTTCTGTCGACCGATGAATCTGACTCGGGTGATGGGGATGCCGCCGCCCCGGAGCCTCGCCCCAGACGCTCTTGCATACTTGTTCTCGTCAGTGGCGAGGTGCTGCTGGCAGAACGTACCTCCCTGGGGTGGCGAACTCGAACCCAAGTAACATCTCTTGGTTCGTATTTATCCGCTTGGTGCGATATGCTTTAGCGGAGACCATGCGATATCCCTGCAAGCCATGGTAAGCCTAAGCTCTTGCGTTCGGGCTGCTCTGCGTAGTCTCTACCCTGGGCTCCGTATGCTGCAGTTTACACCGAGGCGCATATTCGGCCTTTTGCCGGTGCTCACCGTCTGCCTTCTGATAGCTCTGGGCTATATAGCAATCGTGGTGGTGACCCTCGTGCCAATGCTGGCCGCGAAACCGTTCTGGGCGACAGTGCTACTTCTATTAGTTCACTGCATTCTTGTGCTGTTACTGTGGTCATACGCCGCGGTGGTGCTTGTTGACCCGGGGCACGTTCCAGCGACGTGGTCCTTCGCCCGCCTTGGGTGGCCTCTTGAGCTTCGAGGCTCACCGGAAGCACGGGATTTCGCGGCGAAAAGCGACCTGTCCGATGCAGCGGACGGTTCTGAACGTGGAATGCTCGTCGAAGGCCTACGATTCGTCCCTCATGACAAAGTCAAGCTTCCTGCGGTTGTGCTCATGCGAAATCGATTCAACAGATATCGATACTGCAGCAAGTGTCTGATCTACAAGCCTGACCGAGCGCATCATTGCAGTGCACTGGAACGCTGCGTTCTAAAGATGGACCACTTTTGTCCGTGGACGAATAACACTGTCGGCTTCTATAATCACAAGTTTTTCGTGCAGTTTCTTTACTATGGATTTATGGCATGCCTCGTCACAGCAGTTCTATCTTTTCCAGCGATTGTACAGCGCCTATCGATGGAGATCTCTGACGAGCAAACAAGAGAGTTCGTCATCGTCATTCTCGGACTTATTGGCTGGATTGTTTGTGTAATTTTCGCGTTTGCCTTACTTTTTTTCGCTGCGTTTCATACGTACCTTGTGCTCAGAAATCGCACAACGATAGAGACATATGAAGCAACAGATCCAACTACAGCATTGGTACTGGAGGCGTTTGATTTGGGGCCCAGAGCGAACTGGAAGAGTGTGTTTGGGGGGCACGTATGGGCGTGGATCCTTCCGGTGTGGAGCAGACACCATCGCGGAGACGGCATCTCATGGGAAACCAGGGTTCACCGGGAAGCCTTCGTCTAAAACTGTTCCCGGAAGAGTGCTGTCGATCGACTTGACGAGCGCACAGCGGTGCATACTCGAAAACGATGCATGTGTTATCGAGGATTATGCTGCAGCGCCTATGAGCAGCCTGTGTTCTCGCGATAATCGCACTCTGAATGCTTCTTCATCTTGAAGGTGTATTTGGCAAAGAGGAAAACAGTCGGCGTTAAAACGCTCTATGAAGCGCACTTGCGCACCCGAGCTTGGCCCTGGGATTTATCGTACGTCATCCTTATTTGTTGGCGTTGACAAGACGCCCACGAATATGTCAATTCGGGACCAGCGACGCGCGACTTGAAACTTATCACGTTGAAGGCCATTGCGTCCAAGGCGACGATATGTTACGCGTCCAGCGACATTTTACGCTGTGCTGGAGGATGCTCGTGTCGATGGCCGCTCTAGGGCAAGCTTGTGATACATGCAACGTTCTACGCATTTTTTGTTCCACAAGTGTGGAACAGATGTTCAGTCTCATAAGCAGCTTCTCAACGACAATCACGGTCGGTCTAGCTTTTCTGCACGTAGACTCGAGTTGTGTCAATGACATGGAAATCTACTCCGATCCCTTGGAGTTCCAGTTCGTGTTCTCTGCAAGCGAACGTTGCGGGTTCCTCGTCAAACAACAGCGCTGTCGCCGAACAAGACGAGCGTTTGTTCGTTCGGTTGGAAGCGCTTTCTCGAACTCAAGCAATACTATGTTTCGATCGAAATGGTGCTCAGTCAGGAACGTTTCCGTGCTTGAATGCGAACGCTTTCAGTTGCGAAGCGTGTCTGTCAGAATGAGACGGTGATGCGCTACTTGTAGCGCTCCAACATGCCAGAACAATGCGATATTCCAGCCGCTATCCGACAGAGTGCGCTTTTCGGGCATCCGATCGTCACCAAGCGAGAAATTATAGGCGAACTGGTCACCAAGGTTGCATCTTTCGTTGGAATCGGACCATTTGTCCGAGCGCGCCCTTCCATGAGCCAGGTTGCGAATATACCAGAATCAAGCAGCTCAAGTATCCACGCAGAAAAGCCCTATTTTGGCAGCTGCTGAGGAGCGGAAGACGGGCAGCGTGCACCATGGACTCGCGTCACAAGAAACAACGCTTTGGCGTCATATGCATGGTCGTCTAGCGAATCATGAATGTCGCCCGTCACCGACAAGCTTGCAGGGCATTGTATTGGAATGAGGGGAGTGCTGCCCAAAAATGCTGTCATGCCGTCAAACAGCTCAAGCGGTCCAACCGAGCGAGACGTTTTACTTTCTTTTATGCAGCCCGAGTGCACAGCGAAGCGTCGAGCTCATGTGCTCTTTAGCTTCTTCAGGTATATGTACCTGAACATTTGCTGAGGCCGCAAATGCATCGAATTCGACAGCACGGAGCAACTTAATGGAAACAGGATCTTTTAGGCTGTTGATCCATATCAGATCCTGGAACTCCGGCGCTCTTCAGTGTTTCGGGAAGGCGAGACCCGCGCCATACTCTTGGAGGGTCGTAACCGGCGATAAGTTTTTTATGCTGCTGGCAATAGGCGTCCGCGCAGCTCCAAAGGTTCCGCCGCACTGTACATCGAAGCGCGCATCTGGGGCGACGTATTCCATGCAAGTGCCGTTCAAGAACACCTCACCGAACTGGCGCTCAGCTGTAGGTGCTCCGTGCAGCGCAAGCCGCGTATGGGCTCTCGTCGCCGTTCGAGCTTAAGTATCCGACGAGCTTGCCGACACGAGTCCATGAAAACTGCGGATATGGCGCAAAGCTGGACGCCCTATGCACGCCGCAGAACGCACATGCAGGCACCACCCGTAAGGACTGTTTCGGAGCTTGCTCACAATCACTTCACCCGAAGCGCTGTTAACAGCGAGCTCTTGTTGTTGCGCAATGCTGCCCGAGAAACAACAGTCGAAAGGCAGAATCGTGGCGTGCTGGCGTGGTACACATCCGAAAAAGCGCGCCTTCAGCTATCTTGGCGTGAGCGACCTGGGCACGTTTAGGCGTATCGTCAGCCTGGTGTGAACCGTATGCAGGCAGAGTTGCGAGTTTCTGATCGAATAATCGCTCGGATAGTGCCCTGTATTGGTTACGCACGGATTGAAGATGTCTGCTTTGAAAAGGAATCAAACAGCGCATGTCCTCACACGTATGAGGTTGTGAAACGCATCCGCGGAGACGCTTTCACCAAGAATATACAGGCGAAGAAACGAGGATCAACGAAATTTGAATAGATCAGACTGAGTTTATACCTCGCCCGGGTTGATCACAAACACCAGATCCATCATAGAAACGCATTAACCTGAGGATGGCTCTTGCGCGCCGTCATCGGAGACTCAGCTCGCCTGGGGCGCTGCAGCAGCCACAGACGCTTTGTGAGGCATTCCTGCGGCTCTTTCAGACTTGCGCAATCGGCTAGTGGAGTATTTGTAGGTTATGAGACGGAAAAAGTCACGCCATACGAGCTCGAAGAAAGTCGTCGATTTCTGGGCACCCTCGGAGCCGTTCAGCGCATGGTCTCTAATCTCGGCGAAAATGCGGCGTGGCGACACGCACCCTAGGGCCAGCCATGGTGAAATTTTGCAGCTAAAGTCGGCACCGAGGTGCGCTGCAGCGCGCTCAACATCACCCCCGACAGAGAGCGCATGTTTGGCGTCTTGGACGTACTGCGCGAGCCGCTGCTGTGCCTCAGACTCACCCCCGCGGAAGTGATGCAGACTGGAGCCCGCAGTACTCGCAGACCCGTATTCCGGTGTCTTCGGGACTTGTCCCAGTCCGAGGTCCTCCAGCGTCGGCAGCGTGCCGTACTCGACATGTCGCGGGATGGCTCGGATTTCGTCCGGGGCGGCAAGAGGGTCACGAACGCGCGACTTGCTCTCCACAGCGAGGCGGTATTCAGTGTATACGTCGGGCGTCTCCTCAACAGGGAACGGCAGGTCCTCCACGGCATACAGTGTATTCGTCCAGAAGGGATGCACCTCTACCTTCATATCCTCCAGCTTCCTTGCTACAGCCTCTTCGCATTCGAGCTCCTCGTAGGTTACCTCCTGATGGTAAAATACCTTCTTAATCTCATACTTACGGCAAAGATCCGGAATAACTTCCTCGGGTTTTCCTATGCGGATGAGCAAGTTGTTCCCTTTCTTCTTCAGTGCTTTGCGCAGGTCCGCTACGGACTCGATCAGGAACTTGGCGCGGTATCTTCCCGTTTTCTCAAAACCAAACGAGGTTTTCCCAAACTGCCGCGGATCGAAACAGTATACCGGGAGCACGCTTGCACCCTCCTCTAGCGCAGCACACAGCGCGGGATTATCGTCTAAGCGCAGATCGGAGCGGAACCAAAGCAACACAGTGCCTCCGTTCTTCCCGCCGAATTCAGCGTTCCCTCCGTACTCCGAACCGATAAACTGGGGCGCTGGATGCAAACTGAGCCTCTGCAAATTCCGCACTGCTGCGCCGCTTCCGAAATACTCGCTGCTGCGCTCGGCAACGCAGCCCCGCATGACCAACTGGTGCGTACGCGAGGCCAGTTCCCAGTGCCGGTGCTCTCGAAAGTGCCTGCGAACGCGTCCACCAGCATGCCGTACCTGGTGCTGGCGCAACACCGTCAAAGCAGATGTTGTTGGTGAAACAAAAGCAAAGCCCAGAACCATAGTTTCAACAACGACGAAACTGTGTTTACCGACAGCACAGACCGGTAACCTCGACGCGTACTCGCGAACTTTCCGGTAGCGTAGCCCGTTGCAAGACGGCAAGTACGCACGACGGAATCACGGGGGGCGGCGTTCGCGCTGCAATCTCTACCAGCATCATCTGCTCGACGGCGACGCCATCGCGGAGCGCGCGCGCGCCCCTGCGCAAATGTGGACATACGCATACCTTAGGATTCCTGAGGATTCGCGCGCTGCAACCGATCCCTGGAGCGATATTCGATGCCTGGCGCAGCGTAGCAAAGCGTACGAGCGCAGCATCATTTCAGCAGTGGCCAGCCATCGACAGTACAGCATCGGCGAACTCGGGTGCATGCTACGCCTCCGTTTACCTGCCCGGGGCTCGGGCGCTTGGCTTTACTCGAATACACGCAAGCAGCGATGCGCCTCTGTGGGCAACTTCACTGCGTTTACGTGTCCCACAACGCGACTCAGTCAGTGAAACAGCGCTCATGGAATGCTGCATTTGGACGGGGGCATGATCGCTGTCGTGCACAGTGGTTGCTCGTGCCTTCCGCGGTGCTATCTCGTGGATGTCAGGGTGCTGTAGAGAGAGAGAGGCCCCCTGTCAGGCGAGGTTCACATTCGGATCGAGCGTTTGCATGACATGCCGATGGAGATCGCGCTAGAACGTGTGTCCCGTGTCTGGAGACCGAAAGCAACCGTGCGCCCTGGAATACTGACGCGGTGCATCAATCCTTCACCACAAAAATGCACTGGCTCCGGTCGCATGCGTCAAACAGCAAACACTGTCGCTAAGTACTCTACTCTGCAGCGCATGCAAACTACATCCAGTATCGATCGTGGAGTGCATCCTGTCCTACACGGACATCCAGACGTAATGCGTCTGCATTGCCCTGCCAGGTACATAACCTCTGAGTGGTGCTGCCAGAGAGCCGCGGCCGCGATGCCCACCGTGCGCGCGATGCACGCCACATAGAGCGTCGATCTAGCATTCGACTATATGAAGCGCATTGATTTTACAGAGACTTGCCCGCTAGCCAGAGGGATTTCGTGCTCGCCGCCTCTCGAGCATTTGCTGTCGCAGACAATAGTCGCGAAAGCGATTCAGATCCATGCGGATCGCCGTCTCGACAAAGTTCCGAACAACGCCCGTTCGGAGAACCGCCGCTGCCAGCGGCGACATGGCATCGTACCGAATGTGCATGGTCAGTCTGGTGCATGGTGTTGATTCGATGTTCATAAAGGTGTTATCCTTCGCATCGTCGAAGAGTGCTGCGCCATAGTGCTCGAGGCCGGAGATGCTCCGCCACTCTATTCGTTGGTTCGGAATGATGCGCGTATCGCGAGTCTTCCATTCCAGCTCCACGCTCTGCCATGAAAACTTCCACTCCACGACCCCAGGCTCCGACTCCGACCGCTGGCACTGGGCCAGCGAAGCCGACCAATCCTTGACCCGATCGAGGTCAGCAAACAGCCGGTACACCAGCGAACGCGGTGATTCAATGACGATGGCCGCTTTCACAGCCACCCATGTAGCCTGTTGCGCCTCTCCGGGTGCAGGCTTCCCTGAAGCTTCCCCTTCGGCGGCGCTGCGCAGGCGTCTCTGCAGGGTGTTCGAGGCACGCTGGTTCGCGACTCGGGCTGCGGGCCTCGCCGCTCCCCTAGTCAGTGCGCACCAGCCGGGTGTTGTCGCTGGTGCGTAACCGCCAACAAAGCAGGCGTCCCTGTGCACTCTGAAAAGCTGTTTCGGTAAACAAACTGTGAACATGAATATGTAAGTCTTGGGATGAGAAAGATGCGCTCGCAAGCGCCCCGTTACAACGAACGCAACAAAGTCGTAACCGTGGCGCTCGACGGTAGCTGCAGCAACTCGAAAGCACCGCCATTCAGCAGCTGAGGCAACATTTCGCCATTGGCGTCGACGGCGCTAGCGCGGAGTGGCTGCTACAGCCGTGACAGAGGAACATGGACTGTTGAGGTGCTCGTGCTGTTTCTGCCTAGATATTTTTTGCGAATTCTTCGATGTGCATCCGAGGCATTTAAAGCGCAGAAAGCATTGCTTATGGGATCATGCTAATTTTTAGGGTTCCGGGTGCTGTGTCGAGGTTGACGCATTCGGCGCTGTGCCGCAAGCACTCGCGACGTTACCGGAATCAGGATGATGCGCGATACGCTCGAACTAGGGTTCGTAACGTAACTGATATGATAGAGGAATATCTACATAGAAAAGCGTCTGTTGTTCTCTCTTCCTGACGTGCAGTGTGCTCAGAGCATGCATTCTTTGCGTTTTCGATCACTGTATTTCAAGGCAACAGTGGGAGCTGTGATTCGCGGCGATAAATAAAACATGTCGATCATTGACGAATTGTTCACAATATTATGCCGAAATTTCACTCAATCTGTATCGTCAACCAATACAAGCTCTTCATAAAACAAATTTTCCTCTGTTTTTTCGGCATCCGTGAAATGGCAATCGACAGCATCAGGATACCCCTCACGGGACATGCCTCCAGAGGTTCCCTTCTTTTCTCTGCGCACGAAACGCGTCTCCGACTCGGACCTGAGTCATCGCAGCAATCATTCCAAGTGCAGGATTTGTCGAGGTTTTGCACGAACGGAACCGAGACAGATCCAGATAGCTCAACTTGTTCTTCAGCCGTGATTGCATTTCGGGAAACGTTTCCTCACAAGAACATCGCGCTCGCCAAATCCTCTACCGAATGGAGCAGCGTCTGCTTGCACGTGCAGCGGACAGGGTACTCGACAAGGGGCCGAACAGAGGATGCCCATTATCTTTTTGTTCGGCACCGGGCATGGAAATGGCCGAGGATATCGAGGCAAGACACGTGTACCTGTCAACGGCATGTATGGCGTGATTCAGGAAGCCTTCGCATGCCACATGGCAGTACTCGGAGGATAAGGCATGAAGGACGTATCGAAACACGAGACAACAGTCTCGTGTCATCGACTCGAAGAGTGCACCGAGCCTACGCGCGAGGAAGATGACGAGTGGCGCCTGAGACGTTGATTCTAGCTACATTTTGGGCGAGCAATGCGTCGACGACAGACGGATGCCGGGAAGTCGGCACGTTGAACGCTGCTATCCACATCAATCGACTGCCGACGACGGAAGTCAATTTAGGAAAATGACCGACGTTTTAAAGTCCGGAGATAAGAGAAAAGAAAATAGGGCATTCGCGGATGAAGCCAGCAAAGAGTGGTATTCTTGATTGCACGAGAACACTTCAACTCGGGCGTGTACGTCCGATACATCCAAAAGCACTCTTTTCTTTCCATGCAAACATATGTGTAGGAATGTTAATCACTGATCCAAGGCGTTCGCGTCGCCATCGATGTGAGGTCCATGCACTGAATGGGATGTTTCTCTCGGCTGTACAGTAGGTCTGCCAAAGTGCACGCCTGTGCATCGCAACGAGGTGCGTTTCTGAGGTCACCAAAGCAAGGCGATTTACGAGCTTGCTGCGCATCTAGTCCTGTACGAATACGTCCCTGTGGCCTGTCACATATCTGGAGCGATAAAGCGATAAATCTGGCGTGTGCGACTTGTCCATATTTTACGCCAGTGCGAGCGGTGAGAGTCGTCGTCTCCATTTTGCTTTCTGATTACGTGCATGAGACGACGGCCGCAAACGCCTCTGCAACATTTACTCGGTGTTGTCGGGCACCGAAAGATTCTAACAGACAACGTCTGCTTCTCAGAGCGTGACAGGAAACGAGTTCGGATGTTTTGAGTTATCAATATAATCGCAGACCTTGAGAGCTCTTCCGATGAGGCTTCTCGCAGGGCCTCCCAGAAGGCATGATGCATGGTTCAGAAAATACGTCATCTACGGAAAGCGCCGGCCTCAGATCGAAGCGTCCGTCAATTATTCCAAATCAGCCGCATCCTTTGGAAAGAGTCCACGATATGCATGTTTGTGTTCAGGATCGAGTGGAGGAGGTCATTTCCAAACACGCACCAGACAAAGTTCACATCATCGACTGATGAGCCTTGAAAGTAAATCAGCGTGTACGCAGTAATATCAAAAGATGAAAGGACACTAACCTTCAACTATTTACCAGGAGAACCGTTCGCGGAATGTATGCAAAAGTCTGCCCATGTGAGACAACTGGACGTTCATGTACTCCCTTACTAAGTCGAAACAAGCATGACCCTCTGCTCTACGCGATGCGCGTGACATCGATAAGGACCACGACGCCGTCGTCCGACTTGTCGAAATGGCTGCTTGCATCCATAAGGCTGTCTTCGGATGCTATGGAGCCCGACACAGATTGAGCAGCTTCATCTGCTTTGCTTTCTGGTCTTCGGCCTTGCCCTCTAGGTGCAGAGTCACGGCAGCGGCGAAGACGACCGTCACCTGGGCATCCATGCCATCCATGAAGTATTTCTCTTCTTCTATTTTGAATGGTCGAAAATATGTCTCGTTACATAACACAGACCTAGGTTTCACTAAGTTTGCTCCAACTGAAATTCCGCCCGTATTCGTTGTCTCTGTGAGCTCCTTTCCGGTTCCTTCCCGAAAACAAGAAATCATGAATTTGCTTCATAAATACTGTTCATGAAAATTGTTCACATGATCCATACTCGCTTGTGGAAACCAGTCTTAGCTCGCTGAGGAGACCATGCAGTATGGAAGTGTCGATGCAGATGTTATCGGTCTTGAACTGATACATGGGGACAACATCGAATAGACACTTGAAGAGACGATGGCGCTCGCATTCAGTGCTGCAATCTGCTTTGTTCCGAAGAGTGCTGTGCAGTTAAACGCAGTCGCGAGCAATGCTAGGAAGGCAGACACCACAACTCAAACATCCTGTAAATACAACGTCCATAGGCCCGAGGCTGAGTCCAACACAAGAAGCGCGGACTCGGACCAGCAGCGACGATCGCGTTCGTTAGGACTCTTCTTCCGATCCTGCTACCATCTCGAGATCATCCAGTAACTGCCCTCCATTTGGCTTCATCGGCACGTCAGTTCCCTTCCCCAATTCTTCGCTTCTCTGGGCCGGTGAAAAGAGTTCACAACGCCCACAAACTGCGCTTCAAGACGAGCACGAGATTGACTAGCATTTGGTATATCAGGTTTCCTTGGTGCTCTCTGGAATCTGCGCTGAGCATGGAACTGTCGCCGCTGTGGCGGGGCGGCAAGTCCAGGTATCCTGGTAGGCGTTTGTACGAACCTTGGATACGACGATCAGGACGAATTGCATTTTTAGTCCAGCGCATCAGCTGTGCAGCAGCCTGATGATCTTATCAAATGGTTCCAAGGGAATGCGGGCAGCGAGCACCACAGCGTCCAGAACGCGGACGAACCGTTGCTTGACGAGGGCCTTCAAGGCGAGAGAGGCTACTTGAGCGTTCCTCGAATACCAGGTTACGTTATCATTTATGGCGTGTTGCGCCGGACTTTTTAGAAGATTTTTGCCGTTAATGTGTTTTCGTACAGATGCCTTTACGGCTGTTTCAGAATGGTCATTCTGTGTCTACAGTTTTTCCATGCTGGAACTCCTCGTCCTCTGCTCGGAAGGATGTTTTTCTTTATGGTCTGTGGTTTTTCTACTTTTCTTTTTTATTTGGCGGGGTGATGCGCATGTGGTCGTTATACTCCATATCCGTTTTTCCACTTGGAATTCTGATGCATTGAGTGTACGGTGGTGCTGCAGCTCACCCAGTATGCCTGGATATGCATCACGTGCTCCTTAAAAACCTTTTCGCCACCTGCTTCGTCGCGGGCACGCATACGAACAAAAGCACGCCTTTTTGATCCCTTCTGCGAACGCGCCGAAGAGCAACAGATCGATGAAGGCATTGCTCAGGTAGAGAACAACTGCTCGAAAAGAGATTAGTCGAAGAAAGATGTCGTGGATGAGAATCATTGCCTACTGACCGACGAGTGTCTACGTTATGTTTGAGAACGAGGAACTCGACCTCGACTAGATTGAACTGAGGAGGCTAGGCTAGCACGAACAGCAGCTCAACTCGAATCTAAGCTGCGCACTGCTTGGCCGCCTTTTTTTGAAGCGGATTATCGAAGCATAGTACACTAGAATGTGTGCGAAGGAGAAGCCGCGGCGTGTCCACCGACGAAAGATGAAGCATTGAAAAATCGGGTTCATTTGGCACTTCGTAGGCGACCACACGAATGAATCGCTGTTGCAGCTGATGACTTTGTAATAATCTGGCTTGTCTCTTCTTTAAGAACTGCGGTTTATGCTTCTTAGAGTAATGATATAAAGTGATAGGGTTTCTCCCGAAGCTAGTCCCGTCGAGTGCGAAATTGATGGTTTACTGTTCAAGGCGCCACGTTCTCTCGCGTTCGTGAGCTTCTTACCATTGCCTATACGTATCGCTTCACCAGGATTCGTAGGAACAGTGCTAAAACTGCTCATCCTGCGCCATCTTTTGTGGTACCTTGTTGGAGAACGTTTGGAGCGGAATGGATTCGCAGCAATGGGACAGCAATGTCGACGGTGTTTGAAAATTTCTGTTTTTTAAGGTGCACAGCATCCAGAATATGCATTTCAAGAAGATTGGGTCATCGATCCGCTGCCCATAATGAGACTTATGTGTAGATGTAAGACCTTTTCTCGCTAGCTAGCAGTGCCAGCATATTGTCTCAACGCGGCCGTTCTCTAATCCACGGGATGCATTTTCTCCTTGAACACCCACGGGAGAAACAAACAAAAATAAAAAGGACGCCAATGCATGCGTTCGGGAATTCACCACTCTGAGTATAAAGCAGCGGCTTCGCCAAACGAGCTTGAAACCTGCTCCTGTTGGTAGTGTATTCGTTCGTTGCACGCGCTCCAGGTTCGTGGACTGATATTCATTTCGTCGAAAATGCATTCGAAGCATCTGCCGATGTCAGCTGGCTGCTTGCATTCCTTGGTCATTTAACTGGGATTACGAGCACGTTCGCTTTTTTCTGCTGGAGGCTTCTCTAGGAACTTTTGTATCGCCGGGCCGGCAACGCCGGAGCTGTCGCCGACAATTACTCTGTTCTGTCATCAGATCGCATGGTCGAAGGAGTTGTCCAGTGACGAAGCTGCACGACAAAGCTTTTCAGCAGATGCATCACCGTGAACCACGCCGACAAACAAGCTATACGAAGACGCAGCTGCATCATCTGAAGAAACCGAGATACCGCTTCCACACTAGGGACGTCAACATAGCCCGAACAGTCTCATGACGCGAGGATTCATCCTGGCGACCTTCGTCGCGATCACTCGACTCCTTGCTCTGGATACCACTGAGCTGGGCGCTGTTCGAGTCGTGCTGCCCAAACCGAGAGCAGGCACACGTAAGCACACGTGCGATTCATGCGACAGTCGTCGGGCTTTCGTGAAGCAGATCATCTCCCTGCAGCAGATGCTCTGCAGCTTCCAGCACCTGTTCGTATCGGTAACGCCCCTGCAAACAGCCGAACAGCGGGTGCGCCTGTAGTTTCATGGATAGTATCTTTGGTGAGGTGGCGCCCCATGCGAAGCGAGCCAACAACCGTGAGCAAGTGCGCAGCACCGGCACTTGCACAATGAGCTGCTGCCACTTCTCGTCCGCGAGTACTGCATTCAGAGACTCCAGTTCGGTACTGCCGCCATTGAGGATGCGTTCACGAAGACGTTCCATTCCGGGCGTTTCACCCAGCGCACCCTCTGCGGCGAGACATAGCTCACAGCGACCGCACTTGTGCACCAGAATCTCATTGTAGTGGGCGCATAACGAGCGGGCAAAACAACGAGAGCCCCGGCTCGCAACCCATTTGTTCCCCGGCCTAGGTTCTGCTCCGAGGAAAAGCGCCGCAGTGGTGCGAATCCGAAAAAGCTCTTGCTGTTCACGTCGGAGCATGGAGCGGTAAAGATCGTCCGCAAGCTGCTGCATATCACTCGGCTTCGCCACAATACGAAATACGTGATACAGATGGCTGAACTTGATACTTCTAACGATACCCAAAGACTGGAGAAGCTCGAGAGCAGAGTAGACAAGTTCCCGGGTGGTCGCTCCAGACGGCACGGGATGCGCAAATGCCGCCGTTCGTGCTCGCACGACATCGTGGATATCGATCCGCATGAATAGGTTGTTGTCGCTGGTGCGACGCCGGCCAACCTTCACAGACGGATTCAAGATGAGCCGGGCCGCTCGCCAAACCCCTTCGGGCACAGAGACATCCCTCCTCAGGAGGTGCAAGGTCTCCTCGACACTCGTATTCGGCAGGAGATCGACCTCGCAGTGAGCGTAGTAGGCAGTTTGTTCCTCAATAAATCCTCCTTTCAAATCCAAGAAAGCAAGCAAAACCCGAATAGTAGTTTCCTCAATATCCAGCGCTCTTCCGCAGTTAAAGAAAGAAAGCGCCACCTGATCTTCGCGCACAGCGATCTTCTCCATGTACCGAATGTTCGGGCTTTCGGGAGCGTTAGCGCTAGCCGTCATGTGCTCCTCCACGAGACCTACAGTGCTGCCAAAAAGCGACTCTAGAAGCGTATGAACAGCTCGGCGAGATGGGGTGCTGCTCAGCACAAAACTCTCGAGGGCGGGCAGATCATCAGCGCAGAGGAAAAGTTCACAGATGGCGGGTTCTCCATCGCGCCCCGCGCGTCCAATACTCTGTGTGTAGGCCTCGATGCTCTTACTGATGTTAAAGAGGTAAACGTAACGGACCTCTTGCTTGTGAATGCCCATTCCAAACGCGATAGTGGCCACAATAATTGTATCTCGCCCGCTCATGAAGATGTTTTGGGCCGAAGCTCGCTCCTCTGTCGTCATGCCGGCATGGTAGGCAACCGCAGGAAGGCTGTACATGGTGACCAGGAGCTCCGCCACTGCCGTCGCAGTCTTCTGCGTCGTGACGTACACGATGGTGCTTCCGCGCGGTCGGGACAGCAAGCGTTCCACGAGTAAGAATACCCGCCGCTCCAGGCGCCCATCCTTGTCGGTATCGGGTGACCAGGTTCCGAAGAATTCGCCTACAGGCGTACAGCGTAGCGTCAAGTTCGGCCGGTGCACACTCGCACGGATCACGTTCTCCGAATGGATATGGAAATGACGACAGATGTCGTCTACAACGCGTGTGGTCGCGGTGGCGGTTAGCGCCAGACAGACTCTGGCACCCGCGCCCTGAGCGAACTGCCGCAGGAGCAGATACTCGGGACGAAATGTGTGGCCCCATTCGGAAAGGCAGTGCGCCTCGTCGACGACGAAGAGTGAGACCTGCAGTCTTGCAATGACTTGGCGGAATTTCTCATTCACAAAGCGCTCGGGTGCGACGAACAGAATGCGTATGGCACGTTCACTGAGCAGCCGATAGGTTTGCCGCACCTCTGGGGCCGACATCCCTGAATGAATATGCATCGCTGGGATACCCTGGTTCTGGAGCATCTCGACATGGTCACGCATGAGGGCGATAAGTGGAGAGACCACCAGCGTCAGTCCATCGAGCAACATTGCAGGGACCTGGAAACAGAGCGATTTACCGCCGCCAGTGGGAAATATCGCCAACGAAGAGTGTCCCTGTAAAACGCGCAGAATCACTTCTAGTTGGCCCGGCCAAAACTCCGATAGACCAAAGTGCTCCTTCAGACACTTCATCGCGCGCAGTGCCTGAGCCTCCATATCAGATGAGCCGTCTCCAGCGCTCTGACTCGGAGGCGCTCGCGGAGGCGGTGGCTGCGGCCTCTGGTAGGGCGCACCTCTCGCCCCAGAAGCGGACTGCCAAGGCGTTCGTGTGCCGCGCGTTGAAGCGCCGGCACGACGGTACTCTTTCGGGAAGAACTTGTAGCGATCATCGGTTGTTGCAACCCGACAGACAAGGGGCTGTCGCTGAGCGTTCGATCCGCGGGCTCGTTGACGCTCACCAGCGGCGAGCTCCTGCCATTTATGTACCAGCGCGTTGTGGATAAAACCACCGCATTTGCACAACGCCCACATATAAAGTCACACAGTAACGCCAGCTCAGTTCCAACTCGTCGATCCTACTGCGTTGCGGGCATTTTGCTATGTTCGGGCCGTTTACGACACCGAAACTATGATGAACGCGACCTGCGCCTAGCGCTGGAAGCGCGTCCCACGGCATCGTGGTACTGGTGAGGTGCATTCTCGACAGCGCGTTGAACAGCAGCACTTCTTTGAGTCGTTCTACTCAGGTTTGTTTCATCACTGCTGGAGCGTATAGCAGGAGATCGGCATTACGATGCAATGTAGTGTATATATTGTATACGATTTGAATGTAGGATATATGCTTTACGGAATTATGCACGGAGGACTACGTTCCTCCTTCAGGTCAGTCGTACCCCAGTACTCTGACAACTGGGGAACACTGAAAGGAGCAAGTATATGTGCACAGCGGTAAAAACCGATACTCTCACAATCTGCTTTGGTTCAGTGGTAGAAAACAACCCGTGGATCAACTTATAGGAAGCAAAAGCGACGATTGTAGATAACACAAGCGTCACTGTGCCTCAATAGTTTGTTGGTATGGTACTGAAATCACTGGGATAACGTCACATTAAAAGTCCAGTTTCATTCAGAGCCATCTTCCACGGACGTCACTACGACAGAATTCCCCGAAAGACGCTATCGATATGAAGCACAGGGACATCGGTTTGTTCTGTCAGTCGATGAGACGTCTTTCCCACGAGACCGTCCCAGCATATATCGGTATTTGCCGAGAGGAAACCAATTGAATATAAGATCGAACTCGAATAGAAGGCTCATACCACAGCATTCCATTTATCCAACCATTGATGACGCTTTCCACGTCTGACAACGTCCTTCTCTTGCACATCGTTGCCTTTCATCGTTCCCTTCGCATTCTTGTTTTTGCGAGTTCTATCTTCCGGAACTCCTTCTCCCTTGCTGAAAGGTCCTCGCCTAAGTCCATTATGAGAGGCGTTCATTTTAAAGCAATAAAAAATCCGTGGGATAGAGATGGACATGGAATTCGAGGATTCTGGAGGGCACCAATCGCCAGATTCGACAAAGAAACGAAAAAATTTTCTTCTCGCTGATCATCGAGTGAAGAGGAGCGAGTAACGAAGAAGAAGAGAGGAGATAGACGAGAATATTTGTTTGCCCGACGGAGCGACGACGAGACCATTGTGGCACAGAGGGCACGAGTTCTAGGAATTCTTGAATGCATGAATTCGACCAGCGGCAATATATGCAAGGAGTTCATGAACTGAGACTTCATGCCAGCCGGCAAGATCAGGAGATGAGTGGGACTGAAGCCGCAACCCGAAAAGGTGACGCGACTGAATTCTATGGGACAGCCTCCCAGACTCCAATTGTACCTGGATAAACTGAAACCGATACCAGGTGGCCGCTCGAAAAAGGGAGACGTCTGCAGATCGATATTCGGTTACGCTACGAGATCGTGAAACGTTCTTCGGCTAACCGTACTCCTTGAAGGCTTTCTCTGAGCGTGTGTACAGTGCACTGTGACAGCCACCACGGTGCTGACGAGTGCACTAGGAAGCAGTTTACCAGCGAAGTTTTGGAGCAGAGCTTGACGTACGAGCTCACTCGAGAGCCAGCGTGATCTGATTCGCTAGTGGCTCCTGGTGCACCTGGAGCGTAATATTGAATAGAGGCTTTTTAACGAAAGCGCCGGGTAATGTTCGCACAAGCGAACTTGCCGCTTGTTCGTCGAGGGTTTGCGTTACGTAGCGAGATTCCGGAACAGTGTTGCCCAAAACGGAGGTTGATTGTTTCGAGACCCAGTCGAGCAGCTTGGAGTCGCAAGTCACTGTTAGTACAACAACGGTCTGGCGTTGGTACGCTGTCTGCGCGGAGTTCTGTCCAGTTTGATCCAACCGAAGACTATTACGCAGTTTTAGGAGTGGAAAGCGACGCAGACCTGGCAACCATCAAGCGAGCATATCGCCGACTAGCCTTGCAGAACCACCCTGACGCGAATAAGGATCCGCAGGCACGCGAGAAGTTCATTCGCATTCTGCGTGCTTATGAAGTGCTATCGAATGAGGACGCCCGCAAGCAATATGACTTGCAACGTCGCTCGCCCGGTTCGGGGCCTTTCTGGGGCATCGGAGGTCCTGGCGCGCAGCGGCGTCGTTCCAGCAGCACCGAGGAGTACCCCGAGGACTTGAATGATTCTTTTGGAGCTATTTTCTCGGATCTTATGGAGCAGCTCGGACGTCTTTGGCAGGAGGGCACAAAAGAGAATGGTATTTTTGCAGATTTTGTCGAATTTCTAGAGAGCCAGGGTGCCAATTGGGGCTCCCTGCGGAATGAGGACCTCAATAGCGTTCTCACTTCGAGTGATGAAGACGTTCTCCAAGCAGAACTGGATGATGCTCGTTTCGTGCGTGAGCAATGTGAGCAGCGACTACGCTTGCTTCAAAATTCTCTAGAACTCACCGAGCGGCGACGCGCGGAGCAGGAGCAACGAGCGAAAGATGCACATCTAAGTGCAGGAACCCAGCAGGAGGCCCGGTCTAAGGTGCATGAGCTCTCGCTGGAGGCGCGGAGACTTCAGTCTCGTATTCGCCAGGTTCAGTCCCTGATTGCTCGCCAGCGCTCCCGCGAGGGGTTGCTGCAGTCCCGTTTGGATGCAATTCGTCGCGTACAGGAGGCCCGTGCTGCTTCTGAGGAGAAAGTTCGGAATCTGAGAAGCGAGGTGGAGGAGGAATTGGAGAAATTGAAAAGGGACTTGGGCAAGCTCTGAGAGCAGAACAAACCGTCGCAGTGGTTATCGTTCCTTCTTGCAATCCGCAGCAGCGTACCATACGTGCTTGCTCGGCACGCCGGCGTCATAGATCTTGGCGCGAGGCATTGCAAGAGATGTAACTCGCTGCGTTGCTGGATGAGTAGAAGCATCACAAGCGACTCGCTTAGTCCACAAAGGGTATTGCGACAAGCGCGCAATCGATGAACGATCAAAGACGGTGCAAGCAGCGCATTTTCAGAAGCCAGCATTGTTTGCAACTGCGCATGTGGTGATCGAAATGCTGCTTTGTGCTCGTTGAGCATCGGGTTGCAGATAGGCCTGCTGAATACGAATGTACAGAGGGGTTATCAAAGTCGTGGAACTGGAAGCTCGGAAGCCAGCGATGCTGCTGCTGCGTATCCCTGGGTGCTGCAGACACACGCGGTGTCCAGCGATCGATGAGGCGATCTGCATATCCTCCCCTCGTTTATAGAGTAGATTTGCGATGTGTGTAGCGCCAACGCAAATCTGTAAATTCGCTCTTACTGCAGATACTCGGCAAAAGGGTGGCGCACTCGCGCTAGAACGCAAGAGCTAAACCATCTCGAACAGGCGCGCCTCTGACCTGAAGTAACGAGGCATTACTACGGGAAGACACTCATGAACAGCGAATTCGCATTCCGAAATGCGTGGCAAACGGATCGCTCTCGCCTAGCCCGTATCATGCACCGTACCTGCAAGCGACGTTCATGCTGGCTTTTCGTAAGGTGCTCTAACCGGCCACGAGCATAGCACTCTTCTCGTGCAGCAAAGCAGTGTAAGGTGTCCAGCGCGTTCGCTTCGAGTACCGATCGTGCGCATATGGACTATTCCTGACATGAAACTCCGAGCCCTAGGCCGCAGTTCCCAGATCAGCATTTGATATGCAAGACGCTCCGTGACAGCCGCCAGTATCACTCTACGGATCACATATTGGATCAGAAGGGAACGCGCATGAGAGCGCGTGGTTCCCACGGCGCCGAAGCAGCATGCTCCGCCCGCACATCATGAGGTATCTGTGCTGTGGAGCCGCCAGCACCCCGATGTCAGGGCAGCAGCGCGAACTCGCGGCTTTTGTGGAGTCTGCGCACTCCGGGACACACCTGCAGGGTCATGGACACGGCAACAACAGCCACCGTGTCTGGCGGAAAGCCACAACACCACTTTTTTGGTTTGTCGAGGAGAATTTCGTTTCCGGTTTACAGCAACTCGCAATGAGCGTACAAGGAATGCGCACGATGTTTTGTCGCAATACCGATACATGAGTTCCGAACGTCGTATACACACCATGAGTTGGGATGTACACTTCAGAGGGTCGAGATGGAAAAGTGCCAGAGGAGTCCTGAGGAAATAGCAAAGTACGGACCGCTGACGGAGGAGCAAATGGAAAGGAGGGCAAAAGTGCGAGGACTTCTTGCATTGGTGAGTACAAAGAATGATCGCAAGAAATGGATAGAGTTTGTGAATTGAGATTTTAATGCCGCTATCAATATCCGGGGATGTGCGGTGCTGGAGAGAAGACCTCCAGAGTAGACAAGACAGAACTTTGTTGGACACCCTCTCAAAGTGGAACTACATGAGAAAAAGTTGGAACCAGTAGGAGGTGGCCGGTCGAATAAGAGTGGGAGGCGTCCGCACGACAGTTGGTGGCTTCTTGCCTAGGGCGGGCTTCTCGCCACTACTGTGCACTGCCGGCAGCAACGTTTTTCTTTTGAAAGGCATTTGTTGCTCGTGGGTGTGAGCGCCCGCAAGTACCATGCGGGATAAGCTTGGCTTTCTCACGCCGTTCGGAATGAGCAGCAGTACGGTGTATCGCCTGCGTCCACCAGCACCTCAGACGACTCGGTTGGTACTGAAACAAGCCGACATCACTCGCGAAGCAGTTGATGCGATCGTCAATGCTGCGAACGAGCGCATGCTAGGAGGTGGTGGCGTCGACGGCGCCATCCACCGAGCTGCTGGTAAAGAGCTACTGGAGGCTTGTAAGCGGGTACCCGAAAAGCGTCCTGGTGTGCGGTGTCCTACTGGTGAAGCGGTTCCAATAAAGATCACATGGCCTGTTTCCGAGGGGAACTTGCCTCAGGTGCGCTATATCATAAACACGGTGGGACCGATTTACCAGAACGCGGAGAAGAGTGCGCCACTTTTGCGCTCGGCGTATCGTAACTCCCTTCTCACAGCAATCGAGCACAACTGTCGATCAATTGCTTTTCCGGCGATATCTTGCGGCGTGTATGGATATCCTCTTCGAGAGGCCGCTCGAGTTGCACTCGAGGCAGTACAAGACACGCTCGGGGAATCACCGCAGCAGTCGTTGCAAGAGGTGCGTTTCTGTCTATTCAGTGAGGACGCCTTGAAGACGTGGACACTGGCTGCTGAGCAGCTTCAACTGGAACGCGTGAAAGAAGGCGCTTCATAGAAGTATGCTCCAGACATGCGTCTTTATGACAGCGCTATCGATATACCTTGAGTCGCTGCCTCAACCGATATGCGCCTGGCATGCTCAAGCACTTGCATAGATGCCAAGTGCGGAACCTGGTGTTTTCGTTGCTCCAAGTCGACTTAGGGTTCCGGTGGAAGGTGCTCCTTCTGTTGAAAAGCGGACGTACACTAGTAGCAGAATTCAAATCAGTTCCTCATTCTAGCTTCCCTACGGCATGCATAACAAGCAAAGGGAATAAACGTATATCCGTGCTTGGGAACACTACCGTACCTAGTTTGTCTACGATCAATAATACTAACGAAACACTTAATGACTAGTGTGACGCATACCTCATCCGCCCAAGCGTAAGCCGCAGCGAAAACTACGCGTGTGCTGGAGTCATCGAGGGGTTTCGTGCCGGGCCCCAGCGACCCGTTGTATTTCAGGGCGGTACTGCTATGGGCAGTAGTTTCGGCACCAGCGACAGAGCCTAGCGCAGGGGATCACTCTATGTGAGTTTCCGATCTAGGACACCTGATTTCCGCTGCAGTGCGTCGGTGAGAACACGCATGTGCTAATGCGACGTCGGACACGTGTCCTTCATCGATCCGTGTAGCGTCTCGCGAGGTGCACGCATCGCGCTCAGTGAGTGCACCTGGCAGAACTGGCACTCAACTGACACGACGCGCATGCCGCCGCCGTTGAAGGGAAACGCAATCTTGATCTCTAGCGTGTAGCTCTAACGTAACAGTTGTATTTTCGTTAATTTCATAGCCAAGTATAGTTTTCAGTTCGATTGTGTTTCAAACCTCAAGTAAAAATATTCGATTGATTTGTTGCAGTATATAACAGAAGCGTTTAAAGAGGTTTCTTTTTCAAAAAAAAGACTGAAAAAGGAAAGTTATGGAAAAGCAAGTCGATGATCCTGGAGCTCAGTGTCGCTGGTTGCCAGAAAAACAAAAAAAAACAGTGCCGAGTCCAGAAGAAAAGGAAGAGAAAAAGAGGCAAAAGGGGGATGCCCTACGTCGAAGGCTGCAAGAAAGACGACTTTACGACGAGATGATGGTGGAAGCCTGTTTTCTTCATTATATCGGAGATCCGTAGCAGGCAAACTTGCGAGACGCTATCAGAAACCGTGTCGACTCGTACTCCAAGAGTATTGTCAAGGCGTCGTCAGGACTGATGCATGTAGCAACGGAGGTGTATCGCGAAGTAACGGACATCGAAACAGTCAAGATTCCGGAAGATTTTTTCAACAAGACATTTATTCGCCACCTTATCTTTGGTACAGGGGAAACGTCGAAGAGAAATGAGCGAGTGCATGCCCTCCACTGGAATCACCCCGAATACCGCTTCAACCGTGCTCGGTTCAGGGGAGACGGGCGTATTTACACCTCCGGTGCGATGAAGTACCTCACGATCGTGAAGAAGCACTTGACGATGGACCTGGAACGTTTCATGACACGCGCCGTGTTTGTGCTGTGCCCGGGCCTCTCTCGCAAAGGAATATGGGCGGTTATCAATGGCATCATGAACGATAGTAAGAGCGAAGGAGAGATCGAATTTGTCGGCAAGAAGCCGTCACGCAGGAGCACAAATGAGGATTCCGTCATCCGTGCGGTTATAGAAGAGCACCGTGCAGTCTTGGGGTTGGCGAATCAAACAGACAAGATATCAGAGTTGAAAAAAGGATAGGGAAAGATACTATCGCCTCATCCTGCGCTATTTCGTGTTTCTGGACCGAGGGCTATAACGCAAGGCAGAGGTGCAGCTGAGTGAGGGAAAAAAATGAAGAGTGGGAGAGACGGAAGGCTGTCCTAATGGAGAAGCGCTTCAACGTGGTTCCAATGTGGAAAGTCAAGTCACATTTTGTGACTATTGACTCCAGCGTCCTTTACGGAATCACGAAGGAGAACAGTCCGGAGTTCATTGTCAGCAGGGAGAACTTCACCCGCGAAAACCGGGAGACATAGTGGAAGAATATCTTCAATTTCAAACGTCTGAGAGTGAGCAAGCAAAAGTTGTTCACTGGGATGATCGAAACCGATGGAGTAGCCATGTGTGTACACTATCGGCGGTTGAAGAAAGACCGTCCAGTTCCGCCCTCGGCTGCGCCCGTGACGAAGGATGAAGAAAAGGAGGAGGCGGATCCTGCAACGCAGGAGGTAGAGAATAACGACCTTGTCGTTGATGCGGCGAAGCATGAAGATGAGAAGGAGGCGGGTCCTGAGACGCAGAAAGTGCAGAATAACGACCTTGTCGTTGACGCGGACCCTGGGAATACGAATATCATAACCATCGCTGTACCCAAACGTGCGGAAGATAGTACTGACGGTAACTTACGTCAGAAAGACATGCGTCTGTTGAGACTCTCGAGAGCGAGATACTATCGCGAATCCGGTATAATGATTCTAAGGTAGAAAATCGAGACGAAGAATGCAGGAATGAAGGATCACTTTGAGGCTTTGAGCAAGGTGATGGGCCGCGGAGCGGACTGTAAAGCTTTTCGGAAATTCATGAAAGTTCGCGTTGCTCATTGGGATGCCTTGTGGGAGGAGTATGCCAAGCCCCGGTGGGTTCGTTTGCGTGTGAATCTGTATTGCGGGAAGCAGCGTGCATTCGCGAACTTTTTCAATCAGTTGAGTGCCCTGAAGGAGGATGAAAATCAGAGGCTCGTAGTAGCGTATGGAGCAGGGCGATGGAAGACCCAAAAAGGGACTACGCCAGCTCCAACGACAAGAACGTACAAGGAGTGCGCCGGGCGTTTCGTCACGATACCTGTAGATGAGCTCCGAACATCGTATACACACCATGAACTGGGGTGTACACTCCAGTGGGTCGAGATGGAAAAGCCTCAGCGGTGCCCCAAGGATATAGCAAAGTACGGACCGCTGACGGAAGGGCAAATGGAAAGTAGGGCGAAAGTTCGTGGATTGCTTGCACTAGTAAGTACAACGAATGACGGCAAGAAACGTATGGAGTTTGTGTACCGAGCTTTTAACGCCGCTATCAATACACGGAGATATGCGGTGCTGGAGACGAGACCTCCAGTGTTGACACGAGAGAACTTTGTGAGACAACCGTTTAAAGTGAAACTATATGAGAAACAATTGGAAGCAGTAGTTGGTGGCCGATCCAAAAAACTGGGACGCGTCTGCACTTTAATTGGAGAAGTTTTGTCTACGGCGGGTCGCTCGCCATTACTGTACACTGGCGGCAGCGTTTTTCTTTTGAAAGGCGTTTGTTATCGCTGCCGTGGCCAAAAGAAACTTTTAAAAGCGATCACGAGGCTTGACCAAGACCGCACAAAGGCGACGGCTTGTGAGCAACAACAGAGGTGCTCTTCATGTCCAATGTCGAGCGGCACGAGGAGCCAAACGGAGCGCAGACGCTGAAGACCTGGCGAACGCTGGAGATCGCCGGGCTGGAGGTAAAGTTCCCCACAGAATTGGAACCGCACAAGCCGCAGTTGATCATTATGAACCAAGTGATAAGATGTTTGCAGCGGGCGCAAAACGCGTGCATAGAATCACCTACGGGAACGGGCAAGTCGTTGGCGTTACTCTGTTCGGCGCTGGCGTGGCTCGAAAAAGAGAAAGAGCGCTCAGAGCCCAGTCTATCAGCGGTTGCAAATCACGCTGATATGCACTCCGAATTTAAACCCGAAACTGAAGAACCCGCCGACGAGAAGCAATCAATCCCGAAATTGCTGCCTGAGAGCCGCTCTGCGGCGGATGACTGCGGCGTTCAAGATGTCGACGACGACGACGATGATGATGACTTTACAAGCCGACCGGCTCCGCGAGTATCGCAGTTGAAAAGCGCTTCACAGAGATGGCGTCAGCAAGGTGCTGTGGCTGGTACGCGGCATCGATATCCACTTTGTGGAAAGCAGGTCCCACTGAACCCGCTCTGCAGTGTCGCAGTGCACCTGGAGGGTACGAACCTTGCCGTAGAGCAGAGGCACCCACGGATTTTCTTCTGTTCGCGTACGCACGCTCAACTCTCCCAGGTCATCGCAGAGATGCGCCGCACTCCATACGCTGGTAAGATGCGTTCCACACTGCTGGCGTCGCGGAAGCACTACTGCGTACATGAGGATATTCAGAGAGCGCCATCGACTCTGCAAGCGGAAGCTTGTCAGCGAGCCGTCCAGCTCAGCTTCATGGAGGAGGCCAAGTCTGCAGCTGATGCATCCAGCACAGTAGCTGACCCTCTGGCAGGAATATCGCCCTGCTTCTATCATCACAGCGCCGCGGTGAGGCGAACAGCGTGTTCGGCCCCGCAGCCTTTTCAAATGGAAGATCTCGTGCAAGTCGGTCGCCACTGGCATGGTTGTCCGTATTTTGCATCTCGCTTTCTCGTCCATGGTGACATTCAAACGGAACCAAATCAAGACTCTGTTGAAGGATCAAGCGTCCCCGACGAACGCTCGCACACGGGAAGCGCTTCGTCTACGGATGGTGCCGTAAGCGCCCGGGCGACTTCATGTACAACGCGAACACGAACGATCATAGAGCCTGCTGATATCATCTTTTCTCCATATTCATACCTTGTGGATCCGCTCATTCGTCGACGCATGGATATCGATATCACCGGTGCCGTGTTGATAATCGACGAAGCTCACAACATAGAAGAGGTGTGCTTAGAAGCGGCATCAGTAGACGTAAGTCTATCACAGGTGCAACGGGTTCTCCTGCAGCTAGATCACTATCTGGGGGTTCAGATGCCGGAAACAGAGCCCACCCTGGAGACACTGATGGTCCGGCGTCCGTCGTTGAATGGTACGGCGTTACTTCGAGTGTTCCGCCACTGGTTGCAGGCCCTAGCGTCCTTCATTGAGACACGAATACCGCTGTTAGATGACATTCACGGCATTCCCGAAAGTCATCGTCCGACGTCTGGCCCATGCACTGCAGCGCAACGTCTTCATGCACAGGCCACGGTTTTCTGGCAAGACGGTGCTCTCTTGCATGAGTTAGAGGTAGGGTTTTTCCAAAATTTTGACTTTGAGCAGTGGAACTGGTCCATGGGCCAGTTAAACCGTTTTCTTGATCGCTGGCGTCAGAAACAGCAGCGCACGGTGCCGGCTTTGGCTTCAGGAATGGCGGCCTCGACGGGCTTTGGAACGGAAACAGCGACCGAAGAACATGCTGAACAGTCGGTGCAGGCGCGTCCCACGACGGGCGATGAGCGCGCAGAAACCGAGCCCCGCTTCGCGTCTCTGTGCGGTGAAGTGCTCCATCTGCTAGAACGCTTCCACATTGCGCTGCAGTTTATTTACGGCGGACAGAGCTCGAAGGGCGCAGCTGCACCTGCGGAGGCTTCCCTGCTGCACGCCACAGACTATAGACTTGTATTGAGACGCGAGATGCGCCAGGGCACCTACGGAGGAGTTGAATTCAAACTTGGACTTTGGTGCATGAATCCCGCAATTGCTTTTCGTCATCTGCGAGACAATGCGCGATCCATCGTGCTTACTTCGGGAACACTATCGCCAATGGAATCTTTTCGAAGTGAACTTGCGACCGATTTTCTGTGTCAGACAGAATGCGACCACATTATCGATCCAGAGAAACACGTTCGAGTCTGCGTTGTGGGAACCAGCAGCTCCGGCGACCGTCTAGAGGGTTCCTACCGAACGAGCGCTACCTGGTCATATCAGGATGCCATCGGCGAAGCGCTTGCGCACTGCAGCGCACAGATTCCCGATGGTGTGCTCTGTTTCATGCCCTGCTATCGAGTCTTGGAGTCTATGTTGCAGCGCTGGAGCAGCACCGGCGCGATCGAGCGGATTTGTGGTGCTAAGCGTCTCTTCATCGAGCGCTCTTCTGGACAAGTTATAACAGAATATGCGACCGAGACTGCTGGCGGATACAGACTTCAGCGTCGTGGTTGGCGCGACTCCTGCTTTACCCCTGCAAGGGAATATGGAACGGATGCATCTGTGGCGGCTCTCGGGGAACGGCCGAGCTCATTACGTGCTGCGTCTTCCAGTATCCTGTCTCGGGACCGGTCCAAGCGGAAACGACGCGGTGCTGGTCGAGCGTACACCTCCGCGTCAGCGTATGCAAACCGCGATGCTTTGCAGGTCTACTACGATGCGGTGGATGCAGCGCGGACTGAGACCACTGCGAGCGCACCGGTACCAGCTGCCAACGCGCGCTGTCGAATAACCGCTGATCACAAAAACGGGGCCATTATGCTGGCTGTTTGCCGGGGCAAGATCAGCGAAGGATTGAACTTTGCCGATCAGTACGGTCGCGCAGTCATTATGGTCGGTATTCCGTACCCCAATCTGACGGACACGTTTGTCCAGCTGAAGATGCGCTACAATGACGAGCGCAGCGGTGCAGTTTCTGGTGCTCCCATCAATGCTACGAGCACGAGTCGTCTGAGTGGCAAACAATGGTATGTTCTACAAGCGCATCGTACCGTGAACCAAGCTCTGGGAAGGTGCATTCGCAACCCTAAGGACTATGCGTCGATCATTCTTCTCGATGTTCGCTATCGCGATACGCGAACAGTGAACTGCATGTGTCGGTGGATCAGGGACCCGCTCCGCGATTATATCGCCAGGCACGGCCAGACGCTCACCCTAGAGGCAGCAGTCCGTGAAGTAGCAGAATTTTTCTTCCAGAAATATGACGCGAAATAGCACGTGCGCGAAATCGAAAAACGCTCTTTTGGCGGGAAAGAAAAACGCAGCGCACGCATACGTCGCGTGAGTACACGGCATGGGCTGAGTTTTGTTTTCGTACAGTTCAGGTATCCAAGATTGCGTGCTTGGTATCAGCGTTCGGAAAAGCATTCGTCGTTCCACGTATCCATCTAGTGCCACAATCCGTAATTGCCCGCAGAGTTGCTGGTCATTACGCACGTTCTGTGGAGAGCGCGAGTCTGTGATGCGTGTGCACGATAGCACCTGTAACACAGGTGCGGATGCAGCACCAAAGCAGAACCTCCTTGACATACCACTGGGGGCGTCGGCTTGAGCATGGCGTCCAATAAGGTATACGCATCTGCTCTCCAGAGTGATGCTATTATACACAAAAACGCTGGATACGACTTTAAGCGCCAGCCGTGAAGCACGTCGATGACTGAACGCAGATCGCATGGCGCTGGGGCCCTGCCACGTATTCCTCTGGTGCGGCGCGGTATGGTGCCCTGGTGCGCGTCTCTGCACGCGCCCGCCAATACGGCCATGACACCCGCTTCGTGCTGCTGAAGCAAGCTGCATCGACGACGGGAGAGTCCTGGTTCGCTGCCGTCAAAGGAGCAGCGTACATGCATCACGATATGCTCTCGTTGCAAGGCTACTCCGCATGTCGTGCAGGAACGCACGGTAGCGCGAGCACGGTACGAAATATCGCTTATTTATTATAAAGAGATTCTCTGCTGTCCGGGAAGTTGTGCAGAGGCGATATGGACCAGGCTCCTTGATCGCTAAGAAAAAAAAGGCGGTCAAGGCGAATACGCATGCTGCCGGCACTCAGAACGCGATTGAGAGAAAAGCAGCGGAAGCGCCTCATATCGACAAGCAGCAGCAGCCGCGGCAGCAGCTGCTGAAGCATCATCGCTTGGCTGCTGGGTCTAGCTGCCGCTCTTTTTCTCTATTTACTGTAAACGTAAACCACAACACCGGTATACAGCTGAATCGTCCGTGTATGGCTTTGGTCCTTGCGATGAACGATGCGCAGCATCCTTGCGACGACGCCGGCGACATGCAGGCCAAGCTCTGCGAAAACGACAAAGAACCTTGAGGACCGCGTTATTTGCTGCATCGAAAACCAGTCAAGGCATCGCAGGCTACATATTTTGGTTTTCGGCCGGCCAACTTCGTGCTAGCGTTGCAGCTATCCAGATACCAGATAGGCTGCAGTGACCAGAACGGATTCGCAATCCAGATTGGTTTCTAGGTTTCATTAACCAAGCGCAGTCTGAGCACGAACGAGAACGTCAATCGACTCCAGAATCTCCAAAATATTATTTCGAATTCGTACAGCGACTGCAGGCAGTTGCATTGCCTCTCGTGACAGACTCCGGGCAGCATTGGCTAACGAGAGTCGCGGTTCTGGAGAGCATGCAGCGGGATCCAGCGTTCCACGGCGTAGCTATGGGAAGCGTTGCGTATCCGAAAGAGGCAAATCGAGGCATCAGGAGGTCCTGTCAACCAGTTAGATTCATCGATCGCATTATACAAGAGAAAACGGAGAGTCACCCGCGCGGTCCTCCGGGTATTTAATGGAAGCGTTGTGTATCACATTCTGGTATCTCAGATACTGGAACACAATAATCACCGATAAAGGTCACCAGCTTTGCTTTGGGGAAAAGAATCGCCCCCGTAGGCTCGGGATAGCGCAATCGCTCGTCCTGGGCATCGGCGCTCATTGTCGCACGGATCTATGCCATTATTTTTGGCGCGAAACGGTGAGCATCGCGTCGGCTGGAATTTCGATTTTCCACCGGGTGTATCTTTCGTTTGGCGCGTGCACTGGCGCAGCTGAAACGCTGCTGTGCACAGATCGCGTTCTCGCCCCTGGTGTGGACGCTCTTGGTACCATGCCGCGGGGAACAGATGCAACGGCTTCAGATGAGCGCGAGCAAGAAGAGCAGGCTCGAGCAACGAGACCACGGCGACGGGCAGCCGCGCGGTATGGCTCACAGAAGCGCTCGGTTGCGGTGGATCCCGCGTACTACCTCGGGTACGCCGACGATGATGAGACTCCAGAGATGATCATGCGTAAGTTTGAGGCACTTGAGCGGTTGCAGGCTCAGAAAGCCGCAAATACCCAGCAGTCTTCGGGTGATGCAAACGACTCCCAGACGGCGAAAGAAGAAGTCACACTGACCGCCGCAGAGCAGGCGGAGCTCTTCCGCCAGACCTCTTTTTTCTCCGTGGACATGTTGGCAGGCTCCACGACACAGAGTCTACCGGGTGGTGTAGGTGAATCAACTGACCTAATCGCGGTGGGTGCGCTAGATGATTCCTCTTTTGAACGCGTGCTTGCAGAGTACGGCCTCGACGCTGTTCTATTTGGTGCGGAGCTCTCCGACTCTGAACCAGGATCTGAGTACGACGACGGCGAAGACCTTCTCTGGGAGGAGGCGCTTGAAAGCGATCGTAGTGCTCGGTTTCCAGGTCGGCTAACCCGCTCTCGCCCGGACCGCAGCGAGTCGAGCCGCGTTGCGCTCGAGTTATGGAGAGCGCGGGCAGCACTGCTCATGCGCCTCAGCGCTGGAGGGGATGCTCTGGCAGCAGCTCAGGCGGCTGCGATGATCCCCGCGGCCTTACGGGCCCGCAGACGGCGGCTAGCGGCAGAGGGTGTTCTGCGCGAGACGATTCCCACAGAGTATCCTCTACCAGTAAGCTGGGCCAGGACGATCAGGCCTCTGCGTGAAGCCGTCCAAGAGGGTCAACAGCTGGAGCGGAATTACGAATGTGGCCGCCTGCTGCGATTCGCGAACGTGTTCCAGGCCGCCAAGACACTGCATGAACGTATCAAAGGGCGCCATTTTCGTTGCGTCGTGCTGGATCCGCCCTGCTGGAATCAACCGGACTTTCGTGTTGAACAGTTGCGAAGCCTCCGAATCGCTGAAATCGTACCCTTCGGTTTCGTCTTTATTTGGGTCCCGAAAACACGTATCGCTGAGACCCTGCGCTGGTTTGGCGAGGAGATGCACCAAGGTGGGGGCGGTGGTTTCCATTTTGTCGAGAGCTTCTGCGTCGTCCTTAAATGGACCAATAATCGCGTGGCTACGCTCCTGTCAGAGCCGAGCGATCTGCTATGCCTGGACCAGCCCGTAGCGGTGGCAGAGCATGCGCCCTCGGGCGTATACGCGTGCAGTCATGAGACTTGCCTTGTCCTGCGTCGACCAGGCCCCCATATTGAGCTGGCCCATCAACGCAATCCCGATCTCTGCTTTGATTACGTGCGTCTGCACCAGAAGAGGTATCAACGGCGTCGTCCGGAGCTATTCTATCACATGATCGAGACCATGCTACCCGAAGTCGCACGCGATGGCGATATGCTCTGCGTCTGGGCGGACCAGAGTGTTTGCAAACGAACCTGCTGGGTGTCGGTTGTAGAGGACCAGTCTCTGGAAGCAGGCGAATCTTCCTCGTAGCGATACGAACTGGTACCCTGCCGGACGTGCTAGCCGTTTGCAAAGCGTCGCCCATCGCTGGTGATATCAGCGCGAACCTGAATCCGCTGCATCATGTGCGTTTCAAGATGATCGAGTAGCAAGCACTGGTGCTCATGACACGTCATGAAAAGCATCGCCTATTATTATGATCGCTTTCGCGACCGAAACGAGGTGCACGATATGCGATCCATGCATGAGCAGCCTTTTTCAGCAAGTTGCTCGCATGAACGCCATGCGTGCTCCGCCTGCTCCCCGAATGCACTTCATCTCGATAGCAGATACCTGATGCAGGCGGAGAATTTTAACGAATCCATGCCTCTTGGCTGCAGGCATAGAAAGAATCCATTGAGACGCTCGATTCGCGTGCGAAACGAATCATGCAACACGATTGTCTCGAGCGAGTTGCCTCAGCAGCCACGTCAATGAAATGCAGCGACTGTGCGTCATCTGAGGAACGCAAATCGCCAACAGCTGTCTGGAACGCGGGCGACGCGACATTGGTGCGAGCGCTGGCTGCGCATTCTAATCACGGGTGCAGGCATTCAACATTGTGCGTACAAATCTAGAAGGATCATACATGCGTGTTCAGCTTTCTGCGTACAAATCTAGAAGGATCATACATGCGTGTTGAGCATTGTGCGTACAAATCTAGAAGGATCATACATGCGTGTTGAGCATTGTGCGTGCACTTCTAGAAGGATCATACATGCGTGCTCAGCATTGTGCGTGCACTTCTAGAAGGATCATACATGCGTGTCCAGCTTTCTGCGTACAAATCTAGAAGGATCATACATGCGTGCTCAGCATTGTGCGTGCACTTCTAGAAGGATATTACATGCGTGTTCAGGAGACCACGAGGTCGCGCGTTACTTGGGTATACAGAAGGCTAGATTACGCGCCCGTAAGGGCTGCAACATATGGAAATGCAACAACAGCACCACAAGCTTGATGTACCCTACGGGAGGCGATACTCAGAGCGCGTGCGATTGATGACAAGAATGTATGGTGCTTCACCTGCTCTGAACTAGATGCTATCCAAATTGGCATTTAGTGCTCTGTGGAGCGGCGGATCTATGCTCTGCCTACAGACCGGCTAGTTGGCACTGTACCGAAACAGGAATCATACAGTATTTCGCATCGAAAAATAACCTACCATCTACCATCAAGAGTGGATGCGAGGCTGCACAGCAACAGGCCCTGTTGCCGCGCACCAAGCGCGGACTTTTTGCGGCTGCGCCATGTTATTTGGAAACTCCAAGACCTTGCGCCTTTTCCTGCATATTTACTTAGAGCATGGACGTACTCTTGGACGCTGGTGCAAGTTGTACAGGTGGCGTGAGCGCGCCGCGGGGGCCAGCATTGTCGTCGACCTAACCGCCTATCCTCTGTAACATGAGACACTTTCAGCGGAGCCCGGTCAAGACGCTGTTGCCAGCCTGCGCTTTGCCCTAGAGCACGTTCTCAGTTGGAGATTCGGAAAACTGCTTCGAAGACCAGCCGCTTCGATTTCGTTTGAGCCACGCCCAACACCATTGAACTGAAAGCGCTCGTCCCGGCATTCGTCAAACGCTGTAGAAAAACGAGAAGAGCAGACCAGCTCACGGACTTGTGTGTTTGCTTGGGTACCAGAACACCTCCGTATGAGGGCATGATGCGAGCTGGGTCAGGTGACGTCAAGCGGCGGCTGCAGCGCCCTTTAACAGCGCCCTCCCAAACGAACGCGTAGCCAATGTCCAGGGGTCGCGCCTCCATCCATTCCTAAGCCTTGACCTCTAGTCTCCGTGCACGCAGCCTCGATGCTGAAGGCTTTTTTCTTCAAATTCTCTACAGGGAACCAAGTATAGGAAAGGTTCAGTCCTACTCGTTTCGTTTTGATCTGTCCAAGCAAGTATCGCTCGTGCGGACCAGCCGAGGCACCGCCGAGCCCGGCTACGACAACGTACCCGAAGTGATCTGCTCGAGAACACCTTGTTCCCAAGCCAGTTGGTAGAAAAGCGAGTCTCGACGCTGTAGCAACGACGCAGGTGACCCGCATTCGACAACACGCCCTGCGGCGAGACCGATGATGAGGTCACAATCCAATATCGTATCCATACGATGTGCGATAATGAGGAGTGTCGAGCCCTGTAGGCAAGCTCGAATCGTCCGCTGGATCGCTCGATCTGTACGGTAATCAAGGTTCGCGGTACTCTCGTCCAGGACGAGGACACGAGGTCGCCGCAGAAGCACTCGTGCTAAACACAACAACTGCCGTTGGCCTGCGGACAAGTTAGAGCCACCCTCCGCAATGTGGGTATCTAACGACGGAAACCGGTTACTCGACTTCAACGCAGGCATACTCCGCGCCTGCTCTTCCTGTTCCTTGAGAGCGGCAGTGCTTGCACAATGCGCTGCGAGCGTTCCGTGCTCAGCAACTGCATCGGCGGCGTTCACGGCTGCATCGGTGCCGGTCTTCGTGTGGGCGCTCGTGTCGCCGTGGCGACAACCAGCCACAGCAGTTTTCGTCGCAGTTCGGTCCACAGCCGCCCACGCGGAATGCGTATCGTTTTCCGCCAGGCTAACGTACCGCAGCGCCTGCCACAACTCCGCGTCAGTATGGCGATGAAACGGATCCAGGTTTTCTCGGAGCGTTCCGCGGAAAAGAATGGTATCCTGGGTGACCATCGCAAGGCGTTCACGCAACTGCGCCACTCCGACTCGGCTGATATCGATCCCGTCCACGATGACGGCTCCGGCTTGTAGCGGATCGCCCACAGTGCGAAATAGCACCTGTGCAATGGAAGACTTGCCGGCACCGGTGCGACCTATGAGACCAACCCGTTGTCCAGGAAGGATCGTAAACGACACCCCACGCAACGCTGGCGGCAACTCTGGTCGATAACGCATCCAGACGTCGCGAAACTCGACCCGTCCTTCGCTTGGCCAGTGCGCTGGAAGGGAGCCTTCGATGTACGCAGGCGCCTCACTGGGAATCTCCCAGAGGATGCGCTCCACAGCGCTCATACCGTTCTCGACTTCGGTGGTCATCCGAACCAGCCATGAGAGTGTCTGCGTCACCAGGAGGCTATAGGTTATCGAAAGACCTGCCGCCGCCGGACTAAGGCTCCGGCGAAAGAGAAACACAGCGAGTGCAGTGGCGAACACCGTCATTGCACTGAGCATCTCCAGTCGGAAAGACAGCCAACGATTACAGGCAACGGAGTAGAGGTACGGCCGCATATGATCCGCCACTGCCTCGAGGAAGACCTGAACATGTTCTCGAACGAGTCCAAAAGCTCGAATGACTGGTATTCCGGCAGCTGTTTCTCCCATTCGTGCAAGGATTGGCGACTTGCTGAGCGCCTCGAGTCGTTTTAACTCGCGCGACGTACACAGATAGTAGCGCGAGAGGCGGTAATAGAGAATCCCAGTGGGTATCAGCACCAGGAGCATGACAGGCGTCACCGTGCTGGTCACCCAGACCACCCCCAAAACCTGAAGAATGCAGTTCAGGAAAGACAGCAGCGCATAGGGGAGGTCTTCATCGAGGGCGTCCTGATCTTTGCTGAAACGATTCAGGATCCGGCCCACGGGAGTTGTATCGAAGAACATCGTCGGTGCCCGCAGCACGACCTGCAGCAAGCGCGTGTGAAGACCAATTGCAGCAGACAGCGTACTCAAAGCTGCCAGAATGGACCGTGCTAACAACATCAGCAAGGTGGATAAATTCAGCAGGGCGTAAATCCCCAGATAGAAAGATGTCGCGTGGAGTACGCGCTGCGAATCCGACCGAGACGTCTCAGCTGCGCGTTCACGACTGGGACGGTTCGGGAACCCCCAGAATATGCTTTGCTTCCACGAGCGTCCTTGCTGGTAGCGTGATGTAAGCGCATCTGCACAAGAGCGATGTTGTTGGTACTGTTGCCACCCTCTGTGCTCCTGATCCGGAGTTAGCACAGAGACAACTTGATGCTCTTCGGCAGCGAGATGTGATCCAGAAGGCGTCATAAGATTTTGGATACGGGTTCGCACCCCTGGAGGCATTTTCGGGACATGCCCAAGCCCTGGGGCACCCGTAGGCAACCCAGAGGGCGTAGAGGGGTTTCGCTTATCGGCACCAGTTCGTTGCGCAGCGCTGGTGGCAGCTCGCGAGCCCGCCTCAGACCAGATACCAAGCCATGAATCTGTTCCGATGCGGAAAACCTGTGCCAACACTGACGCCAAAATCGTTACTGCTAACAGGAACCGACCTGCTGCTGCAAAGTACGCGAGGTAAACAGTCCTTTTCACGGATCCGGTTTCTCGATTCTCTGCTGTAACCAGTTGATGGGAGGTAGTGCCTGGGGCTTCGGGCATCGACTCGGGATCCGCAGACGGGGCTGCACCATCTGCAGGACTCCCGTGGTTGCTCGCCACCGCGTACGTCGCCCTAGACCGCAACGCATACTTGTCGTTGTCATTGTTGTCAGCAAACTGGTCGAACGCATTGCCTTTCGCGTGCGGCGTCGCCCCTTGCTCTATGCCAGGTCGCGACGACTGCGCTATCGACACTTCGCTCAGGGGCAGGTCTCCGACAGCGTGTTCCGCAGCGAGTGCATCTTCAGGGGCGCCACGCCCAGCACCAGCAGTAGCATCAATAGTGCCCAGCGGGAAAGAGCCTGATACCTCCAGCTCATTGCTGTGTTCCATGACGAGTGGCTCCGCTGCCCGCGACGTTGGCACTCGAAAAGCACCCGCTTTGTCGCCGGAAGCTAACAGCTGTTTCTCATCGTTCTCGGCATCCGACAAAAGCGATACCTGTATGGGGGACGCTTGCTGATCCCGGGGCTTCCCCCTGGGGATCCTCAGCGGTTGCGGACGAACGCTGTGCCGCTGAATGCGTCCGCCCGCAAGTTCGATCACCAGGTCGGCACGGGAAAGCCACTGGCGGTGGTGTGTTACCAGGATTCGGGTGCGACCTCGAGCCAGCGGGCCGCACAGCGCTCGCTCAAACAGAACACGACCCACAGTGGCATCTACTGCAGACAGCGGGTCATCCAGCAGCAAGAGTGAGGCGCATGAGTAGAGTGCTCGCGCCAAGGCAACTCGCGCTTTCTGACCACCGCTCAAGTTGATGCCTTTGCTCCCAATCTCTGTGCGGTCTCCGGCGGGCATCTGGGCAAGGTCGTCGACCAGCGCTGTGGCCTCGAGCACTTCCCGGTACCTTTGTTCGTCCAGAGGTGTGTAGAAGAGGATATTCTCGCGGAGCGAGGCGTTCATGAGATACGCCTCCTGTGGACAATAGCCGATCGTCGTTGGTCGAACGAGGTGATGGGCGCCCTGGTACGACGAAGCAAACGACCGGGTTGTTTTGGCTTCGAAAGTGGTGCTCATCGCAGCCTCCACAGTCGCTGGATAGCCATACAGCTCACCGAGAATGGCCAGTAACAGAGAGGATTTTCCACTTCCGACCTCACCACAAATGAGCACAAGTTGTCCGCGCTGAATCTGCAACGTGATATCGTGGAGCACCCACGATAAAGTTCCCTGACCTGGAGACGCTTCAGTCATCTCCGGGGTATTTTTCAGCGCATTTTTCCGAGACGGAACGGTGCCTGCCTGATTTGTAGCGAAAGGCCCGGCGCCCGTATTCGTGTCCGTATCCATATCCATAATCGCATCCATATCCGGATCACATGCGGCTGCGTTGCGGAACGTTTGCCCCAGATGCACAGATGCCGTCGTCTGGTCAACGGCCTTGTCGTCGGGCACTAGGCCGCCATGGACACCCTGAACGACACTGCCCTGATAGGTCGAACGGTCTACGTCATTGTGCTTGGCTCCGAATGAACACGATACTGCATCGAGATTCTGAATTGACGCTGCCAGTTCATGGCGGGGCACCAATAGTGATGATCCACCCATAGACGACTGCCCAGATGCGCTACTGTGTACACTAGGTACTCCCAGAAGCAGCGATGCATCAAGCTGCATCGGCAGAGGCTCAAAAGCGTACGACATGTGGCGTAGCGAAATCACCACGTCGTCGCCTGGAGCTTCCATTGCAGGCGTCGCTTCGTTCCAGTGCCCTGCGCGGAAACTCGTACCATACGGAGGAAGCAATCGACTTGCAGTTGTCTGCCGCTGATGCAGACGAGACTCTTGGTGTTCTTGCAGCGATGTGGATCGCGCTGCGGATGTATCCGATAAAAAGGGCAGTGAAGGCACTCGCAACAACTCAGAACCCGGTGTCTCGCGGGTTGCAGCTGACCCTGCGTCAATAAACAATGAAGCCTCTGCCGGTGCATCAGTGGATCGCATCGTTTCGGTACCTGCAACAGGAAAATGTGTCACGTCTGCTGCTGCTGCTTTGGATGCGCTCTGCGAGTTTGCCACACGATCAAGTCCGTTCGCTGGTCCACCCCCGAGGAAACTACTGGTCGCCTTTCGAGCAACGGATGGCCGTCCAGCGAGCGTCTCGGATACCTCAGTGCCGCTCGAAGCAGAATCCGTTTCCACTGCATCCAACGCGAACCGCTCCGGTACCTCATAGTGACAGAGAAAGGCCTGGATCCGCCGTAGACTCACAGCGGCGTCCATAAGGGAACTGAGCACGTCCGGAAAAACACTCAGCGGGAAACGCAAGATATTGAAGAGCGTCAGCGCTCCAAAGGCAGTTGCGGGCGTCAAACGCTGCGCGCTGGGGCCCACACCCATGCAGCCAAAAGTTACCAGCGCCGTTGCGACAGGCGCAGCAGCCCAAGAAAAGTTCGAGAACGCTTCTAAAAGTTGTTTGCGACGCAAAACTTGCGTCTCCCGCAGCCTCGCTTCCTGAACGCGTTCAAAAAAGGCCTGCTCCCAGCCCATGATCTTGATCTGTCGAATACCCGACAAGATTTCATGGAGCAGTCGAATCCGTTCATCTTTGCGTTCCATCAGCGCTCGACTTTGTTGCCCAATTAAGCGAGCTACCCAGCCATTTAGCGGAATAAGCGCCGCCATGAACAGGAAGCCCGCAAAGGCCGCCATACCTACCACTCGATACAAGCACACCATGGCGATGATGATCTGCAACGGACCAGACCAAATGATGTGCAGGTACGGGGTCAGGTCCACGGTTGCGCGTTGGGTATCCACTGCCAACAGATTCACAATGTCTCCAGCTCCGTAATGGTTGCGGGCGCAAACACTCAACCGAAGTGTCTTGCGATAAATGGCATCCATGAGTGCAGCCCGTGCCTGCATCCCAACGCGGTAATTCATATGGAAATACTGGTGTAGGCAGATCGATTGCAACATTGGAGCAGTGAAAAGTGCTAGCACGCAGAGCATGCCTTCAAGAGAGCTTTCTTCGTGTGCACCACGCGACAAGAACTGCAGCATGCGTTCCAGCGCTAGTGGCCCTACAAAGTTCAGCAGATCATAGCACAGCTTGAGTGGTGCAGAACCCAGACAGCGCCCTCCGAACGCGTCTAAGAGGGCCAGCACGACCGCTCCGAGACCTTGTTCCGGTCGCTTCGGTACGACATCTTCGCGGCATTCAGTAGATACGCTCAGAGGACGCGGTGACTTCGCAACGGTATGCGGTGAAGCCAGAAACGCTTCGTGGTTTGTTTGCTCCTCCTCGGGATCTGTGGGCGACATCGCTACTCCAGACCTGTGCAGTATCCAAAGGCGAAGCTGTGAAAAGAGCCCGCAAATGCCACGCGGATGAGGTACGTGCGGCGCTTCACGCGTGGCTCGACCCTGGCTATGGTCACGAGCACGGGGCCGGTACTGGTGGCGTTCACAGCGGCGTTTCCAGGTTTCCTGGAACCGAGCACTAATCCTAGTAGGATCATCGACGCTGGGCAAGGACCACAAGTCGTCCAGCTCCAAAGGTTTGATTTTTCCCAGTTCTAGAAGTGCATTCAGCCAGCGGAACGTGATTCGCGTCCACAGTCCAGCGTCCTGCTCAGGACAGCGCAGGGCGGCACAGACGAGCCGCTCCTGTGAGAACTGCCAACTGGATGGCGCTCTACCTGGACCATTTTCTGTCCACAAAAAAGTCTCTTTCTCTTCGACGAGTCGAAACGTCTCCTCGTCGTCGATAGAAGCAGGCAACTGCGCAGGAGACGTCGCCGCTGCTCCCGTGGGCATCTTCCGGCGCTGATGGTGTCGTGTTCCCAGTAAGCAAGGTGAAAGGCAATGCAGTCCAGAGTTGAAACTTTTTCTCTACAATTCCGTCAGTGCAAAGCGAATGCTGTCCAGTGTTCAGCCTTGATGTTAGATATCCACACGCGTGACGCCTAGTCCTGATGGAGAGTCCGCAGACAGTCAGAGCAGCGAACAAGGTTCGCGATTTGCGAGCGTTCATGAGTACCCATGCCCAGACGCCTCCTAGTCATTTTTGACCGGTCGCCTGTTATCGGTTCCTGTGCTTATCCAGGTACGCTTCGGGCTTGAGAGGCTGTACCATAATGTTAGGTCGTCTTCAGCACCACACATCGTCTAATGTTGATAGCAGCGTTGAAGACTCGGTGGACAAAGTCCGTGCGTTTATTGCCGCGGCTTGGACTCATCCATTTAAGGATTGTTAGAACTCGTTCCTTCAGTGCGACTACAGTCTCGTCATCGTGCTGTCGGACAGGCGCCAATTCCCGTGTATCTCCCCTTTTCTTGGTCCTCTTCGCGCGATGGTAGGCCACGAGAGGATTTTTTCATTTTTTTGTCGAAACCGGGGATGACGGCTCTCCTGCATCCAGACGTCCATGTCTATACCTTTCGCTTGGATTTTTAATTTCTCCAAATGAACGCACTTCGAAAACGTCTGCTATAAACTGCGACAAAGCATTTGATGACATACACCTGGATGCGGCGTAAAATTGAGGTGAAAGACAACAAGCAAAGTGTCCATAAAAGAAGGACAGCGTGTTTATCGTGCTGAATAGCTACGTTGCCTTTCCCAACCAGGATGATGAAACGTCTTCCACACGATCGCTTATCGATTCAGATGTCGAATATAGAGTAGCGCCAGCGTGTTCGCGATACGGAAAAGCGCATAGAATCCAGCCACCGCTCCGATATCGATCCATTTCCAGTTCGCATGGAGTCCAAATTCTTCAATAATCTGGCGCCCATTGGTCACGGGGCAATAGCGGCAACACGCCACCGAGCCGTTTGCTACTGTAACGCCCGCAGCCGCACATACCGAAGCACTGGTTTCGTTGTAATAGTTCAGCGTGCCACCGTCGCTGCAGTCGCCGTTGAAACTCGGTGGTAACGGGAAGAACCGAAACTCACCAGGGTCGCAGTGAAAGGCCACGTTATCCACACAGGCGACGACGACTCCTTCGAGCGCCCATCGGTAGGGGTCAGCGTAGTAGGCCCACCAGAGCCAATGAGGAATATCCGGATACGGCTGCAAGAAGCCAGAGAACACGTTCATTAGCGGGATCAACATACCCACGATCATGACACCAACGACCTGAGAGCTCAACAACGCGGCCAAGAGTTGACCGAGACTCGTCGTGAACAAACTAAACAGGATATTCATCAGCAAAAAGTAGCCATACTGCGCAGCAGGGTAGCCTACCATGAAGAAAACTAAAAGCGTGAAAATGACGGAACCTACAATCGTGTAGGGGATTTCCGCAATGCCAATAGCAAACGCATAGGCGATGGGTTTGTAGGTGCCAGAAGCGATCTCTCGATAGAAAGCTGCTCTTTCCTGAAAAGTCGGCCCCAGCACGTTCTGGATTAGAAATACGCCATACAGTAGAGATAAATAGACTACAGAGACGTAAGAGTCCAGCGCGGTATTATTTCGTGGCAACTTGAGGAAGAAGAGTCCGATCATGAGACCCAGAGCGACTGCGAGCACCATGCGCGAGAAGTTGTACGTTGGGGTGCGCCAGTAGGAGATGAGCTGTCGAATGGTCACGTAGTACGCACGTCGCCACTGCTGTCGTCGAGTCGGCGGCTTGTATGTTAACGTGTACCTTCCTCGAGATGTCTTTTTCAGCTCTTCAAGCTTTTCAAGAGCAGCTTTGCACTCCTGCGAGTCTTGCCAGATGTCCGCCCAGTCTCGCATTTGCGCTTTGCGTTTCGAATCAATTCCACCACCAATAACGCGCAGCATATAGTCCGCGGGGTTGGTCATGTCGTCGATTGGCTCTGCACCATTGCGTGCAAAGTAGGAAGTCATGGAAGTACACGCATCACCGAGTTCTCCAAAGTAGACAGTTCGGCCACCGGACCTCATCAGGAGCAGGTCGTCGAATGCACCAAACACTTCAAAAGATGGTTGATGGATAACCGAAACAACGGCGCAGTCGTTGTCCGCGAGTGCTCGGATGGCTCTCATCACTCGCAGTGCCGATCGGGCGTCAAGTCCAGAAGTCGGCTCGTCGAGGAAGTACAACGATGCGTTTGCCGCATACTCCACGGCAATGGAGAGGCGCTTCCTCGCATCACTACTGATCACGCCAGATGCTTCCGAATCGGCCTCGCTCCCGACTAGTCGATTTCGATCAACACTCAAGTTCATTATTTCAAGAATATACTCCGTAAACTGTTTGGCAACACTATCTGGAGTGCCTGGAGGTAAACGAGTACGTGCAGCGAAGAGCACCGCCTCGTGGACCGTTTGTTTGCTTATATGCAGGTCGCGCTGCTCGACGTATCCCATAAAATGCGTCAGAAAACTGTAATCGACAGGTTCCCCATTAACACATATCTCGCCTGCGATACGCCCTTTGGTTTTGCGGTTCGCGAGCACATCGAGCAAGGTTGACTTTCCTGCGCCCGACGCACCACAGAGCGCAAGCAGACGGCGCGGCTGCGCGAACCCGAAAACATCGTACAGTAGTTGCAGTTCGCCGTCCTCTGCGTCGGAATGCGCGTCTACATGAGCCACTTGTTCGGTTTGTGGTGGCGGTTGAGGTGCTTCGGTTGATGAGCCCGACTCAAGGTCCCGTTCTGCTTCAACCTCCTTCACTGTGGCCGCTTTGCTTTCTTTAACTTTTTTACGACGAACCAACTTCTGCAGTGAACGTTTTTCTTTGAGTTTAGGAACCGGAACCCAGTACGAAATTCCCTTCCATGTGAATATAAGAGGTTGCGGTTCCAAGACAGCACGCTCAACGTGCAGCGCAGCCGGGTCTATGGAAAAGCTCGAAGCCTGGCCAAAACTCGTGACCTGCTCTTGTGAGATGCTGTACTCACTGATAGAACGTGGATTTACCGAGTCGTCACCGTGGCGTCGCGGGTACTCCCTTGACGTCGCCATGAGGTCTTTCAGGACTCGAACGAAAGTCGGCGTTGCAAACGCGCCGTCAAGTCACGCACCCTGGCCACAAAGTGGAGAACCTACCCACGCCTCGAATTCAGTGGAGAACACCGTCTTCGACTTTGCAAAGTCAAAAATCAAACACTACGCACCCAGTCTATCACAGGGAAACTGCACGGTTACTATGCAGGGCGGCAAACAGCCACAGTGCACATACACACACAGAGAGAGGGAAAGGGAGAGAAAGAAAGACGTTCCGCTCTGGTCATACGTGCTCCACAGCTGTATGCGTGCACGCACGCACGCACGCACGCATCCACGCACGTGTGACACCAACGTCGAATTGCGTGCGGCTCCAGAAGGCGTCGCTGCGACTCTAGATCACATCTCTCCCTTCGTCACCGCGCACGAATTACGGTTTCGTGCCGGCTGGCGTACGCAAATAACGCACCGTACTTTGGGGGGCGGTTCCTTCGATTATTATATGCTTTTCCTCGTTTAGTTTTTGAGAAAGGAACGTTCGCCTGGCCTTACACGTGCGGAGCAATACGATAGCGAGTTGCAATGTCGGGCAACGAACTTGAGAAACACGTCGCGAACTTGGCGCACCTACATAGTTATCGTAGCGAGGTTCTCAAAAAGAGCAAGCTTCCACAGCCGGCGAAGGGAATTGCACGTCGAGCGGCATCTCACTTTGTTAACTGGCACCAGCTGCATAACTACCGCAAGGAGCTCGAGGAGCAATATGCGGAGTTTGCAACCGATCCCCGTTACCAAGTCGACTCGGACGAATTCGACCCGCAAGCCTACACAGAAGTTGTAAGTGCACTCCAGAGCGCGCTTCTTCTCAAACCGCCTCAAATTGCTATTGCCTGGAAGAACCTGACGGTGAAAGTTCCGGTTGTGTACGGGCGCACGGGGATCGAGACTGTCGGTTCGAAAACACAGGAAGCCGTGCTCGCACTGCCACGCGTAGCGATCGATATTGGGAAATGGATCTGGACGGACGTTTTCCGACAAGGGCTCAACAAAGACGCACATCTAGAACCGATAGTCGACGACGCTACTGGTGTCCTGCTTCCCGGAGAGACGCTGCTGGTGCTGGGCCCGCCGGGCTCCGGCACCAGCACGTTTCTGAATGTGCTGGCGCAACGCAGTCTGAAAGACTACGCTGCCATCACCGGAACAGTTGAGTACAATGGGTGCGATTTACACACGGCAGAGAAGCGAACGGTGCGCCCACTGCAGCATATCGTGCAGTTTGTCGAAGAGGCAGATACACACATCGCCTCGTTGACGGTACGCGATACGTTCCGGTTTGCAGCCGAGTGTCTGATACCAGACTTTTTCCCGTTCGCGGAGAAGGTGCGTCAAGATCGCGTGGAGCTTCTTATTAAGAATCTGGGATTAGAGCATTGTGCGGACACTGTAGTGGGTAATGAACTCTTACGGGGAGTCAGCGGTGGAGAAAAGAAGCGAGTGACGATCGGAGAGATGGCGGTGCGGCTTTCGTCGCAAATTTGGCTGCTCGATCAATGGACTCGCGGTCTTGATGCGGCAACCGCAATGGATTTGCAATATCGAGTTGCCGCTGTAGCCAAGCAGCGCAATATTACTGTCATTTCTGTGATGCAACAGCCAAGTCAAGAGATTTACGATGCGTACGACAAGGTCTTGTTGATGGAGGCAGGCAAAGTGCTCTACTTTGGGCCGACCAATGAGGCAGAGCGATACTTCTTCAAGCTTGGTTATCGGCGGCCACGCAAACGGCTCATTCCTGAGTTCTTAGCGACCCTTGGCGACCCATTCGAGTCGAAACTTTGCATTCGGCCTGGATATGAGGATCGCGTGCCGCGGACACCAGCGGAGTTCGCCGAGCGCTATCGCAATTCCTCGATCGCCAGGCGCTATCGAGAGATGGTGGAATCGCATTCCTATTTAACCGACGAGCAGCGCGAAGCATTCAACCAGGAACGTTATGTCGAGATAAGCAAGTTGTACGTTCGCAACTCGCTCCAACCTCGCTTGCGCCAGATGTTCATATGTTTGAATCGCGAAATTCGAATGATCATCACTGCACCGTTCTCTTTCATCGTACGCTTCGCTCGTTATATCATTCTGGGTATCGTGGTCGGTGCGCTCTTCTTCGGGATCAATCATGATCAACTGAGCGTTCGCGTTCGTGGCGGTCTTCTTTTCCTTGTCCTCCTAACCGTCGGTGTCGCTGGCTTTTCTTCTATTCAGCAAAACGCGGCTACTCTGCAAATCATACGAAAACAGCGACGAGCAGGCTTCTATGAAATGCCACCATACTTTTTTGCGCTCTGGTTGATGGATATTCCGATTCAGTTCATCGAAGTGCTCATTTACTTGACGCTTGTCACGTACATGACGAAATTGCAGGGAGGTCCTCGATACGGTTTTGCGATCTTGATGGTGTGGTTAACCGGTATGGCAACCAATACCTTGCTCAAATCGATTGGCTACGCAGCACCCTACACGGATATTGCGCTCGTGCTGGCGAGTTTGGTGATCATGCTCATGGTTCTGAGTGTGGGTTTCTTGGCTACCCCACCGAACATACCCGTGTATCTTCGTTGGATCTACTGGATCAATCCGTTTCACTATGCTTATGAGGCCATCATGCTGAATGAATTCGATGGCCTGTATTTCCACTGTACACCGAGCGAACTGCAGCCTGCGGGTGTACCGTCGGCCTATCAGGTGTGCCCGATCACGAACGGCATCAAGTATTTACACAGTCACTACAACTTTGCGTCTAACCCGTCATACAAATGGATTGACTTTGTCATCATCGTGGCGTACTATGTTGGATTCACCATCATAGCAGCTATTCTTCTGGTGCTCGTGCGTTGGCCACCGCGCCCCATGTACAAGAACGCCCGAAAAGTCGCCTGCGAGACGGATGTTCAGACATTTGTGGAAAGTCTCGAGCGGGAGGCCTCGTTATCGGATCGTCGGTCGCGAGAAGTATCGAATCCGTTCACAGATCGAAAAATATCGACGAATTCCAGACCGTAAGTGCAGTGACATGGACTCGGTGCCGATGCGCGAACCGCAGCGGATGACAGCAGCGTCGCTCTATGACATGGCATTGTGCTTCGTCTCTGGGTCCAGCGTTGGCGAAGTCAAGTCGGCGACGATTTCGTCGAGAGCGTGACGGATATTGTGCTTGTGTGCAAGCTTCAGATGTACTGGGCCTCGTGGTTACCAGCAGAACGCAGAGAGCGCTTGTATGTTGGCGCTCCACAGCGCCGAGTGGATGAATCCGAAGGCTTTCGGGTGACGCAGCGCCGCCACTGGCCGCCTTGAGCGTCATCGGCAGTAGGTACACAACGCGGTGGGTGTCGTTGCAGCGCGCGAGGTTTTCTGATGGTAAACGCAGCACATAGTATGCGCCCTGGAGACTTGCTGGTGACCTGAAGCACCGCGTTGGCGATGTGGATGATCAAGAGTGGATAGACCATGCTTCAGCCGCGAGCAGCTGGTCCGTGTTTGATCCGCTCTGTATCGTTCAAACTCCATTGTTCTAAACTGGTGGATGGCGAATATTCTCTCTGAATTAGCGAATAACGGAAGACTACACTCGTTCACAAATTCCCGAGGAAAATACTTGCCAGTGTACATATATGCGGTGCTCTGGTTGTTCAGGTTGGCCGCACTGAACCGCTTCAGGGCGCTGAGCTAGGCGGGGATCCATTCCCGCTGCCCCTGGCATATGAGTCGCTATCGTCGACAGTTCCCCAGTGTTTAAGTGTCATGCCTATCTGGCGTACGAAGCGATGTTCGTGGTAGCTCGCTCCACAGAGCCTCTCGCGACGCTCTGGATGCACGACACTTTGTCGGTTGTCGATCGAGACGTTCAAGCGTCGGTGCAGAGAACGCCTAGCGCCGTGCGCTACCAAGTCCACGACCCGACGTGTCGTTCATTTCCGTTCCCAAACCGGTGCAGAGGCTTTCTCTTGATTGCGCGCTTCCTGGCTCCGGATGACCGAGACCGGGGCGACTCCAGCGCCGTCGTCATGGACGTCTGCCACGGGACGCTCGTGTGACCTCTCTGGAAGCTCCTGTACGGACTGCATGGAGCGTGCAAGGCATCCCGCGCTGCTCGGCCCGGTGCGTAGCGTGTCGGGTGAGCACCCGGCGCCTGCATGTTGCTTCTTTGTATGCCACGTGGCGTCCACAGCGCTCGACTTTCGAAGATTCCGGGCACAGGTCGAGCTGAGCAGCTCCGTCTGGTTTGCTGGTCAGGCGTTCGGCTCCGTGCTTTTGGTTGCTCCGTGTGCGGCGACAGCCGTGAAGCGCCTTACCCGCGGATAAACGCTGAAACTAGAATCTTTTTCCTGGTCTACCTGGATCGGTTGAGAAAGAGTCTCGTTGCGCACCGCTGGGCGAGGCTTCACCAAGTGCATCCAGACTGATGGTTTGTCGCTCTGCATGCTCCCGCAGACCGTTCTTCATTTCCTGGGAGTAAACGAGAAACATGGAATGAGCGCCGCAGACGCTGTTTGCGAATCTGTTCCAATGCATCGTCGTTTCTTGCCAAGACCAGCTGCAGCTCACAGAGACGGCCGTACAGGCCGCTGCGCCAGTGTGTGGAGTACGCGAACAGGCATTTATGTAGGACAGGGGCGCCACATCGAATAGAAGCCCGCTGAGCATGTTATGCTGGCATACTATGAGCGCGTCCGCTTTAAGCTTGAGTGCTCTATTCATGAAAGCATATTCGCACAAACTGTTGCGAAGCCGCGGCAGCCATGTCAGCTACCCTGCGGGTAAGGAGTCGAAAGATCCGTCATCCTGAGCAGCGCAATGAACTTGGAGAATTCGCTGCGAGTCTCGCTCTTATTGCGAGTTCTCTGTGGAACTCGGTACCACCTCGATGTGTCGCGTCACCAGCGCGTCATTGACCCCCCATGGACAGGCCCAGGAATCCTTGCCATCAGTTCCCATTGTTCACGGTCAGCAGCGTATGCATATAATGCCCAGTGGGTGCGCCTCATAAAGCGCTTCGACACTGACCTGCTTATGCTTTTGGTCAGTGAAGCTGGATGGATACTTTTGGCAGCTGCCCTGTACCGCTTTTTTCGATCACCGACAAGACGCAGCGATGTGTCAAGGTATGTTCAGAGGCGTTTGCATGAGAATCTGATCCTCCGATCAGGCCGTCTTGTATCCCCTGTAACGAGAATCAGCTGTGCTGCTTCACAAAGGTCTGATCGAAGAATTCCAGGCGAATATGACCGGTTGGTAGCGCAGTGTCCAGAACTCCTCCGAAGACCTGCTCGACGAGATATGTGAAGACGAAAGCACCGAGGCGTTCATTCGTTGAATTAGAAGCTGTACGATCTCGAATGTTTTTCCTGCATTGTTTCGTGTCATTGGTGCGAACAGCTCATCTACGGATCCGGAAGCGGAAAATTTGCATTCGACATCATCGAATCAGAGAGAATATACGAGAACAATGTGCAGTTGAGCGCCAGTCCTAAACGTGTACTCCATTACTGCCATTCTATGACGTAACGCAATGTTTTCCATGAGCAGGACAGAATTATGTTCGAATGAGAAGCCACGAAGAATGGTTCAACGATAATGCGTTGGTGTTGAAAGGGCCCGGGCTTTGGCCTTCTGAACGCGACTCCATGAATAAATCGCCACTGGCGCCTATGTCGTGGTAAAACGCGCTTGTCTCTTCTCTTCGAAACAGCGCTCGATCGCCCTTCGAATATCTCTACACAGGTGCGCAATTCTTCCCCAAAGAAACCTCATAGACAGAGACGAATACCCGTCGCTCCTGTACTTATCGCTCGCGTTTCAGTTCGAAATCGCTGGAGTGTTGGTCACAGCGTGACGAATTCGTGTAGCAGTGCGCTTTTTTACTCCATCCTTCCGTGTCTCTTCAACACCATTCATATCACTGATACGCAAAAATCACATTTTATGGCCTCGTCGTCAGCATTCTTAGAGAATGTATGGAGTGGGACCGATTGACGGGGACACGGTTGTCTAGATACTGTTTGGTTTGGTGAGTTTCCGGCGCTCTACGTTCAGAGCGGGGATTTCGACGAGACTTGTGGTTCATCCACCAGCGAACCGTAGCATACGTGACTTGGAGAGACGAAAAAGTCTTTTCTCGCACGCTTGCAGTGACTGCATTCGCGCTTTTCGTGACCGTTCTTCAGTCTACGGGATTTCATCGTTTCACTGACTACCCGCGAGAAAAGCAACCAAGAACAAAAGTGATCTGCTCGTATATCCAGTCTAAAAAGTACTTTTCTGTGTATAAAGCGGCCTGATTCGCTGGTACGATCATCCGCTCAAGTTTCTGCATGAAGCTTCCACAACGCAGTTTCGATACATGCATGGATGCTAGCCGCGGATGTGGGCACTCTAGACTCGGACAACTAACTGGCAGAGAGCGATCGAAAATCCTCTTTAAAGCAAGTGGGTGTATGGTGATGGTGCTTTCGATAAACTGCGCTGCAGGTTCAGCGAGGACGCCACAGGTACCGGTGACCGCTGACGCACCTCTTACCGAGCGGCAACATCTTGTGCCGCGTGCAGATACTTTGCTGGTGACGCTGGAGATTTCGCTCTGGTTCCTATTGAGTGAACAATACAACGCTTGCTTTTCAATCCAAAAAGCAGGTCTATGGGAAATTCCAGCAGGTCTGGTTTTGAACCGTCATCCTAGTCCACTGCAGCATCGAGTTCCGCAATGTAATGGAGTATATCCTATGCTTTCGCGTACGCAGATCGTGCCCTAGTCCAGAGACACTGGCCTGCTTCAACGGCCGTCCGTGGTGCGTCACAAGCACAGCGGGAATATCGTTGCCGACTATGTCCAGAACATAGCGTCCAGGGCTGGCCCGGGCACCCGTGCAAATCTGCTCCATTGCCATGATGCCACGCGCAACAACACTAGTGATGTAGAGCTCATAAAACGGTAGTGTATCGCCAGCGTATCCCTCTGTCACACACACTCTGTGTGTGTGTGTGTGTGTTTGTTTGAAAAAGCTCCCTGTTCGGGCTACCAGAAACGAAACACGGTATGCTGCAGCCCCTGTGCTCACTGTGCATGGTTTCCTGGTCTCGAAACACGATTGTCTTCACTCGTATCGGGAGGCACGTGCAATGTGCATCGCAGTGCGTCTAGCCAAAGACCGTTCATGATGTCGCAGACGCTGGCTACTGGTGACCGCGACCAGGCCGGAACGTGGATCCAAAGTACATGAACATGTTGGCAAACGACTCGAGAATAGGATTATAGCCGCTTGGATTGGTAGCAGCATGTTTTCGCCACCATTCCTGTTGCGGGAGTAGCTCCTGGAGTCCAATCCGCCGTTCTAATCGACGGTGTGCCCGCAACAGACGCGGAAACGACACAGAAAACATGATATCGTGCTCACCAGGCCTTACTGCTGGCCAGTCAACGGTCTGATCTTGGCCAAAAGTCTGAATAACGGGTGCAATTGTGGTACCACTAGCGGTCGGTAAACTGTCAGTGAAACAGGCAAAGTCGGCGATGAGCAAACTGTGACCTTGTGGGAAGGAGCGCGCTATGTTTCGCAGCAAGAGCGTAGCGTCAGTCGGTACATACGTCGGCCAGGATACATCCTCTGCGTCAAACGCTTCCGCTGGACGCGCATTCGTATTGATAGATGTACCTGCACGAACAGACGAGGGGATGACCCAGTCGTTCATCCGCCGAAACAAGCTGCGGATTTGTTCGATGGAGCGAACAATGCCACTGCCACGTCCTACATACATCGAGGGTTCCGGCGGATCGCCCATCTTCGATGGAGTCTCTTCGGCCTCAAAATGAGGACCGAAGCCCCAGACCCGACACGCCTCAAGAATCAAATCGTCACGCAAAGGCTCGTACAGGAAGCGGCCTCTGCCGTCCACCAGGAGCTGATACCACTCACCGGTACGTCGATTTTGTACGATAGCATCGTGAGCTAAATTGTCCAGAACTTCTAGCGCTAGAACTGCAACCCGTGGCGGTTGCCCCGACTCGTATCGCTCGTGTGCTGTAGCTGCTGCTGCTGCTGCTGCTGCCGCCGCCTCGGGGTGCTCCAGCGGGATCGGCTCCTCCAGCGCTGATCGGTGATGGACGACACACCGCCCCGCATCAATGTGCTCATAGAGTTGCTCGTGTTGGCGCATCACGAAGGGAGCGGAGATGTCAACCGTGTGGTATGTCAACTTGGCATACTTTTCGGGAAACGAGTCCCGGAGATAGTTCAGAGCGTCAAGCGCGACGGTACCGTTCCCTGCGCCGACCTCCACAATCGTATCGTGGCCGTGCGTTACTGCCAGAAAGTGCGCTATCGTTCTCCCATAGTGAGGTGAGAAGAGCTCTGAGGGTGTCAGCCATGTTCGCGGTGCAGTAGCGTAAAGGTCGCGAACGTGTGCGTCCCACTCGGCGCGAGACGCGAACTTGAGCTCTACGTTCTGCCCGCCGCGCGAAGATCGCCGAAGCGGCAGATCTGCCTCTTTTACCGGGTTAAAGTAACCACGTTTAGGACTGTAAAGGCATTCATAGATGAAGTTTCGTAGCAGAACCGACATGCGGCGGAAAGCGCGGGCTTTGCCTTCCGACCTCTACCAGGTACGTCGAGAGCCTGGTACCAGGTTACAGCGTTAACGCGACCAGTTGCAACCTTTTGGCAAAGAAGGTGACTTGGATGAAAAGCTACAGACTAATTTCTTTCACCAAATAATACGTCCTAGATACTGGGGTATCCTCTACGGATACCCAAGGGGAAGCAACAAGCGAGCGTCCCGGGCTATCTCTAGCACGAGCCGGTGACGTAGACGTGCCGCCGGGGCGCGCACCTTGCCCCCAGATACGTTGTTGGCGCTGTGGATCCCGATGCACGGCTCCATACGGAGATATTCTCTCTGAATTAGCGAATAACGGAAGACTACACTCGTTCACAAATTCCCGAGGAAAATACTTGCCAGTGTACATATATGCGGTGCTCTGGTTGTTCAGGTTCGCCGCACTGAACCGCTTCAGGGCGCTGAGCTAGGCGGGGATCCATTCCCGCTGCCCCTGGCATATGAGTCGCTATCGTCGACAGTTCCCCAGTGTTTAGGTGTCATGCCTATCTGGCGTACGAAGCGATGTTCGTGGTAGCTCGCTCCACAGAGCCTCTCGCGACGCTC
>Ga0080006_1126190_pt1 | contig 62332 bp, 61 predicted proteins | sample RS3BMetagenome_FD_69209 | JGI IMG/M metagenome (GOLD analysis project Ga0080006, IMG submission 69209) | Ferric oxide microbial mat and aquatic microbial communities from Rainbow Spring, Yellowstone National Park, USA - RS3B (SPADES... ...
CACCCCCGGGGGGCGGCCCAGGAACCCCAAGCCTCAGCCCCGAGCCCCGGAACCCCGGAGCCTGTTCACCTGGGGATTTTCACTCTGTTGAACCTGGGGACTTTCATTCTGATGTTGACAAGGCCACGCTTGCGGGAATCGCATTGCCAGAGCGGGCGCGTGCTGACGCAGCCGACATAGTGATACGGTACTTTGCGGGCGAGATGGAGCGCAAAAGCATCAGCCCGTCTGCGACCGAACTTCGGCAATGGCGAGAGGCGCTTGCCCAACACTTCGGCTGGCAGCCGCCCATCCCCTTTGACGCGATGGACCTGCCCACGTTCCCCACAGACATCCTTCCGCTATGGCTTCGTGATTGGGTGAGGCCGAGTCTACTGCGACACAGACGCCTGCGGACCTCGCTGGCATGCTGGCGCTATCCACTTGCGCGGCGGCCATTGCAGGGAAAATAGTCATTCTAGGAACGGGAGACCACAGAGAACTACTAAACCTCTACACGGTTACGGCACTCCCCCCTGGCAACCGCAAGAGTCAGGTTTTCTCGGATGCTATCGCGGCGTTGGAGGAATACGAGCAGGCCGAAATTGACCGACTGCGCCCTGCGGTTGCGGAGGCAGAGTCTGCCCGCAAGATCGCAGAGTCAGCCAAGGCAAAGGCCGAGGCAGCCGCCGCGAGTGCGAAACCCTCAGACCGTCCGGACTCTCGGCGCAGGCGATGCAGCTTGCGCGGGAGCTGGCCGATATGCCTGCGGTTACGTTACCGCGCTTACTTGCTGACGACGCATCCCCCGAGCGCCTTGGTACTCTCTTGCACGACAATGCGGGGCGACTCGCCCTTATGTCCCCTGAGGGCGATGTGTTCGATCTTATTGCCGGTCGATACTCCGTCAACAACGCACCCAACCTCGGCGTGTACTTGAAGGGCCACGCTGGAGACGCAATGCGGGACCCTCTTATCGGGTCCTACAATCCCTATAATCCCTGCAATGCGCATCTCGACACGAATCTAGGGGTTAGTAGGGATTCTAGGAGCCCGATCGGCCAGTAAACCATCCCACGGCTGAAGCCGTGGGCTTGCTAGGGCAAGCCTGAGGTTGACCAGCCCAAGCCGGTCGGGATCCCGCGAGCGAACCGGCTACGTTATCCGGGTCCGACACCGGCGGGTGCGCGGCGGAGTCGACCGCCGGCCGCAAGGCGAGCCAGCCTGCTGCTCTGTCGTCCACCCTCACCGCGTCAAGCTCGATCCAGGCAGGCAGACGACCGGCGTCGCGCTCCTGAACGACGACACCGGCACAGTAGTTTGGGGCGCAGAGGTTGAGCATCGCGGCAACAAGATCCACCTGCGCATGATCGCCCGCGCCGCACTCCGGCGCGGGCGCCGCCAGCGTCACACCCGCTATCGCGCGCCGCGGTTCCTGAACCGCCACCCAGCGCCCTGCGTCGTCTGTGGCAAGAATGCCCGTCACGGGCACAAGACCTGCCGGCTGCACGCGCGGGCTCGGCCGGAGACTACGGCTGCTCCCCGCCCGCTGGCGCCGTCGCTGGAAAGCCGGGTGGCCAACGTGGAGACCTGGGCGAGACGGCTAATTCGGCTTGCACCGGTCGCCGCGATCTCGATGGAGCTCGTGCGCTTCGACCTGCAGAAGGTCGCGAACCCGGAGATCCAGGGCGTCGAGTACCAGCAGGGCGAACTTTGGTGCTACGAAGTCAAGGAGTACCTCCTGCTAAAGTTCCACCACACCTGCGCCTACTGCGGCGGGCTCTCCAAGGACCCGGTGCTCGAGGTTGAGCACGAGACCCCGCGGAGCCGCGGCGGTAGCGACCGAGCCTCTAACCTGGCAATCGCCTGCCACACCTGTAATCAGACGAAGGGGAAGCGCACGCCTGAAGAGTGGGCGGAGGCGCTCAAGGAGTCCCAGAAGGAGACAGACCTCGCCCGTGTCGCCAACTGCGGCAAGGTGCGGGCAGAGGCTAAGGCCCCCTTGAAGGACGCGGCGGCGGTCAACTCGACCCGATGGGCGCTCTTGCACCGGCTTTTCGCGCTCGGCCTTCCAGTCGAAGCGGGCAGCGGCGGCCTCACAAAATTCAACCGCGTCCGGCTCGGTCTGCCGAAGGCGCACTGGCTCGACGCGGCCTGCGTCGGGGCATCCACGCCGGCGAGCCTAAACACCGAGAACGGCCAGCCGTTGCCCATAAAGGCGGTCGGCCATGGTAAGCGACAGCGGCAGAGGACAAACAAGTACGGCTTTCCGATTGGGAAGGCGTCCAGGGTAAAGCGGTTCCTCGGGTTCCAAACCGGCGACCTGGTGCGGGCGATTGTCCCGCGCGGGAAGCGTGTAGGGGTTCATGTTGACCGCGTCGAGATCCGCCTCCGGCCGAGTTTCGTGCTCAACGGATTCGACGTCCACCCAAAGCATCTGACCCTGCTTCAACACGCTGACGGGTATGGTTACGGCGCCTCCTCCCACGGCTGAAGCTCCGTGGGCTCCCCGCAGCGACGTATCTGTGGCCTAGCGGGGAGTCCGGCAACGGGCTCCTCGCTCACGCTTAAGGGAGGTGGGGGGCTTGGACATCGCAGGATATCGCAAGATCGGCGGGTGGCCCGTGACCAAGCGAGCGTAGACGCGGCTCGCAGCCATCGCCACGGTGTCGGTCGCCGCAGTTCTCATAAGCCTCCACGCCGACTTCACAAGCTGCGGCCTGGGCATCGCGCTGGCGCTGCTCGCCATCGTGCCGCACGAGCGCCTGCATGCACAGGCGGCCAGGGCGCTCGGCCTCACGGCGACGATCCACCTGAGCCTGCTCGGCCCGTACAGCCAGTCCGAGGGCGTGCTCAGGATGTCGCAGGTGCCGGTGACGAGCCTTGCCCCGCAGGTCATCACCTTCGTCCTGGTCGTGGCAGCCGCCATCACAGGGAACGCGGCGCTGTGGGTTGCGAGCATCGCTCACGCCCTCATGTCCGTCGGGGACTACGGCAACGCGACCTACGCTCTATGGAGCGTGGCTCGCAAGGAAACACGGGGACGGCTGCTGCTTCAGGGGACTCGGATAGACGCCGGCCTGTACGAGGTGGACGAGCTTGGGAACGCAGGTGCCAGGTGGGCCTGAGGGAGAGTTCGAAGGCGGGACGCTGGTTCGGTTTTGGACACGCGACGGCAAGCACTAAAAGCCCAGCTGCACCCATCCCATGAGCCTTATGGCCCCACGGCAACTCCTCGCGTCCGTGGAGCTTGGTTCCTCACGCCCAAAACCGCTTCACCCAGCCGCGTCGGACGCCCTCAACCTCTCTCGCACCCATCATCGGCGCCCCGCGGCCTCTGCAAACCCGACGCGGCGCCTCTCAGCTGCCTATGCCGCGGCTTTCCGAGAAGGCTCCTAACTGGCCAGAGCGGTCTGTGCCACAGGGCAAGCCGCCCGGTTTGTAGTTGTAAAGTTCTTACAACACGGCATAAGATGTCTCTAGTAGGGAGGCAAGAGATGGTGCCGAGTTGTCGGAAGAGCCGAGCATGGCTCGCGCTGGTTCAGTTCGCGGTACTTGCGCTTATTGCAGGCTGTGGGGTATCGTCCTCGGTTACCGCGCGACACTCCCCACTTGCTCGAGCGTCCAGGTTACGACTCCTCACCATTGACATGTTTTCTCGTAGCTCGGGGTGGGCCGTCGGTGAACCAGGCGTCCTTTACCACACTGTTGACGGTGGGCAGATGTGGCGTCGGGTAACACCACGTCAGTCGTTGAAGCCGTCTACGTGGGACGTCTTTTCATTTGTGGATAAGGATCAAGCATGGTTTGCAATCCCGACTCAGTCTACCAACCTTGATTTTTTCTCGACCAACGACTCGGGATTGCACTGGATTCGCCATCAAGTAAAATTGCCCTTGGCCGCCAACCCCGGATTATACATTGCCTTCATTACGTTTGCCCATATGAATGGTTGGCTTGAAGTTGCGCCTTTTAGTGGTGCAACTAACCCGCCAGCCTATTTGTACAGAACCAGTGATGGCGGTGGACATTGGACTCTAATCTCCTCGCGACCATCTCTACCATTTGTAAGCTATCTCCATTTTACGACGGCTGATACGGGTTGGGCAATTGCGTCTAATCCCGCCATAAGGATTCTCAACACTAACGATGGGGGTGAGAAGTGGTCCGAAACCATCTATGCAAAGGGTTGCACACCATTTTCAGCCGTTTGGAGCTATCCCGATACTATTAGACAGCCGCTGCTGCCCTTACCTGCTGGAACAATTGTCCCGATCTTGTGTAACAACAATGCGCCTCTCCGATTGTTAATTGATACATCTAATGCATCAAGATGGGTCGGGCGAGTGGTCCGTCCAGCAGTGCCTGGCATCTTTGCGTTTTCATCGCCGCTTGACGGCTGGCTGTGGAGCGTATCCGTAGCACAATCGCTTCCGACATGGTTGGGTAATGCAACACATTCTTCGGCGTTATGGCGTACCGAGGATGGCGGTATCACATGGCAGAAGCTACTTCCCCAAGATATTGCGATCAAATCGCTTGACGGTGGTAAGCTCGTAACCTATCTTGACTTTAGTAATGGTTTGGATGGGTGGGCCATTGTTGCAACCAGTCAGGACTTGCGCCGATCGCTAAACGACCCTGGGTTGCTGGCTGGGTCACTACTTATTCGCACGACGGATGGAGGGCGAAGTTGGAGGTTGGTGCACCTTGGCGTTTCAGAACCCTGACCAGTCAGCTGAATTCATGAACAGAGGAGAGGAGACACACGTGGTCGCCTCTCCTCTGTGATCCCTACGGTAGGCTAAACGCCCCAAAACCCAGAGGTGTACGCGTTTACCACATCGGGATCAAAGGTGAGTCCACACAAACTGATCGTAGAGCCACAACCGTTCGGGTCCTGAGAGATGCTCGGTGATGGAATCTGGGACCCAAAGCACGGCGAAGTCCAAGTTGGACCACCACGTGGCACCGAGATTCACGGAACCGTCATACAGGACCCCGAGTACAACGCCGGATAGTACGACCCGTGACCAGCGATATAGTTTGCCCAGGCCGTAGCGTAGTGCGAGTTCTCGTCGACACTGGAGTTACCGTTTTCGACGTCCACGTATACGTAAAGGCCAGCCGGAGCACCAATCTGGCTGAGGTAGGTCACAGCGGCAGCGGCATCATTGGTCCCGTACGTCTCGGCGTCACTGTCGCTGGTATACACGGTCGTCCTCCCATGCTGGATGACCAGCACAGCGACTCCATACTCCGTCAAGTAGCCGGCCTCGGCTGCCGTTAGACAGTCGACGTTGGAGCCACAAGTTTGACCGGATAGGGGAATGTACCGCCCACAGAAGATGCGGCTGTTGCTGTTCAGGCAGGAGGCGACGTTTCCGGACAGAGGTGTATCGATATCAACGCCAAGGGTATTCGCAGCGATAGGCACGACACTCGCCATGGTTTACTCACCGAGCCTTTCAGAGGATGCCTTTTCAAACTGGGGAGTCTGAGATAGACCTATTGACTTACGTAAACCCTGATGGTGACATCTCGGCGATCCCCTCCTCCCTCTTCACCTATCAAAAAGGGCGACCGGTGCGATTTTATAAACCGAGATTCAACCTGTTGTCCCTCGTTCGGCGATTGCTTGACAAGAGAACCCGGTCAGTGCGTCTACTAACTTGCGGGGCGAGCGACTGGAATGCAGGTAGCGACCAGGAAGCGCATGCCATCTCATCGAAGGTGTGGCATGATCCTCGCGGAATACCGCAGGAATCACATCGGGACGTAGGGGTAGTGGTGGCACGTCTATCCCAGGTCGTTATCGCTCTCGGGTTGGTTCTCTTGGCCTTGGCGCATGTCATCGCAAGACCGTCGTACGGCGTTGTTCAGACGATAGGAAACGTGGCAATCGCGCTTGGCATCCCTCTTTCCGCACTTCTCGCGAACGATTTCTTCCCACACGAGCTGAGGTCAGGGACGGAATCGGTCGGTTTGCAGGATGATCTCGATGGCCTCAGCTGACAGTTGCTTCGGAGCCGGGTTATGCTGGAAAGCTTCCAGCAGGCGGTCAACGACGCAATGGAGACTTGGGCCACTGAACCAGATGGAGAGCACTTCGGAACTTACGGAGGCTGGGAACTCGGAATTAATACCGAGACAGGGGTTATCTATCACGCGCTCATGAAGTGAGGGGCAAAGTTGATGTTGAAGCTGGCGACAGTCTCTTACACTAGAGATGCAAGCCGTCGGTTTGAGGTCATGGGACGACGACTTGTGGTTCTGCGTGTTGACATCGGAGAGGGGCACCTGTCGCCCTATCACTGGATACTGGAAGACGGACGCAAGCCCGGCTTGGATGTTGCCTTGAGTTGGGTTGACGGGAGGCTTTATTACTTCAAGTTCTTCCTCATGAACGAGCGAGCTGACCGCCAAGAGGTTGACCTGTCAGTAGACAGCATGCCGGGGCTGCCAATGTTCGAAACGAACAATTGGAGTGACAATCAACCTTACGTATTCGAGCAGGGTATTATCGATTCGGTATTCAACGGAAGGAACCTGTTCCTGCTTAGGTCCGGATATCCGTCAGCTCTATGTATCAAAGTGTGCCCGTCGTTTGATCTCCTATTTACGAGTCAGCGAGAGTTCTCTGGCGCTGTAGTCCGTGAGATGACAGACGCTGAAATCCAGTCTCTTAAGGACACTGGCGTAGCGTAGGCATCCTTCTACTTGTCCTGAACGACAACCCCCTACGTGCGCGACTAGAGCACAGACGCTCTTGGCAGCGTCCTGGGCCTGAGCGATCCAAACGGAGCCGTGGACGGCACCTACGCGTATGACGCGTTTGGGAACGTGATCTCGGGGACCGGAGCCGGCGGTACTGGGAGTCCGCCAACGTGGCAGCACCTGCTTTACGCAGGGGAGTACTACAACCAGGATCTCGGTCTCTACGCGCTGGGTCGGCGGCTCTACGACCCCACGGTCGGTCGGTTCACCACGGCGGACACCTACCCCGGGATGCTTACGGACCCCAGCAGCGAGAACGGGTATGTCTACGTCGAGGACAACCCGATCCTCTGGGTGGACCCGACGGGGATGCACTTCTGTGCGGGCAGCATCGCACAGCAGGCGAGATTCGGGAACATCAACTTCTGCCCGGTCAACGGAAGTCCGCAAGAGCTTGAGGGCTGGGCTTTAGGCGTCGTGGGTGCCGGGGGTCTGGCTGTCGGCGGCGACGCGTTGTGGACGCTGCTGGTTGGCGGTGGTGCATATCAGGAGGAGATCGAGGAAGCAGAGAACGCAAGCGAGGGTGCGGCGGAGGAGTATTCGCAGTATGCAACACAAGCAACCCATTACGCGAGTTCCGACACGGTGGTCCTTGGAAAGTTGAGCGATCCAGGGTCGCCGTCATATGTAAGCGTAGCCGAGAGAATGCAAGCCACCTACTTCTCGATGTCAAATTGGGACGAAGTTCAGACCAAAATAGGGGAGGACAATATGTGAAATATTAATGAGCGGTTCTTAGAGCAGCAGATGTCTCAGGGAAAGACCTTTATACTCACAGCAAACCCGGAGACTGCGACAGGATATTTCAGTAACTAGGTAGAATTCCTCAAGGCCAATGGATACGGTTTCGGACCATATGGGTCCCTGTGGAAGGCAGTCAAATAGGGAGGTGACTTATTTGGATATCCAGAAGGCCAAAGCTCTATTTCTGAGGTTTCAAGGCAACCATTTTCATATGCAACGCGAAGGGCAATTGGACGCGTATAAAGCGTTTAAGATTTCAGCGGCCCAGGAGCGTGCATGGGCACAAGAATCACAGAGGGATGTAATAAGAGCTATAGACGCTGAAGATGACGAATTGGAAGTTGAGAGCATGGTGACTAATATAGCTTCAATGCTGACAATTTATAAGAACGCCGATAGATGGAATGAGTTACTGCACGTTCTACGCTTGAAACTCGCCGTGCTTGATTCCTTTACGGTGATACGGAGTTGCGAGGAAGTCCTTAGAGTCATTGAAGAATTTCAACGAACAAATGAGGGCCGGGATGTCTGTGTGACAGGCCAACAATTCGTCATAGACGCTTTAAGGGGCGTGCTGGACTCGCCAATTCGCGTGTCGCCAAAGTATTACAGCATAGAGTACCTGAAAGACACATTAACGCAGGAGCAACTATTGGCGAGAGCCAGTAGAGACTTGGCAAGATGTGATGGGCATAGGCGCTAACATGGATTTGGGGGCCTCTCCTGTCCGTGCCAAAGTTACCGTGGGAACGGCCTTCGAAAGGACTTAGCCCTCTTCCGCGACCGCTGGGTCGGGACAGACGCCGCCGGGCGTCATGTAGAACAACGGTCGGCTGCTCAGAGGGACCACTTATCAGCACGAGCGATCTGCCAGACTGGACACGGAGATATGTTGACTATTTGGCCTTAGGCCAGACTGGAGTTTGACAGCCTCCGGTGCGGTTGACGGGAGGCTTTATTCATGCAAGTTCGCTGACCGCCAAGAGGTCGACCTGTCAGTAGATCTACCCTTTACCCACTTCCGGCCTAGGATGAGCCGCGATCCAGGCAGCGGTGAAGATCTCGGCACGCTGAAAGCCGCGCCAGAGGACCTTTACGCCGGGCATGCCGTCGTCTTTGCGGGCTAGGAAGCCGCCCAGGCGAGCCAGCCAGACGACAGCGGTGGAGAGTTTGGGCGGGTCTTGGGGCATGTCCATGCCAGCGGTGAACTTCTTGCGGTAGATGGCGAGGTAGAGGCCTTTCCACTCGGCATCGGTGAAGACGAGAGTGCAGGGTGCGTCGGGGTTGTCGCGCGCGACGTACGTGAGATAGAGCACCCGCCAGGCGACGATGCAGTAGGTGGCGATGGCGTTCTCGAGCCGGCGCAGAGTTCGCCATACGTTCGCAACTACGCTCATCAACGGCGGCATCACTGTGCAGGCCCTGATGCGCCTCCTGGGCCACGTCTCGGCCGAGATGAGCCTTCGGTATGGCCACCTCTTCGATGCGACCGTGCGCCAGCAGTATGAGGACGCACTGGCGCAAATGAAGCGCCAGTATGCTCCAACGCTGATGATGCCCCCCGCCGCCAGAGCGGCGCAGGCACCCGACGAGCACTGGATCGAGGCCCCACGGCTGAAGACGCGCCTTGCCCATGGCCACTGCCAGATCGACACGGCGCACTCCCCGTGCCCGCAGGCCAACGTAAGCGAGCGCTGCCCTGCGTTCGTCCCACTTCCCGAGGCCCGTGACACGATCAAGGCGCAACTGCATGACGTGAGACTCCTCGCGCGTGATGCCCAAGCCAGGGGCTGGGCCGAGGAGATCAAGCGTCACCGCGACCTCGCTGAGCGGCTGCAGAGCTTTCTCGATGAGACCTCAGGGCGCGAACTGACGCCGAGGAAGCAGTCCACCCGAGCCTGACAGTATCAGCCTACCCAGCGCTCCGAAAATGGGCGTCTGAACGAGCACGGGGTGCTCTGAACGCGAATTGGCCGGATAACTTCAGGGTGTGGTGGAAGCGTTCGATGCGCCACCGGAAGGAGTACCAGCGCACCACGGCCGCCGCCTGTTCCGCCGTTTCGGCCTGCAGCGTGGTGAGCAGCACCCACCCCCCGGGGCTCTCCCCGTCCGGGGGAGAGACTTCCGCGGCGGAGACCACGGTCACCGGCACGGGATCCCTGCCACCTTGGTCCAGCGGCGGCCGCAGCTGCACCGCCTGGGCATGCAGGGCAAGTGTCGCCTGGCGCTCGGGATGGTCGTGACCGCGCGGCACGGTGATCTCCATGGTGCCGAGGCGTGGTGCCTGCCCAAGGGCCGCCGCGAGATCCGGCCAATCCCCTGCGAGCTTGCGGTTGTGCGTCGCGCGCACCAGCACGTCGGCCCCCACCGCCCGCGCCTCCGCGAACACGTAGAAGATGTCGCTCTCGCGATCACCGATGACCACGACCCGCGTGTCCCCCGGAACGATCTCCCGCACCTCGCGCACGGTCTCGATCCAGCGCTGGCTCTCCTTGCCCACGGGTTCCTCGCCATCGCGCGCCCAGAAGCGGGCGGTGAGCAGACCCAGCGGCACACCGCTGACGTCCATCGCCAGTGCCGAGTGGAGGAAGAAACCCCGGCTGTCCGCCGGCCCGACCGGCCCCAAGCCTCGCGTCGCACGCAGCGTGTTGAAGCTCATCGTCGACGTGTCCTGCGCGGCCAGGACGATCTTCTGCCCCCGGATCCGTTCCACCGTCGCCTTGCGATGCGAGAGCAGGATGCGATCCCTGTACACCCGGGCGTTGTTGAAGAAGCGGTAGACACCCTTGGCCTCGCCCCAGAACTCTGTCGCCTGTACCAACGAAGCCTCCGGATGCTCCAACAGAGCCGACACGACCTTGATGAACCGCTGCGTCAGGCGCTCGTCACCGAACTCCGCCCGCCCGCACTCGTGCACCGCCCACGTCAGATCAGGAATGGCCGACCCCTCCCTGATCCTCTCTTCGACGATCGCCCTGCCAGTTCCTTGCTCCTAGCCGACGCTTAACTTGTTAACCACTGACAGCCGCAATGTGGGTAAAGGGTAGATACTAGAGCGTGCTTTCAAGGATCCTTGACGTCAATGGGCATGACGTGGTAGTTACGTTTACGCGACTTGCTGGTGGCGCGATACGCATTTCGGATGCCTGGGTGATGAAGTAATGAGCAGAAACCTCGCTGAACACCTCAACCGCGGTGATTTGAACGCTGGCCTGTCAGCGATAGTGGATTGCCCCTTACCGGAACTGCGATCAGAACTCCTGGAGTTCGCGTTCAAAAGCGGAAGTATCGTGGCCTACTCGTTCGCGCGTGAGATTATCTCACTGCACAACAACTGGGAGTGCAGTACTTGGCGAGCGAGGTGATGGCATCCGCTTTGAATCACTTGCAGGGTGCCTACCTCGTTGCGCTGTTTCATGCGAGACAGGCTGTGAGCCTCAACCCGGATGATGTGGGATTATGGGAGTACCTCCTCCTGTTCCACGATATCCCTGAACGGCTGATCGGAGACGACGAAGCCGTGCAGATTGCTAAGAGGATCTTGACAATCAAGCCTGAGAGCATCGTTGCCCGAAGAGTTGTGGGACCAACGGGGCCAGTACGCGGTGAGTCGTAACGAACGAGGCCGTTGCCATGCATGCCGCTGTCTGAACTGTGGAGTTGCCCCGCTTTCGTGGGCAGTCCGGGGGCTTTGCTACGAAGCGCGCGATTGGTGATCGTTTGCCGTGGCAAACCACCACCTCTCGAACTCTACCGGGGTGACCATGCCGAGGCTGGAGTGTAGGCGGTGGCGGTTGTAGAAGCCTTCGATGAACGAGAAGATCTCCGAGCGCAGCGGGGCCCTTGTGGGCCAGGGTTGCCGGTCGATCCACCCGCGCCATCCCAGCTTCCTGGAGCGAGTATGCGCAGACGTTAATTGCATGTTGCTTCACTTCACTGAAGGGGCAGGACAGAGACCATCGAATCTTTGGGCTGCAGTCATAAGTGACATGGGCCGCACGCTCGGGCATAGGGGCCCGTATGCAGGGCTCCGTCTTCTCTCCGGGCGAACGTGCGAGGCGTGTGGAAGGCCATGCAAAGCTGCATGTTTTTGCCGGGAGGCGTGCACAGTGCGGCTTCGTTTCAATGGCTTCGACGCTCTCGTACTCGCGTTCATCGTGGCTTTGGGTGCCCTTTTGGTGCATAGCGAGTTGAAGCATGCGTCCGTGGCTGCGACGGCAGGGTTGGGACCCGCACCCCGCACCGTCGTCTTCTCCATCACGACGATGCCGACGCAGTATGCACAGTCGGTGATGTCGCACATGCAGGTCGGCGGGCAGGTGAGCGTGCAGGCCGGCGGGAACTTTGTGCCGCTGGGCACGCTGCAGAGCGTCAGCGAGCATCCGGACACCTTCACCGTAAACAACGGTACCGGGGTGATGGTCGTCACGTCGGACCCGACTGAAGGTGTCCTACGGCTAATCGTTGCCGCGAAGGCAGTCGTCAGCCAGAAGACTGTGACCATCAACGGCAACGCCTTTTATGTCGACCAGCATGCCGTATTCCACGAGGGCGGTTCGGAGTTCGACGGCGTCATTACCGACGAGCAGGTCCGCTGAGCGGTGGAAGGGCTTTTCGGGTGGGTCGAAGGCAGCGCGGTTTACGCGGTCTTCCGCGCGCTGAACCGTGGACTTTGGCGGCTTTGGGATGGTTCGACGGTGGCTAGAGCGCTCCAGCAGAGCCTTCGGGAACTTTGGCGTCGGTCTGCCGTCGCCACCGTCGTGGAAGCGTTCGCGGCCTGGATGCGCCATAGCTTCGTTGGCTCGCTGCTCACCGTGTCGGTCGTTTCGCAGCCGTCCGTGCTAGCGCGATGGCTACGCCGAGAGATCGGTGCCGAACGGGAGCTCTTTCGGGCGACGCGTGTGGAGAAGTTTCTCCTCTACTTTGTGGTCTTCTTTGTTCCGGTAGAGATCTGGCTCATCACTTTCCTACCGCTGACCACGAAGTACCTCGGCGACCTTGCGCTCATCCTGCTCTTGCTCGGGTCCCTGTTCCGTCTTCAGCAGGCTGGCTGGCCGCTGAGACGCACACCTGCGGACCTGCCGGTGGCCATACTCCTCGCTACGGGGATCCTCTCGACGGTGTGGAACTCGGTTCCGATGCACATCGCCGTCTTCGGCTTGCGTGCCTACCTCGAGTACTTCGCACTCTACCTCGTCGTGGCCTACCTGCCCTGGCCTGACCAAGAGCGCCGGGCACTTCTGCTCTGGTTCCTCGCGCTGGGGATTGCGATCGCCCTGTTCGGCGATGCCCAGACCATCCTGCACGTCGCAACGCCTCGCGCATGGCTTTCAACGCTCGAGGCGGCTACGACGCGCGCCTTTGGCACGATGGGCAACCCGAACACGTTTGGCGCCTTTCTCATATGGCTGCTCTCGCTGCTCATGGCGCTGCTCGTCCTCCCGGTGCGCGGCGGCGTCAGGCTTCTAGCCCTGCTCGGGATGGCTATCGCGCTTCCTGCGCTCTTCTTCACGTTGTCGCGCGAAGCCCTTCTTGCGGCCGCCGTGACCGCTTTGTTCATCGCCGTCGCCGCTGACCGCCGCCTACTGGTGCCCCTGATCCTGGGAGCGTTAGCCGTTCCTGTTCTCGATCCGCATATCGTGTCCCGCTTCGCCATCGCCCTGAGCGGGGATTACATTCGAGTCAGCAGTTCCTACGGCCGCCTCCTGTTCTGGGAGCGTGGCCTCCAGGCCTTCCTCGCAAATCCGCTTCTCGGATGGGGACCGGGCCGTTTCGGTGGTAGTGTCGCGCACCTTTTTGGCTCCCCCGTCTACTACCTCTTGCGGTTGGGTGAGAAGCCGATCATCGACTCGCAGCATGTGCAGACCTTGGCCGAGCTGGGCGTGGTGGGCTACATCGCCTACCTATGGCTGGGACTCGCCGCAGTGCGCACCGGGCTCAAGCTCTTTAGGGAGGACGACGACCCTTTCTGGCGCGCTATCGGCCTTGCGCTCGCGGCGGGCACCATCGGTCTCTACGTTCAGTCGCTCTTCGCCTCGCTTCTTGAGACGCACCCGGTGATCCTGGTCTTCTGGCTCATCTTCGGCATGTCGGCGTACAGGCTGCGCATGCGGGCGCGGGCCACTCCTCAAGCTTCTCGGGATGAAGCCCAGCACAACCGTAAAGACCGTGATGGAGCTGCCGCGGTTTGACGGGCTACGAAGCCTGCCGGCCCGGCGGTCGGCCCGCGTCGTTGCGAGCCGCAGGTGCAAGGGCCCAGGCGGCGCTCCTTCAGGTGAACGAACAAGCGCGAGTGGCGCCTACACTCGGCACTTTTGGCGTCAAGCAGGCGTCTCGCTGCCGCGGCATGCTTCCTCGCCGCATAGCCCGCCTGCACGCAGGCATGACGGCAGCAGTTCAGCGAATCAAAGAGTTCCTTAGAAACTTCTTCGCTGACGTTGAGGCGTCAGGAGTAACATTTCTCTTCAGCAACTTGACGCGCGGACCCTTGCGCGAGTCTCATCCGCAAGGGCCGCGACGACCTTCATGATTCCGAAAGGAGAGCCATCAGCAGGGTTTTGTTATGCTAGCGCCAACTCTAGAATATTCGAAGATGTGTTTGCGCAAGCAGAGGGCACCCTGCTACAGAGGCGAGGGGCCCGGTGATTTCTTGTCACCGCTGCTGGCGCCCTGCCGCTTCCAGGCGGGAGAGAACTGCGTGGAGGGAATGCAGTGGGCGGAGTCACCGTATGGTTCACAGGACTTTCTGCCGCAGGCAAGACGACCATCACGCTCCGTGTCGCGGAGCTTTTGCGTGAGGCCGGCGTCCCAGTGGAGCGTCTCGACGGCGATGTGGTGCGTCAGGGCCTGACTCGTGATCTCGGCTTCTCGGCCGACGACCGGCGCAAGAACATCGAGCGGGCCAGCTTCGTCGCGAAGCTCCTGACGCGCAACGGCGTCGTCTGCCTCGCAGCGTTCATCTCACCGTTCGAGGAGCTGCGTGCGCTGGCTCGGCGCGAGATCGGGGAATTCCTGGAGGTCTTCGTGACGGCACCGCTCGACGTGCTGGTGGAACGCGATACCAAGGGACTCTACCGCAAGGCGATGCGCGGCGAGATCCCCAACTTCACCGGCGTGAACGACCCGTTCGAGGTGCCGGTCGATCCCGACCTGGTGCTCGAAACCGACAAGAAGAGCGTCGAGGCGTGCGCGCAGGCAGTGATGGACCTGCTGGCCGAGAGGGGATATATCACGCTCGCGGAGCAGCGCCACGTACCGGCGCAGGCCAGGGTCAAGGCGACATCCGACGAGACGGCGGACCTTCTGCCCGCGCACGGCGGGCTGCTCGTCGACCGGCAGCTGCGCGGCCGGGCCCTGCAAGACGCCCGGGAGCGTGCCAGGACGCTGCCGCAGGTGGCGCTCGACGAACGCGCCTACTGGGACCTCGGCCTTGTCGGGATCGGAGCCCTGAGCCCGCTCGACGGGTTCATGCTGCGCAAGGACTACGAGACGGTCGTCGAGGCCATGCGGCTGACCGACGGCACGCTCTGGCCGCTGCCGGTGACGCTCGCGGTCGGACCGGAGCACAGCTCCCTGCCGGAGGGCGCCGAGGTGGCGCTCACCGACCCGACCGGCCGCATCGTCGGCATCATGCGCGTGCACGACCGGTTCAGCCGGGACAAGCGCAAGGAGGCGGCCCTGGTATACGGCACGACCGACGAGGCGCATCCCGGCGTAGCGCAGCTGTACGCCCAGGGCGACACGCTGCTGGGCGGCCCGACGTGGCTGCTCGACCACCCCTCGGCGCAGGGCGGTGGACTCGCCCTCACGCCGCAGGAGCTGCGCGCGGCGTTTGCGGCACGCGGCTGGCGGACGGTCGTCGCATTCCAGACTCGCAACGCCCTGCACCGCGCGCACGAGTACATGATCAAGGTGGCTCTCGAGACCTTGGACGGAGCGCTCCTGCATCCCCTTGTAGGGGCGACGAAGTCTGATGATGTGCCGGCCGCGACGCGCATGCGGAGTTACGAAGCCCTTCTCGCGAACTACTTCCCGGAACAGCGCATCCAGCTCTCCGGCTTCCCGGCCGCGATGCGGTACGCCGGCCCGCGCGAGGCGGTCTTCCACGCCATCGCGCGCCGCAACTACGGCTGCACGCACTTCATCGTCGGCCGCGACCACGCTGGCGTAGGCGGCTACTATGGCACCTACGACGCGCAGGAGCTCGTGTCCTCGCTCCAGGAAGAGATCGGCATCGAGGTGCTGCGGTTCGACAATGCGTTCTACTGCCGCGCCTGCGCCGGTATGGCGACAGAGAAGACCTGCCCACACGGTGCCGACGAGCGCATCAGCCTCAGCGGCACGAGAGTGCGCCAGATGCTTCAGGCAGGAGAATTCCCGCCGGGGGAGTTCATGCGCCCGGAGGTTGCGGAGGTACTGGCCGACGGCTACCGCGGCGTGGTGGCCAACTAGGCAGGAAAGGCGTGTCAAGGTTGTCTTCGGCAGGCGTGGACACTGGAGCATGAGACCGAACTTCCTGATCATCGGGGCGCCGCGCAGCGGCACGACGACTCTCTACGAGGGACTCACGCAGCATCCCGAGATCTACATGAGCCCTCGCAAGGAGCCCTGGTTCAGCGAGCTGACGGGCGAGCACGGGCCTTGGCTCGGACCGCGTGACGGGCAGCCTGTCGCCTCCTGGGAAGAGTACGAGCGCCTCTTCGCCGGTGCGGGTGGGGCAAAGGCGGTCGGCGAGGCGTCGACGCTCTATCTGGCGGCGCCCGAGGCACCGCAGCGCATCAGGGAGTTCCTGCCGGAGGCACGCCTCATCTGCATCCTGCGCAATCCGGTCGACCGCGCCTACTCGAACTTCCTCGAGCATGTGCAGGAGGGCCGTGAGACCGAACTCGACTTCCGGCGCGCCGTGCAGGCCGAATCGGCACGACTTCGCCGCCACTGGGCGCCGTCGTGGGCATATACCGGTCTCGGGTTCTACGGCGAGCAGCTCGCGCGCTACGTTGCCACATTCCCGCGCGAGCAGATGCTGGTGCTCCTGTTCGAGGACCTGGCACGGGACAGGACGGGCGTCTACCAGCAGATCTTCAGCTTTCTCGGAGTCCACCCCGGCATCATTCCTGTCCTGCCGCCGCGCATCAACGAAAACTCCGGCATACCGAAGAATCGCCTCGTCCACGTGCTGCTCACGCATCCGAACCCGGTGCGCCGGGTCTTGCGCAGCGTCCTGAGCGAGCGCCAGCGCAAGGCGGTGCGATCGTGGCTTTTGCACCACAGCCTGCAGCGGCCCCGCCTCGAGCCCGATCTGCGCCGCCAGCTGACCGAAAGCTTCCGTGAGGACATCCTGTACACGAGCGCACTCATCCACCGCGACCTGAGTTCATGGCTGGTCGTGCAGGAATAGCTCTCGGCGTTCGTCGCACCCGGCGCGGGTCGTGCCGGGTGCTTTCGCCTTCCCACGCTGCAGATGTCGTGCTACGCTTGCGGCTAGTCTTCGGCGCCCCCTGCGGGAAACGTAGAGGAGATCGGACGCGAGGAGGCGTGACGGTGCGAGACGCGCGGCGAACCGGACATCGCGTCTTGCAGGCGTTCGTGGCTGCGGCGGCCGGCATCGGCATGGTCCTGCAAGGCGTGCCCGCCGGTGCGCAGCAGCCCGCGCCGCCGCGCGCCGGCCTGGTCTGGATCATCGGCCTGCACTCGCTCCAGCGCCTGCGTGCGGTACCGGGCAGCCAGGCACTCATCCGGACGTTCTTCTCGGCCGGCCGCTACTCCATCCTCGTCGGCGGCGCGCACGGCTCCGTTCCGGCGTTGCATGCCAAGCGCTCACCCGCATTCGGAAGCTACCAAACCCTCAAGGTGGCGCTCGCCCGACGCCTGCCAGACGGCTCGGGCACCCGCCTCGTCATCCTGGACCTCGAGCACTGGTCCTTGACGCCGCGCATCGAGCAGCGGCACCCCGCCAGGTATTACAGGCTGGCGTTCCGCACCGCCAAGCGCAAGGGATTCCTGCTGCTGGCGACGCCGTCCGCGAACCTGGTGCGGGCCCGCAGCAGTCCCTCGGTGCCCGGGTTCACAGCCTTTCTCAGGAGCGGTCTGATCGGTCGGGTGGCGAGAACGGCCGCTATCGTCGAGGTGCAGGCGCAGGGATTCGAGCGGTCGACATCGCTCTACAGGCAATTCGTGCAGGACGCTGCGGACCAGGCGCGCGACGCCAACCCGCATGTCGCCGTGATCGCCGGTCTGAGCACGAACCCGGGTGGGCGGGGCGTCCCCGCGGCCCAGCTCCGGCGCGACGCTCTCGCCGTGCGTCCGTACGTGGACGGCTTCTGGCTCAACATTCCGAGGCGCTCCCGTGCGTGTCCCCGCTGCGGCGTGGCGCGCCCGGACATTGCTGCGGGGCTCCTCGTGGAGCTGATGCGCGACAGGGCGTTCCTGCCCGGGGCGGCGCCAGGGCAGCCCAAGGCGCCGAGCGGACCGGACGATGCCCATCCGACACACATTTCGCATGTCCGAGCCGTGGGATCGCAGGATGTCCGTGTCGCGGCTGGAGCGTGGGATCGGTGGACGTATTGAGGTTCTGGGCAGGCCGCGCTTCCCGGCGACCCGGCAGGGCAAAAAGCACATTCCTGGCTGTGTGGGGCGTTGTGCGCTGCTGATCGTTGGTGGCGGAAGAATCCCGACGATCATCTACCTTCGAGATATATGGCCGAATGTGACAAGCCTAGTGTCATGACGCTCAGCGATCGCTGAACCGGGAAGCGATCAGGACGTTGCCTAGGACTATTCGTCCATGATCGCAGCACGGTCGATCAACAAGCCGGATGAAGCATCGGTGCCGCGCCGGCGAAACCGCCTGGCGAATCGCCCCTTCGCAGAGGACATGAGGCCGGGCGGCGCCACGAAGACGATCGCCAGGAGGTAGGGCAGGATCAGGAACAGGCTGTAGTAGTAGCGCACCGACTGCCCCTGGATGGAGATGGCGAGACCGAGCACCTGAAACAGCCAGGGGATCGCGGTGAACAGCACGATCCGCCCGCGCAGGAACGTGCCTGCGAGGGTGAGGCCGAGGAGCAGCCACATCACCCAGAACGGGCGCCAGAGCCAGAGCATGTACGCGGTCGTGAAGCCGGCGATGCGCCGCAAGGTGTCGAGCAGGGGCTGCGCTGCGCTGTGCGTCTTGAGGCCAAGACGGTTGGCGGCGATGTCGAGGGAGCTCAGAGCGATCTTGTAGCTGCCCGTCGGCCGCAGCACGAGTGCGTTCTCGGTGATGCGCTCCCCGAGGTAGGAGCCGGGATAGCGGAGACCGATCTCTGCCCAGACCTTGAGGAACTCCGTGTAATGCCGGTCGATCGGGGCTTCTCGGTATGCCGGGTTGTAGCGCAGGGATACGAGGTACTGCGGCGTGTAGGGATTATACTTCTGCACCCAGTCCCGCAGCGGCATGATGGTCTGCAGGTACCGCTTCTGGCTGGCCGTGAGGCCGGTCGTGCCGTGCTGTGCGAGCGAGGCGCTGATCTGGTGGATCAGCGCCTCGCTGGCGAAGGCCTTGGAGTATGGCTGGACGCCGAGCATGGGGTAGATCAGGAGCTGCACGCCCAGAAACGCGGCGAGCACGCCCGCCCCGATCGCGACGATGCGTCTGCGGCAGGCGCGCAGCACCAGGAAGGCTCCGACGAGGACGCCGAACACCACGCTGAGACCGTTGTGGGCGAAGAGAGGGATCAGCAGCAGTGCGGCGCCAAGAGCCCAGCTGCGCCCGCGGGAGGCGAGCCACAGACCCTTTGAGACATACATCGCATACATGGCGTGCGTCGCCCAGAGCACGAGCAGCGAGTAGAGGACGTCGTGCCACAGCGTGACGGTGAAGGTGCCGAAGATGGGCAGGCCCAGGTAGAGGCCGAGGCCGACGGCCATCAGCCAGCGCTGCGCGCCCTGGCGGTCGAGGTAGGCATAGAGAGCGGCGATCGAACCGGCGGTGAGGAGGATCTGGAGCAGGCTGACCGCTGCAGGGCTCTGCAGTGGCGTACCGGTCAGCCGGATCAAGAGGGTGTAGATCGCGGGGCTGTAGTCGCTGAGATGAAACGAGGCGGCCTGGCTCCACGCGCTGAGGGAGTCGGGGGACATGATGCCTGGGAAGTAGCTGAGCCAGAAGGGAACCCAGGCCAGCACCAAGGCCGTCAGCGTCGCGAGTGGCATGGCGTGGCGTCGCAGCCAGCCGGGCAGGCCGTCGGCGGACCTGCCGCCGCGGCGCGACAGCGCCGTCACCTCCAGCCAACCGAGGAGCAGCAGCGCCATGTAGGCGTAGAACGCCAAGCCGCTTGTCGCGTCCAGCAGCATGACGAGACTGGCCACCGCGGCGGAGGCGTACCAAGCCACGGTGATCGCGGCGGCAGGGCTGCGGCCGCCGGGACGGGCAAGCTGCGCGAGGGCGACCGCGCCGATCGCGGCGACCGCCGCGATCGGCAGCGCGAACGGCGGTGGCGACGAGAGTACGACGACGGCTGCCATCATCAGGAATCCGATGCCGATCGAGGCCACCAGAGGGGTCATGCTGCGATGCCGATCCGTCTGGTATCCCTGCATCCTCATCACTCGCTCTTGCAAATCGCGTGATGCGCGCATGCGAACAAGGCCGGCGTGGATCGGCCCGCCGATTCCACCGGTCAAGTGTAGCGGTGCAGATTGAGAGGCTCTGAAGAAACGCCTTAGGACGAACTTTAGGCCACTGCCGGCGGGCATCCATGCGCGTCGCCGGCATGCCGCCGCGCGGCCTTGCCCGGCGGAGCCTGCCTTGCATCGCTCCAGACCTCGGACGATCGTGTACCATCGAGGTGTCCGATGCGTCCTCTTGCAACCTTCTGGAGGTCCTGGCCACGCTGAGCGTGCCGAATCATCCCACCGAGGCGGCCCAAGACCGTTTGCCGCGCCGGCCCGGGCGGATGGTGCGAAGACTCCTGCGGCATCCGCTGTTCTGGCTGGGCGGCGGGATGCTTGCGTTCCTTCTTGCCTTCTCGTTTGCGGGACCGCTGCTCTTCTCGTACCATGCGGGCGAGACTGCCATCGACGTCGCGCAGCAGTTCCTGCCGCCAAGCCGCCTGCATCCGCTCGGCACGAACGTGCTCGGCCAGGACGAGCTGGCCCAGATGATGATCGGCGGTCAGGCCCCCATCGTCACCGGCTTCGTCGCGATGTTCATCGCATCGCTCCTGGGTCTCGGCATCGGCATCGTGTCGGGCCTTGCCGGTGACTTCCTGGACTCCACCCTGATGCGCCTGACGGACATGTTCCTCAGCATCCCGCAGGTGGTGCCGATCCTTCTCCTGGACTCGCTCTTCCAGGCCAGCACGGACGTCCTCGTGCTCGTCGTAGCCCTCACGTCCTGGCCGGCCATGGCACGCATCGTGCGCGCTCGCACCCTCGCGGTGCGGCACCTGCCGTTCATGGAGGCCGCAAGGGCGGATGGCGCGACATGGCCGCGCATCCTCCTCCGGCACCTGCTGCCGAACATTTTGGACGACGTCATCATGGCGGCCGCAAACCTGTTCGCCAACGTGGTGCTGGTCATGGCGATCACGACGTTCGTCGGCCTCGGGCTGCCGCCGCCCTGGAACTGGGCGACGATGTTCGCGGCCAACATGGACGGCGTGTTCGGCGGTCAGTGGTGGACCGTCTTTCCGCCGGGCATCGCCTTCTCCATCCTGCTGCTCTCCGTGTTCTACCTGGGCGAGGCGCTGCGGCAGTCGCTGAACCCGCAGCAGGCCAGCGAGGCGCGGCAGTGATCCCGCTCTACATCGTGCGCCGCGTGGGGGAAGCAGCCCTCACGCTGGTTGTCGTCGGCTTTGCAGCCTTCCTGCTCCTGCATCTCATGCCGTACAATGTCGCGGCGATCCTCGCCGGGCCGGCGGCGTCGCCGGCCCAGGTGGCGCAGGTGGCGGCGGCGATCGGCCAGAACCTGCCGCTGCCGCTGCAGTTCCTGCGCTGGCTGCAGCAGCTCGCTGCAGGGGGGCTCGCCCTGGCCGCCGGCCAATCCCTCCCGACGCTCGAACTTCTCGCCCTCGGCAGCGGCCTTGCGCTGCTCGTCGCGCTGGGGCTCGCGTTCGTGCAGGTACGCTTTCAGGGTTCGCTCCTCGACCGCGCCTCGGCGTCCATCGCGTTCGTGCTCTTCACCTTGCCGTCGTTCTGGGTAGGGTTCATCCTCATCTACTTCTTCGCGATCGACCTGCCCTGGCTGCCGGCCCAGGGCCCTTCGCTCAACCCGGTCTCCCAGCATCAGTGGCTGCTCTACATGATCCTGCCGGTGGTGACGCTCGCGCTCACGACGATCGCGACCTGGTCGACCAGCGTACGCGTCGCCGTCGAGGAGGCGCTGCTCTCGGACTACGTGCGCACGGCCAGGGCGAAGGGGGCGTCGGAAGGCGCGGTGTTCCGCCGGCATGTGCTGCGCAACGTGTTGCTGCCATTGATCACCACAGCTGGCATGTCGCTCCCCGGCCTCTTCAACAACGTGATCGCCATCGAGTGGGTGTTCACCATGCGCGGCCTGGGGTCCGGTCTGATCGACGCGCTCACCTCGTTCGACTACGGCACGGCGGTGGACCTCGTCTTCGTCATCGGCGCGGTGACCGTGCTCGGCAGCCTCGTCGCCGACCTCCTCTACCTTTTCGCCGACCCGCGCATCCAATACCGCTGAAAAAGACGGCTGAGGCCATTGACAGCGGGTGGCCGCGCGCCCTATCATGCGGTCCAACAACTGCACACGCTCTTATCCAGAGTGGCGGAGGGACTGGCCCAATGAAGCCCGGCAACCGGCGGTGTAGCCGCTTGGTGCCAATTCCTGCAGGGGCATGCCCCTGGGAGATGGGAGCTACGTACGCCACGCATACGTAGACCCTTTCTCTCGAAAGGGTCTTTCCTCTTGTCCCCGGCTGGGAGCGTGCGCCGCAAGGGGGGACGTCATGCGCCTTCAGGGCGGGAATGGGGAGAAGACCTGCCGGCACGGGCGCTCGGCATGAGCGAGCGCGACCAGCTGCGCGAACGGCTCGCGTCAGGCATCCTGATCGGCGATGGCGCCTATGGCACCGCCCTGGCAGAGCAGGCCGGTGGCGGACTCGTCGAGGCGCTCTGCCTCAGCGAGCCACGGCAGGTGGAGGAACTGCACCTCAGGTACATCCGCGCCGGGGCCGACATCGTGCAGACCAACAGTTACGCCGCGAACCGGGTGCAGCTTGCGTCGTTCGGCATGGCGGACCGCGTGCATGAACTGAATGTCCAGGCTGCGAAGGTGGCCCGACGTGCCCGTGAGACGGCGGGCAGATCCGTGCTGGTCGCGGGTTCCCTGGGACCGCTCGGCGTGACGGCAGGCGGCGCCCTGCGCCTCTCGCAGGCGGAGATGCGCGCCGCCTACGAGGAGCAGGTGGCGGCGCTGCTCGCCGGAGGCGTCGACCTCTTCCTGATCGAGACGCAGTCCGACCCCGCGGAGGCGGCGGTCGCCCTCGCCGCCGTCCGCGGCAGTTCGGGTCTGCCGGCGATCCTGAACTTCTCGTTCGCAGAGGGCGACCGCACCCTGTCCGGCTATTCCGTCGCACAGGTCGTGCGTGGCCTGCGGGACGCGCAGGTGGAGCCTCCAGACCTCCTCGGGGTCAACTGCGGACTCGGTCCGTCGCATACGCTGCGCATCCTGCGGCGGCTGCGGCGAGCAGGCCTCGAAGGTCCCTTCGCGGTCGCGCCGAACGCCGGCCCGCCGATGCGGGTGGGCGGGCACATCGACTACCTCGGCACCCCGGAGAAGTTTGCAAGCCTGCTGCCCGAGATGGCCGCCCTCGGTGCGAGAGTGGTCGGAGGCTGCTGCGGTACCGACGCGGCCTACGTGCGGGCTCTAAACGTGGCGCGGGGCGGGCTCGCGGGCGCGGGAGGGGCCCTCGCGCCCCTGGAGTCGCATCGCAGCGTGACGCTCCGACCTCGCAGCGAGGAGCCCGTACGTCCGGCGCTGCCGGAGACCGGACTCGCATCCCGGCTTGGACGGGAGTTCCTCTGCGGCGTCGAGCTGGACCCCCCGAAGGGAAGCACGGTGACGAAGTTCCTCACCGATGCGGAGGCTGTGCGCGAGGCTGGCGCGGACTTCGTCAACGTCGGCGACAGCCCCATGGCGCGGGTGCGCATGGGGGCGCTGACTGCCGCACACCTGCTGCAGCGGGAGATGGGGATCGAGGCCATCCTCCACATGACCACCCGCGATCGGAACCTCGCGGCGTTGCAGGCGGACCTCCTGTCGGCGCACGCCCTGGGACTGCACCACATCCTCGCCCTGACGGGCGACCGGCCTCAGGCCGGGGGCCACGGCGTCTTCGAAGGGGACTCGATCGGACTCCTACAGGTCATCGACGGCCTCAACCGGGGGCATGACCGCGGCGGCGACGCGATCGGCCAACCAACCCGCTTTCTGGCCGGGTGCGCCTTCGACCCCGGCTCAGACGACCTGGAGCACGAGCTCGAGCGACTTGGCCGCAAGCTCGAGGCCGGAGCGGCGTTCATCATGACCCAGCCGCTCTACGCGCAGGAACCTCTGCTGCGCCTCCTCGACCGGATGCACGGGCCACCTCCCGTGCCGATTCTCCTCGGCCTGATGCCGCTCTACAGCTACCGGCATGCCCTCTACCTGCACGCGGAGGTGCCGGGGATCTCGATCCCCGAGGAGGTGCGCGACGCCATGCGCAAGGCGGGCGAGCACGGGCTCGAGGTGGGGCTCGCCCTGGCGGAGGAGCTGCTTGAGCGGTTGAGACCCGCGGTGCATGGCATCTACCTTGTGCCATCGTTCGGCAAGGTGGCGCCGATCGCCGCCCTCCTGCGGCACTCGCGGATTGAGGCCGCCCAGGGCTGAACTGGGACGCTTCGAACGGATTCCTGGAAAGGTTGTGTCAGGCAGAGTGGCAATCGCATTGAACCTCGGCTTTCCGCGCATCGGCAAGGATCGCGAACTCAAGCGGCAGACGGAATCGTACTGGCAGGGGGCGTCGAGCGCAGAGGATCTCGTCGCCGTCGGCAGACAGCTACGCGCCGAGCACTGGCGCCTGCAGGTGGCCGCCGGCATCGCGACGGTGCCCGTGGGGGACTTCTCCTTCTACGACCACGTGCTCGACACCGCCACCATGTTCGGGGCGGTGCCGGGGCGCTATCTTTCGTACGGCCCGCCCGGGAGCTTCCAGAGCTACTTCGCCATGGCCCGCGGCGTGGCGGGTCAGGGGGGCATCGCACCGCTCGAGATGACGAAATGGTTCGACACGAACTACCACTACATCGTGCCTGAACTGAGCCGCGCCATGCGGTTCTCCCTTGCCTGGCCGAAGGTGCTTGCGGAATACCGCGAGGCCAGGGAGCTCGGCATCCCCGCGCGGCCCGTGGTGCTGGGACCGCTCAGCCTGCTGCGGCTCAGCCGTGCCGAGGATGGCGCGTTTGACCCGATCGAGCTCCTGCCGCATCTGCTTCCCGCCTACCAGGCCCTGCTCGAGGCTCTGGCCGCGGAAGGGGCGACCCTCGTCCAGATCGACGAGCCGATCCTGGCGGGAGACCTGCCGCCGGAGGTGGCGCAGCTCTTCCCGCGGACCTACGCGGCGCTCCGGGAGGCGGTGGGCGGGGCCGGCATCCTGCTGGCGAGCTACTTCGGCAGCCTGGGCGAGCAGCTGGGCATGGTGCGCGACCTGCCGATCGCGGCGCTGCACCTCGACCTCGTGCGCGCGCCGCAGGACCTGCCGGCACTCCTGGCGCTCGGGGTGCCGCAGAGCCTGTCGCTCTCCTTGGGCGTCGTGGACGGCCGCAACGTCTGGCGCACCGATCTCGTGCGGGCGCTCGAGCCGCTCAAGGTCGCGTCGCAGGCACTGGGACAGGAGCGCATCCTCGTTGCGCCCTCCTGCTCGCTGCTGCACGTGCCGATCAGCCTGGCTCGTGAGACCGCACTCGACGCCGAGCTGCGCAGCTGGCTGGCCTTCGCCGGCGAGAAGCTCGGCGAGGTGCGCGTGCTGCGGGAGGCGCTCGAGGACGAGCAGCGGGCGGCAAAGCTCTTCGCTCCGAGCAGCGCGGCGCTGGGGTCGCGCCAGGCGTCCGCGCGGCGGACGCGGCCGGACGTGCAGAGCCGGCTGCAGGCGCTCGCACCCCGGGACTTCACCCGCTCGAGCCCGCATAGGGAGCGGCGGGCCGTGCAGGCCGAGAGGCTGCGGCTGCCTCTGCTGCCGACGACCACGATCGGCTCATTCCCGCAGACCGACGAGCTGCGCCGGCTGCGCGCCGCGCGCCGGCGCGGCGAGCTGAGCCATGAAGGATACGAAGAGGGGATCCGCAGCGAGATCGCCCGGGTGATCCGCCTGCAGGAAGAGATCGGCCTCGACGTGCTGGTGCACGGGGAGGCGGAGCGCAACGACATGGTGGAGTACTTCGGCGAGCAGCTCGAGGGCTTTGCCGCAACGCAGCAGGGCTGGGTGCAGAGCTATGGCACCCGCTGCGTCAAGCCGCCGATCATCTACGGCGACGTCGTGCGGGCGAGGCCGATGACGGTGCGGTGGCTCAGCTACGCACAGTCCCTGACCGACCGCCCCGTGAAGGGCATGCTCACCGGACCCGTCACCATCCTGCAGTGGTCGTTCGTGCGCGACGACCAGCCGCGGCGGGACACCTGCCGGCAGATCGCGCTAGCCTTGCGCGACGAGGTGCTGGATCTGGAGGCTGCAGGACTCCCTGCGATCCAGATCGACGAGCCGGCCTTCCGCGAGGGCCTGCCCTTGCGGCGGGCCGACCGCGCGGAGTATCTCGAATGGGCCGTCCAGTGCTTCCGCCTCGCGACGGCGGGCGTCTCGGACGGCACCCAGATCCACAGCCACATGTGCTACTCCGAGTTCAACGACATCGTGGACGCGATCGCGCAACTCGACGCAGACGTGATCTCGATCGAGGCATCCCGCTCCGGCATGGCGCTCCTGCAGGCGTTCCAGGACTTCCACTACCCGAACGAGATCGGCCCGGGCGTCTACGACATCCACTCGCCGCGCGTGCCGAGCTCTGAGGAGATGGCGGGCGAACTGCGTGCGGCCCTGGCTTGCCTTGCGGAGGGCCAGCTCTGGGTCAATCCGGACTGCGGGCTGAAGACGAGACGGTACGAGGAGGTCGTGCCGGCCCTGCGCAACATGGTGGAGGCGGCGAGATCCCTGCGCCTCGAACAGGCCTAGAGCGCCTGGCTGCGGGACGCCCGGCGCCGGGAGGCGGCCGGCGTCTCCCAGCGCAGCAGAACGGCACTGCCGATCACGAGCCCTACGCCAAGGATCTGGCCGGGGCTCAGCGCCTGCCCGAAGATGAGCCAGCCGAGGATCACGGCCCCCACCGGCTCGACATTGCTCACGATGGCGGCCTGACCTGAGCCGATGCCCTGCATCGCCACGAAGAATCCCACCACCGCAAGCACGGTCGCCGGGCCGACGAGCCCGAGGATGATCCAGCTGTCCGCATACGCCAGCGGCTGGAGGCCACCCGTGCCGAGTCCGGTCAGGACGAGCGCCACTGCCGCGGTGCCCGTGACGATGGCGCTCGCCGCCGGTGCCGAGACCCGCCGCAGGACCGGGGTGCCCACGACGATGTAGGCGACGTAGACGACCGCTGTGGCGAAACCGGCGGTGATGCCGAGCAGCAGATGGACACCGCCGCCTGCGAGATCGCCTCGCCCGAAGAGCACGACGAGGGCAGCTCCTGCGCCGGTGCCGACGAGGGCAGTGAGCTTGCGCCGGGTCAGGGGCTCCCATCCGAGAGCGGCGAGGACGATGGTCACGAGGGCGGGGTAGGTGTAAAGGGCGGCAGAGACAAGTCCGACAGGCGCAAGCCGGTTGCCCTCGACGAAGAGCCAGGACATGACCGTGTAACCGACCGCGCCCATACAGGAGAGCACGAGAAGGTCCGTCCAGTTCGGCCAGCGCTGCCGCGTCATGGCCGCCCAGAGAAACAGGACGAGCGCGGCGCCCGCGAAGCGCCACGTGAGCATGGTGACGGTCGAGAGATGGTGCCTATAGCCGAAGAGGGCGAAGATGCCAAGCGTGGCGTAGCCGAGGGATGATGCCACCGCAAGGAGGTAGGCGCCCCAGGTCCCGCTTCGGCCTGAACGGACGACTCTCGGCACAGGCTGACATCTCCTCTTCCGTCTCTCGCCCCGCGGCCGTTGGTCGAGCCCTTTGCAGCCGATGTACACCGTCCTCGCGGGCGTGGACAAGACCGGATGCCTTCATACAGCATTGCGCCGCTCTGGCCGGCTTTCACCGCTGTGCGCTATGATAGGCACAAATGGACGTAACCACAACAGCCAATTGACTGGTCATATTGCCGCCAATTTGTGCGGGAAGGGGCATCGGATGGCGACGATCGAGGGCAGGGGCATGGCCCCATTGGTTCGCCAGCTCGCGGCTGAGATTCATGCAGGCATCTGGCCGCCCGGCAGCCGCCTGCCACCGGAACGAACCTTGGCGGCAAAGGTGGGCGTGCATCGGAGCACAGTCGCCTTGGCGTATGACGAGCTGCGGGCGATGGGCCTCGTAGATCGCCGTCAGGGAAGCGGAACCTATGTGCACGGGGACCTCTGGGGTCTGACGCCGGATTGGCCCCGCTATCTCGCGGAGGGCGGATTCCGCCCGACGGAGCCTCTGCGCAGGCGCATGCGCGAGGTGCGCCTGCGCCCCGGCATCATCGATCTGACGCGTTCCGACCTTGGGCCGGAACTCTGGCCGCACTTGTCGCTTTCCGGCCTGGAAGACGCGGTCCCTGCAGCGCTTGGATATGCCGATCCGTTCGGATTGCCTGCCCTGCGCGCTGCCATCGCCGTGCAGTATCGGCAGGAGTACGGGATTGCGGTGGAGCCCGACGACGTCTTCTTGACCCACGGCGCGCAGCAGGCCCTCTATCTCGTTGCACGGGCCCTTCTGCGACCAGGGGACGCGGTGGCACTCGAGCATCCGTCGTTCTACTACTCCCTTGAGCTCCTGCAGTCGGCAGGCATTCGCATGCTGCCTGTGGCCATGGATGGCGAGGGTGTTCTGCCGGATGCGCTGGACGCTGTCATGGAGCGGCACCGCCCGGCCATGGTGTGGCTGAACCCCACTTTCCACAACCCCACGTCGACGACGATGGGCCTCCTTCGGCGCCGGGAGGTGCTGTCGGTCTGTCACCGCTGGAACGTGCCCGTGCTCGAGGATGACGCGTACGGCAATCTGGGCGTGGACCAGGACCCTCCTCCACCGCTCAAGATCCTGGACCAGACGCAGCGGGTGATCCACGTCAGCACGCTATCGAAGATTCTCGCTCCGGGTCTGCGCATCGGCTGGATCCTGGCGCCGCGACCCGTGCTGGAGCGGCTATCGGACGTCCGCAGCCAGGTCGACCTGGGCGACGCAGGGCTGACGCAGGCATGGGCCGCAGGCTTCCTGACCTCCCCGGCTTGGCCGCAGCACCGGACGTTCGTGCGGACGTCCCTCAGGAGCCGCCGCGACGCTCTCGCCGCCGCGTTGGCTTCCATCGCGCCAGGAAGCTTCACCATGTCCCTGCCCGCAGGCGGTCTCTTCGCCTGGTTCCAGTGGGAGAGGCAGGAAACCGACCGGGCGCGACTCGAGCGCGCGGTCGCGGCGGGGGTCGTCTACGCTCCTGGCCGGATCTACGGCATGCCTGACGGGTACGGGCGCATCAACTATGTGACCGAGGCGGCGTCGCGCCTGCAGGCGGGACTGCAGGTGCTGGCGCAGACGTAAGGCACTGGACGGTGCTCGGCGGGCTTTCAAGGCACGATCTGCGCTTCGGTCCGGGGCCCGCGACATCCAACGCGCCGCGCGCGCCGAGCTATGAGGAGATGGTGGGCGAACTGCGTTGGGCGCTGGCTTGCGGCAGGACAGATCCGGGTCGCTCCGGACTGCGGGCTCAAGGCGCGAAGGTTCGCGGAGAGAGCGTCGCTGCGCAACCTGGGGGATTCCGAGCGGCAGATGCGAGCAGGGCTCGGGTGAATTTCGGACACACGCACGGGAGGGATCGGGATGGGGCTCGTTGAGGTCGGGCGCCGCGGGATGGCGGGCGTGGTGACGCTGCGTGGCGAGGATGCCGGCAACCGCATCTCCTCTGCGATGGCCCGCGACATCCTTGAGGCTCTTGGGCAGGTGCAGGCCCTGCCGCAGGTGCAGGCCGTCGTGCTCCAGGGCGGCGAGAACTTCTGCGTCGGCGCGGACCTCAAGGAACGCGCCGGCCTCGCCCCCGAAGAGTGGCCGGAGCATCATGCCGTCTTCGAGCGGCTGGCCGAGGCGCTCCAGGACGTGCCGCAGCCGACGATCGCGGCGGTGAGGGGCTGGGCGCTGGGTGGCGGGGCGGAACTGGCCTTCGGCTGCGACATCGTCGTCGCGGCCCCCGGCGCCCGCTTCGGCCAGCCCGAGGCGTTGCGCGGCCTTGTGCCCGGCATGGGCGGACCGCAGTTCTTGCGACGTCGCCTGCCGCATGGGATGGCAGCCTACCTGCTCTACACCGGGGCGGCGCTGGACGCCGTGACGGCGGAGCGGCTGGGACTTGTCACGTTCATCGACGACGACCCGGACGCACGCGCGCTGGCGATCGCCGAAGAGATCGCGAAGGCGTCGCCCGCCGCCGTGCGGTCGTTGCGGCGCCTCCTGCAGACGGCGCCGGCCGGATTTGCGACGTCGTACCGGGCGGAGCTCAAGGCCTGGCGCTCGGCCGTCGCGTCGGGCGACGCCGTCGAAGGGGCGAAGGCCTTCGCCGAGAAGCGCCAGGCCGTCTTTGCGGAACCGAAGTAGGCGACCGTGCCGCCGTGAGTCGCCGAATACCGACGACGACCCGCCGCATGCGACGGCGGACGTCTTCCTTTGCCGCCGGCGCAGCCAGATGCCGACAAGAGACATACAGCGGGAGGAAGTCTTGTCAGCATCGTGGAACCTCATTGTGATCCCTGCGACAGGATTCGCGCGCATCCACGGCGCTCATGGCCGGCGCGAGCGGCGGGTTCCCCCGGCAGGAATGCGCATGGCACGGGTTCGTTCCGCAGGGCTTGTCGCGGGGATGGCTCGCCGCAGGTCCATCGCGGCTGCCTGGATCCCGGGCGGTTCCCGATCTCCCGCGGGCTGAACCTGCCCGCGTCCCGAAGGAGGCGTGTCCTTGCCCACGGGCCGTAGACCGCCCGGAAGGCCGCGGCGCATCGATCTGGCCGAGCCGACCGACGTCGGGATACTGCGCGCCGCAGCCCAACTCTTCATGGAATACGGCTATCGCGGCGTCACCATGGAGATGGTGGCCGACGCGGCCGGGCTGACCAAGGCGGCGGTTTACTATCACTTCCACGACAAGGCATCGCTCGTGGTCGCGGCCATGCAGCGCACCTTCGCGGCGGCGCAAACCGCCACGCATGCGATCCTGGCGCAACCCAAGCCCTTGACCGAGCGGATGGTGGAACTGGCGCAGGTCGTTCTCGGGCTGCCGCAGCCATTTGTCGCCTTTGGTGCTCTCATGCACGAAGCCCAGGCAGAGTTGACGCAAGGCCAGATCATGGCTCTGCGCGCGGCGGAGGCGTCGGTGACGCGGCCCCTCGAGGAAACGATCTTGCAAGCGGTCGCGGCGGGCGAGATCCATGCCGACGATCCGCTTCTGCTGGCGCACAGCTTTGTCGCCGCGCTGCGTGTCGGGCAGGACTGCACGTCGGCGGGCCTTCCCCTCTTCCCGGACCAGGAGCGGACGGCGCGCGCGCTGGTCTCGCTCTTCTGGCGCGGCATCGACCATTCCTAGGACTGGTAGGCACTGGCTTGCTCGCCGATCTACCGCTATGCTGGACATAGCGGTAGGGCGACGTTCGTTCGACACGGCCCCGCTGTGGAGGGCGTGCATGGCAGAGAGCCTCGACGACCGCAGAACCTACGACCTCGGCGCGCTGGTCGGATACCTGCGCGGCGAGACGGCCGGCGCGTTCCTGCGGGTGGCGGTGGCCGCCTGCCAGGAGCTCGCCGCGGCCGACAACGCCGCGCTCTCGGTGCTGAGCGGCGGCGAGGACATCCAGTTCGTCGAATTCTCGGGCTTCCCGGCCCATGTGCGCGAAGCCCTGCTCGATACCCGCACGTCCCCCGGGGCCATGCTGGCCCTGCGGGCACGTGCGCCCGTCTTCGTCCCCGAGTACCAGCGGAGCCCCCTCGCGCATCCGGCACTGCGCGCGGCGGGCGTGCAGTCGGTCTACCACGTGCCGCTCACCGTCGGGGCACAGTACACCGGCGTGCTCAGCATGGGCTGGCAGCATCCGGTGGTGGAACCCACCGGCGTGCGGGCGCAGATCCTGCACGCCATCGCGGAGGAGATCGGCCACGCCCTGCACCGCCAGGAACTCCTCGGTCAGCTGCAGGAGGCGCAGGTGCGGGACGCGCGACGGGAGGAGATCCACCGCGCACTCCTGACCGTAAGTGGCCAGCTGGCGCGGTCGTCCTCCGAGGCGGAGATCTTTGAGGAGGTCGCAAAGGCACTCGGCGGCTGCGGGGGTCTGCGGCTTGCCTGGATCGCGGCCGTCAGGGGGGACCACCTGCAGGTGGCGACCAAGGCGGGGCCGGCGGTGGGTCTCCTGCACGGCCTTGCGGCGGGCAGCGTCGCGGACCCTCGCTTCGGACCGGCCGGCCCATGTGCCGCGAGCGGCAATCCCCAGGTCTGGACGGCGGGCAGCGGTCTGGCAGGCGATGCTGCCTACCTCCTGCGGGTGCTGGCTGCACAGGCTGGGCGCAGTGCGTTCAGCGTGCCGCTGCGGCGCGGTTCAGAGACATTCGGCGTGCTCACCGTGCACGCCGAGGCCGAGGATTACTTCCATGACATCGAGATGTGCTCTCTCCTGGCGCGCCTGGCGGACAACGCGGCGCTGGCGGTGGAGAGGCGGCGGGCGCTGGATACGGCAGACCGTCTGGCGCGGCATGACCCCTTGACAGGGCTGAACAACCAGGTGGCCCTGCGCGCGGACATCGGGCCGATGCTCGCGCGCGCCGAACGCGACGGCAAGTGTCTCACCGTCCTGCACCTCACGCTGAAGGATTTTGCCCAGGCGAACGACGTCTTCGGCTATGAAGTGGGCGACGCGCTGCTGCGCACGGTCGCTGAGCGCCTCAGCGGCGCGGCGGGTCCAGACGGACTTGTCGCCCGGGTTGGGCCTGCCGAGTTCACGATCGTCGTCGCGGGACTCGAGGGACCTGCGGAGTGTGAGCGATTCGTGGAGAACCTGCGCAGGCAGGTCGAGGTGCCCATCGACGCTCCGCACGGGCGCCTGTCGCCCGAGGTAGCGATCGGCGTGGCCGGCAGCGATCCCGCCGTCCGCTACAGCGCCGAAGAGCTGCTGCGGCGATCCCACATGGCGAATGCCCGCGCGCTGGTGGGAGCGCACGGTGTCGTCCACTTCTCCGAGGCCATCGCGGCGGGCATCCTGGAGGTTCAGACCTTGCGGGAGGAGATTGCACGGGCGATCGCGGAGGGCGAGCTCGTGCTGCACTACCAGCCGCAGGTGGAGATGCAGAGCGGCCGGGTGGTGGCGTACGAGGCCCTGGTGCGCTGGGCCCACCCCGAGCGGGGTCTCATGCCACCCAGCAGCTTCCTGCCCGCGATCGAGGGGCACCCGCTCATGCGCGAGCTCGGCACCTGGGTTCTCGAGTCCGCACTGGCGCAGATGGCCCGCTGGCGCCGCGCGGACCAGCGTCCGCAGGTGAACGTGAACGTGGCCGCCGTGCAGCTCGCCAATGAAGACTTTGCCGCGACGGTCGAGAGCGCCCTGCGCAAGTACCCCGAGGTGGACCCGCACTGCCTGGTGCTCGAGATCGTGGAAAGCGCGGCCCTCGACGACCTTACGGCAACCGTCCGCCAGATGAACGCGGTGCGGCGTCTTGGCGTGCGCTGGGCCTTGGACGATTTCGGCACGGGCTTCAGCTCCCTCACGCACCTGCAGCGCCTGCCGGTGGATGAGGTGAAGATGGATCAGAGCTTCACGCGCGCCGCCCTGGACGACATCGCGAGCCTGTCCGTCCTCAACGGACTCGCCGCGGCCGTGCTGCCGCTCGGCCGCGTGCTTGTGGCCGAGGGCGTCGAAGATGTGCGGCAGGGCTCGGTGCTGCTGGACCTCGGCTGCAGGATCGGCCAGGGCTATGCGATTTCTCCGCCGCTTCCGGCCGCAGAACTGGACGCATGGCGCGCCAGTTGGCGACCGCCGGTTGCCTGGACGCGCACGGCGGTCAACCGGCGCCGCTGGGATTACCTTCTGCTGCTGGCCGGCTGGCAGGACGAGGAGTCTCGCCTTGTCCAGGATGTCTTGGCGCGCCGGCAGGCGCCACGCCCGGCCGACCGCTGCCGGCTCGGGGCCTGGTGTCTTGGCCCCGGCCGCGAGCAGTTCGCCGGTCTGCGGCTGTTCGAGGAGATCGAAGCGCTGCATCGCGAGTTGCACATCGCGATGGAGCGCGTCTGGAACCTTCAAGACGGGGACGAGGAGCCTGCGTGGGGACAGGCGGCGCAAGAGCTGACACAGTGCAGTGCGAGCCTCTTCGCCCGCATGGAAGAGCTCTACCGCATGATGCGCGACGCATAGGGCGAGATCGCGCTTGCCTTTCCTCAGGAGCTGCCGCGGCGGGCGCCGTAGGCGTAGAGCCCGTTGACCAGGATGTGCAGAACGAGCGGCGCGAGGATCGTGCCCGAGACCAGGAAGAGCACGCCCGCGAGGAGGGCGAACACGAGGTCCGCCAGCGCTTCGCGCAGACTGCGGCGGGCTCCGCCGATCCTCCCGACCTCGTGGGCCGCGAGAAACAGCAGGGCACTGAACGCGACGGCACCGTAGCCGCCGAGCGGCGGCAGCGTGATGGCCAGGAGGAGCCCGCGAAACAGCAGCTCCTCCGAGACTGGCGAGAGCAGCGCGATGGTGACGGCGGATCCTTCAGTCTCCGCATCGCGCGTCTTGTCCGTGCGAGGCCTGAGACCTGCCGCGAACAGCGCGAGGTAGAGCGCGGCGAGCGCGATCAGCACGGTCGGACCGAGCGGCGGCGCCAGCGGGCGGGGTGGCCAGACCTTGATCGGCACGAAGATCGCGAGAACGGCCCACGAGGCGATGGCGAGCAGCACGGCCATGCCGTCGCGCCCAAGCTTCCCCGCAGGGGGGAGAACGGCGCTCAGCAGGGTCGGCACGAAGAGCCAGTAGATAAAGAGCAGGATGCCCAGCACAAGCGCCACGCTACGCCCTCCCGGCGCCTATCCCTGCTGCCGTCGCGACGCCGCTAGGGAACCGCATCCAGCGCCTCGCGCAGAGCGTCGAGATCGGCATGGATCCGATGGACCTGGCGCGTGCTCCTCAGGACCTCGGGCGTCTTGAGGCCGCTGCCTGTGACGAGCGCGACCACATGCTCGTCCCTGTCGACGAGGCCTTGCCTCTGGGCCTCGATGAGCCCCGCGAGAGCGGCGGCGCCGGCCGGTTCCGCACAGATGCCGGCACGGGTCAGCAGCAGGCCGCCCGCCCGCAGGATGTCCTCGTCGGCCACGGCCAGAAGCGTTCCGTGGCTCTCCTGTACATCACGCAGGACGACGGCCGCGCTGACGGGGTCCGGCACGGCGATGCCTTCCGCGACGGTGCCGCCTTCGCCGGAATCAAGAGGCGGACGCCCGTGCAGTTTGCGCACCAGCGGGTCGAGTCCCGCGGACTGCACGCCGATGAGACGCGGCATGGCGCCGCGGACGCCGCAGAGCAGAAGCTCGCGGAATCCCTTCGCGAGCGCCGCGATGGTCGGCCCGTCGCCGACGGGGGAGACGACGACGTCCGGCATGGTCCTGCCGAGCTGCTCCCAGATCTCGAAGGCCACCGTCTTCTTGGCCTCCGTGGTGAGGGGATTGACGCCGGTGTTGCGGTCCAGCCAGCCGTACTTGCGCGCTGCGCTGCGTGAGAGGTCGAAGGCTGCGGTGTAGCCTTCCGCCACCTCCACGACGTCTGCGCCCGCCGCGAGCATCAGCTGCAGCTTCATCGGGCTCGTGCCTGCAGGAACGCAGATGACGGCCGTCATGCCGGCCGCCGCCGCTCCGATCGCGAGTGACGACGCCACGTTGCCGGTGGAGGCACAGGTGACGACCTTGCGTCCTTCCCTCAGGCCGTACTCGAGCACGAGGGCCGTGGCACGGTCCTTGTTCGAACCGCTCGGTCCGCGGGTCTCGTCCTTCAGGTGGAGATGCGTGAGACCAAGCTCCCGCCCAAGGGCCGCCGCGGGCACGAGGGGAGTCCCGCCCACCTGCAGAGGATAGCGGAAGGCTTCAGGAGCGAGCGGCAGGAGGCGGTGGTAGCGCCAGAGTCCCTGTCCATCCTCAGCCCCTGGCAGGAGATCGGGCCGGTAGCGGTAGGTCAGTTCGACGTGGTGGCTGCCTGGCCTGGCGACGGCCTCGTCGACCGATGCGGCCAGGGTGGTGCTTCCGTCCGTGGCGATCAGCCGGATCCCTTCGATCTGCGCCAACTGCGGCACTCTCCTCTCAATGCTGCATCGAGGCGGCAAGGAGCATGTCTGCGACGTCCCCGATGGCTGCCCGGCGCTCCACCGCCTGCCGCCAGTCGGCCGGGATCGCGGCCTCGCCATAGTAGGTGCCGGCCAGCTGACCGTAGACGGCTCCCGTGGTGTCGGCATCGTTGCCGCGGTTCACGGCGAGGTAGTTTCCTAGGGGAAGCTGTCGCCGTGGTGGAACGCCCAAAGCGCCGAGGCGAGCGGCGAGACGACGTAGCCGCCGTGGATCTCAGGCGGGCGCCGGCGCTTGTCGTCGCCGCGTTTGCCACCTGAGCGATGCCCGGAAGAGCGGCTCTCGTCGCCACAGGTCAGGCACCGGCGTGATGCCGAGGGCAAGGAGATCCGCCTTCAAGGTCCCCGCAAGGAACGCGAGGAAGAGCGCCGCCAGGTAGCGGCAGCTGTCGACGGCTGCCGTGGCGCTGCAAGTGATCTTGGAACTCTTCGCCGCGCAGTGGGTGGCGGCCTCTGGATCCTGGCGAAAGAACAGAGGCACGAGGGCTAGGCGCACGATCGAGCCGTTGCCCACCGCCAGGGGATCGATGCTGCCGCAGACGGGGCACGGCGGACGCCCGAAGCAGCTGAGCCTGCCTTCGACGCACACGGTCTGGCCCCTTCCCGCAGCCGGGCGAAGCCGGGCGACTCGTCCCGGAAGCACTTGGCAGGTCTGCCGCGGTTCGCCGTGGCTCCTTCACTCGTCCACCCCGTAGTCTCGAGGAGAGGAGGCGTCGAGGTGGTAGAGAAGCCTGCTCCGCAGGTGTTCGTCCTGCGTCTGGGCTCTGCGGCACTGAGATCGGACGAGTCACGGGTGCGCTGGGTGTACGCGATCCAGTGCGCCGACGAGGAGGCACTTCGCCGGCAATTCGCGCAATTGGGCGGCGAGGCGCTGGGCCCACACGAGATCCAGGACATTCTCGCAGCCTTGCCGTCGTACACAGTCTTGGCCGGCGCCGGCGAGATCCAGGCGGCAGCCCGGCGGGACCCCGGGCTGCGCCGGGCACTCCGGGCGGCCCGGGAGAGCCTTCGCAGCCAGGATACCGAACTGTCCCCGACGAAGAGAGCCCCTGACCGAGACAAGGGGGCCGTATGAACGGTGCAGATCCTCTTCGACGGAGACCCGGGCATCGACGATGCTCTTGCCATCCTGACGCTGTTGCGTGAGCCCGTCGACGTGCTCGCCATGAGTGCGGTCGTCGGCAACGTGCCGGTGGATACCGGATTTCGCAACCTGCGCGACCTGGCTGCCCTGGCGGGGCGTGACGATATTCCGATCTTCCGTGGTGCGCAGCTGCCGCTCGTGCGCGACTACGTCTTCGACCCGACGGTGCATGGCGAGGACGGTCTCGGCGGTGCGGAGCTGCCGGCAAGCCCCGCGCCTGTGCGGAAGGAGCATGCCGCAGCGGCCGTCGCGCGTCTGCTTGACGAGGCAAGCGAGCCCGTGACATGGGTGGCGACGGGGCCGCTGACCAACGTCGCCCTGGCCTTGCGCCTCGACCCGGGGCTCGCGCGCAAGGTGCAGAGGCTGGTCGTCATGGGCGGCAGCACCTTGCGCGGCAACGTCACCCCTGCCGCCGAGTTCAACGTGTACGTCGATGCCGAATCTTGGCGCGCGGTGCTCGCTTCAGGCATCAGGCCCGTGATGGTCGGCCTCAACGTCACGCACATGGTGGGCATGGGTGACGAGGATTTCGCCGCCGCCGCCGCCATCGAGACACCGGTGGGGCGCGCGGCGCGCGTGATGCTCGCGTACTATCGCAACGTGTATCTGGAAGGTGACTGGGGTGAGCCCAAGCTGCACGACGTGGTCGCGCTGCTCGGCGCGATCTCGCCGGATCTCCTGGAGACGCGCCCGGCATTTGTGGACGTCGAAACCGGCAGCGCCTTGACCTACGGCATGACCGTCGTCGACGACCGTGCCGCTTTGGACCTGTGCAACTGCGACGTCGCGGTGGATGTCGACGCCGCGGCGATCCGGCGCCGCTTGCTGGCAGCGCTGCGGTCCTACTAGTCCCATGACCGGCGGTCGTGGCAAGTGCGCCTTGACGCTTCAGGTCGTCGGCTCTATAATCACTTGTGCCGGTGAAGTCGCGGGGTAGAGCAGTCTGGTAGCTCGTCGGGCTCATAACCCGGAGGTCGCAGGTTCAAATCCTGCCCCCGCAACCAAGTTTTGTGGTTCGGCGGCGTAGCTCAGTTGGTTAGAGCATACGGTTCATACCCGTAGTGTCGCTGGTTCGAGTCCAGCCGCCGCTACCAAACTTAGTTTGCGCGCGCGTAGCTCAGTTGGTAGAGCAGCTGACTCTTAATCAGCGGGGCGTAGGTTCGAGCCCTACCGCGCGCACCAAAACTGAAGACAGGAAACCCGCTCTTGGAGTGGGTTTCAAGATTTTTTGGGACGAGTGTTTGTGCCAATACCTGGATTGACATTGCGGCCGCCACTACGAACCGCCACTAAGAGAGTGTGTCGGCGCACCCGAGTGATCGGAGAGGGTGCTGCACGCCAATTGGTTGGCCCAAGGAAACGGCGACCTACTCGTCGAACGTGCGCCCATGCAGGACTACGAGCTAAGGGTGCCGTTTGGCGTCGACGCCGGCGGGCACGAGGTCCGACCTGAGAACGCATTGCCGATGTTGCGCTACGTTTGCCCGGACTGCCGGACGGAGCTTGTCTTGCGCCGTGGCACGAAGAAGCGAACACACTTTGCGCATAAGGCGGCGCCTGGCGCCAACTGCGACTTTCTCAACGAGACCGAGGAGCACTACCGCGCGAAGCTTCGGCTCGCGCAAGCCCTCGCTGGCGGCGAGGAAGTGTTCCTGATAAGGCGGTGCAGATCGTGCGACGAAGAAACGCCGCAGCGCCTGCCGTCGGGCGACGCCATCGCTGATACAGAGTTCGTCCTACCGTCGGGTCACAGGGCTGATGTCGCCCTGCGCTTGACGAATGGCAATCTGCGCGCGATCTTCGAGGTGCTGCATAGGCACCCCGTTGACGATGAGAAGGCAAGGGCGATTGCCGGAACTCCATGGGCAGAGCTGCGGGCAGACGCCATCCTCGCCGGCAACGACTGGCCCCTCGTGCGTGACCACCTAATTCCGTGGACGTGCCGGCGCTGCCGAGACATTGCCCGGTTTGGCAAGCGGCTTGAGTTGCTGGTTCCAGGACGTAAGCTCGTGGCGTGCCCATTGCCAGACCGCGCGTCCGCGAGTGTAATTGATGATTGCGCGTTCTGTCTGCACTTTGTTGAGATGGACGGACGCCACGTTCTGTGCCTGGGCGGGGAGGTGCGGGCATGATCCCCCGCGACAAGTCGGGACGTGAGATCTACCCGCACATCTTCCGGAGAATTCAACGGATCGGAAGGCAACTCGAGGAGCTCGGCTACCGGGAAGCCAAGCAGAAACCCAATCTCTTTGTCTGCCGCAACCGTAATGTCACGTTTTTTGCGGACCTTCGTGGCACTGATGATGTACCCATCTTCGCAGATCCGCGCGCGCTGTGGTGGCGGGATTGGCGGGTGCCTCCAACCGCGGTCCCGCTCGACGTCCGACGCAGGATTATCGCCATCGAATGGCTGCGGTTGTGGGACGTACCGATTCGACAGAGCTACGAGATGCACAGAAACTTCGAGATGCTGGCCGAGACCGCCATGCTGATCCCGCAGGTGGCGGCAGAGTCAGGAAGATTGACACCGCACGCGGTGCGCCGGCTGTTCTGCGCACACGTCTACGGTAGGAGCTAACCGCCACTACGAGAGCCTTGGGGAGCTCCGTCAGCTTGCTCTCATACCTGTGGGCACTATAGTTGAATGGAGGAGGCGGATAAAGATGAAAATCGAAACGCTAGGCATGAGAACCGTCAGCGACCGCACCAATGCTTATCACGAGATCGAGCTAATCGTGGACGGGCGGAAGACTGTCTTGCCCGTGACCAATCAAGCCCTCGCCGTTCTTGGTTACTTCGCCGGCCCTCCGATGGGGCCGTCGCGCGAAGAGCAGGTGCACTTGGCTGAGGCCTATATCGGACGACTGCGGGACGAGGACATTCATGGTGAGGTTCTGCCGAGGCTGGAGGTTGAGGACTGTGATGGACTGCCAAGTCGTAACGCCAACGCCATAACGTAGCGACCAGCAGTGGGGGGCACTGGAAACTTGGAGACCGCCTGCGGGGCCCGTCGGAGGACGCGGTAGCCCCATGAACAGCGCCTTGGGCTGGCGAATCCAGGGGCTCGTGACTCTCGCCGAAAGGTTCGACACCCTGCCGGCTTTGCGGTGAACCGCCGCACGCCGAACGGCATGTGCGGTGTGGGATGGCGGGGGCGCGACGCCCCATGTACCCGATTGCTGGAGGCTGGTGGGTTCAGAGGCCCAGTACAAGCCTTCAGCAGAGGCGCTGGGTGATATTGATGCCGGAAGCCGCCCGAACTGTTCGGAGTCAATGCAGCGCCTGACCATGCGGTGAGAGGATGCGACAAGGTCCGCGCAGAAGGAGCGGGACCAGGCGGATTTCAGGGAAGGGGACCCTCCGCCGATGTTCTGCCTGAACGGATCCACCGTCGTGGGCAAGTGGATCATCATCCGAGTGAGAGGTGCGCTGTGAGGATAACCAGCATTCACGCGGCTAATGTTCTGACGTTCAGCGACATGCATGTCTCGTTTGACAAAAATGCATCCCTATCTCTGATTGTTGGCGCCAACGGTTCGGGGAAGACAAACCTTTTTCGTCTTATCAAGTACCTTATTGATTGGACCATCAACCCAAATGTGCCAAACTCAACGTTTGACACTGCTCTACTGACCAAATGGGTTCGCGTAAATCACGAACCTGCTTCAATCGAGTTGGGCATTGAGTGGGACCAAGAGGACGAGAGACACCTTCTGAGTACCTTTTTACATGCGGCTTTTGCGAGTGAGGCTTTCAATATGACACGAGCCTTGCATATGAACAATGCTTCAGACGTGGAAAATGGGCGCGCCTGGGCAGCTTTCTTGGACTATGTCCCTCGGCTCATTCCTGCCTCCGAATTGGACTGGCTCTTTCGAGGCGAGTTGGGTTTGAGTTATAGGCCGCCCGACACGACGTCGTTGTATTTTAAGCCGTCAGGCATCAAGGATTGGGCTGTAATGCTAGATAGGTACAATGGGATCGTAACCTCACCAGTCCATATACAAAGTGACTCCACACAGACCTTCCAGATTGAGAACGCGTGGGTTGATAGCCTGTCGGCCGAGGAAGTATCCGCGCTCAAGGCCTTTCTCGCTCCGGACGGCAGTTCTGAGTCTACTTTGCCATCGTTGAGCTTTTCGTGGAGCAAAGTGATAGCTGCCTACCAGAGTAGTAGTCGCCAAGTGGATACCTCTATGACCGTAATGCCACTCTATTTCCAAATTGGCCAGAACACTTCTCAGTTTTCTCGATATGCTGCAGACTTGTTTTTTCCGTTGGGGATTCCCCGTTACGGACATTCCGAGCAACTCGGCCTGCGGCGCATCGTATCACACCTCCTTCGGGAACGTGTGACCGCGACAGATGACTTACTTAGCCCACCGGAGACCGAGTATTCTCCGTCGACTTGGGGGAGTTTTGCTTCTCCTTTGGCCAGTCGGCATCTAGGCGCCCATTTGTTAGCGCTACGCCTCGGCCAGGATGAGGAACGATCGCGTTTCTCTTCAATCCAGAAGACGTTCCGGCGGCTGACTGGTCGAGAGTTTGACGTGGTCTCGCCGGCCCCAAAGTCGGATGAAACCAAGCAGATCATCACGCTCGTCCAGCGTGGGATGGGGGATCCAAGGAGTACGCCTTTGTTGGCAAGCGGCTCGGGCTTCCTTGAGGTTGCTTACCTGAGCACCGCGTTGCACTCTCCTCGGTCGCATGTTCTTCTGTTGGATGAGCCAGGGCGCTCTCTACACCCACAGTCTTTGATCCGCCTGCAACGGTTCATACATGACCGGTGTGCTCAAGGTGGCGCTCAAACGCTCCTGGTAACACATTCGCCGTACTTGGTGGATTCGGCGCATCTGGAGAGTGTGTACCGCGTCTGGCGCGACCCAGATGGACGCTCTTGCGTGTCTCAACTTTGTGGGGTGTCGCATGACAAGCGAGCTGAGGAGGCCGCAGATCAGGAGAGCCTGCCCAACGCGACTCTAGCCAGGTCTCCGCAACCCTCTCGGCGAGAGATACGGCGCCAGGACCGCTGGGGCCGTTCGCCAAACTGGCCTGCATTGCTGTTTAGCACAGTAGTACTTCTTGTTGATGGCGAAACGGAACTAGGCGCTCTCCCAGAATGGTATGCTCAGCGATATGGTGAACCGCTGGAGGCGCTGGGTGCGTCTGTTCTCTGCGTGGGCGGGAAGGGTAGCAACGGGGCTGCATTTCAAGACTTAGATGGGTTTCGCATCCCGTGGGTCGCGCTAGTCGATGGCGACAGCATCGCCGCCGGTGGTGGGAACGTGTGGCACGAGTTGGCCACTGCTGCAAGGCTATCGCCCCAGGAGGCCAACGCTGCACAAGCGAAGTCCTTTGTGCAACAGATTGAGCGCCTGAGAGATGAGTTCTCAATCTTTGTAGTTGGCAATGACGTAAACGAGAACTTCGAAGAGGTGGTGAAGCGCGAAGTTTCAGAGGCCAACTGCATTCCGCGCGGTCTAGGCGGAAGCAAAGTACTTCGTGGCATGTGGATGGCGCAACGCACTGCGTGTCCATCGTTTTTGCATAGCCCTTTTGAAAGACTTCGCGAAATCGCGCGGATACACCTGGACTTATCACTTGATGAAGGACCATGATACTTTCGTAGATGCCACACAGGGCCGAGTTGCATAACTGCTTGACTACGAATCAAGAGGTCGCAGGTTCGAATCCTGCCGGGCGCGCCAAGTGTTAAACAAGGAAACCCGCTCTAGGAGCGGGTTTCCTTTCTTGCTGAAACGGCCTGCGTCACAGATGGTGGAGGCATGGAGGGACGCGTCACCACGAACCGTCACCACGAGAGACATTTGGCTTTCGAAGGCGTCGGCGTAGCAGAGCCGGGCCCACGCTCAGAGACGGTTAAAGGGACAAAGGCGAGGGATACCGAGGCTTGCGGCGAGTAGGACGGTATTCCCTATGACGTCTGCAAAAGTTTGCTCCGTGTCTCCGGGACGAGGATGCTGGCAGCAGACCTCACTGAGTATGTTCAGGCGCACACGTCTTGCGCGTGACATTCGCGTACTTGCAGTCGCGATCAACCGGTGGTAGTGTGATACTACGATAACGGTGAGGAGGGAACGTGAGTTGACGGTTCACGACCGCATCCAGCCCCCTTCCGAAGCGGACCTATTTGCCAAGATCCTTGGGGACAACATGCGTGCTCAAAGAATTCGCGCTGGAAAGCAGCAGAAAGAGATTGCAAAGGCTCTGGGAAGGTCGCAGCAAGCAGTGTCCAAGTGGGAAAGCGGCGACACATTGCCGGGAACAAGGGACCTCGCGCACTTCGCGGAGGTGCTTAACGTTTCGATGCACACTCTTTGGATGGAGACAGAGCAGGAGGTTCACCGTAGGTATGGCAAGGTTGACGAACACACGGCGCGACTACTAGAGATTAAAGAACGCCTTGAAACGGATACTTTAGCAGCCGAGATCGCGAACACATTGAATCGGGTGTCGCCGCAAAAGCGTGAGTTGTTGTTGTTGTTTCTTAGGGCCCTCACCGACGAATCTTAGGTGCCAACTGTCCTCGGCAATGACCATCTCTACGCCCGCCACATCAGTACGAGCCATCAGTACGAGCCATCAGTACGAGAGAACATGCACTCTTTCCTCATGAGTAGTGCCCTTCAGATGCTGGCGCTCTCTTTGGCGGCCATAGCAGAAAGGTGAACCACCTTGGGTCGAGATTCCCTCGGCGCCGCCGGGGGAGGGATAATGGACGCAAGCGCCACGGCTTCCGTTACCTCTGCAGCCCAAAGGTCCTGCTCTGCGCCTGTCAGTGTCTTGCCTAAGGTCACACCTATACCCTGCCAGGTGATTCCCAGAGCAACGGCAACTGGCGCCAGTAGGGCCACGACCCGACTTAGGCCCGTGGGCGCCAAGACCACCGCAAGAACTACACAGAGTATGAGCATTGCGACGAGCACGACTGCGGCCTTCCACCACGTCCTCAGGAACTCCAGGGCGATGGATGCCAGGTGCCCGAGCATCCGTTTGGCGGCCCCAGCGAAGTCCTCGGGACGGAGTAAGGACTTAGGGCTCTTCTCGCCCGTCAAGAGCCGACGCCACAAGTCGCCTTGACGATGGAGGGCACGGACAGTACCTTCTTCTACACTTTCTGTGGGTGCCTGTCCTGCAGGGAACCGCCTGCGAGCCCATGTGGCCCAGTGTCGTAACGAGACGCCCACCGCAGCGGCCGACTTGTCCGGCAACCGAGGGTCCAGATCGTCCAGCCATTTGAATGCGTTCTCTAGACGATACTCGCCAAACACCTCGGCGAAAACTGAAGGCGTGTCATGCTTTGGTCTGAGGGCTGTGTCGGCCAGCGTTCGCCCAAGCCCGAACGCAACGCTCACCGACGAGTCACTTGCAGCCAGCTGTTCCTGGACGGTTGTATAGGTTGAGTAGATCGCCGCGAACACGTGCTTGTCGTCGCGTCCAGAGGTCGCTAGGACGTCCATCACCGTTGACATGTCGGCGGTCACGCCACGGAGGTCAGTCCTGAGATCCGACAGAATTAGGTGGGCCCGTTGTATCAGTGCTAACGCCTTGTCGTATTCCGACATGTCTCCAGCCCCAGGCAGGTGCAAAGGAAGTTCGTCTTTCTCGGATGGGGGGGGCGGGAAGCTGGGGAATCCGTAAAGCTCTGCGAAGATCCATCCCAGATCGACCGCATTCTGAACAGGACCTCTAGCGGATGGCAGTGACACGAAACCACCTCCAAAAAGCGACCGATGGAAGCCACACCACCGATTCCTTACCACTAGTCTAGATGACTCAAGGTTTCATCAAATCTGCAAAGTGGTCCCCCAAAAGGGCTGGCCTCGTGAGATTACGGCGCACTACCGGCGGTGCTTGTGATGGCTCAGATGATCGATGGGGCCAACAGCACCTATGCCGCCCAGCGCGAGTATACCTATCCACCCAGGGTGAAGCTCCCTTCTTGCAGGCCGCCCGAATGGCGGCGAGCAGGGCTTCCGCAGTGCGCCGGCATATGGCACGCCATCCAATTCGCCGAGTACTTCGGCAAGGATACGCAGCACGTCTTCGTCCCGAGAGTTGTTGACGAATGCGCAGATCTCGCGTGCGAAGAACTGACCATCGTTGCGTAGGTCGCTCACCAAGGTGGGATTTGTGGCAGCCATGATGTAGTAGTTGGCCTTCAACTGCTCACCCACGTTAGGTTCTGGCACTCTCCAAGCCCACTGCTGGCTCTTCGTAGTCATATACTCAAGGAACTGTTCTTCGCTGGCCACTGGCGCACCTCCACCAGGTTCTTACGCTGGCTTATTTGTAAATCCTTCCGCAAGGCTTACAGCCCCCGACCGTTCGCATGTCCTACTGCTGGCCCTGCGCCTATTCTCGCCGCGAGTAGCGGCTTGTGGGCAGCAGCAGAGTCATTTCTCGTGAACCAGGCGGCTGCACTCACCGCGGCGCAGTCGGCCCTCCCCCTCGCGCTGCCGGCGACGCTGCAGGCGCCCACGGCGGACGGCGCCATATACCAGCCAACCGGGGCCGCACCCGGCTCCTGGGGCACGCTCACACTCTCCCAATTCACGGTCGGAAATCCCGCGCAGCCGGCGTCCGCCGCCCTCTGCTACGGGGGCTCACCCGACCTCTCCTCGTGCGCCTACATCTCGGCGCGGCTCTCCCTCGACTACACCGTGCACTTCCTCGGCGCGACGATGCGGATTCCCGGCTTCGTGACCGATACGCAGGTGCTCGACACATACGACACTCAGACCCAGACCTACCGGTAAGGGAGGAAACCTCGTGAACAACAAGGCGGTGCTGCGAGGAAGCCTCTCGCTCGTCGTGGCGCTCGCCCTCGCGGGCTTCGTGCTGCACTCCATCGCCAGGCAGAGACTCTACCCGCAGGTGCTCGTGACGCAGAGCGTTCCCGTCGGGACGCAGATCGCGGCCCAGGACCTCGGAACGCTCTGGACGATTGCCGTTCCTTCCGGCGCCATCGTCGCACCGTCCGCGGTGATCGGGCGCTACGCGCAGGTGCCGCTCTATGCTGGCGAGACCCTCACGGCAGCGCAGGTCGGCCCGCGGCTGCATGCGGGCCATGGCCAGGTGCAGGTCGTGGTGCCGGTGTCCGCCGCGCAGAGCGCTCTCGCAATGGTGGGCGACACGGTGGCGGTGTACGCCACGGCAACGTCGACAAGGCAGCAGGCCAGCGTCACGGAGATCATCGCTTCGGCCGTGGTGATCGGGACCTACACTTCGGCCGGTGTCCCGATCACGCCGCAGACACCGGGAACGCCGGCTCTCGTCGCTCTGGCGGCCACCCCCGCACAGGTTGCGACGATCCTGCCCTACGTCTCGGGGCAGGGTTCCGCCCTCTACCTTGTGAAGGAGTAGTAGCCGCCACACCGACGCCGCCCGCAAGGGCGGCGTTTCTTGTTGTGGGCCGAAAGCGCGGTGCCGCCGGCACTGGTGGCGCAGTGACGCGGCCCGCAAAAGACGGGAGGTGGACGCGATGGAGGGTCCAAAGGACGGGTCGCCGGTGGCGACCCAGGGCGGGGTACGCGGGTCGCAGGTGGCAACCCAGGAAGAGTGGGCCGTCGTGATCGTCGAGGGCCGAGCGCTCGACGCGGTGGCGACGAGCGCCCAAGGCGCGCCGGTCCTGAAGGATGAGCCGGAACGCATGGCCGGCATCTGCCAGGTCGGGCAGCTCGCCGGGCAGCCGCTCACGCTCTGCGCCGACGAGGCGGAAGCGTACCGGATCGCGGAGGCGGTCTCCGAGCAGCTGCATCTGCCGCTCTACGACGGGGCGGACGCCTACGCGGTCCAGGTTGACGCGAGCGAGTACGCAGACCTCGAGGCGGACGGTCCAGACCCCTATAGCCAGTACCGATCGGACCGGGAGGCGCTGACGGTGGATGCGGCGCACGGACCCGATCAGGCAACCGCGGCCGACGGCGCGGGAGGCGGGGAATTGCTGCAAGAACCGCTCTTCCGCATTTACCCGGGCTACTGGGAGCCGGCCAGAGGGCCTGAGCCGTGGCGGGGCCCGATCGCGGCCTCGGACGCCAGGGCCGCATACCAGAAGGCGTGCGCGGAGGGCCTGTACCCCGCCGACTGGGTCTTCGGCCTGCGCGCTGTGGCGCTGGACGAGCACGGCCAGCCAGGGCCCGCGGTAGGCGTGTGGGGCTCGGCGCACGAGGCGAAGGCGCTTGTCGCCGAGGCCAGAGAGGAGAGCGACCGCATCGACGATCTCCTCGCCGAGTCCCGAGAACTGCGGGCTCGCATCGACGCCCACAGTGACGAGCCGCGCACGGACGGCACGGACGCCACGGCGTCCAGAAGGGAGGTGAGGCGGAGGTCCCGCGTGTCGCAGGCGCCCAATCGATCGACGCCCCGTGAGCTGAAGGAGGCGCAAGGAAGCATGAAGATCGAGGCTCGGAACATGAAGCTCCTCGACAACCGCACCGACAACCTGCACGCCATCTGCGACGTGAACCTCGGCGGCGATTTCGTGATCCAGGGGGTGCGGGTCGTCGCGGGAAAGGACGGCAAGCCGTTCGTCAGCCTGCCGGCGTACCAGGACCGCAACGGCGACTACCACGAGGTGGCGCACCCGGTCACTGCCAAAGCGCGCGAAGTGACGAACCAGGTGGTTTTGAAGGAGTTCGAGCGCCAGGTGCTCGCGAAGCTGCCGAAGACGGCCGACGGGCCCGAGCGGTAGGCAGGCAGAGGGCCGCTGTCCCTTCCCGGGGATGGCGGCTCTCCTCGTTTGCTGGGGCGCGACAGCACGGAACCGCCGGCGGCGGCCCAGGGTTCGCAGAACGGGTGGCCAGCGACCACCCGGGAGGTGATGCGGCCATGCAGCAGACGCTCAGGATCGGGGAATACAGTCTGAGTTTCGCAGACCGAATGCGGCTTCGAGCCTTCTTCATCGCCTATGGCGAGTTCCGCGAGGCGCAGGGGCAGGCGGCGGCCAGACGCATTCTCCCCGATATGGCGCGACGCTACGGCGCGGTGCGGATCGAGCGCGACGCTCAGATGGAGAGGTGATCGGCATGGCGAAGGCGCTTGAGGAACTCTCCTGCCCGATGTGCCGGCAGGCGGAGCTTGAGGTGCTGGAGGACCTGCTGCAGTGCCCGCAGTGCAACTGGCGGCTCTGGCGCGAGGTGGCGCACCGGCCTCTCAAGGACAGCGAGATCAGGGCCCTTGTCCAGGACGGCGAGACGAAGCTCCTGCAGGGGTTCACCGCGAAAAGCGGCAAGGCGTTCTCGGCGATCCTCACTCTGGACGACGAGGGCGAGGTCAAGTTCAGGTTCCCGCCAAGGCCTGAGTTCGACGAGGCGGCGCTGGGCGCGTGCCCCCTCTGCGGCGGCGACGTCGTGGGGCGCGAGAAGTCCTACTCCTGCGCCAGGTGGCGCGAGAACCACTGCGGGTTCAACGTCTGGAAGGAGTCGTCGGGTCACAAGGTCACGCGTAACGAGGCCACGCGACTGCTCGAGGGCGAGGTGCTCGGCCCGTTCGCCTTGCGGTCGCGCCAGGGCAAGCGCTTTCGCGCCAAGCTGAGGCTGGAACGCGAGGACGGCAAGATCGTCTACGAGTTCCTCGACGAGCACCCTGGCCGGCGCTGACGATCGGGGACCAGGGGAGCCGGGCATGCCGCCGGGCGGCGGTCTGTCCGACTCTCTGCATAGATGGGGTGCTTGGCAGGACCGGGGGGCGATACGATGCGGCGGACTGGCCCGGAGACGGCGGTCGACCTGGCGGCGCATGAGTGCGCCAACTCTGTGCACGGCCTCTGCATCATCGGCGGGGGGGCGTGCCTTGTTGCCCTGGGCCGGGGTTGCGGCTACTTCGAGACCGCGGTGCTGCCGCTCCATCCGGAGATGCAGTATGCGGCCGGCCCGCCGCCTGGCGAGGCGCGGGTGCGCTGCCGGAGGTGCGGCGACGCGTTCCTGGCGGGCAGCCATCGCTCGAAGTGGTGCCCCGAGTGCGCGCGGGAGGTTCGCAGGGAGCAAACGCGCCGGCGGGTGGCTCGCCACCGAGCAGGAGTCGCCTCCGAGGGCCGCTCTGTAACGCGTTAGGAAATGCGGGAGATGTCTCAGTACCTCCCTGCGCATTCTCGCGGCGCCTGTCTCGGCAGGCCGCGGCCACGGCACACCAGGAGAGGAGGGGAGAGATTGAGCGTCAAGCTGCACGCACGGCATCTGGCGCGTCTCGTGACACTGCACGAAGAGGGCCGGATCGCAGGCCACTCCGAACGCACGGAGGAGATCATGCGCTCCCTGCTCGCGATGCTGCGAGAGTCCGAGGAGCTGTCCGAAGAGTCGGCGGTATGGCCCCTCGCCATGCTGGCGCACGACGTCGGCAAGCTGGTGGTGCCTGGCGAGGTTCTGCGCAAGCCCGGCAGGCTGAGCGAGTACGAACGCACGCTCATGATCCTGCACACGGTCGAGGGCCGCGAGCAGCTTTCCTGGCTGGCGGATCAGACGGCGTTCGCAGGCGACCGGGCCGCGGCAGGTTTCTGGCGGGTCGCAGCCACGATCGCCGGCGGGCATCACGAGAGATTGGACGGGCGCGGCTATCCTCTGGGCCTCGCGGGCGGCGCCCTGCCGCTCGTGCTGCGCGCTGCGCGCGCCGTGGACGTCTACGAGGCGCTGACGGCCAGGCGCTCCTACCGGGAGAGTCTTACGCACGAGAACGCCCTGCGGGTGATGCGTTTCGAGGAAGGCGGCTTCGACGAGCGGGTCCTCGCGGCGCTCGACGAGGCGATGGCGAGGCAGCAGGTGTCCGCGGACTGATGCGAACGCCAGGTCCATATCCGAAGGGCCGCTCGGGGCTGCACGCCCTGGGCGGCCCTCTCCGCTTTTGGGGGTGAAGTCCGTGGCAACAAACGGCGAGTCGTCCCGGATCGATGCGAGCGAACTGCTGAGACGCTTGGAAGAGGGCGTGAAGGGCGTCATGTCCTCGGAGGGCTGGCGCAGCTTCCTCGCGGCGCAGGCCAAGTTTCATACCTACTCGCCAGGGAACGTGCTCCTCATCCTCGCGCAGAACTCGCAGGCGACGCGGGTGGCGGGCTTCCACACCTGGCGCGACCTGGGCCGGTTCGTGCAGAAAGGCGAGCACGGCATCGCGATCCTCGCGCCGGTCTTTCCGAAGCGGGAGCGGGAGGCGGAGATGGAGGTCGGCGAGGACCCGTTGGCGAGTGGGGAAGGAAAGGTCGCGATCGACAGCAGCCGCGTGCCGGTCCGCTTTCGCGTTGCGTATGTCTTCGACGTGGCGCAGACCGACGGCAATCCCTTGCCCCAGCCGCCGGCCCACGAGTTGCGGGGAGAGAGCGAGCAGGCCCGCCTGCTTCTGGCCCGTCTCTCGAGGCTCGCGGCCACGGAAGGGCTGCGCCTCAGCTACGAGCAGCCCGAAAAGATGCCGCGTGGGGCGAAGGGCTACTACCAGCCCATGCAGAGCCGGGTCGTGCTGTCGAGCGCGCTCGCGCCGGACCAGAGGGCGAAGACGCTGGCGCACGAGCTAGCGCATCACCTGCTGGAGCACGGCCGCGGCCGGGAACCGGGTAGGCCGACGGAGGAGGCCGAGGCGGAGAGTACGGCTTTCGTCGTCTGCGCCCACTACGGTCTTGACACGTCGGAGTACAGCTTCGGCTATGTCGCGGGGTGGTCGAAGGACGACGGCGGGCCCGCACTCGTGAAACAGGTGTCGGCGGCAGTGCAGGCCGTGGCGCGCGACATGATCGAGCGCATGGAGCCCGAGAAGGCGCAGGTGCGTTCGCCATCGCCAAGGGAGGCGATGGCGCTTGAGCGGTGAAGGCAGCGCCCTCGCCGCACTGCTCGCGGCGGGGCTGTGCGAGTCGACACCTGTCGGGAGAATCGCGATCCTCAGGCAAAGCGTGAAGCGACGTCTCGCGCAGCTGCGGGGCGTGCTTCGTTTCCTTCGGAGGTGCGTGGGTTGACGCGAGAAGAACTGCTGGAAGTCGCGCGACGGGCCTACGAGGCGCATCCGGAGACTGCCACGAGCGCAGCCGGCGATCCACTGCTCGCATTCCTCCTGAACCGGATCGACCGGGGTTACGACCCGCTGCGACCCGTGGAGTCCGCCAAGGACACGCTGCAGCACGTTGTGATGGCCCTGTTTGTGATGCTGAATGCGCTCTACGCGCTGTAGTCCGTTGCATCCAGTCTTAGGCAGAACCAAGAGGGAGCGCACGACCGCGCTCCCTCTCTTGCCGATGGGCGCTGCATCTTTCGGATGGCGGGCGTTTCGGTCCGGCCGCCGTGCCGGACTAGCGCCAAAAAGCCCGTAACGAGTTCTGGCGGCTATCGCAGCATCGGGAGGGATGGCGTTGCGCGTCGCGATCTATGCGCGAGTTTCCACAGCGGACCGGGATCAGAACGTAGACACGCAGCTGCTGCCGCTGCGCGAGTTCGTGGCAGCGCAGGGGTTCGAGGTGGCCGGTGAGTACGTTGACCAGGCGCCGGCGACCGACCTTGCGCGTCGGGTACAGTGGCGGCTGCTGCTTGACGATGCAGCGAAGCGCAAGGCCGACCTTTTACTGGTCTGGAGGATCGACAGAGCGTTCCGTAGCCTGCTTGACGCAGCACAGACGCTAGAGCGGCTGCGCGGTTGGAAGGTGGGCATTCGCAGCTACCAGGAGCCCTGGATCGACACGACCTCGCCCTTCGGCGAGGCCATGTTCGGCATCACTGCGGTCTGGGCGCAACTGGAGCGCGCCATCCTACGTGAGCGTGTGAAAGCGGGCATGGAGAGGGCGCGGCGAGAGGGTAAGCGGCTTGGGCGGCCGAGGGTCGCCGATAACGAAAGAGTGAAGCGCGACTGGCCGATGGTGCGAAGGCGGATCGAGAAAGGGGAGATCAGCCGGCGAGCAGCGGCGCGGCTACTGCACATCTCCGAGCAGAGCGTGCGTCGGATGCTCGCCGCAAGCGAGTGAACCGAGCCCGACACTTCTGTCCAACCAGCATTCACGCTGGAGTTGGCAACGCGCCGTCTTCCTGATACGGGAGGGCGGCGCGTTGCGGTGTTACACTGGAGGTGACTACGAACCATGTCGCCGACCCTGCTCATCCAGGACGGCTTCCGCTTCAGCTTCTATCTCAGTGACCTGAAGGAACCGCCGCACGTACACGTACACGGAAGCTCCGGATTCGCGAAGGTGTGGCTTCAGCCCGTCAAAGTGGAGTATGCCAAGGGGCTGACGCAGGCTGAGAGACAACGCATCCTGAAGGTTGTCAGGCATCACCGGTCAGCATTCCTGAAGGCCTGGGCAGCTTACAGCAGGAAGGAGGGGCCAGAACTTGATCGTTGACATGGACCCGACCATCGTCTCGGTGTCCGTACGGGGCGGGAAGATCCGCGTGGCGCTGCGCGACGGCCGTGACGTCGCTATTCCATTGCACTGGTCTCCTCGGCTGTTAGCCGCGACGCCGGCACAGCGGCGCAAAGTGGAGATCGTAGATGACGGCAGGGCCTTGCGCTGGCCTGAAGTGGATGAAGACATTTCCGTGAGCGCCTTCCTTGCCCACGACTCCATAGTCACGTTTCCGCCCGGTTCCCTGTTGATTTCCGACGATGGTTCTCTGGGGGGTAACCGTACGCGCGCGTAGGCTTTGGCGAATCTTGAGTCCACCTTCCTGCGGGTAATCAATCCGATGCGGAAGGTGGCCACCCTTGCGGTTCCGCGGCTTTCCCAATTGGATTGCTCACAGCATGGGCGAAACAAGTGCAGGAACAGTGACCGCAAGAGGGAATTCCGCCCAGTGGTGATGTGCGTGGCAGGGAAGAGGCAGGTCGCCAAAATACTAACGGGCCTGTCAGGTGAGTACTACGTTGCGGCGGAACTGTGCCGTCGCGGATTTTTCGCCAGCTTGACGCTCAAGAATTATCCCAAGGTCGACCTGTTCGTCATGCACCCGGTCGAGCAGTACGCAGTCCCGATCCAGGTGAAGGCAGTCGCACGTGGCAAAGGCGGGTGGGGCTTCTTTGTCCCCAGCGACGCAGCGATGTACCAGGGGCTGTTTGTCTTTGTAGTGGTAGGGGACGACCAGCATCCCTATGAGACGTTCATCCTGACACCCCAAGAGGTTGCGGATCGAGCTGAGCGGGCGCGTCATGATTACATGACGGCACTGCCTCATAGAGCTGGGATGAAGGAAGAGGACCAACCGTTCATGCTCCATCTTTCGGAACTGGAGGACCGCCGAGAGCGATGGGATGTGGTGACCCAGCGACTGCTCGCAGAACGATTCATCTGGCACGACGGCGAGGTGGAGGTCACATTGCCGGGTGGTCCGGTACCCAAGAAGGAGGGCAACGAGTAGGCGCGGGCACGGTACCTTGTGCAGGGCAGGTGGCGGATGCAGGCAGTGCGGTCCAGATCAGTAGAGCACCTCGGACTTTGGCGCAAATGTCACGAGGCTGAAACACGCCACCATCCACACCAACGGTAGTCCAAGAGCAGGAGCGCCCATGAAGGAAGTCGAGGGTACAATCAACATCAACGCTTGGCCACTCAGAACTATCACCAATCCTTGAGCGAACCACGCCCAAAAGCGCTGCCGGAATCTAGAATTAACCGCCCGAAAGGCACCGCCAATTCCACTCCGGGCGGACTCGGCCACAACCATACCGGACCATATGGCGGTTGCAAAGAAGACCACTCTAAGTACTACTGGGGCGTATGCTAACATACCTACCGCTTGGGTGACCGTGAGTGAAATGAACCCGACGAGGAGTATAATAAAAACCTGTATCACTGCCATACCCATCACAGAAAACGCTCGGTACAATACACTCCTGGCACGGCCTGAGTCGAGCACCATCGCCACTGAAAGTGCGGCCACGGCGACGGATAACGGCAAAAGCACGAATTGTCCAAAGTCGGCTAGAGTGGTCGTCGTGGGATTGCCTGACGGCACTGCTGCTCCTGCTGTCTCGTTTAGCCATGCTGTTAGTGGGAAGACAGCCACAATATCAACCGCGATCAATGACCAAAAGATAGGAGAGCGCGCCAGCTTTGTTGCAGCTCGCCAAAGATCACGTAACAACCCGCACACTCCTACCCCAAAGTGTCGACGAACCTCGGAGGTGTTCGATCAGCCGATCGTACGTCAAACGTGGTGGCAAAGACTAAGCTATCTTCCACTTCGACGCGAACTCGCCAAGACCCTTTGGGATGCATTCCAGTCGTCGTGATGGTCCACGGGGCGAGGACTGTCGCCACAACACCAGTGGGGCGGCTCGGGACGAGTTCATTCTGAATCGAAATGCTTTGACCAGATTCGTGTGTCCAAGTAACGAGTTGAACTAGCGGTCGGTTGACCGCTAGTTCTTCGTACTCAAGACGCAGAATCACCAGGACATCAGAGATGTCGAAGTGATCCCGGAGCACTATGGGGTTGAGTTTGGAATCAAGCTTGTGGCAGAGAATAGCCGATCGCAACTTGGCCATTGAAAGCGGTCTTACCAGTACCTGCGACGAACTGGTGCGGAGTGCTGTACGGGTGCGGAGTGCTGTACGGGTGCGGAGTGCTGTACGGGTGCGGAGTGCTGTACGGGTGCGGAGTGCTGCACGGGTGCGGAGTGCTGCACGGGTGCGGAGTGCTGCACGGGTGCGGAGTGCTGCGATGCTGCAGAGGCAGGCGTCGGAGTGCCGGTTACGGCAGCAATGCCTGCTCCGATTGCGCTGACCCCCCTCGCTATAGCGCCGACTGCCGCCGCAGCCACGTCCTCAGGAGCAGATGCTATTGCCGCGGCGGCGGCTCCGGCCGCAGCCAACGGCCAAACGGCGGGACTTTTATACGTCTCCGAAGACCACGGTCGTACAGAACCCTGCGCAGTGGTTGCCGCCTGTCCAAAGTTCGTGATGGTAAATATGGGCTGATCGAACCCCAGTGTTCCTCCCAAAGAGACAGCAGTAGCGTCCTTTCCGTTCTGCCACTCTATCCCCAAGCCGCCGTCATTGGAAGGCCCGCGGTACAAAGAGACGCCGCCACCGAGATTGACCGACACGTCACCTTCACTGTTTGAACCTGCACCAACGCTTCCTGCTCCTGCTGCTGCCGACTCGCCAACAGCATAACGCACGTTTATGGGCACTCCAGGGCCAAGTGGCAGAGTGACGGCCGCGTTCGTCTGATCAAAGGAAATCGACGCCATGGTGTTGAGCCTCCTCTTCCTCGCCTTTCCCGCGTCCTCCAGCGATTGGGTTGGTAGTTCGCATACGATCACACGTTGCGTTAGCTAAGACGTCAGAAATTCCACAGCGGTCACCGCCTTCTCAAGCGAAGATGGGCGTCCACCTCGGAGTTGTACATAAATTACTGCCATAACTCACAGCTTGTCTACTATGTCTACCCACAAGGTAGTTACGTGTCGAGAGGCTCGCATTTCGTATCGGCATCAACGCCAAACGTACTAAATCCGGTAGACACTTCACTCAACTGAATTGCGCACTTTCGATAACTAAAGTCCATTGAACTCCGCTCTATATGGGCGTTTTGCGCCATATGGGAACCGTGGGGGTTCAAGTTGTGCTTCTGGCGTGCCGGGGGTCGTCACGCGCGTGTGGGGGACAACCGGGAACGGCCTGTCATGCCTTTGCGACCGTACCGTATGACCCATGTCGAACCCACGAATCAGTTACGGGAACACCCGTTCACCGTGCCGGGGTCTTTGACGCTCTCGCTGTTCCGGGCATGACATCCCAGTGCGTCAAAATGGGGCCCGCTCCCGATGGTGGCGAACCCGCTTGGGAGGTGGCCTGCTACGCGCGATTCACGTGTGCCAAAAGGATTTCGTTTTGGTGCTCCGCTATCGCTTAGGTTCAACCGTCCAACTAGGGGGGGCCCCCGGGTTCTTAACGAGAGATTGAGGCCTTGGGAACTATTGCAAGAACGGTGGGCTGAACAGTAAAATGACTGCATGCAAGACGAGTAATTGCTAGGTTTTGTCTGCAAGCAACCAGTAAGCTGCCCTCGTCCAAGAATCGTACTGAGTTGGGACTCTGCAGAGTAAAGTTGCGCTGCGTTGCTACAACTCCACGACAATGGCGGCACATTTCCTAACGGGCGATTCACAGGAGGACCAACGGTGCATAGTTGGGAGCGATCTTCTAATGGATGCCGAAGATAAGAAGAAACTGAGTGAAATAGACATCTGCGATCGGTTCATTACCCCTGCGATCCGAAATGTAGGCTGGGATCCTATGAACCAAATTCGCCGTGAGGTGACCCTCACTCCCGGCCCGATTGTCGTGCGCGGCAACATGTCTTCACGCAACAAGAAAAGGAAGAAGTTCGCCGATTATGTTCTGTCTTGGGAACCGGGCGTACCTATCGCAGTCGTTGAGGCAAAAGACATGAATCATACCGTCAGTCATGGCATACAGCAAGCGCTGGGCTATGCCGAAATCCTAAAGGTACCTAGTGCCTTCAGTTCTAATGGTGACGCCTTCGCCTCACACAACAAGGTCCCAGCTGTTGGAGAGGACATCGAGACCGAATTTCCCCTCGAAGCCTTCCCAACCCCGCCTGAACTTTGGAAGCGCTACAAAGTGTTTCGCAGTATTGAGGATCAAGCCGAAAAATTGGTAGTTCAGCCCTACTACGAAGGCCCCTCGGCCAAGGAGCCGCGCTACTACCAGGTCGAGGCAATCAACCTGACCGTCGAGGCTGTCGCCAGTGGCAAGCCCCGTGTCCTGCTGGTCATGGCAACCGGTACAGGCAAGACCTACACGACCTTCCAGATCATTTGGCGCCTTTGGAAAGCGGGCAAAGTCCGTCGCGTCCTCTTTCTTGTCGATCGGAACATCCTGGTCGACCAAACCCTAGTGAATGACTTCAAGCCTTTTGGCTCGGTCATGACGAAGATCAAGAATCGCAAGATTGACCCGTCCTACGAAATCCACCTTGGCCTGTATCAAGCCATTACCGGTCCCGGCGAAGAGGACAAGATTTTTAAGAATGTCTCGCCCGATTTTTTCGACATGATCGTCATTGACGAATGTCATCGGGGCAGCGCGGCAGACGACGCCGCATGGCGTGAAATCCTCGATTACTTTTCTGGCGCCATCCAAATCGGCCTCACGGCCACACCGAAGGAGACCAAGTACGTATCCAACATCAGCTACTTTGGCAATCCGCTTTACACCTACAGCCTCAAGCAGGGCATCGAAGACGGCTTTCTTGCGCCCTACAAGGTCGTGCGTATCGACATCGACAAGGATGTTCAGGGCTGGACACCGCCGCCTGGCATGAAGGATGACTTCGGGCAAGAGATCGAGCAGCGCGAATACAACCAGAAAGACATGGACCGCATTCTGGTCTTGAATCAGCGCACCAAGTTAGTGGCGAACCGGGTAATGCAATACCTGCGAGCGACCGATCCGTTTTCCAAGACCATCATCTTCTGTGAAGACATCGACCACGCCGAGCGCATGCGCGCGGCCATAGTGAATGCCGCCGGCCAGCTTGCCCTGGAAAATCCCCGTTATGTGATGCGCATCACCGGCGACAGCGTCGAGGGCAAGGCTGAGCTGGACAACTTCATCGACCCGGAAAGCAAGTTCCCGGTCATTGCCACCACCTCTGAGCTACTCACCACTGGCGTTGACGCCAAAACCTGCAAGCTCATCGTACTGGACAAGACCATCACCTCAATGACAACCTTCAAACAAATCATCGGGCGCGGCACCCGTATCGACGAAGAGCACAACAAGTGGTTCTTTACCATCATGGATTTCAAGAAAGCCACTGAGCTATTCCGCGATCCGGATTTCGACGGGGAGCCGGTAGTGATCTACGAACCCGATCCTGACGACGACCCTGTGCCGCCCGATCCAGAACCCGGCGAGGGCGAGGAAGGCGAGGGTGGCGAAGGAGACGAAGGCGTCCAGAAAATCCGCATTAGCGGCGTCCCCGCCAAGATCATATCCGAGCGCATCGAATACATCGGCCCGGACGGCAACCTGATAACTGAGTCCTACAGGGACTTCACCCGCAAGCAGATTCGCACCGAATTTGCCTCGCTGGATGACTTCCTCACTCGCTGGAACAACGCGAAAAAGAAACAAGCCATCATCGACGAGTTGGAAGAGCACGGCATCGTGCTGGACAACCTCGCCGCCGAAGTCGGCAAAGACTACGGCGACTTCGACCTCATTTGCCACATCGCTTGGGACCAGCCGCCGCTCACCCGTAAAGAGCGGGTCAACAAGCTCAAGAAGCGCAACTACTTCACCAAATACGGCGAGCAGGCCCGGGCCGTGCTTTCCGCCCTACTCGACAAGTACGCCGATGAAGGCATCGGCACGCTTGAAAGCGCCAAGGTCCTGCGTCTGGACCCCTTCAAGACCATGGGTACCCCCGTGGAAATCATCAACAACATCTTCGGCGGCAAAGGCCGCTTTGACTCCGCCGTTCAGGAGCTGGAGCAAGAGTTGTTCAAACAGGAGCAATCTGCATGAGTAACGCAAATGAGTAATATAAGCGGCATCATCAAGTCCATCCAGGACATTATGCGCAAGGACGTTGGCGTGGACGGCGACGCCCAGCGCATCAGCCAGTTGGTCTGGATGTTCTTTCTCAAAATCTTCGATGACCGCGAAGCCGAGTTAGAGTTGATTGAAGACGACTACCAATCTCCACTGCCCCAGCCCCTGCGCTGGCGTAACTGGGCCAAAGACCCCGAAGGCATCACCGGCGATGAGCTGGCCGACTTCGTCAACAACCAACTCTTTCCAACGCTCAAGGAGAAGCTACCCACCCACGGCCATATCGGCGAACGCGCCCGAGTGATCCGTAGCGTGTTCGAAGACGCCTATAACTACATGAAGTCCGGCACCTTGATGCGCCAGGTCATCAACAAGATCTGCGAAATCGACTTCAATAACACCAGCGACCGCCACACCTTCGGCAGCATCTACGAGCAGATCCTGCGCGACCTGCAAAGCGCCGGCAATGCTGGCGAGTTCTACACCCCGCGCGCTGTCACCCGCTTTATCGTCAATCGAGTCGACCCCAAGTTGGACGAAATCGTGCTCGACCCCGCCTGCGGCACCGGCGGCTTCCTCACCTGCACCATTGACCACAAGCGCGCACACTCCGTCAGAACCCGGGAAGACGAAGAAACCCTGGTCAACTCCGTTCATGGCGTCGAGAAAAAGGCTCTGCCGCACATGCTGGCCGTCACCAACATGATCTTGCATGGCATCGATACTCCCACGAATATCAAACATGACAACACCTTGAGCCGCCCGTATAAGGATTACGGCAACGCCGACCGCGTACATGTCATCGTTACCAACCCACCCTTCGGCGGTGTGGAGGAAGATGGCATCGAAAACAATTTTCCCGCCCACCTGCGCACCCGCGAAACGGCGGACCTGTTCATGGCCCTCATCATCAAGCTGCTCAAGGGCGGCGGCCGCGCCGCCGTGGTTTTGCCCGATGGCTTCCTGTTCGGCGAAGGCGTGAAAACTCGGCTAAAGCAATCGCTGCTCGAAGAGTGCAACCTGCACACCATCGTCCGCCTGCCTAACGGCGTGTTCAATCCCTACACCGGCATAAAGACCAACCTGCTGTTCTTCACCAAAGGCAAACCCACCGAACACATCTGGTACTACGAGCACCCCTATCCCGAAGGCGTGAAAAGCTACAACAAGACCAAACCTATTCGCTTCGAGGAATTCGAAACCGAAATGGCTTGGTGGGGCACAGAGGCCGACGGCTTCAAGGCGCGTGTGCAGACCGAACAGGCGTGGCAGGTGCCGATCGCCGACATCGTGGCGCGCAACTACAACCTCGACATCAAGAACCCACATGTCGGCGAACAGGTGAGCCACGACCCTGATGAACTTCTACACCAGTACCAGCAACAGAAAGCCGCCATTGCGGATCTACGCAACCAACTCAAAAAGAGCCTGCGGGAAGCGCTCAACTGGGGCGGGGCATAACCATGAACGAGGTCATCACTGACAACCTCGACCTCTGGACCTCGGCGCTGCTCGCAAAATCCAGCGCCGGGCGCGGCAGCAGTGGCAAGCAGGAAACCTACGGCATCAAGAAGCTACGCGAGCTGATTTTGGAACTGGCCGTGCGCGGTAAACTCGTCCCCCAAGACCCCAACGACGAACCGGCGAGTGTGTTACTGGAACGAATTGCAGAGGCGGAAGCGCGGCTGATAGAGGAACGAAAGATTAGGAAGGAAAAGCCGCTACCGGACATTACCGAAGAGGAACAACCCTACGACCTGCCCAACGGCTGGGTCTTCGTCACTCTTGGTGATGTCGCATTCTCTCAAGCTGGTTTCGCTTTCGAGTCGACATTCTTTAATGAGAACGGAGAGGGACTTCCGCTAATTCGGATTCGAGATGTCGGACAACTGTTTTCGGGCACTTATTACTCAGGCGAGTACAGAGAAGAGTTTCTGGCCTTGAATGGTGACTACCTTATAAGCATGGATGGGGAGTTCCGTGTATCGCGATGGGAGAATGGCCAGGCCCTGTTGAATCAGCGCGTTTCGCGCCTGATTTTCTTCGACGAAACTGTGGGAAAGCGCTTCATTGCCGATAGCCTTCAAGCTCGGCTACGCGAGCTGCAAGGTGTGAAGGCCTATACAACTGTCGATCATCTGTCCGGCACACAGATCGCAGAGGCAGTAATAGGGCTACCGCCCCTCGCCGAACAACACCGCATCGTCGCAAAAGTCGACGAAATCATGGTCCTGTGCGATGAGCTGGAGGAACAACAAACCAGGAGCATCGAAGCTCACCAAACCCTGGTCGAAACCCTGCTCGGCACGCTGACCCGTGCCGCGTCACCACAAGAATTGAGCGAAGCCTGGGCCCGCATCGCCAACCACTTCGATACCCTATTCACCACCGAACACAGCATCGACCAACTCAAACAAACCACCCTCCAACTCGCCGTCATGGGCAAACTCGTCCCCCAGGACCCCAACGATGAGGACGTTCGAGTTCTCTTAACGAGAAACGACCAGCGTCGTTGCGAAGTGGCCCAGACCGATAGACGTGCAGACCCCGATCAGCAGCCAATTCTGTCGGTCGATGACCGATGGGAGATTCCAGGTACATGGACTTGGCGGGGGTTGGGTGATTTGGTGTTGTTCGTTGATTACCGTGGGAAGACTCCGGCGAAGCAGTCAAGCGGAATTCGTTTGTTGACAGCTAAGAATGTGAGGAAAGCACAGATTGATCTTTCCCCCGAGGAGTTCTTGTCCGAAAGGGATTATACGGAGTGGATGACTCGTGGATTGCCAAAGGCTGGCGATGTACTTTTCACGACCGAAGCTCCAATGGGGAATGCCGCTGTGGTGGATCTAAACGAGCGCTTCGCGTTAGCGCAGCGCGTAATCTGTTTCCAAGGCTACGGTGCGCTAGACCCAGCCTTCTTAGTTCTGCAAATCTCGAGCAGCCAGTTCCAATCAATACTAGACCGGAATGGCACTGGGATGACAGCAAAAGGAATCAAAGCTTCAAAGCTCAAGCAGCTTCCAGTTGCCATTCCGCCGCTCGCTGAGCAACACCGCATCGTCGCTAAAGTCGACGAACTCATGGCCCTGTGCGACGCCCTCAAGGTGCGGATCAATGAAGCCCGTACCACACAAGTTTACCTCGCCGATGCCATCGTCGCGCAGGTCGTCGCAAACGGTGGCGGGGACTGGCCATGAACGTCAAAGCCGAAACTTGGTGCGACCGCGACGAACACAAGCTGTTCGAGAACTATGCTGACTTCAACGAATGGCTCGATGGCGAAGAGGGGGCTTCCCTGCGCGTCGCCTACAAGGTGGACAGCATCTCGGTCCCGAGTAAGGCTCTCTACGTGGGCGACAAGGAAGGCTACAACGAGGCATTTCGGGGATACCGCAAGGAACGCCGCCACGAAGCCCTGAACCAGCGCTACCTCAGCGAGCAATTCGGAGACAGCCATTGGTTTGAGCGTAATCTTCAGCGTTTTGACCAACTCGTCGGACGCCTCGCAGACGCTGACTGGAGTTTGAACGCATTCTCCTAGACGCTCCCATATCACCTCGTCCGCACACCCGCGGACGAGGTTTTGCTCTCGTTTTTGCGTTTCGGGTGAGCGATTTGGCGCCAAATGTAGTG
>Ga0080006_1116526_pt1 | contig 62302 bp, 48 predicted proteins | sample RS3BMetagenome_FD_69209 | JGI IMG/M metagenome (GOLD analysis project Ga0080006, IMG submission 69209) | Ferric oxide microbial mat and aquatic microbial communities from Rainbow Spring, Yellowstone National Park, USA - RS3B (SPADES... ...
CGACGGTCGGTTCGTCGAGAACGAGGACCGGAGGATCGTGGACGAGTGCCTGCGCGATCCCGACTCGTTGTCGGTAGCCGCGGGAGAGGCGGCCGATGAAAGAACGGCGGAGGGGGGCGGCGGGGCCCTTTTTTGCAAGTCGGGGGGCAAGCGTCTGAAGCTTGCCCGCCACTTCTGGCGAGTTGGTCCATCCGACTGATGGCAGGTTGCGCAGTAGGCCTGGAAGAGATGCGATCCTTTGCTTGCTTCGACTCCCGAGATGCTTGTGTTGGAGGGCTGCCATGCCTGCTCCGCGAGGATGTGTTGCGGATATTCGGGACTCTTCAAGCTGCTGAGGTAAGCGATAAGGTCGTCTCCGCGGGTTGAGTTGCCGAAAAGGTAAGCATACGAAGGCATGAAGGAGGCATGGCTGATCTCCTGTGGATTGTAGAAGTGCGCTTTGAGCCAGAGCGGAGAGCGGCGGCCGCCAACCTGCGAGAGATCGGGGCCCTGGCGGCGATTTCCAATGAGGGGAGGGCGCTGCGCCCGGAGTTCCTCGATGCTCTCCGCAGGCCCCCACATCAGAACGTCGGGCGTGTTGGGGCGGACGTACTGCGAGTGGCAGTTGATGCAGCCTTCCGCGACATAGACCTGGCGTCCGCGTTCAATTGCCGAAGAATTGGGTGCGGCGTGCGAGGCTGCACTGATTGACCAGTGGATGCAGAAGGCGGCGAGCAGAACGGCAGCGGTCGTCGCGGCTTCTCGACCATGGAGGCGCAGCAGGCCGAGCAATTGAGGGCCGAGCACCAGAGCGATTGCCAGCAGGACGAAGCCGACGGGTACTCGTCCGAGGTGCTGGCCCATGCCGATTCCCATCGCGGAGCCGAACCAGCCGGCAATCGCGTAGATGAGACCGGCGTTGCGGGTGCGATTCGCAGCGGAAGACGCAGGAGCGAGCAGGGAGGGATAGGCGACGAGCGCGACGGAGTAGAGCGACACTCCGATGGGATAGAAGAACGACGCCAGAAGCGCGCGGTTGGGATCGAGCAGGAGGAGGCAGGCACAGGCGAGGGCGAGGACGGCGAGGGCAAGGACAAATCGCAGGCCGCGACAGCGTAGCATCCAGGCGCAGAGCAGGGCCGCGGAGAGGTGCAGCAGAGCATCGATCCAAAGGTGAGCGGTGCCTTCCCAGGTGCCCGCTTTGAGGGCCGGGGTGTGCTGGATGATGAAAAATGCTGCGGAGTCCAGCCATACGAGAGCGGTGAAGGATACGAGTACCAAAGGGAAAGAGAGTCTGTGCAGATGCGCGAGCGGGCTTCCCTGATGGGCGCGCTGCTCTAGTTCCGGCGATGACACTGCTGGACTCTTTACTCGGGCAATCATGACGCCGGCCAATGCGAGCACTGTAGCCGTGAGGGCCTGATGGCTGGGAGTCGCGGTAAACAGCAGCGGCAGGTTGCAGATGAAATAACCCACGCCCGTACCGAGTCCTACCTTTAGAAGAAAGTTGCCAGATCCCAGCCAGAGGTTGAGGTTCGCGACGACGGTGACGGTGAGCAGACCGAGTCCGGCGCCGATGAGGACGGACACGGCGATGCTGGCTGCAAGTCCGAGTGGAAGCAAGGTGAGCAGAGCTGCGACGCCACACGTGCAGAGTGCGCCCTGCAAGGTACGCCGGGGTGCCGAGACGAAGATGGGATGTGCGGCCAGCAGGCTGAAGAGAATGCCTCCGGCTGCCATCGCTGCCATGACGATCTTCAGATGAGTGTCCGCGACGCCGAGGTCGGCGAGGCGTTTGAGGAATGCGAACTGGGCGAAGATCAGGAAGTAGACATAGGTGATCGCGACGAGACTGACGCCTCGCCAGCCGGACCAGCGATGACTAAGGCTCGACATGGTTCAGCCAGCCTCTTGCCAGGCCGAGGAACTGTAAGGCAGCGAAGGCTCCGTCGGTCAGGGCTACGGTGATCCATCCGGGCTCGAGTGCGCCGGAGACGATCTTCGCGATAACAAAGAGTGCGACAAGTGCGCGGGTGATTGCTGTGAGCATCCAAACCACCTCAAGCTTCTGCGTCTCTTGCGTAGTGGCAGACCGGTTGATAAGCAGGGCACCGTACAAGCAGGCGATTCCAACGGAGAGGACAAAGACGCCTACATACGAGAGATAGGGAAGCGCATCGGGTGCGGCGTGCAGCTTCATCAGGCGCAGGGTCAGGTTCGGGGCGGCGATGAGCAGCACTCCAGTGCCGGTATCAGACAGGCCCGTGACCAGTTGATAGGCAAGCAGCAGTCGGCGCTTCATCGTGTCTCCATCCGCGTATCTCTCAGGAGACCGTTGGCTGAGGGCACCGTGAACTCCTGCAAGAGGCGAATGGCGTCGATGAACCAGTCGAGCGACGCCAGCAGGATGAGGATGCCTAGTAGCAGGCGCAACGTGTAGATGCTGTTGCGAAGGAGACCATTGGAGAACGCGGGATGGAAGCCCTCGCGCCAGCCTGCGTAGAACATGATAAGAGCGTAGGCCAAGACGCTGAGTTGCCAGAGATAGAACGACCATGTTGTGTTGAATATCCAGCCGTCGTCGCCCAGCAGTTCGACCATGACGAAGATGAGCAGACTGGAGACGAAGCCTGCCATGGCGAGAAGAGAGTGACCAACGAGGCCATCGGTGAACTTGAAGTGATCAAGGACACCGGGGAGAAACAGCATCCAGCCGGTTGGTACGAGGATCGACCACCAGCAGAGAAAAGCAATCCGCCAGCGGCGAGTGTTCGCGTGCCAGTGGAAGGCGCCATAGTAAGCAGGTGTGAGTGGGATCCAGACGAGCAGACTTCCGAGACTGATCCACTGGGCGGGCCTGTGATGGCTTACATCCGCGCGTCCGAGTCCGAGGCACAGCACGGCCTCGGCGGCGAAGAGTATCCAGGCGGTTGCGATTGGCCAGGAAGGTGATGCTGCGTGTCTGGATTCGGACTTGCCTTCCTGTTTGAGCAGGCCATAGGGCAGCAGCAGCAGGATGGCGATGATGATCAGCGTGGACTCAAGCTGGCTGGCGCCTGTGGGACCGCCGGTGTCCGGATTGATGGGCGGATAGATCGCCGGATTCGCGGCGAAGTAGATCAGGAAGGGGACGAGGAGAAGAACGCCGAGGCCGAGGAGCTTGACGATGCGCCCGGTGAGCGTGCTGCTTTCGATGCGACTCCCGGAGGTGACGAACGAGTAACTCAGCAACGCCCACAGGGTGAAGAGCGCAAGCGGAAACAGGACGCGCGAATATCCGGACCAGTCGAGAAAGAGCTTTCCGCTGGAGTGCCCGTTCAGCCACGAGATCGCTCCGATGGCGAGTGCTGCTGACCATACCCAGAGCACCGGTATAGACCATCGCGAGGCGGGCCCGTTATCCGCGTCGTAGACCTTGAATAGAAATGCGACGAGAGGAAGGCTGCACCAGCCATAAAGCTGCAGGTTGAGATGAACCGGCATCCACCGGCCGTATGTCCATTGCCCAAGGAGGTCGTTGATGTGGGGAAGCAGGAGCATTGCCGCGAGCAGAACACCGATGCTGTTTGCGATCACGAGCCAGAGCAGACTATGCCATGCCGCGTGAGCGATGACACGACGGCTCATGGTCCGAACCACTCTCTGTGGCTGTTCGGCGGGAGCTGCTGGCGGGATCTCTGCACTAGAGAGATTCGGGCTCATAGATCCTCCCGTCGTGCATTTCGACGAGCCGGTCGCAGCGGCTGGCGAGCGCGCGGTCGTGTGTCGCAATCACAAGCGTAACGCCTTCCTTCGCCACAATGTCGAGCAGCAGATCGAAGACCGTGGCGCTGGTCTTCTCGTCGAGAGAACCTGTGGGTTCATCCGCGAGCAGAATACGCGGCTTGTTCATGAGCGCTCGGCAGAGCGCGGTCCGCTGGCGTTCGCCGCCTGAGAGCTTCTGGATGCGTTGTTTCAAACGATGACTGAGTCCGGTGCGCTCTGTTAGCTCATGAAGACGAGACAAGGCGACCTGCCGGGGAAGGCCGGCGGCGACCGATGGGATGAGACAATTTTCTTCGAGCGTCAGGTCGGGGATGAGGTTGTGAAGCTGGAAGACAAAACCAAGCTCGTGGCGAAGCATGCGGAGGGGACTGCGATGCCGGTTCAGCTCCACGCGGTTGACCGAGAGGCGACCGCGATCTGGCTCGTCGAGGCCGCCGAGGAGATGAAGCAGTGTGCTTTTGCCGCAGCCGGAGGGGCCGCAGAGAGCTACCGTCTCGCCCTGAATGGCCTCGAAGTCGACGCCTTGAAGAACACTGATCGCCCCATCGTCGTAACTTTTCCAGACGTCTTCGGCCTGGAGCACTATGGCGGCAATCGTAAGAGGTGAAGGGGAGTTTGTCATTCGAAGCGAAGCGCCTCAACCGCACGGACACGCATGGCATAGACTGCCGGATATAAGGCGCCTGCAATACCGGTCAGCAGGGCAAGCACGATGACGATGAGCACCACGACAGGTTGGATGCTCACGTCAACATAGCCGTGCAACGCCGGAATCAACTTCAAGGCGTAGAGGAAGACGGTGCCGAGCAGAAGTCCGGCGACGGCGCCGAGGACCGCGAGGATCGCTGATTCGCCAAAGATCATCGTTCCGATCTGCGTGTGGGAAAAGCCGTTTACCCGCAGAATTGCAATCTCGCGAATGCGTGCGAAAACAGACATGATCATGGTGTTGGCGACGCCAAGGCCGCCGAGAAGCAGACCGCAGCCGCCGACTGCCCAGGCGGTCGCTTTCAAGATCTTGAACTGCGAGTAAGTACGGGTGAACTCCTGATCTTCAAGAGCGACCAGAGTGGGGAAGCTGGTCTTTACCTTGCTCTTGAACAGGGAAGCGTCCTCCTTGCTCCTGAGTTTGATCGTGATGACCGAGGAGGAGCCTTCCTTATGAAAGAAGGTTTGCGCCGAGGCGAGCGGCATGAAGACTCCTCCATCCTCAAAGCCATTCGCGGTCTTGATGGTGCCGATCACTTGAAATGTGCCGTGTCCGATCTGAACGGTATTTCCGGGAATTGCCTTGAGAAACTCGGCGGCGCGCTCGCCCAGGACCACACCATCTGGATTTTGCGCGAAGCCGGAGCGATCTCCCGTGATCCATGTCGCTTTGCGCAAGCGCGCGTCGCTGGCAGTGATGCCGAAGCAGGTGATGATGGGGTGATCCTCGCTGGACACAATGCCGAAGAGTACCGGATCGGCATGTTCCACGATCGACCAGGATGCGATCTCGTTGAGAGCCGCTGTGGGGACGCTGCTGAAGAACAGGTCGGAGACGTTGCGTTCGAAGACGATGATCTGGCTATCGCTCGAAAGAATGCCTGAAAACATACCGACCGCTCCCTGGAGCACAGTCACAACCGTCAGCATCGCAGCCACGCTGAAGGCGATGCCTGCGATGCTGATGAAGGACCTGATCCGATGTCGCAACAAATTGGTCAGGATCAGCTTAATGAAGATCATGCAGACTCTCCGACAGCTTGCGCGCTGACACTCTGCGTGAGCTGACGAGCCTCTTCACCAAGTTCCATACGAAGGGTTTCAAGAAACCTGATATTTGGTCTCAAAAGAATGAGCCGCCGGAGCATCCTGTCACCAAGCCCCACCAGCTTTGCCAGTCGTTCGGCAGCTTTCTCGTGTCCGAGCACGAGAGCGATGTTAGGGCGGTCGAGCAGAAAATCACGAGCTGCCGTTTTACCTGTCTCCATAGAACTCTGGAGAACGTCTTTAAGATCGTCGACGATCTGGTAGCTCAAACCCCAGAACAGGGCCATCCGCTCGAGAAGCTGCAATTCGACAACGGAAGCGCCGCCAAGTATCGCGGGAAGCACCAATGTCAGCCGGATCAACGAGACCGTTTTGCCGATCGCGATCTGCTCGGTGGTCCGCAGATCGTGTGGCAGTGACGCATAGCGTAGATCCATGCTTTGGCCATTGAGCAGACCATCCACCCCCAGGCGGCGCTCGATGTAAACCAACGCCCTGGATTGGCAATCTGGAGAACAATGCGAGGCGGCTTTCCAGATGAGCGCATAGGCGCGATTGATCAGAGCGAGCGCCGCCAGAATCGCGCCTGCATCCCCATAGTCCACGTGGACGCAAGGGTTCCCGCGCCGGTCAACCGCGTCGTCCATGGATGGAAGGTCGTCGAACAGCAGCGATGCGGTATGAAAGTATTCGAGTCCAATCGCAAGATTGGTCGCAGCGGTCTCCGGCAGACCGTACCCGAGGGCGATCTCCAGGGCGATCTCGGGACGGATGAGGCTGCCAGGATTGTGTAGAACGCGATTAAGGGCCTCCTTCAAGTGCGGCTCCAAGTCAGGTGGGGCCGGCAGGGAGTCGGTGAAGGCTCTCCTCAATCTACTGCGTTGCCAATCGTTCATAGACTCCCCGGAGGCGGTTCACGCTACGATGCAGTATCAGTTGTCAACACCAAGCTGCTGAGTGATAAGACTTGCTTTCATGCGTGTTGATAGCACTGAGGCGGAAGGGTTGAAATGACGATTCGTTCATGGATGCAGGAGTCTAGGCGCTCACCACTACGAAGAAATCTCAATTGTATGAGGCAGGAAACCTTCTTTGCCGTAGATGACATAATTGTCATCTATGACGGTCAATGGATTCTCCCTTCCGAGGGCTTCGCGAAATGTCCTAACATGGCATGATGAGGCTTCTGCTTGTTGAGGACGAGTTCGAGATACAAGACCTTCTCAAGCGGTCGCTGAAAGAGGCCGGGTATGAGGTGGACGCTGCCGAGACTGGAGAGACGGCTGCGCTTCTTTGCAGAAAGAGCAGGTATGACGGACTGATCGTCGATCTTGGCCTGCCGGACCAGGATGGAATCGACCTCATTCTGGAGCTTCGCAGATCCGGTGTGAGCAGCCCAGTGCTGATCCTTTCGGCGAGACGATCCGTGGACGATCGAGTCAAGGGACTGGAGCAGGGCGGCGACGACTATCTCACCAAGCCATTTGCGGTGGCGGAGTTGCTTGCGAGGCTCCGCAATCTCATGCGGCGTAATTTGGCCGAGAGCGACGACACGACGCGCCTGCGTGTGATGGACCTGGAACTTGATTTCATCCGGCGCAAAGCAACCCGCGGAGAGGAGATTCTGAATCTCAGTCCACAGGAGTTCGTGCTGCTGGAGTATCTTTGCCGTCATGCAGGAAGGGTCGTGACGCGTTCCATGCTGTTGGCGGAGGTCTGGGGAATGCGTATTCAGCCCGACACCAATGTGGTTGATGTTCATATCTATCGCCTTCGTGGCAAGATCGACACCGAAGGTCGTGAGCCCCTGATCAAGACGCTGAGAGGTATCGGATATGTCCTCAGAGATCGCTAACCGGATGATGAGAAGCGCCGCGTGGCGCATCTCACTGTGGGCGACGGTTGCCCTTGCGGTTGGGACAATACTGGTATTTACGATGCTCCATCGCTTCGTAGCAAACGACATACAGCGTCGGAGCGATGCGTGGCTGGCGGGTGAAGTGGAAGTGCTCGGAGATGTGGCGGAGCGTGCGCCAAAAGATCGCCTTTACGGCGCGGTCGTGGAAGAGGTAGCGGAACTGGCGAGCAGAGAAGTGCCAAACAGGCAGAGCTCGAATGGAAGTAAAAACGATTCGGTGTTCTTCCTTCAAGCCGGTGATGCCGGGCCTTCGGAGTTATGGGTGGGCAATGGTGATGGAACGGCGAATCTTAAAGCTATTCGAGCGACCAAGGCGCTTTCCGACGTACCGTACGACGTGTATGTGAAGGGATTCAAGTTCCCGTTTCGTGTCGCAGCCGTGCAGATGAAGGATGGGAGCCATGTCTATCTTGGCCTTTCAGAACGTGACGAGTTGCGTGTGCTTAGAGGGCTTCGAATACGCTTTCTGAGTCTCTGTTTCCTTATCGTTCTCTTCGGCTTCGCAATTGTGTATTACGCTACGAGCCGGATGCTTGGGCATGTTCGCGAGATTACCGAGGCTGCCTCGCGTATCGGTCAATCGGATTTGAGCAGTAGAGTGCCAACCACAAGGAGCAACGATGAGATAGGCCATCTTGCGCGCACGCTCAATCACATGCTGGACAGGATTGAAAGCACCGTGCATCAGCTGCACACGATCACCGAGTCACTTGCGCACGATCTTCGCAGTCCGCTCACTGCAATTCGCGGCAAGCTGGAGATTGCTCTTTCAAATGATATTCGGGCAGACCAGGGCGAACCCATCGTCTCTGCCATCGATGAGCTCGACCGCTTGACGGAGTTTTTGAACACATCGCTCGACGTCGCGGAGGCGAACGCGGACGCCCTCAGACTATCGCGATCAGAGATCGATTTAGACGAACTCATAAGGACCATGATTGATCTTTACGAGCCTTGTCTGTCCGACAAAGGAGTGCGGGTTCAACTTCGCACCGCAGGATCGGTCACGGTCATGGCCGATGCAGCCCTGCTTCATCGTGTGATTGCGAATCTGCTCGATAACGAGCTGAAGCATCTGCGCTCTTCTTGCACAGTGTGGGTGACGCTCCTGCCGGTCGATGGATTCGCCAATCTCACTCTGGAGGACGACGGCCCAGGATTTGATCTGGCGATCGGTAGCCAGATGTTTGAGAATCGCGTGAAGGGAAGAGAATCGAGAGGACACGGACTTGGCCTTGCGTTTGTCGAAGCGGTTGTTCGAGCGCATGGCGGCAGCGTGAATGCTGCAAACCGCGATCGTGGCGGCGCTCAACTTTGTATCCGCTGGCCTCTTGCCGCAGGAGAGACAGCTGAACCATTCCACTCTCTGACATCGGTCAATGGGTAAGCCTGCGTCCAATGTCTCCTAACATTAGCGCATACGGTGACGATCAAATGGGATCACTCTGCTGCAACCGCTCAAATAGGGAACGGTCCTAAGGGGATTCGGCTTGAATCATTTGCTATTGGCCCAGGTTGCTCTGACATTTCTCTGCACGGTGCAAGGAGTTGCCACACTTGCTATCGATTTCAACCGGACGCATGCGACCAATCCCATATGGCCCGGACATGCGCGCTTCCATGTAGTGTGGCAGAGCGTCAACATTGCCTTGCTGTCGACTCTGGAACTTGTTCTCATCTGGCGCCACGGTCCGTACCAAACAGAAGGCTTCTACGTCGCGTCCGCTCTCGCCGCGGTCTCACCGCTGGGTTTTATGGCTGCGTGGCTGGGCAGGAGGATCTTCGGAGGAACACTTGCGGATCCCAACGGTATACCGCCTGTACAACTAACGGTGTTCGGCAGGTGTCTTTCCATCGATCTAAATCTTGCGGCCGTGGTCGCCGCGTTGGTATGCCTGCCGGTAATCGTAGCGCTCTACTGAAGCTGCGATTGGAGCTACGATGCGGCTCAGTTGATGATCGAGTTTCGGTTGCTATAGGGCACACCGGAGGAAGAAGCAGATCGCCAGGCACAGATATCTGAGACGCATATTATGCGGCGACCCCGTGCGGCCGAGCACTATGGCCCGGCTGATGGAGCACTTTGCGGAGCACACGCAGTTGCGTGCCGGGCAGTGGTGAGGATAGCGAAGGCGGTGTTGTGGATGCAGGTGTAAGGTGGTGAGGAGAAAGTTCCGCTCGTCGGATGTGAAGCGACAACGAAACCAGGGAGGCGTTTGTGATGCGTGGTGTGCGAGGAAGAGTTGGGTTTGGCGCATTGAGTGTGGCGGCTATGATGCTGCTTGGTCCGGCGATGCTGCTTTCGCAGCAGGTGGTGGAGAAGGATTCGAGCGTGATCGATGCGCAGGGGACGGCGCATATTACGCGGGTGATTCCGGTCCCGGAGACGGTGAGTCCGGAGGCGCAGAAGGTGATTGGGAAGGTGGTCTCAGACGCGAAGAAGCCGCAGACTCTGGCAGAGCGGCGCTCGGGAACGGATACCTGGCAGGCACGGGCAGGGAAGTTTTCGGAGTCGCTGTATCCCGTGCATGTGGTGGAGGACAGAATTGCGGGAGTGCCGGTGCATGTGGTGACGCCGCTGACGATTCCAGCGGAGAAGCAGGACCGGGTGCTGATCAATTTGCATGGGGGCGGGTTCAACTCGGATTCGGGCTCACTAACCGAGAGTGTGCCGGTTGCGAATCTGACGCAGACGAAGGTGATTGCGGTGCTGTACCGGCTGGCGCCGGAGCATCCGTTTCCGGCGGCGGTGGACGATGCGGTTGCGGTCTATAAGGAGATGCTGAAGACGTATAAGCCGGGGCGAATTGCAATCTATGGGACCTCGGCGGGGGCGATCCTGACGGGCGAGGTGACGGTGCGGCTGAAGCAGCTTGGGCTCCCGCTGCCGGGAGCGCTGGGAGTTTTTTCGGGGCTCGGCGACTTCGATCACGTGGGGGATTCGCAGGCGATGTATGCGTTAAACGGGCTATCGGGATACCTGGAGCCTCCGTCAGGGAATCAATCTAACAGCGAATATGTGGGATCGACGAATCGTCGGGATCCGGTGCTGTCGCCTCTGTATGCGGATGTGCATGGTTTTCCGCCGACGCTTTTTGTGACGAGTGGGCGGGATATGTTGCTGAGCGGTACGACAATTTTGCAGCGCGCTTTTTTGCGGGATGATGTGGATGCTCGGCTGGTGGTGTTTGAAGGGCTGCCACACGCATTCTGGAACGATGCGGCGCTGCCGGAGTCAAAGGAGGCCATGGAGATTATGGCGAAGTTCTTTGACCGAGAGCTGGGGCGGTGATATGGTTGGCGAAAATTGTCCACCCACATAGGAGCCCATATGCCCACCATTACAACCAAGGACGGCACGGAGATCTACTACAAGGACTGGGGTTCGGGCCAGCCCATTGTATTCAGTCATGGATGGCCACTGTCGGCCGATGACTGGGACGCGCAGATGCTGTTCTTCCTGCAGCATGGGTACCGTGTTATCGCGCATGACCGACGAGGTCATGGACGCTCTACGCAGACTGCGGATGGGCACGATATGGACCATTATGCGGACGACCTGGCTGCCCTGACGGCGCATCTCGATCTGAAGGATGCGATCCATGTGGGGCATTCGACCGGCGGTGGCGAGGTGGCGCGCTACCTGGGCCGTCACGGTGAGGGCCGCGCGAGCAAGGCAGCGCTGATCAGCGCGGTGACGCCGTTGATGCTGAAGACCGCGGCGAATCCGCTTGGGCTTCCCAAGGAGGTGTTCGATGATCTGCAGGCGCAGCTCGCGGCCAATCGTTCGCAGTTTTATCGCGACCTGCCGGCAGGGCCCTTCTATGGCTTCAATCGACCGGGTGTGAAGTCCTCTGAGGCGGTCATCCAGAACTGGTGGCGGCAGGGAATGATGGGCGGCGCCAAGGCGCACTATGACGGCATTGTGGCCTTCTCCCAGACTGACTTCACAGAAGACCTGAAGAAGATCACTGTGCCGGTGTTAGTAATGCATAGCGAAGACGACCAGATTGTTCCTTATGTCGCCGCCGGGCCGCTTTCCGCAAAGTTGTTGAAGAATGGGACTCTGAAGACTTACAAGGATTTTCCGCACGGTATGCCGACGACGCAGGCGGCTACGATCAATGCGGACCTGTTGGCATTCCTCAAAGGTATCTAGCTCTGAGCTGTGGACCTGGAGCGATTCGTCGATGGTTCCGTGAAGGGCGGCCTCGCCACTTTAGTCAACTCGACCTTTAAGACACTTACTATAAATGCCTCAACTGACGAGGTGGCCCATTTTTTCGCGCTTGGTTCGGAGGTAGCGCTGGTTGGTTGGTTCGCTGGGAACCTCGGCGGAGATGCGTTCTACAACCCGGACGCCCGCGAGCTCGAGCGCTTCTACTTTCTCGGGGTTGTTGGTGATGAGGCGGACGGCAGGGATGTTGAGCGACTTGAGTATCTGGGCGGGGAGCTCGAAGTGGCGGCAGTCGGCCTCGTAGCCGAGTTCAAGGTTGGCTTCGATGGTGTCGAGGCCCTGGTCCTGAAGTTCGTAGGCGCGGAGCTTGGCCATGAGGCCGATGCCCCGGCCTTCCTGCTGCTCGTAGAGAAGAATGCCTGCGCCCGCGTCGGTGATGAGGGACATGGCGAGCTCAAACTGCTGGCGGCAGTCGCATCGCAGAGAGTGGAAGACGTCGCCGGTGAGGCATTGCGAATGAATGCGCACGATGGGGGGCGCCGAATGAATGTCACCCATGACGAGAGCTACGGCGGATTCTATGCGGACAGCGGGAGCGGGGATGTTGTCGTTGCAGGGCGCGGGGTTGTCGATGCGGCCTTCAAAGCCGAGGATACGGAAGTGTCCCCAGCGAGTCGGGAAGTCGGCGTCGGCTACTTTGGTCACGCTGGTGAACGGCATGAGTTGATTATACGTTTCGTGTTGCATGGGGATTGGATTGTGGCGCGTGCGGCTTCGATGCAGCTTTGCCGGAACAAGCCGGTGCCTTGTTGCGGTTGAAAGAGAACGAGAGCGGTTGAACCAGGCGAACCTAGGGGTAGAGTAGTGGTGTGACGCAAAGCGATCCCAAACTGATCCTGATCACGCTGCTGGTGGAACTGGGCGTTGCCGCGGCGGTGTCGACCTCGCTGGCGCGATCGAAGACGTTCAAGGATCTCCTGCTGAGCACAGGCCGCACTCCGCGGCAGACTGCGCAACTGGTTGCGATACTTTGCACCCCGTTGATTCTGGGGGTGTGGGTGCGGACTGCGGTGCCGAATTTTCTGGCGGCGGACCTTTCGTTCGAGACGACAATCCTTCTTGGTATTCTCGTGGGCCCTGTTGCGGCGATGGCTGGAGGCGCGGCGCTGGCTCTTCCTGCGCTGCTGCACCATGAGTATTGGGCGCTCCCGGTGAACCTGGCGGTCGCGGCGATCTTGGGTGGTTTCGGGCGATTTGTCGATCCGGAGGACGTGTGGTCGTTCTCGCCGATGATCGACCTGAGCATCTACCGGTGGGTGACGCGGAATCTGCGGAGGCCGCATCTGGACCGTCAGATTCTGCTGCTTCTCCTGGTGGCGGGAATGCAGTTTGGCACGAGCCTGCTTGGGCGATTTTATCCACGTCACTTTTTTGAATTGCATTCGAGAATCTGGTGGGTGGAGCTGCTGATCTGCGCGACGGCTCCGATTGTGGTCGGGATTCCGCTGAAGATCTGGAATGCGATTCGGGTGGAGCGCAAGCTGGAGGAGCAGGGGATGCTGCTGTTGGAGGCGAGGCTGGATGCGCTGCAGCGGCAGATCAATCCGCACTTTCTGTTCAATACGCTGAACTCGATTACGTCTCTGGTGCGGTCGCAGCCCGAGCTGGCGCGAGAGATGATCGTGAAGCTGGCGAATATTCTGCGGGTGCTGCTGAAGGATCGCGAGGCGTTTTTGCCGCTGCGTGAGGAGTTGCAGTTTACCGATGACTATCTGGATATTGAGTGTGTGCGCTTCGGCGAGAAACTAAGGGTGGTGAAGGAGATCGCAGAGAACACGCTGGATGTGGTGGTGCCTGGGATGCTGCTGCAGCCGCTGATCGAGAACAGCATCAAGCACGGGCTGGAGCCGCGTATTCATGGCGGAACGGTGACGCTTCGCAGCCGTATCACCGAAGGCGGGAGGCTGATGGTCGAGGTGGAGGACGACGGCGTGGGGATTGCTCCGGAAGGGAATGGTTCGTCCGCGGTCATTGGGATGGGGCGTCCTGGGAAGGGAATCGGCGTGCGCAATGTTCGCGAGCGCATGGAGGTGCTGTACGGCAAGCTGGCGGAGGTCGAGATCAACAGCCGGCCCGGGCGCGGCACCAAGGTGACGCTCTCGATGCCTATTCTGGATGCGAGCGCCGAGGCCTGGGGACCGATCGGCGGAGCTGCGGGGGCGGCGATCGGTCATCTGCTGGAAGACGCTGTGCGGGCGATGACGCGCTCGTAGTAGTCCTCGTAGAGGGGAATGACGCGTGAGGCGCAGAAGTTCTCCTGCGCGGTTTTGCGCCCGGCCCTGGCCATGGTCTGGAGTCTGTCTTCGTCGCTCAGCAGGGCGATGGCGGCGGCGGACATCGCTTCGATATCGCCTACCTGGAAGAGGAGCCCGTTGTCCCGGTCGTCTCCTGAGTTGCGGATCAGTTCGGGGACGCCGCCTACTCGAGTGGCGATCGTAGGCACGCTGCACGCCATGGCTTCGAGTGCGGCGAGGCCGAACGACTCCATCTCGCTGGGCATGAGCATGAGGTCGGCGAGGGGGAGCAGCTCGTTGACGTTGTCCTGTTTGCCGATGAAATGGATGCGGTCCTGCACGTTGTGCTTGCGGGCGAGGTATTCAGCGATGCTGCGCTCGGGGCCGTCGCCGATGAGCATGAGTCGCGCGGGGAGCGCCTTGGCTACACGGGCGAAGACCTCGACGACATCCTGAACGCGTTTGACCGGGCGGAAGTTCGAGAGGTGAACGAGGAGGCGTTCGTCGGGCCGGGCGAAGTGGGGGCGCATGGCGGCGACGAGATCGGGGTTGCGGAGGTAGACATCACAGTTGACGAAGTTGCGGATGACCTCGATCTCGGAGGCGATGCCGAAGGCCTCACGGGTGCGGTCGCGCAGGTAGCTGGAGATGCTGGTGACGCCGTCGGACTGCTCAATGCCGAAACGAGTGATGGGAAGGTAGGAGCGGTCGAGGCCGACGAGGGTTATGTCGGTGCCGTGAAGGGTGGTGATGAAGGGAAGATGGCGGCCACGGGAGGCGAGCATCTGGCGGGCGAGCAGGGCGCTGACGGAGTGGGGGATGGCGTAGTGGACGTGGAGAAGATCGAGCGAGTAGAACTCCGCGACTTCGGCCATGCGGGTGGCGAGGGCGAGGTCGTAGGGGGGATGTTCGAAGAGCGGATAGTTCGAAACCGCGACCTCGTGGAAGTGGATGTTGGCTTCGCGGCCGGTGAGGCGGAAGGGCTGCGAATAGGTGATGAAATGGATGTCGTGGCCGCGCGCAGCGAGTTCGATGCCAAGTTCCGTGGCGACGACGCCGCTGCCGCCGTAGGTGGGATAGCAGGTGATGCCGATCTTCATAGTCTCCTGTTACTCGGTCCTGCGTTGACTGCGGTATGTTGTACGAGGACGCCGCTCTAAAAGACGCGCTCATGACAGGTGCCCGGTGTGAATTGTCCAGCCTCGAGAAGAGCTCCGCAAGAACCGAGGTTCCCATAGTGGATGAGTTCTGGAGCGTTTGGTTGCAGAGCGATTGCGGGAAGTTCGGCGAGCAGCGCTTCACGTTCCACGTCGCGATGGGCGCGCAGGCGGGTCGCGACCAGGTCGAGCGCGCTGTCGTTGTATCCGGGATGGCAGCAGAGTTCGAAGGTGCCTTCGCCTGGGAGATGAAGCAGAATCTGTCGAAGCGCAGTCGCATCCAGGACACCGGTTGCGGATATGCCGATTGTCCCGCCGGTTGTCTGGATCTGCATATTGCGAATCTGAGGCTGGCGCTCGAACTGTGTCTTGAGACGGTTCAGCGCTCTGACCTGGAGGCGGCGCAGACCGCGGCCATGTTGGAGGGCAAAGCACCACGTGGGTTCGAAGGGATTTCGAATCGCGCCGATCGAGCAACGCTGTGCAAGGTGCAGCAGCGGCCGGGTGACTGTGGGGAAAATATGCGTGTGCTTGTGAGTATCCAGGTGGGTGACGTCGATTCCGGCCCGTTGGAGCTTCTGCACCTGCGCGATGGCTTCGCGTTCGATGTCGTCTTCGTGTATGGTTCCGCGAAGCAGCGCCTGAATGAAGGCCGCCAGGGAGGGCCGGAAGGTCTTGCCATCCGCGCCGAGCAGCGTTGGAATGCTCTGGGGATGTGAGACTGGGATGCCGTCGGTGAGCACTATATGGCAGCCAACGCCGAGCGTTGGATGAGCGCGCGCGACCGCAACGGCGTCATCGAAAGCAGGGCCATTGGCCATCAGCGTCGCGGAGGTCAACGCTTTGGCCTGCAGCAACTCCGCGATGGCGCGGTTGACCCCCGGGGTCAGGCCGAAGTCGTCCGCGTTGAGGATCAGCCGGAGTGCCATAGAGTCCTGGAACTTAGCGTCACGCTGCGGATCGGTCTCGCTGCGCAGCCGCTGGAGTCGTAACCATCATGCTACGACAGTCCTCGAGCAGGGAAGCTAAGCCCGACACGGTGGCCGGATCCGGTGGCTACGCAAAGATCTCTGCCGCCACAATCTATGCGCCGTGGGTGACAATCCGCCTCTGGAGGTGCGGCGGCGATTCTGAGCCATCTATTTCGCGAAGAGTTGACCGATATCGGCGAAGGCTTTGAATTCGAGCGCATTTCCGGCGGGATCGAGAAAGAACATTGTGGCTTGTTCGCCCGGCTCGCCTTTGAAGCGCACATAGGGCTCGATCACGAACGTCACGCCAGCGCGCCTGACACGTTCGGCTAGGGTCTCCCAGACCTCCATTGGCAAAACGACGCCAAAGTGGGGAACAGGAACGTCGTGGCCGTCGACGGGATTATGGTGGGCACTGTCGGCGCCCGAGTTGGGCTTTAAATGCGCGACGATCTGGTGGCCAAATAGGTCGAAGTCGATCCACTGTGAGGAACTCCGTCCCTCGGCGCATCCCAACGTCGTCCCGTAAAAGACCCGAGCTGCGTTGAGATCGTCGACGGGAAAGGCAATGTGAAACGGTGTAAGGGGCACGGCGGTCTCCTGTGAGTCATCATACGATGAGCGATGCGGGAGATCGCCTGGCCGGGAACGGTCGCTACCTGCGATAGAACGACTGATCATAGCCGTGCAGATAAGCTTGACGGAAGGCATCGCGGTAGGGCCCATAGGGACCCATCGCGGGATCGTACCCGGGGGTGCGATGGAATGCGGGATCGTGCCGCGGATGGTGACCATAGCTGTTGTAGAGGTCGCGAGCTCCGTTCGCCGAGCCAATGCGAAAGCCTTCGCTCTGTGCTCGTGCAACCAATGGAGGAACCGCATATCCAGGAGGAGGAGGCGGTGGGTAATAGGGATGAGCGCAACCGGCGACAAAGATGCATGCAGCAGCGACGACCGGCAGTGTAATACGAAGTAGCTTCATGACGTCCTCGTGAATTTCGATTTCGCGCGACGATAGCTCGCACGTCATGTAGCTAAACGCTCGTCATGAAGAAATGTTGTTCTCTAAAAGATTCTTGAGGCCACCGAGATGCGACTACGCGACTTCGCTCGGCAGCCGAACGACAAACTCAGTGTTTCCGGGTTGAGAACTGAACCGGATCGTGCCGTTGTACTGGTCCACGATGCGCTGCACAATGCCGAGCCCGATGCCAGTTCCGACGCCAACCGGCTTGGTTGTGTAAAACGGATCGAAGATCTGCGCCTGGCTCTCCAGCGGAATTCCCGCGCCATTGTCGCTCACGCTGATGCATAGATCGATCTTCGCGCGCTTCGGATCGGTTGATGAAGGCTCCGACCAGGTCTTCACACGGATACGACCATGCTGCCCGACTGCGTCGATGGCGTTATCCAGCAGGTTGGTCCAGATCTGGTTGAGGCCAGTGCATTCGCTGTGCAACGCGGGAAGATCGGGGGCGAAGTTTTTCTCCAAGACGATCTCTTTTTCGCGCATCTTGTGCGCCAGAATCAGCATGGTGGCATGGATGCTGTTATTGATGTCGATGGTCTGCTTCTGCCCCTTACCCTCGTACGCGTAGGACTTCACCGCATGCACCAAATCCGAAACCCGTCCAATACTTTCTTCGATGGTTCCAACGAGCTGCATGCTCGACACCATTGCCTCCAGCCAACTGAGCGCATCGCCGAGCAACGGCCCGTCGAAGTCTTTGCGAACGCACTGGAGATGCTCCGCATCCAGGCCGATCGAGACGAGGGTGGGAGCCATCTTCCAGGCATTGTCGATGTGCGCCTCCTCCATCCACTCAGCCAGCGCCTCCTCGGCGTCACTCTGTTCCAGTGAGTTCATTACAATGGACGGCTTCGCCGACAAAGCCTGTCTCTGCAGATCGAACATGCACATCTTCTGCTCCCGGGTCAGCTCTCGCTCGCTGAAACAGGCTGTAAGCTCGTGCATGCGCATCAGGTTGGCGCGCAGCTGGGAGGCAGCGCGCCGCGCTGCGGCACCCGGATTGTTGAGCTCATGCATCAGACCTGCCGCCAGGGTACCCAGCGATGCCATCTTCTCCTGCTGCAGCGTTACGCTCTGCATCTTCTGAAACCGGTAGGCCATGTTGCCCAGAATGGCCTTTCGGACCGTGGGGCAGGTCGTCATAAGGTTCCAGAATTGTTCCTCATTGAGCTGGACCAGCCGGGACGATTGCGCGGCCTGGATGCTTGCTGCGTTTGGGATGTTAGCAAGCAGCGGCAACTCGCCAAAGGTATTTCCAGCCTCGATCTTGCCGAGTGTGATGTCGCGGCCATCGGCCATGGTCTGAAAGATGCGCAGCTCGCCCTCGAGCAGGATGTAGAAGAAGTGGGCTGGCTCGCCTTGCCGGATCAGGATATCGTCGAGCCCGAGGCGAAGCTCTCTCACGCTCTGAACACAGTACAGTTCATCGTCTTTCAACGACGCAAGAATGGGAACTTTTCGCAGCTGCGCAAACAGTTCTGCACTCATCTTTTCGGGGGACGGAGGTGGGGCGGTAGCGGTCTGGGTTTGGTCGATCATCGGGTTATGGTTGAACTGCCTTTCAAAGCGTAGCTAGGTACTGATGTACGAACTGAATCGCGATGGACCCCTCTCCGACGGCCGAGGCGCAGCGCTTGACGGAGTTGAACCGTACATCGCCCGCGACAAAGATTCCAGGCACGCTGGTCTCGAGCAGGTAGGGATCGCGGTCCAGCGTCCAGGACTTCGGCGACTTCGCCTTCAAGTCCGGGCCGGCGAGGATGAAGCCTTTGCTGTCGCGGCAAAGTGCTTCCGGCAGCCAATCAGTTTTGGGTGCTGCACCGATGAAAATGAAGAGGGAGCCCGCGGGACGAGCCTCTTCGCCGCGAGGGGTCCGAAGCTGCAGGCATTCGAGGTGGGTGTCGCCGGACATCCCGATCACTTCTGTGCCTGTCTCCACGGTGATATTTGACGTCGCTTCGATCTGATCGATCAGATACTTTGACATGCTGCTCTCAAGAGATCTCCCTCGTACCAGCATGTGAACCTTATCGGCGTAACGGGAGAAGTGCATCGCCGCCTGACCGGCCGAGTTCGCGCCGCCGACGATGTAGACCGCCTCTTCCTTGCACGACATCGCCTCGGTCAGCGCCGCGCCATAGTAGACGCCTGCCCCGCTCAGCCTGTCTGCGCCCGGCACGTCCAGCTTGCAATAGTCCACACCAGTCGCGATCAGGCAGACGTGGCAGGTTACCTCTCGGCCATCCTCCATAGTGAGGATGCGATATTGATTTTCACTGCGGATGCTTGCCACGCGCTGCGTCAAAAACTCCGCGCCCAGCCGGTTGGCCTGCAGGAACGCGCGTTTGGCAAGCTCCTCGCCGCTGAGCCCCTCCGGGAAGCCCAGGTAGTTTTCTATCTTCGAACTTGATCCGGCCTGGCCGCCGGGGGCCGAGGCTTCGACCACCAGGGTCCGCAGACCTTCTGAGGCGCCATATACACCCGCAGCCAGGCCGGCCGGTCCTGCGCCGATCACGGCTACGTCGTAGAACTCCTGCTGCGCCTGTGTCCGCAAGCCTACCTTCGAGGCGATCTCGGTGGAACTCGGCTGTACCAGCGCGGTGCCGTCGCCGAACAGGATCACGGGCAGCCTGGTGTCGTCGATGCCCTTTTCCTTCAGCAGGTCCAGCGCCTCCGTGCCGACCTCGGGATTGAGCCACTGGTATGGAATTCGATTTCGTGAAAGAAAATCGCGCACAGCATGGTCCATGGCCGACCATCGAACGCCTACCACGCGGATTCCGTCGAAGGGAGGCTTGTAGCCCTGCTTCCAGCTTTCGAGAAGATCGTCAAGCACGGGGTAGAGCTTTTCCTCTGGCGGGTCCCAGGGCTTGTTCAAATAGTAATGAATCTTCGCCGAATTGATGGCGCGAATCGCCGCTTCGGTATCTGCGTATGCCGTCAGCAGCACGCGCTTGGCGTTGGGATAGATATTCAGCGCCTGCTGAAGGAAATCCACCCCGGTCATGCCTGGCATACGCTGGTCGGATAGCATCAGCGCGACGGTGTCCTTGCGCTGCTGCAACTGGCGGCAGATATCCAAGGCTGCAGCACCGGAAGCGGCGCGCACGATCCGGTAGTCCTGCCCATAATGCCGGCGGAGATCCTGGACTACAGCTTCCAGCACACTGGTGTCATCGTCGATCGCGAGTAGAACAGGTTTAGCCATATCCCTTTATACTTTGTGACAACGTTCCGGCAATCCGCCTACTGATTCGATTAGTCAGGGAGTTTTTCGGTTCAGAATCTCGGAGCCGGCCTGAAATCGGGAGCGGCACTGGGTGGGGGTGCCGGGCGCTTTGAATTGTCCGAATTGTAGACACGCCCGTATCTTCCCGGCAATCCACCGATACAGTCATTGCGGGCATTTGGCCTCGGAGGAGAATACGGTACCGATGAATCGAATTATCTTGGCTGACAATCAGGCGATCTTCCGGGTCGGCGCGGCCAGGACGCTGGCCCTGGAAGACGACATGCGCATCGTGGCCCAGTGCGACGATCTGCCGAGGCTCTTTTCCGCGATAGAGACCATGCGCAACTCGGTCATTCTGCTATCTTCCACCCTTCGGCCGGAGTCTCGAGCCGAGATGAGAGACGACTCCAGGCCGGATTTGCGCGATCTGCTGGTCCGCATTGCTGGAGTGGAGAGCCGAATTGTGCTGATTGCCGAGAACTCGGAGCAGGTTCCGGAGGAGATCGCGAAAGTCCTTGACGGTATCGTTTGCCGCAATGTCACAGGTAACGTCCTGGTTGACTGCGTACGTCGCGTTGGCCGAGGGCAGCGTTTCGTTCAGCGTTCGAACGTCACGACGATGCAGCCAGCCGACCTTGTTGGGACTCGCGTGCGCGATCGGCTCACCCCGAAGGAGATGCAGATTGTCGCTCTTATCGTCCAAGGCTGCAAGAACAAGGACATTGCCGCGCAACTCAACACGAAGGAGCAGGTTATCAAGAACTACCTGCGCAGCATCTACGATAAGACCGGCGTTTCGGACCGTCTTGAGTTGGCCCTGTTCACCATTCATCACCGTGTGCTGGCAGAAGCCGCTGAACGAGCCGCGAACAACCTTCATATGAAGTCGGCCTAGCCGGCGGGGTGGTCGATCTGTGGCAGCCGAGACCATGTATCTGGCCGACGGCGGACCAGATTCGCTCTTACAATGGAAGCATGACGAGTCCTGCAGCAGCGGAACAAGATCCCCGTGTGTACTTTGCCGCGGAGCGCACGTTTCTGGCATGGATTCGAACAGGGCTTGGACTGATGGGTGTTGGCTTCGCCGTGGCCCGCTTCGGCTTGTTCCTTCGAGAGATGGGAAGCAACGCCTCCCACATCAACCCTCACACCATGGGCTTGTCCGTGATCTCGGGTGTCCTTCTGGTGGCAATCGGCGTGGTGGTAGTGATCAACGCGGCTGTGCGGCACATCCTGATCGTTCGGGAGCTAAGAACAGGCCAGTGGGTTCCTGGTCGGATCTCCAAGAGCGCGGTCGGCCTCGCGTTGGTGCTGGCTTTGCTGGGGATCGGGATGGCTCTCTATCTGCTGATTACCCGTTAGTTACACGCATTTTGAGGAAGCTCCCCGCTCCCTTCAGACTCGGAGAACAAATCCATCGGAGCCGTACTTCCTTGTTCCAGCGCTCGGAACCCGCTGCCGCGTGTCTTCCTGATTGACCGCTTGCCGCAGTGGATGCAAAATAGTGGGGTTCTGTTCGCAATATGTTCGAGAACTGCCAAATCGCTTCCAGGAGAATAGAGAAAGTCGGGCCCGCAAACCTGCTTTAGAGATCGAGGAGGATTCCTATGAGGCCCCGAAGACTTATTTTCTATTCGACGATCAGCGCGATGATCACATTCACTCTCACATCTCCTGAGACCGCCCAGGCGGACTTCACTTATACCGAGACCACACAGATGACGGGGGGATCGGCCATGGCGATGATGAAGATGGCGGGAACATTCAGCAGACAAGCTCGGCAGGCGGGGGAGCCTACGGTGTCGACCGTTGTCCTGAAGGGCAACCGCATGGCCCGCATCAACCCGGATACGATTGAGATCGTTGATCTGGATGCTGAGACGATTACCACGATCGACCGGCTGAAACATCAATACACCGTAATCACCTTCGAGCAACTTAGACAGCAGGTGCAGGCGGCCATGCAAAAGGCGCAGGAGCAGCAGGGAAAGAGCGCTCCAGCCGCAACGCAGCAGGCATCCAATACCGACGTGAAATTCAGCGTGCAGGTTCGGGCCACCGGGGCGACGAAGGAGGTCGCGGGCCTGAACGCAGGCGAATCCATTCTGACCATGGCAATGGATGCGACCGATAAGACCTCGGGGCAGACCGGAGCGTTCGCGATCACCAACGACATATGGCTGGTCCCCGAGATTCCGGGTTACGCGGAGGTGCGCGAGTTCTACCAACGTTATGCCACGAAGATGGGAAGCGTGTTCAGCGGAACGATCAGTCCGGCTATGGTGGCACAGTACCGGGGGGCAGGGCAGGGGATGTCGGAGATGGTGAAAGAGATGTCTAAGCTGAAGGGGACGCCTGTGCTGCAGGTCATGCGCATGGGAATGACCACGGACGGGAAGCCGCTACCCGCTGCATCGGAGGCTCCTCTGCCCCCGCCACCGGCAGGACCGGAGATGCCGACCGCGGGAGAGGTTGCGCAGCAGTCCGCTTCTTCCGCGATTGCGAGCAAGTTGGGCGGGCTGGGAGGATTCGGTGGATTTGGCCACAAGAAGAAGGCTGATCCACCCCCTAAGGATGTGCCCGATGCGACGGCTGCTCCTCCGCCTGCGTCGGCAGTGCTCGTGGAGTCGACCACGCAACTCGCCAGCTTCTCTGCGACTGCCGATCCATCGAGCTTCTCGATACCCTCGGGCTTTCAGCAGGTGGACTACAGATCGGCAAAATGAACCAAGGAGCCTGACGGATTCGGCTCACCAGTTAACATGCGCGCGGTATTCCTCGTCGGGGGACGTGGTAAGAGAGCATCTGCTGTGAGGGGGTGGACGGTTTGGGAAAGAGTGTGGTCTCCAACCCTTTGCTTTTTCAATATTTGACCAGAAAATGCGCTAGAGCCCCATCTGGTCTTCCTGTTTATCCGCCGCGGGGCTCACGTGCGACACCTTTTCGGCGATGCTCTTGGCCTGGGTGAACAACAGCAGATAATCCGGGCCGCCAGCTTTCGAGTCGGTTCCGCTCATGTTGAATCCGCCGAAGGGATGCGCTCCGACCATGGCTCCTGTGCACTTTCGGTTGAAGTAGAGGTTGCCTACATGGAACTCGGTCCGCGCCCGTTCGAGCTTTTCGCGTGAGCCGGAGTAGACCGCTCCGGTCAGTCCATATTCAGTGTTGTTCGCTATCGCGAGTGCGTCGTCGAAGCTTTGCGACTTGATCACCGCGAGGACTGGCCCGAAGATCTCTTCGAGGGCGATGCGGGCGGTGGGCGCCACGTCCGAGATTACGGTAGGGGCAATGTAGTATCCGCCGCCCGGCATCTCGATCGCATGGCCGCCGTTCAAGACTGTGCCTTCTGTCTTTCCGATCTCGAGGTAGTAAAGCACCTTGCGAAACGCCTTGTCGCTGATGACCGGACCTGCGTAAAAGTTGTCAGCCGGATCGCCGGATTGGATGGCGGCTACCCGCTCCTGCAGGCGGTCGCAGAACAGATCGTAGATTCCTGACGCGACGACTACGCGCGAGCAGGCGGAGCACTTCTGCCCGTTGAACCCGAACGCGCTGGCGACGACACCCTCGACTGCTGCGGTGAGATCGCAGTCCGGTTCGACGATGATGGTGTCCTTGCCGCCCATTTCGAGGATGGTTCGCTTGATAAAGATCTGGCCGGGCTGGGTTCTGGCGGCGCGCTCGTGGATCTCCAGACCGACTGCCTTCGACCCGGTGAAGGCGATAAATCGCGTCTGCGGGTGAGCGACCACTGCGCTGCCAAACTCCGGCCCTTCGCCGGGACAGAAGTTGACGACGCCATCCGGCATTCCGGCCTCTTCGAGCAGCTCCATGAACTTCGCGGCGATCGTCGGAGCATCGACGGAGGGCTTCAAGATGACGGTATTGCCGCAGACGATTGACGCGGCCGTCATGCCGGCCATAATTGCGAATGGGAAGTTCCACGGCGGAATGACCGCGCCGACGCCCAGCGGGATGTACCGCAACTGATTTTTTTCACCCGGAAACTGGATCGGCGTGGTGGCTCTATCGAGCCGCAGCGCCTCGCGTGCGTAGAACTCGAGGAAGTCGATGGTCTCGCCCACGTCGGCGTCGGCTTCGGCCCAGTTCTTGCCGACCTCGAGGGTCAGCCAGGCACAATACTCGAAGCTGCGCTCGCGAATCTTCTGTGCCACGCGAAACAACAGGCCGGCGCGCTCGGTCACCGGCGTGCGGCTCCAGTGGGCAAAGGCCTTCCGCGCGGCGTGGATCGCCTCTTCGACATGCTCTTCGCCCGCGCGCTGGTGGATGCCTACGATCTCCTTCGGACGCGCCGGATTGGTGGAGACGATTTTGCCTGCGGTCCGCAACCGCTTGCCGCCGAGGATAATGTCGTACTCCCGCCCCATTCCGCTGCCCACCTGGGCCAGCGCGTCTTCCATGCGCCGCTTGTTTTCGGCGATGGAAAAATCGACGAAGGGTTCGTTGCGAAATGGATCCTGCAAGGAGGGCGCTGCGACCTGAGGAGGAAGACTGAATGTGGACATAGCCAATCGATTCTAGCGCGGGCTCATGGCTCGTCGCCTGGTGAGATGAACGGGCGTAAAGCTGCCCATGATTTTAGATGCGGCGAGCGGCTTCTCCGGTCCTGCTATTCCACGGTGGTGAGCTTCTCGGTCGCCTTCGACATCTGCGCCGTCCGCTCGAGTTTGTCCCAATTGAACGGCTTTCCATCGATGGCGCGCTTGACGGTGCGAATCAGCACCCAGGAGAAGAGTTGCCGGTAAGTGAAGCGCTGAATCCAGATATGGAAGAGCAGCCAGCCGTCTCCCTTGCTCGCGGGATGCTTTCTTTCGAGCGCGAAGGCGAGGACCGAGGTGGCAAAGTCGATGGCAAGGAACGCGAGAAAAAACGCCAGAAGTTTGTAGAAGCTGTCGGTGGAGGCCGTCTCGGGATGGAAGTGCTTGTCGAGCACGTAGTGGATCACTCCACCGAAGAACATCAGATCGATCAGGGGCGAAACCAGCGGCAGCATGATCTGGAAGATAAGGATGTTGGGCAGCGCGAACAGCCCCATGGCGCGATGCCTGCTGATGGCTCCCTTGTGTTTGTAGATGGCCTGGAGGATTCCGAAGGACCACCGGAACCGCTGGCGCGCGAGTCCGTTGGCGTTTGCCGGCGCTTCTGTGAAGGCCAATGCGCGGTCTTCGTAGATTACGCAGTAACCCTGCTCGAGCAGGTTCATGGTGAGGTCGGCGTCTTCGGCGACGGTGTTCGAGTGGTAGCCTCCGCCGGCCTGCACCGCGGCGGTTCGCCATGCGCCGATCGCGCCCGGCACCACCATTACGACGTCGAACAGATCCAGTGCGCGCCGCTCGAAGTTCTGGCTTGTGATGTACTCGAGCGCCTGCCAGCGGGTCCAGAGGTTCACCCGGTTGCCTACCTTGGCGTTTCCGGCTACGGCGCCAATAGCCGGATTGGCGAAGTGCGGGACTAGATTTGCGATTGCGTCGTGCGCGATGACGCCGTCGGCATCGATGCCGATGTAGATCTCCTCGTCGATTCGTTCGAGCGCGTAGTTGAGGGCGTCTGCCTTGCCGCCGTTGGGCTTACTCAGCACGGTCAGTCTGCCCGAGGCAATGTCCGCGGGATACGCGTCGCGCGCTACGTCGAAGGTATCGTCGGTCGAACCGTCGTCGATGACTACGATCCGCATGTTCTTGTAGGTCGACATCATGACTGAGCGGATGGTCCGGACGATTACTTTCTCCTCGTTATAAGCGGGAATCAGCACGGCGACCCGTGGCGCATAGTCAGGCCCGGCGAAGTTCCTTCGAGTCCGGAATCGGTCGATTACCGCGAAGACTCCGATGATGATCAGGCGCGCGCTCATCAGGAAGTCGCCGACGAAGAAGACCAACACGACCGAGTAGTGGAAGAAGCTGTAGACGAAGAAGGTCAGCGAATCGGCGCGCGCCTGCCAGCGTTGGTGCGCGGTCAACGGCGGCATCACCTCTGCTCGCGTCTTACCTACCAACTCGGATACGGGAACGATCTGGTATCCGCGCGCCCGCAACGCCTCGATCAATACCGGTAGTGCCGCGAGCGTAGCCGACCGGTCTCCGCCGCCGTCGTGGAGCAGGATGATGGAGCCCTTGTTCCATGGTTCCGTCTTCATATCCGCAATGGTTTTGAAGACGCCGTCGGCGATCTCCTGCGGCGTCTTGCGCGGATGCTCGTCCCAGTCGTTTGTGTCTATCTTGTTGCCGACGATTACGTAGCCCAGTCCCTGGATTCGCTCTACGGGTGCGGCCTGATCGTTCGTATCGGGCTCCTGGTCGATTGAGTATGGCGGGCGGAAGTAAAGCGGCTGCACGCCGAGCTTGGAAGCGAAGAGGCGTTCAGTCAGGTTCATCTCGAGATCCACCTGCCGGTTCGAGATTTCGCTGACGTCCGGGTGCGACCAGGTGTGATTGCCGATCTCGTGGCCTTCGCGGTAGACCCGCTGCATGATACCGACGTAGTCCTCGGCCACCTCGCCGATCATGAAGAAGGTGCCTTTCACGTTGTATTTCTTCAGGATGTCGAGAATCTTCGGCGTCCAGTCGGGGTCTGGCCCGTCGTCGAAGCTCAGGGATACCTTCTTTGGCTGATAGCCGTACTGCTCCACCGTGTACGACAGCGGATAGGAGTCCATGGTCTCGTCGGTGATCATCCGGTACTGCAGCGGTACTGTCTTATCGTCGTCCAGCGTCACGATGCGTTTCCCGGCCTGCGGCTTGCGGATGACGCGCAGAATGTCGCCTTCTCCCTCGGTGTCTACGTCGTATCCGGGCTCCACCTGTGCCAGATCCTTCACCGGGTCGGCATGGGTCGGGTAGTCCCACACCTTCCATAGAGAGTTGTCCTCCGAGCCCAGGCGCCACAACGCATAGGTTTGGATTCCCAGCATCCGCGCGGCGCGCATCTCGTTCAGTGCCGTCACCGCGTCGAGGAACCAGATCTGGTGCCGGACATGCGCGTCTTCATCGTCATAAGCGAAATGCGCGTTCAGAGAGCTGTCGTCCAGCTCGACGTCGGCTTCGGAGTCGTACGCTGCCTGCCACACCTCCTGCGAGGACATGTCGTGCGCGGCGAGCACCCTCTCCGGAACTTTCTTCGCGGGATGCCCCTTCCGCGTAGGCGGAGGCAGCGGCATCGTCCAGTCGTAGCCGTAGCTGCCGATCGAGCAGATGATCTTGTCCTTCGGAACGGTCTTTAAGATCTCTTTGAGGTTGTCGACGAACCAGTCCTGCGATGCGATTGGCCCCGGACCGCTCCCGGTCTGATGTTCGTCGTAGTCCATCACAAGGAGTCCGTCCGAGTTGTCGGCGATGAATTTCAGGTTCCAGTCGTCGTCGCCGGGTGGGACGTTCACGTAGAGCTTCAGGTTGCGAGGATGAAAGTCGGCATAGAGCGCGGCGATCAGCGTTTGCAGCGACGGTTGTGAAGCCGTCGGTATATCTTCGAAGTCCAGCGAAATTCCCCGGTAGCTGGGGTTTCCGGCCAGAAATGCATTAATCTGCCGGACGAAGTTTGCTCGAGAAGCTGCGTTGTTCAGGAAATCTCCTACGCCTGGCATGAACGCGTTCTTGAGCGGGTCGTAGTTATTGACCAGCGGAAATACGTCGAGGTTGACGTGGTTCGTCGCAATGGTGCGGGCAACCTTGCCCTCTCGGTCGACCTGATGCACGCCGTTCTGGTCCACTACTCGATAGGGACGGTTGTCCTGGGTGTAGGCGGTGAGGGCGCCGTCGGGCGAGACCACATGCACCCACTCCGGAAAGAGAAGGTCGATCTGGCTGATGTGCTGCTTCAGCGAGGAGTAGCTCGCCGGGTCGTCCTCGACATAGTAAGCCGCGCGCAGGCCCTCGCCTTCGTTCAGCGGCACATCTCCGGGTTTTTTGTCGGTCTTGCGGTGGGCCGATCTGCGCAGCTTCTGGCTGGCTTTAGTGGACTGTGTGGAGCGGACCGTCAGAGGCCGGTAGTTCCGTTTTTGCGATTGCAGGAACAGCTCCGGCAGAGGCTTCATCCGCAGCAGGCCGATGACGAATATCGTACCCAGCACAAGCCCCAGCAGCGCCAGCACATCGAAGACTCGGCGCAGCCGCTTCCAGCGCTTGCGTTGTGGATCGTAGAAGACTTGTTTGTTCATGGATTGTGACTGGCGGCTCTGGCGAATGCGGCTAGTCCCATCGTATGCAGCGGGATGATACGAGTCAACGCGATCCGGCGCGTCGCCTGGACGCAATCTTCGGAATCAAGTGAGGCGTGGCTTGCGGCAGTTGTCTGGAAGGTTATCTGGATACGAGCCTTTCCTGATGAAGAAACTGGGGTGTGTTCGAGCTGCCCTTGCCAGCGCTCCAGCTTTCGGGAGACTCTGTAAGGCATGGCCCACGGCAGATCCCCCGGTTCCTCGTTACAGGCTCCCGCCTCGGTCCGGCCGCCTAATCGAATCATCGGCGCAGGGGAGATGGCGGATCTTGTCCGCGCTCACGATTGGAGCTCGACCTCGCTGGGCCCGATCGAGAGCTGGTCCAAAGAGTTGATAACGATCGTTAACCTGACACTCGGCTCGCCGGCTCCTGCGCGAACCCTGTGGGGTCCCGAACTCTTATTGATCTACAACGACGCTTACCGGCCAATTCCCGGAAAACGTCATCCCGGAGCGCTGGGAAGGCCGGCCAGCGAGATCTACCGCGAGGCATGGCATGTGGTTGGTCCGTTGCTTGAGACTGCGATCAGCACGGGAAAAACCAGCTACTTCGAAAAACTACCCGTTCCTTTGGAGACCGAAGACGGCGTGCAGGTCCATTATCTCAGCTACTCCTACAATCCGGTCTACGAAGGCGGCAAGGTTGCGGGTCTCTTCGGTCCGTTGCAGGACGTGACCGGCGAGGTCGTAGCAACTCGCAAACTCCGCGAAAGCGAAGCGCGTGCTACCCGCATCCTCCAGAGTATTGGCGATGCGGTCATCGTGACCGACGACGAAACCCACATTACCAGTATGAACCCAGTGGCCGAGACCCTCACGGGATGGAGTGCCGCTGAGAGCCTTGGGCTGCCGCTCGCTCAAGTGTTTCGCATCGTGAACGAAGAGACCCGTGCGGCTGTCGAAAATCCCGCAGAGAAGGTCAAGCGTCTCGGCACGATCGTCGGTCTCGCGAACCATACGGTTCTGATCGCAAAAGACGGGACCGAAGTTCACATTGACGACAGCGGCGCTCCAATCCGCAATGACAGGGAAGAGATTACAGGCATCGTTCTCGTCTTTCGCGATATAAATGAGCGACGCGCTGCAGAACGGGAGCGCGATGCTGTCGCGAATCAACTACACCAGGTTCTCGAGGCTACGACGGACGCTGTGCTCAGCATAGACAGCGACTGGCGGATCACCTACCTCAATCGCCCAGCAAGGCAGGTCCTTGCACCTACCGGGCATCTTGAAGGGAAGCACTTCTGGGAGAGCTTTCCGGATGCCAGATACGAAGGGTCGCCCTTCGTTGAGCACTACTATCGCGCCATGGACCTACGGGTGGCGGGCAGATTCGAGGCCTTCTATCCTGAGCCGCTCAACGCCTGGTACACGGTTCTGGTCCAGCCATCCGATGACGGCATCATCCTTTTCTTCCGCGATGTGACGGAGGAAAAGCGGGCTGCTGCGCGGCTTGCGGAGACCGCGGACGCTTTGCGAGAAAGCGAGGAGGAGCTGCGCTGGACAATTAAGCTTAATCCACAGATTCCGTGGACTGCTGGTTTGGATGGCGGCATTCTCGATGTGGGCGAAAGCTGGCTCGATTTCACCGGACTAAAACGCGAAGACGCTTTGGGTGGCAATGCGGCGCAAGCGATTCACGCCGAGGATTTGCCGTTTATTGCGGAGGCCTGGCGTGCCGCCTTTCGCGAAGGCAAGCCCTACCACATAGAGCATCGAGTTCGCGCCGCGTCGGGAGAGTACCGTTGGGTGCGTTCACGAGCCTTTCCACGCCACGATACGGATGGGTCGATTCTAAAGTGGTATGGCAATACCGAAGATATCGAAGACGCCAGACGAACAGAGCAAGCGCTGCTGCAAAGCGAGAAGCTGGCCGCGGTCGGCAGGCTTGCTTCCTCCATCGCTCACGAGATAAACAATCCACTCGAAGCGGTCATGAACCTTATATACCTTGCGCGCCAGCATGCAGACTCACCGGAGGCGCAGCGCTATCTGGAATCTGCGGATCAGGAGATTCGGCGGGTCTCTATGATCGCCAACCAGACGCTTCGGTTCCACAAGCAGCCCTCGAATCCCCAGGCCATCAGTTGCCGCGACCTGCTTTCAACGGTACTCAGCATTTACGAAGGCCGGCTGAGAAACTCCAACGTCGAAGTCCAGATTCACTTCCGCACGGAGTGCCCTATCGTGTGCTTCGAAGGAGATGTTCGTCAGGTGCTGAACAACCTGATTGGCAACGCGATCGATGCTATGCCAGGTGGGGGCCGCCTGCTGATTCGAAACCGCGAGGCCACCCATTGGTCCACTGGCCGCAAAGGGCTCGTCCTCACGATCTCCGATAACGGCGCGGGCATGAGTTCGCAAACGGTCGCCAAGATCTTCGATCCGTTCTTCACGACCAAGGGAATCGGCGGTACCGGTCTAGGACTATGGGTGAGCCAGGGCATCGTGACACGACATGGGGGAGATCTCAGGGTCCGCAGTGTGCAACGCGAGGGACGCTGCGGAACCGTCTTCACCCTCTTCCTTCCCTTCGACGCACCGCACCGCTAGGCGTCGCAAGAAATTATGAGAGGTTCAGCCGGCTAGCCCGCGCGGCCCATGCAGCGCCTCCTGCACTGCGAATCTCCGGCTCCCGGGAGGAGCTATGCCAAGCGTCGAATCAGGAGAATGGTTTGATCGTCCATCTGTTCACCAAATTTCTTGGTTTTAGAGCGAAGATCCCGATAGATCTCCGGGAGTGGCTTGTCTGCGCAGGCCAGAAGCATTGACTTGAATTCCTCGAGCCCGATCTCTTTTTCTTCCGAATCAAAGACCTCGGTATACCCGTCCGTGATGACCGCGAGCAGGTCTCCGGGAGGCAGGGATAGTTGTGAAACGGTGAATGTCTGGTTCTTGAAGAGACCGATGGGAACATTTGTGTCGGAGTGTTCGATGATGGTTTTGGTCTGGGCACGGTAATGCAGTATCGGGAGATGGCCTGCGAGGGCAAAATGCAAAATCTCTCCTCCCTCCCCACTTACGTAGGCGAACGTCAGATAGTTCGCAGGAGCGGTGAACGGTTGTATCACATCGTTCAGGTCGGTCAAGAGATCCGCAGGCTTCTTCAGCTTGGTCAACTGCATGGAGACCGCGCTTTTGATCATTGACATGAGTATCCCCGCAGCTACTCCGTGCCCGGAGATGTCAGCAACGTAAGCGTGCCAGCTCCCCTCACTCTCGATGATATCGAAGAGGTCTCCGCCTACCTCACTGCTCGGGATCGATATGCCGAAAAATTCTGTTGTGCCGATAGTGTCATGTCGCGGGGGAACCAGACTGGAGTGGATCTCACCGGCAAGCCGCACCTCCATCTGCGTTCTAAAGAACCGTTTTCCTTCGCGCTGGACAAAAAACAGAAACAAAATATAGCCCGCTACAATGAGGGCTATTCCTGTATATCCCTGCAGATGTAGCTGCCCATCTAGCTCTTGCAGGCTCAATGCGGGGTGGGGAGCGGCTTGGCGACCCAAGAATTGCATCGCCAAGAATTGCAAGGCTCCGACCACGAAAAATAGCCAGATAATTCTCCGGGTGCCGGCAAAACCCCACACCGCAGCAAATGCTCCTCCTGCGGCGGCAATCGCGATCGTGGCAAGCCGCGATTGAGATTGAAGGCTCATCATGGAACCGACCAAGCTGATGGTAGCGAAGAGACAGAAGACTCCGGCCAAAAAGAGAGCGGACGAAGTAATCGGCATTCTCTTCCACGTTTCCGCGCTACTTTTCCAGGAGTTCATAGTTCCCCACTTCGAACGGAATGGATGGACTTCCCAATCATAGGTCAGTCCGCGAGCACCGAGAGAGCCTGGCACAGAATTCCGACGTATCATCGCTGCTTCGGCGGCCTTTCGGATTTGGGCAATTATAGTGCCCAACTTGTTCTCAGATATCCCCAGCTATCATCCAAAGATGGCATGGCCTCGACACAAGACGCGCTTCTTCGCTGCTGCCGCTCTTGTGAGTGGGCTGCTCCTGCGCCTGTGGTTCGTCAGACACGCGGCCAACGTCGACGGCGACGCACTCCTCTACGGCAGTATTGCGAGAAACTGGCTGCAGCATGGCGTCTACGGCTTTCTCGTCACGCCAAAAGGTCCGCACCCGACCCTGATCCGTCTGCCCGGTTATCCGCTCTTCCTCGTTGTCTGCTTCGGCATCTTCGGCGTTGAACACTACACGGCGGTCATGGTTGTCCAGTGCGTCTTCGATCTGCTCTCCTGTGTCCTGATAGCCGCTCTAGCAGGCCGCGTCTTTGGCTCCCGCGCCTGCGTAGCCGCTCTCTGGCTAGCCGCTCTCTGTCCCTTCACTGCGACTTATACCGCCGCACCACTTACCGAAGTGCTCACCGTCACTTCGATCGCGCTTGCATTTTATGGCCTCGAACGGTGGCGAATCGCCGGATGCGACTTGAATCGGTGGCTTTGGATTACCGGCTTCGCCATGGCCTATTCGCTTCTTTTGCGTCCGGAGCAGGGGCTTCTTGCGGCAGCCATCGTTCCGGCGATGCTTTGGTTGTCGTGGCATGCACAACGGCAGTACGACCCAACTTCGGGAAGAGAAGTCACGGAGACTCGGCTCTTTTCACGTGCAGTCATGGCTCCCGCGGTCCTGGTCTCTCTCTGCGTTCTGCTTCCCCTCGTACCCTGGACAGCCCGGAACTGGCGGACGTTCCAGGTCTTTCAGCCGCTTGCGCCACGCTCGGCTACCGACCCGGGAGAGGAGGTAACGGCCGGGTTCAATCGCTGGTATCGCACGTGGGCCATCGATTATGCATCCACCGAAGAGGTCTACTGGAACTACGATAACGCTGACATTTCGATTGGGGACTTACCTACCCGCGCGTTCGACTCGCAGCAGCAGTACAACCAGACCCGCGCGCTCCTGGCCGACTATGGCAACGCCGACAATGCCAACCCAGTTTTAGACGCACGCTTCGAAGCTATCGCCGAGCAGCGCATTCACGCCGACCCGCTGCGCTACTATCTCGCGCTTCCGGTCGCGCGTCTGCTGAATATGACCCTGCGCCCCCGCACAGAGATGATGTCTGTCTCACTGGACTGGTGGAAGTTTCGCGAGCACCCTCGTCAGACTGTCGAAGCAGTCGCGATGGGCGCGCTCAACCTGGTCTACTTCACTCTGGGCGGCGCAGGTCTTTATCTTTGGCGAACACGCGGCTGGGGAGCTCAGGCCGCGCTCGCCTGGTCCATGCTGGCCTTTATGATCCTGCGCTGCGCCCTTCTCCTGACGCTGGACAACTCTGAACCGCGCTACACCCTGGAGTTCTTCCCACTGCTTATATTCTTGGCAAGCTTTCTGTTCCGTACTCCAGCGAACTGAGCGGTCTACGGTCGCTTCTAGCAGACGGTAGGCGAGAGGAACTGGCGTTGGGCTTAGTGCTCGTCCCGCGTTGTCTTGCTGTCGGTTTTGATCTGGTACTGCTTCTCATCCACCTTCTCGTTGTAACGGATATCGGTGTAAATCGCCGTGCGGTAGTCGTCCGAGACCAGATAGAACACCTGTTTGAGCGATACATCCCGAACCGGGTCCACCCACACAGTGACATGCGAGATATTGGTGCGCACGGAGGGATCCTTTGACACCAGGTCCATCTTGGCGGTTTCAACCCCATTAATGGTCTCCATGCCGAGATCGGAGATGGTCCAGGTTTTGGCGAGGTCCTTGCCGCTGCCGCCGAACCCCAGCGTCAGAAAGCTCTCCATCTGGTTGCCTTTGGAGTGAACGATCGTCAGGTGGTCCGTCGGAAGATCGAAGAGCCGAAGCAGGCCGTCCTTGTAATCGATGAGCTTCACGGTGGGCGAGGTCATCTTTGCTCCCATCACGGTCTTGCCGTCGTCTTTCCTGAAGTAGATCGTCCCCGCCTGCTGAGTTGTTACCTGCTGGACCACCTTTTCATAGAGGTCCCAGTGAAAGTTTGCCTCTGCGGACTGGAACTTCAGACTGGCCGCGTCCATCTGGCGCAGAACCTCGTCGAGATGACCCGGCTTCGGCTGCGCAATTGCCATCGTGGCTGAAGTAAAGAAAACCAATGCGGCGATACGTTGGATCGTGTTCATGAGTCGTGCGCTCCGAGAAATTTAGATGCCGCCGCTTGGTTCGTGCGTTAACGGAGGACCCAGGCGTTGTAGGCGATCACCTTGCCCTGGGCGTCGTGTACTGCCTCATACCGCTCCAGCGACACCTCGCCCGAGATCGGCTCCACCACTCGCAGAATCGCTGTGCGTCGTTCGGCGTCGTCTGCCGCGCCGCCCATGTCGTCGGCACGAATCTGGTACATGAAGCGGCTGCTTTCGCCGGCAACGCCTGCCTCTTTGACGAGCACCTCGCTGGAGTGAAGCGCGACGGTTTCGACCGGCTTGTCGTGAAAGTCGATGAAATGAGGCGAGACGAACATGAAGATCAGAATCGCGGTCACCATGACGTCATAGTGAAGGCTGCCGCGCTCGTATGACCAGAAGATATAGCTGCGAATCAGTTTGAACATGAGTTAGATCCTGCCCTGCTGTTTGCCGATGACGGTTTCGCCGTTCATGTACGGCACGAGGACTTCGGGAATTCGGATGCTGCCGTCCGCCTGTTGATAGTTCTCCAGAATCGCGAGGTACGTGCGCCCAACGGCGAGCGCGCTGCCGTTGAGCGTATGAAGGAATTCATTCTTTCTGGCACCTGCTGCGCGATAGCGGATATTCGCACGGCGCGCCTGGAACGCCTCGAAGTTCGAGCAGGACGAGATCTCGCGATATAGCTCCTGTCCCGGCAACCAGACCTCCAGATCATAAGTCTTCGCGGACGAAAAGCCCATATCCCCCGTGCAGAGCAGCATACGCCGGTAGGGAAGTCCAAGTTGCTCCAGCACCGTCTCGGCGTGGCGCGTGAGCTTCTCGTGCTCGGCGTTTGAGTCCTCCGGCCGCACAAACTTCACCAATTCGACCTTCTGGAACTGGTGTTGCCGGATCATTCCGCGGACGTCCTTGCCGTAGGATCCCGCCTCGGACCGGAAGCAGGGCGTGTAGGCGCAGTAGGAGATGGGAAGCTGCGCGCCGTCGAGCGTCTCGTCGCGGAACAGGTTGGTCACTGGAACTTCGGCGGTTGGAATCAGCCAGTGGTCGCTGTCCTGAAATACTCCGGGCTCATAAGGTCCCTTGTCGTCGCAGTGAAACAGGTCTTCGGCGAACTTGGGAAGCTGGCCGGTGCCGAAGAGCGATTTCGAGTTCACCATGTAGGGCGGCAGAACCTCGATGTATCCGTGTTCGCGCGTGTGCAGGTCCAGCATGAAGTTCGCCAGCGCGCGCTCCAGCCTAGCACCCTGGCCGAAATGGACGACGAAGCGTGAGCCGGAGATCTTCGCTGCGCGATTGAAGTCGAGGATGCCGAGGGCTTCGCCGAGCTCCCAGTGGGGTTTGGCAGGGAAGTCGAAGGCAGGCTTTTCGCCCCAGACCTTCTCTTCGCGGTTGTCATGCTCGGATTTCCCGACTGGCACATCCTCTTGTGGGAGGTTGGGCAGCGTCTGCATTATCTCGCGCAGACGATCGTCTGCCGACGTCGCAGCCGCTTCGAGGGACTCAGCCTGCGACTTTAAGGCGCGCGTCTGATCGGTCAGCGTTGCAGTGTCCGCTCCGTCGCGCCGCAGCTTTGCGATCTCTTCGGTAAGCCGGTTCCGCTGTGCCTTCAGTGTCTCCAACTGGGTAATTGCGTCACGACGCTCGCGGTCGACCGCAGCGAAATCGCCCAATGCCGTCGCAGGGTCTTTGCCCCGGCTGCGCAGCTTATCCTCTACCAGGGCGAGGTTCGCCCGTACAAATGCGAGATCGATCATCAAGAAGTATTCTAGCTTCTCTGTCTCCGAAATCCGGAGCAGGGCTTTACAGAAACGAAATACAGCTTCCGCCGAAATCCAGTTACCCTTATAGATATGCGAAGGTTTGTCGCCGGTCTCCTCTGCCTGTTGTTCCCGCTGTCCGTTGCGCCGCCCGCGCGGGCAGACGCTTACCACGCCAAACCGAAGCTTGTGATCATCCTGGTGCTCGACCAGTTTCGTGGCGACTATCTTGAGCGCTACCGGGACGACTTCAAGACGGCCGGCGGATTCAACCTCTTTCTCAAGCGCGGCGCGTACTTTACGGGGTGCTACTACGACTATGCGAACACCATGACGGCGCCCGGCCATTCCACTATTGGCACCGGTGCCTACACCGACGGGCACGGCATCGCGCTGAACCAATGGTGGGACCTCAAGCGTTCGACAACCCATCCGGTCAGCTCGGTCGAGGACGAGCGTTATGCTATCGTCGGCGATTCCGGCTCGACTGATGCAGGGGCCTCACCGCGTAACGAACTTGCGACTACCCTGGGTGACGAGGTGGTACTCGCAACTCGCGGGAAGTCGAAGCTGTTTGGCATCTCGCTGAAAGATCGCGCCGCCATTCTCACCTCAGGTCATGCTTCGAACGGCGCATTCTGGATGGATCATGCAAGCGGCCGCTTCGTTACCTCTACTTACTGGGAGGCGCAGTTGCCGCCGTGGGCTCAGACCTTCAACTCGAGCGACCGCGCCCAGCAGGCGCTCCACGAGGCTGGCGCACGGCCGGGACACTTCTATGAGGAGGTCGGCAAGTCTCCTGCATCGGTCTCGTACCTGCTGGACTTCGCCAAGGCGCTGATCGCGGGCGAACAGATGGGACGGCATGACGTCACGGACGTTCTCACGATCAGCATCTCTTCGACCGACATTCTGGGCCACGAGGTCGGACCCGACGCACCCGAGCAGCGCGCTATGATCGACGCCATCGACGTGGACTTGAATGGATTCTTTTCCTGGCTCGATACGCATGTCGATGGAGGCATGGGGAACGTGTGGGTCTCGCTCACCGGCGATCACGGCATCGCTCCGACGCCGGATGCGGCCCAGAAGCTTGGCATTCCGGCGGCGACGTTCAGCGCCGGCAAGGTCATCGCAGCCATCAACGAACGTCTCAACGCGCGATTTTCGCCGGGGGGTCAGATCAAGTACATTCTCGCCAGTGAGCTGCCTTATCTCACGCTCGACCCGCGTCCTTTCGAGCAGGAAAAGATCACCGAAGGCGCCGCCGAAGATGCTGTTGCGGAGTTGCTGCCGGAGGCGCTTGAATCGACGCTGCCGGCTGCTCCTTCGGGGGTGAGTCAGACACGCTTGCCGCCGCGGCCCATGATTCGAAACACCTACACTCGCGTGCAGATGGCTGCGGGTCAGGTTCCAGCCACCGAAGAGGGCAGGCTGATTCTGCACAGCTACTCGCCCAACGGCGGATGGTATGTGTTGATCACGCCGGGCATGTACGAGCTGACCGGGACCAAGGGCACGAATCACTTCACTCCCTACTCGTACGACCGGCACGTTCCGCTGGCGTTCTACGGATCGGCTTTTGTGCCGGGAGTCTATCGCGACCCCGTTGCGCCGGTAGATATTGCCGCGACATTCGCCTCGCTGCTTGGAGTCAACCGGCCGTCCGCCTGTGTGGGGCATGTTCTTACTGAGGCGATTCGACCGGAAACGACCGAAACGCGGTCCGCGCGATGAGCTCCGAACCACGCCACGCGACCGCCCGAACGCAAGACCCCGACATGCGCGTCAATATCGCGGGTGTCGAGTTCAGTTCGCCGGTGATTGCGGCGAGCGGAACCTTTGGCTATGGGGTTGAGTTCGAAGATATTGTTTCCTTCGACCGCATCGGCGGCTTTGTCACCAAGGGCCTGTCGCGCGAGGCGATGGCGGGTAATCCGGCGCCGCGCATCATCGAAACCCCGGCCGGCATGATGAATGCCATCGGGCTGCAGAACATGGGGGTTGAAGCCTTTATCTCGGAGAAACTGCCGCGGCTGGAGAAGATTGCCAGCACCGTCGTCATCGCGAATGTCTTTGGCTTCACGATCAGGGATTGTGTGGAGGTGATTCATGCGTTGAACGATGCTCCCGGCATAGCGATGTACGAGTTGAATGCGAGCTGCCCGAATACCAGCCACGGCGGAATGATCTTCGGCACTGATCCCGAACAGCTATGGGATCTGGTGTCGCGATGCAAGCCTGCGTCGGCTAGGCCACTGATGGTCAAGCTGTCGCCGAATGTGACCAGCATCGGAAGGATGGCCAGGGTGGCGATGGAGGGGGGCGCGGATGCGGTGTCGCTGGTCAATACCTTCGTCTCGCTGGCGATTGACATCGAGACACGGCGCCCGCGCATCGCCAATGTCACCGGCGGTTTGTCCGGTCCGGCAATCAAGCCGATTGCGGTGCGTATGGTGCATGAGGTGGCGCAGGCTGTGGCTCTTCCGATCGTTGGCATGGGGGGTATCGTTCGCGCGGAAGATGCCGTGGAGTTCATGATGGCGGGCGCATCGGCTGTTCAGGTCGGGACTGCAAGCTACGCCGATCCCAGAGCGGTGGAAAATATCGCGAACGGCTTGAAGCGCTGGTGCCTGGCGCATGGTGTGGCGCAGGTCAGCTCGCTGACAGGCTCGATTTTGCTTTAGGCATCTCTCGAGACGGCTGGAGCGTGGGGGCTCCGAGTGCAAAGCCTCATTGGCTTAGAATAGTTGGTGATGATTGAACATAACGCTGATTCTTCTGCTCCTCTAGCCGATCTTCGTCCCATTCGCCGCGCATTGCTTTCTGTCACGGACAAGACCGGGTTAGTCGAGTTTGCCCGTGTGCTGGCTTCGTATCAGGTCGACCTGGTATCGACTGGAGGAACCTCGCGCGTTCTGCGTGAAGCCGGACTTGCGGTCCGCGATATCAGCGATTTGACGGGATTTCCCGAAATGCTGGACGGACGCGTGAAGACGCTGCACCCAAAGGTCCATGGGGGCATTCTGCACATTCGCGACAACGCCGAACACATGGCCTCGGTCGCGAAGCATGAGATCGAGCCGATCGACATGGTCGTCGTCAATCTGTATGCGTTCGAAAAAACCTCGCAGCGGCCTGGAGTGGCGTTTGCGGATGTGATTGAGAACATCGACATCGGAGGACCTTCGATGGTGCGTTCCGCGGCGAAGAACTTCTCTGACGTTGCCATTGTCACATCGGCGTCAGACTATGCTGAGTTGGCTGAGGAGATGGAGGCCAACTCCGGAAGCCTAAGTCGTGCGACTCGGTGGCGTCTGGCGAAGGCCGCGTTCGCCGTGACCGCGGCTTACGACGTGGGAATTGCCACCGCGCTTGAGAGTATCGAGGCGCCCGCCGGCAAGGCGGTGTTTCGCCGGGAGGAGCTGCCCGAGACGGTTCGAGTAATTGATCCGCTGTCGAAGACTCTTCGCTATGGCGAAAACCCTCATCAGAAGGCCGCGCTCTATACCGATGGCAGTGGCAAGGGAGTTGCAAACGCGAGACAGTTGCAGGGCAAAGAGCTCAGCTACAACAACATTGTTGATCTGGACGCTTGCTGGGATCTGGTCAGCGAGTTTGATGAGCCGGCTGTCGTTATCATCAAGCACACCAACCCGTGCGGAGCCTCGACTGGGTCGACCGTGGTGGAGGCTTACCGGCGCGCTTTGGAGGCCGATCCGATCTCGGCGTTTGGCGGCGTCATCGGCGTCAATCGTGAGATCGATGCGGTGGCGGCGCAGGAGATCTCGAAGCTCTTCGTCGAAGCCATCGTTGCTCCGTCGTTCACCGCCGAGGCATTGCAGCGTTTTTCCGCAAAGAAGAATCTGCGGCTGATCGAGATTGTTCCCGCCGAGACTCCGAGGGTGCTGAAGCAGGTTTCGGGTGGCCTGCTGGTGCAGGACGCAGACGGATTGCGGATTACCGAGGCCGAACTGAAGGTCGTCACCAAACGCCAGCCAAGCTCGGACGAGCTGCGGGCGCTGCTCTTCTCCTGGCGGGTCTGCAAGCACGTGAAATCGAATGCGATCGTCTACGCCCGGTTCTCCGACGGCCATGGCCAGACGGTAGGGATAGGCGCGGGCCAGATGAGCCGGGTCGACGCTGCCCGGTTTGGCGCGATGAAGGCCGTGCTTCCGCTGAAAGGCACGGTCGCCGCTTCCGATGCTTTTTTCCCCTTTCCCGACGGTCTTGAGGCTATCGCGGCGGCGGGGTCCACGGCCGTCATCCAGCCCGGAGGGTCGGTGCGCGACGCCGAGGTCATCGAGGTTGCCGACCGGCTTGAGATAGCGATGGCGTTCACAGGAATCAGGCACTTCCGGCATGGTTAGGATTCAATTCTGAGCCGCTGCCGGATATAATGGCACGGCAGGCATTCCGCGCTGGTGCTGCATCCAAACCGGGGGCGGTTCCGTCTAAAAGCTAGAGTCTGCACTCGATCGTCTGCTTCGACTCCGTGGCACAGGAAAACCAACTCATGACTTTGCTTCTACGTGCCTCGTCTCTACGTTCTTTCCACTTGATTCCGGCGGCAGCCCTGCTGTTTGCGGCGCATACGATGTTCGCTCAGGCGCCGGTGGCAGCTAGCGTCTCAACCGCACCGAGCACAACGTCCGCGCCGGACCGTGCGTCGTCGTACTATCACTATGGGCTCGCGCGACTGTACGAAGACATGGCGGTTAATGCGGGGCGGTCTGACTATGCGACCCAGGCGGTGGAGCAATACAAGCTTGCGTTGGATGCCGATCCAAATTCGCCTCTGCTGCAGGATGGCTTAGCAGATCTCTACTTCAAGATTGGCCGCATACGCGAGGCAGTGACAGCAGCGCAGGACCAGATAGCGAAGAACCCCAACGATCTTGAAGCGCATACCCTGCTTGGCAAGGTCTATCTGCGCTCTCTGGGAGACATGCAGAACGCTCAGTCGGGACAGATGCTTCAGCTAGCGATCGGTGAATATGAAAAGCTATCGCAACTCAAGCCCAACGACGTCGAGACTCACCTTCTCCTGGGGCAGTTGTACGGCTTCAATCACGATTCTGCGAAGGCGGAGGCGCAGTTCAAGACGGCGCAGAAGATCGATGTGAACTCGGAAGAGGTTGCGTTGAATATGGCGCGGCTGTACAGCGATCAGGGCGATGCCAAGCGTGCCGCGGACGTACTCAATGCGATTCCGGTGAGCGAACGATCGGCGCGGATCGAGTTCGCACTTGGCGCCAGCTATGAGCAACTTAAGAAGAACAAAGATGCCATCGCGGCCTACCGTCGCGCCCTGGATATCGAGCCGGATAATCTCGATACCGAGCGCGGTCTTGCGAACGCGCTGCTGGCCGACAATCAACTGGATGATGCGTTGAAGGTGCTCGACGGTATCGTGGCCGCCGAGCCCCAGGATGCGCAGTCGCAGATTCATATCTCGGAGATCGAACGCCGGCAGGGGCATTACGACGAAGCGCTGAAGACGCTTGATAAGGCCAAGCCATTAGCTCCAGAATCGCTCGAATTGTCCTATAACGAGGCTCTGCTTTACGACTCGCTTGGCCGCTACGACGATGCCATCGGAGTTTTGACGAAACTGGTCTCCGACACGGCGCACGCGGATGGAAAGTACTCCGATGGTGAGAAGAGTAACCGTTCCATCTTCCTCGACCGGCTCGCTATCATCTACCGCGAGGAGAATAAGACCACAGAGGCAGTGGCGACCTACAAGCAGCTTGTCGCGCTGGGTGGAGATTATGTCAAGAACGGCTACCAGGGCCAGATCGATGCCTATCGCGACGCTCACCAGTGGAAGGAGGCAACCGCTGCTGCAGCCGAGGTTGCGAAGGCGATGCCGAACGATCACGCGATTCAATTGATGTATGCCGCGCAACTTGCCGATACAGGTCAGGTCGATCAGGGCGTCGCGCTGGCCAAGTCCCAGCTTGCCGCGACCAAGGGAACGGCTGACGAACGTGATTCTCATCTGGCTCTCGCACAGATCTACACTCGCCTGAAACGCTGGAGCGACGCAGCGAGCGAGTTGAATAGCGCAGAGGCCTTGGCGGTTAAACCGGATGACAAGCTGTACGTCCTGTTCCTGCGCGGGACGCTCTACGATCGTCAGAAAGAGTACGACCAAGCTGAGGTCGAGTTTCGCAAGGCGCTCGCCATTGACCCTCAGAACCCGACGATTCTGAACTACCTCGGCTATATGCTCGCCGATCGTGGAGTAAGACTTCCCGAAGCTCTGTCGATGATCCGCAAGGCAGTTGAACTCGATCCACAGAATGGCGCTTTTCTAGATTCTCTGGGCTGGGTTTACTACAAGTCAGGACAGTATGCCCTGGCGGAGGAAAACCTACGGAAGGCGAACGAGCGGATAAACTCCGACCCCACTGTTCATGATCATTTGGGAGAGGTCTACGAGAAGACTGGCAACTTGAAGATGGCTGTCGCTCAGTGGGAGAGGTCGATGAGCGAGTACGCCAGCTCGCTGCCTGCCGACGCCGATCCGGCGGATGTCGCCAAGGTACAGCGGAAGCTGGAGAATGCGCGCGTCAAGCTGGCTAAGGTGAATCCGGTGCCGGCAAAATAGGTTCCGCCGCCGCCCTCACGGTTACACTGATAGTTGCTCATGGCCATTGATCTTCATCGGTGCTCGGTCACTGGAGATCGGGATGATCTTCTCGTATCGCGCATCTATCCCGCTCCGTTCCGCCCCTCACGCACGCCGTTTCAGCGGGATCGAGAACGTATCGTTCAATCTCGAGCCTTCCGGCGGCTGGCAGGAAAGACACAGGTATTCACCAGTCGCGCCTCGGACCACTTTCGCAGCCGGCTCACCCATACGATTGAAGTGGCGCAGATCGCTCGAGCAGCCGCGAGCGCGCTTTGCCTGAACGAGGACTTCGCCGAGACGCTCGCGCTGGTTCACGATATTGGACACCCTCCCTTCGGCCATGCAGGGGAGCGTGCGTTGGATGAGTGCCTCAGCCGTCATGGACGCAGGTTCGACCACAACCTTCATGCGCTGCGGATCGTGGAGCACTTCGAGCAGCGCTATGCTGCCCACCGGGGGCTGAACCTGACGCTGGGCGTTCGCGAGGGAATCATCAAGCACTCGCGGGACTACACAATCGACGAGCACCCTGAACTCGCGGAATATCTACTGGACGAGCGTCCACCGCTAGAAGCGCAGTTGATCGATCACGCGGACGAGATTGCCTATCTGACGGCAGACCTGGACGATGGCGTTGAGTCGGGCCTGCTTGAGATCGAGCAGGTCTGCCAGAATGTAGGCATACTGACTCGTTGCTATAAGCAAGTCGAATCCCAACATGTTGGGGTCGAACCGAAGTTATTGTTCAACGAGGCGCTCCAGTTGATGCAGAACACGCTGACGGACGATCTCATCGAAACGACGGGCCGCAATGCGCAGGCCGCGGGGGTAAAGTCTCAAGCCGATGTCCGAAGGCATCCCGCACGGCTCGCAGGATTTTCGCCGCAGGTCGAAGCAGAGCGGCTGCAGGAAAAGCGCTATCTGTACGAGACGCTTTACACCTGCAACGCTCTAGAAAACGAGCATCACAAGGCCGAAGAGGTGGTTACCGCGCTGTTCGACCACTGGATCAACGATCCGAAAGAGCTTCCCGTCAGCCACTTCGACGAGGTGGAGAACGAGGGCTTGGCGCGGGTCGTTGCGGATTATATCGCCGGCATGACTGACAGTTTTATCTTGCTGCAGTACGCACAGATCAAAGGTTCTGTTTGTAGATATTAAACGTTACCGACGCCCCCAGCCTGAGTCCAAGTAGAGCATCACCGCAGGTTTGAGCACGAGCGGCAGACCGCACCCACGGCAGGCATGAGATCCCAGCCCCAAGTGGTATGAGATGCTCAAGATCGTCGACTCGCTGAAGGACAGGGCACTCCTGGAGCGCTTTACAATCCAGACCGAAGACGAGCTACGAAAGTTCACCAACCGCCATCTTTCGGACGCACGCCAGTATGGTCGGCCCATTTGCGTGGACTTGTGCCAGCAGCAGCGGCATGAGCTTCACCTTCCTGAGGTTCCCCCCCTACTTACTCCGCACGGCGATGACCTCAACTTCCAGCAACGCCCATGGCGCGGCCAGCGCTGCTACCTGAAATGCGGAGCGTGCGGGTTTATTGGGCTGTTCCGGGGTTCCAAAGTACTTGACAAATTCCGACTGCATCCCGGCAAAATCCAGTTTGCCCGTATTTGGATCAGGCCCAAGGAAGACAGTCATCTTCACGACATTCTTCATATCCAGACCCTGCGACTGCAAAGCTTTCTGAATTTTGGCAAAGACGCTGGCAGCCTGACTCTTGGTATCACCGTAGACAGCCAGCGTTCCTTTGGCTGGATCAGCAGGTGTGACCGGAGAGGCTAGTTGGCCGCTCAGGTAGAGTGTGTCGCCAGACCAGACTCCTTCCGCAATCGCCGATTTGTCGGTCTGAATGTGCTTGACTTCAAGTTGCGCCCGGGCCATGCTTGCTCCGGTCAGTACGACCGCAACACTCAACATCGTCTGCCATCTTCTCATCGAGTTCCTCGCTTTTCTAATTAAAATTCGTGGTGAAGGTCTCTCAGGAAGCCACGGAGCCGGTTCCATCATAGCTGGCTAGCCTGGCTGCTTTAACCTGCTCGCCAAGCAGGTTTACGGCGCGGAGCGCACTCAGCGCCGCTCCTTCCTGCCATGCCACGATATGACTGGTATGGTCGCCTGCGAAGATGACTCGCCCATCCGGTTCGATCAGGGTCTCGTATCCGGCATTGGTCTGTTCGCTCGCTGCGCCCGGATGCCGTGGCAGTCCGGTCTGTCGGCTCGCACCTACGCCAGGATACCTATCCTGCCGCGGGCCGTAGCTGCGAATCCATGAGCCTTCGTTCCACGGAACTTTGGACCAGCCTACATACATCGGCTTCTCCAACTCCCTGCCGTGCCCGGGGTGCAGGCGCTCGATGGACTTGCGGCTTTCGGCAAACTTCTCAGTGATGCTGAGCTTACCGAACGGCGTGCTCGACTCGTCGGTGTATCCGCTGACCAAAACGCCGCGTTCGGTAAACATCCCGCCTGACGGAAACCAGATCGGGCTGCAGCCAACATTGCAGAACTCGAGGCCGCCAAAGATGTTGTAGTCCTGTTCCCAGAAGCGGCGGCTCTCCCAGGCGACCTTGTAAGCGCCGGCGTAGGTGCATTCTTCGATGACCTTCTTGTACGGCGTGGCGAGGTCGTTCGGAATCGTCTTCAAAATGGTGAGTGGAAGCGCGCAGATGCAATAGTGCGCCTCGATCTGCTTCGCTTCACCGTTCTGCTTGTAGGCGACGCGTACCCCTTTACCGGTTTTGCGAATCTCTGTAACTGGAGCGTTGTACTGCACGACGTCGCCCAGTTCTTTCGCGAACGCGTAGGGAATTCGGTCCATGCCGCCGACAGGCTGAAACATCGTCGCCTGCATGTCAAACATCTGATCGAACAAGATGCCTTGCCAGAACCCCTCATCCAGCAGCGTGTGCATGTCGATCGGTGTGTTGAGCACCCCTACCTGGTCGCCGGCTCCCGCTTCAACCGCATATCCGGAACGATTGCTTCCGCTATATTTGCCCGCGTCGTCCAGCGGACCGTAGATGCGAAGGAAGCTTAGCATTCGATCGCGATCCTCCTTGGACAGCTCCTGATCCAGAGTCCCCTGGTTCACACACTTCGAGAGCATCTCGCTTACATGTCCGCGCGTATCATTGACCACCTCCCGCCACACTGCCGGCTTGCCGCCATTGGCGTTGTCGTTCTGCAGAAAAGCGGAGTTGGTCATGTTCACCTCCACCTGCAGTTCCACGCCGAGCTTTCGACAGTATCCCAGCATGGTGTGGTGGATGGAAGGTAGCCGCGCAGGCCCGAAGTTTTGATAGTTGCCTTTCTCCCAGGTGCAAGTCTGTGCGGTTCCGTCAACGAAGGTTACGGCATCGCCGCCGCGCACCGTCCAGTTGCGGCCGCCTGGTCGAGAACGGGCTTCGAGCACGACGCACTCGTATCCCAGCTTGCGAAGTTCGTACGCCGAGACCAAACCTGCGATCCCGGCCCCAAGGATCACGACCTTGATGTTGTTCCCCGACCCAGGGCCGGCCTTTACCGGCTCCGGGTCCGACGCCTGCGCTTCCATCAGTCCCATTCCATGCATGGCAGCAAACGCGGCGCTATATCCGCCGGCTTGTCCAACCCGCAGTAGAAAATTCCGTCTGGTAACTCCCATCGACCACGACCTCCTCTTTCTTATTGGAAATGTTGTTTTGCACAAAAGCACAGCTTGTAGTTTTTTGACAGGTTCCTACCGAAGCGGGGTGCTCTCCGGAATCAGAAGGTGAAACGGCCGCCAAGCTGGACGAGCCGCGGGAAGCCGAGTGTGCCGGTAATCTTGCCTGCGCTCGAGCTATCGAAAGCAAGATTGGGGCCGTTGAACTCCGGCGTATTGAACGCGTTGAGGGCCTCAGCGCGGAATTGAGCTTTGAAGCGCTCGCCCAGGTTGAAGGTCTTGTTCAGGGAGAGATCGGAGTTCACGTAACCCGGTCCGTAGCAGCCGGAGGTGCGAGGCGCATCCCCAAAGGTGCCGGCCGGAGCGGCGGAGTAAGCAGCAGGGTTGAAGTAAGCGTTGAGACGGCCCTCCGGGGAGCCAGAGTAGCAGGCACTAACTCCCCCTACAAGATTGGGGCGCTGGACTGTATTGCCGAAGGCGGCGTTGCTGTTGGTGGATTGGGTGATGGGCAGCGGCGCACCGTCCTGCATGATCAGCACCTCGTTGAACTGCCAGCCGCCGACCGCGAGATCGACGTATCGATTGGCTCCCCCCAGCAACGTCTTTCCCCGTCCGACAGGCAGGTCGTAGGTCAGCGCCACGGTCCAGCGTTTGGGGATATCGTTGATCGCTCGCGAATACTCCCCGGCGAGCGTGCCGACATCCTGAGGTCCATTGCTGTTGTTGTTACCGCCTGACAGGTACGGGTTCAATGTGCTCGTTGTGCCCCAGATGTTGTCCCAGTTCGAGGACCAGGTAAACGCGGTCAGGATAGTGACGCCCTGGTTGAAGCGCTTCTGGAGCTTGATATCGAGCGCGTTGTAGTTGGACATGCCGACGCTCACCGAGTCGGTGATGGAGGTGAACTGCGGGAATGGCCGGAGGCTCTGATTGAACGGCTGCTGGCCCGTCGACCACGACCCGACGCCGGCGAACTTGAAAGGCGTCTTGGCCGTCAGCGCCGCCGAGCCGAGAGCGAGATTGCTCGACGCAAGCTGGTCGATGTTCACGTTGAGGGGCTGATTGCGCGAGTGGCCGCCAACATAGCCAACCTTGAACGCGATGCCGTGGGGGAGTTCACGCTCGATATCGGCCGAGTACGACTGGTAGAACGGCGCCTTGCGGTTCTGGTCGATCACCGTGAGCGAGCTGCCGATGCTGGTGGCGAGGCCCAGCTTGTTGCCCGTCGGGGTGGTGCTGAGCGTCGGGAACGGGTTGCTCATCGAGATGGAAGGCACGCCGCTCTGCGATGGGATAATGTTGGTCAGCACATAGCCGGGAGCGTAAGACGCCGAGCCGCTGTAGAGGATTGGCTGATAGAAGAGGCCCCAACCGCCGCGGAAGACCGTCTTCGTGTCGATGGAATAAGCGAAGCCCGCCCGCGGCGACCACTTGTTCACCGTATTTCCGGTCGAGGTGCTGTAGCCGTTCTGGCCCGCGAACTCCACACCGCCCGTCGCGGAGACGGTGCCCCCGAGGGAGCTGGTCGTCGTATAGGCCGCAGTTGGATCGAAGCCTACCGAGTACCGGTTGTTACGTTCATTCACGCCGGGCTCGTGCTCATACCGGATGCCGAGGTTCGTCGTCAGTTTCGGAGTGACACTCCAGTCGTCCTGCACATAGATCGCGTTGTATTGCGTCGTGATTGCCAGCGGCGTCGGAACGACCAGCGAGCCTGAGGTAGGGTAGCCAAGCAGGACGTCGGCCACGGTAGACCCGGTCGTACTCGCGTTCGCTGCGCCGGAGTTGGTCAGCGTGCTGTCGAAGGTGAATGCCCCGTCGGCATTCGAGAGACTGGTGTACGTCAGGCTGATGGCGCGGAAGACGTAACCGGCCTTGAGCGAGTGCTTGCCCAGGCTCTTCGAGATGCCGGCGACGAAGTTGCGCGAAAAGTAGACTGCAGGACCGGAGTTCGAGGTGCCTTCGCTCGACAGGCCGGTATTATCTGCCGTAATTGCTGGAAATCCCGTCTTCGACAGTGCCGCGACGTAGTTGGCCGGAAAGCCTAATGTAGCCTGATTGAAGCCCTGGCTGATGTCTTCGGTGTTGTTCGGAAAGCGGTTGAACCCGAAGCCGACCGTTGCCACCGTGGTGGGATTGATCGTAATCGTGTTTTGAATGCCGATCGCATCGACCTTGCGGAAAAGAAGATACGAGCTCGAACTGCCGGCGAAGTTGCCCAGCGCATTGCCGCCCGGTTCCTTCGAACCATAGTGCATATAGTAGAAGTCGGCCAGCCAACGCTCACCGAACGAGTGCGTCACCTTGCCGACGAACTCGTCCGCGCGGTCGCCTAGCGTGTCGCTTCCGGTGAAGTTGAAGGCGCCGTAGCCCGAGGCCAGGGTATTCGGCGCCGGGTAGGTCTTCAGGATGTTCAGTCCCACAGAATTGATGCGGGGGCCAGGGACTTTGTTCTGCGGAAACGGAGTCCGCGGATTGGTCAGCGGGTCGTAGATGGTTCTGCCGCTGGAGGAGAAGTCGCCGGTAAGTTCCGCGGCGGTGGGGACCACGAACGTGTTCGACGCCGTTAGCGGAGAACGCTGGCGGTAGCCTTCCTCAGTGATCTGGAAGAAGGTTTTGTCCCTGCCGCCCAGGATCTTCGGCAGGGGAATGGGACCGCCGAGCGAGCCGACATAGCTGTAGAACGTTGAGTTGCCGCGCGGAGTCTGCGGCAGTGTGACTCCGGTAAGCGGGTCCGTGTACGGAGTTCGGTTGTTGAAGAAGAGGTTGGCGCCCCAGTTCGTCTGCCGGGTCTCGCCCTGCAGCACGCCGTGCAGCGCGCTCTCCCCGGAGCGCAGTGTCGTGTTGAACATGCCTCCGCTGGTGCGGCCAAGCTCTGCATCGTACGTGTTGGCCTGGATCTTCATCTCTTCCACCGCCTCAAGCGACGGAATAATAACCGCACGATTGGAGAAGTCGGTGATCGGAATGCCATCGATGGAGTAGTTGTTCGAGCTGATCGGAGCACCCGCCACCGAGATGGTCGACGAGCCGCTCTGGTCCTGGAAGCGCACGAAGCGCGGATCGCCAACCGGCGTCACGTTGTTGTCGAGCTTCGAAAAGAGAAACGGATTCCGGCCTGGATTCGGCAGCGTGACCAGCTTCTGCGCGTCGATCGTCTGCCCGTTGTATGAGTCGCCGTTGTTGACAAGCGGCGCGCTGGCGCTCACCTCCACCGTCTGCGAGGCCGAACCAATCGACAGCGAAAGATCGACCGGATAGGTCGAGCCCGAGTTGACGGTGATGCCGCTGCGGATAAGTTTGTCAAAGCCGGGGACCGCCGCCGTCAGTGTGTACGTGTCGGGGTCGACCGCACTGAAGTCGTACTCGCCCGAGCCATTGCTGGTGGTCGCGCGTGAGATGTGCGTGGACTGAGAGATCAACTCCACGTGCGCACTCGAGATCGCTGCCCCCTGCGCATCCGTGACGACCCCGCGAACCGCACCATAGTTCGACTGGGCATCTGCGTGCAGAACCAGTCCCAGAAATACCAACAGCGAAAGCAAGCGATATAGCTTATTGTTCCGATCCATGTGACCAACCTCCAGAAAGAAAACATCGTCGCGGTTTAAGAGAAAGAGCCGCCCTGTGCACACCAGAGAGCTGGAGGGCCGGGAAGAAAGCGTTGGACTTGAACGTGCCCGTTAGATACAGTTCCGCTGAGGCCGTCTTAGGGACGGCTTGGCTGTCGCGTGCAAACTGCCAGCGAAGGTCTACTCAGTTCAAGAAAATGTCTGTTCGAAGCTACAAGTCTCTACGGATGTGCTCTCCGGCAGGCGCCGGATCTGCTGCAACGGAAAATTTCAAACGATGCGATGGCACAAAAACAGGTTAGAGGCTAGGACGATAAAGGCAGGAACCGGTAAGCGAAAGGGATACATACACCCCGGGTTAAGGATCTCTTACCGCGTGATCCCAAGATTGGAAGGATATAAAAATTGCCTTTTTGGTAATGGAACGAAGACTAGCGAAGGATGATCGCGATGTCAACAGAAATTTACCAAGTGGCTTAAAGCAGGCGCAGACAGCGGCGATTCCCTCGCCCTCGAGCGGAAACAAAGAAGATTTTCACAGTCTTGTATTTTTTTTCGGTCACATTCTCAGAACTGAGTTACAGTAGTGCCACGTCTCCCACAAAATTTACCGCAGTTCATTTCCGCACTCGAACTGTATCTACTCCCTCCACCGCAATCGCTACTGAAGGAGTCCCCCATGAAACCATCGAAGATCGCCGTATCTCGCCGCTCGTTCCTTCGCCTGGCGGGCGTTGCCGCCTCCATGCCGATTCTCACCGAAGCTCACTTCGCCTATGCGGCCTTCCAGTCCGCCTCGTCCTCCACTGCGACCGCGCGCCGAGTGCGAGAGGCATTCCCGCCGGGTGCGGTTCTGATTAATGCGAATGAGAACCCTCTTGGACCGTCGCTTGCCGCGCGTAAAGCCATTGCGGACATGGCGAATGTAGGCGGCCGCTATGACCTTGACGGCGAGACTGAGAAGCTGACCGTCACCTTCTCCAGGCAAATGGGGCTGCCGGAGGATCACATCGCCGTCTATGCGGGATCATCGGAACCGCTGCACTTTTCCGTGCTTGCGTTCACGTCGCCTACTCGAGGCTTCGTCACTGCCGATCCTTCCTACGAAGCTGGAATGCGCGCGGCTGCAATTGCCGGGGCGAAGATCTCGAAGGTCCCACTGACGGCGGAGTACGCGCATGACGTAAAGGCGATGGTAGCCGCGGACCCGAACGCCGGCGTGCTCTACATCTGCAACCCCAACAACCCGACCGGCACCCTGACCTCCAAGGAAGACATCCTCTGGGCGCTTGAGAATAAGCCCAAAGGCTCGATCCTGCTTGTCGATGAAGCCTATATCCATCTGTCGGATGCGCCGAACGTGGTAGACCAGGTTGCGGGTGGAAAAGACCTCGTTGTGCTCCGTACCTTCTCGAAGGTCTACGGCATGGCGGGTATTCGCTGCGGCTTTGCCTTGGGCAGGCCCGACCTGCTCGCCAGGCTTCGCCCCTATGGCATGAATCCCATGCCGATCACCGGCTCGGCTGCCGCCAATGTCAGCCTCCTCGATGCGGAGCTTGTGCCGCAGCGCAAAAAGATCATCGCCGATACGCGCAATGATACGTTCGCGTTTCTTAAAACGAACGGATATAAGTACATTCCGTCGCACTCAAACTGCTTCATGATCGACACGGGTCACGATGGCCACCAGGTGATCGCTGCCATGCGCGCCAAGAACATCTTCATCGGGCGCACGTGGCCAATCTGGCCGAATACAGTCCGCGTCACCGTAGGCACGCCGGAAGAAATGGCGAAATTCCAGGCTGCCTTCAAAGAGGTGATGGACGCTGGGCCGGCGTCTGCCTCAAACCATCTTCCAGTTGACGATAACGCTTTTACACATCTGTCTTAAGCTGTGCAACCCGATGCGGCTCTGATAGCGATCCTGCCGGAGCCCTCTTCCTCTTCTTCGTCAAACATGAAGAAGACAACTTCTCAGCGTCCTAACGCACACCGTTCACGCTAGAGCGCTTTCAGATCAAGGAGACTCTGACTAAGTATCTGTCTTTCACAGCGGATTAAATTGCGTTGTGGGTGAGGTGTTGCTGATGAACAGTCGACGTTAGCGATGACGGCAGGTTTTTGAAAAATATGGTCGTCCGATTCGCCGCGCGGATGCTTTGGCAGCGATGGAGAGGGCGGCCCCCTTGGGGCGATCTTGTGGCGTACGCCTAGCCGCATTTTGGGAGGTCGGCAACAGCGGTCGCCGGCTGGAGTCGAGCGGATTGCTGCGAACTCACTTTCCGCGACAGTGGTCGATTAGATCTGCGATGAAGGCTTTCGCGCGGATAATTCGGTATCCCTGGGCCGCAAATGTCCGTTCTCGTGATGACTCCCTTATTGATACGTTTGGCTCTGGCTATCCAATCTTTCAATTCGACATCTATTTCTGCGGCAATGCTCCGTAAACTAGGGGAATGGACAAGTTTGTAGTACGCGGCGGCAACCCCCTCCTCGGCACCATCAAAGTCTCCGGAGCCAAGAACTCCGCGTTGCCCTGCATGGCCGCCGCCATCCTTACTGAAGACGAGCTCATCCTCGAAAATATCCCGCAGGTCCGCGATATTGAGACCGAACGCAAGCTTCTCACCAGTATGGGCGCTGAGGTCGAACTGGGCTACGGCCGCGCTCAGCACCGCACCCGCATTCGTTGCGCCATCCTCTCTGACCCCGTCGCCAAGTATGAGATTGTCAAGACTATGCGCGCCAGCTCGCTTGTCCTTGGCCCGCTCATCGCCCGTACCGGTATCGCTCGCGTCGCCATGCCCGGAGGATGCGCCATCGGTGGCCGGCCCATCGACCTGCATATCAACGGCCTCGAAGCCATGGGCGCCACCATTACCCAGGATCATGGCTACCTCGAAGCCCGCAGCCCTCACGACGGTAAATCGCCCCTCAAAGGCGCGCACATTGTCTTCGACAAGATTACCGTCACTGGCACCGAAGACCTCCTGATGGCCGCCGTCCTCGCCGAAGGAGAATCGATCTTCGAAAACTGTGCCCGCGAGCCCGAAGTCACCGACCTGGCCGCCCTCCTCACCGCCATGGGCGCGAATATCGAAGGGGCCGGCACCGGAACCATCCGCGTCAAAGGAGTAGCTAAACTCCACGGGGCGCGCCACCGCATCAACCCCGACCGCATCGAAGCCGGGACCTTCCTGATCGCCGGAGCCATCACGGGCGGCGACCTCAGCGTCGACGGTTGCGAGCCCAAGCACCTCGCCGCACTTATTGCCAAGCTCGAGCAGTGCGGAGTCCGCATCGACGTCGGCAGCGACAAAGTCCGCGTGCGCAGCGGCGGCGAACTGAAGGCCGCCGACATTACCACCGAAGAGTACCCCGGGTTTCCCACCGACATGCAGGCCCAGTACATGGCGCTCGTCACCCAGGCCGAAGGCGCCACCTCCGTCACCGAAAACATCTTCGAAAATCGCTTCATGCATGTCCAGGAGCTCATCCGGATGGGTGCAAATATCACCATCTCCGGCCGGACAGCCACAGTGCGTGGGAAGAGCCCGCTCCAATCTGCCGCCGTCATGTGTTCGGATCTTCGCGCCTCGGCCTCTCTGGTCCTCGCCGCTCTGGTCGCCGACGGCGAGACGATCCTCGACCGCGTTTATCACCTCGATCGCGGCTACGAGCACTTCGAAGAAAAGCTCCGCGGTGTAGGAGCCCAGATACGGCGCATGGGAGATGTCTTCGGGAAAAAGTAGCTTTCACCGTTACATATCCGTCAACCTCTTTCGGTATACGAGCGCGTCCAGGCCCGCGCGGCCATAGAATTCCTGTTGTTCACCCACTTTTTCAAACCCAAGCCGCTCGTAGAAGCGCACTGCTCCCTCATTACCTGCGAACACATGCAGTTCCATCTGGCACGCACCCTTTGCTGCCGCACGCCGCTCCGCCTCTTGCGTCAATTGTGCCGCCACTCCACGCCGCCTGAACGCGATGGCGACATCGAGTGTTACAACATATGCCACTTGCGCCTGACGATCCCGGTCCAGGTGAACAATGACGAACCCGCAAATCTTCCCATCGTCCGTTTCGGCAATCAGCGTAATCCCGGCTCTGCGCTCCGCGTACCGCTTCATCGAGGTGCGGTCAAACTGGAAAGCTTCCGGAAAACACCTCACATCGAGCCGAAAGATCTCATCCAGGTCAGAGGCTCGATACTCACGCAGCACAACACCTTCAGCCATGCATCGATTCCTCTTCCGCAACCTTCGTGCCAATCGAAGGATTCAATATACGATTCGCGCGATCTGCTCCGGCGAGGTCGGCTGACGCATCCGCCGGGGCCGCGAACTGCGGTCGCAAAGGCCGTTCAGCTCTGCTCGCGATAGCGCCGGACCCACTTGGCGGCGCTCTGTCGGCTGAGCCTGTGCTCGGCTGCCGCCTCGCACGGGCCCAGCCGGCCTTCGACCACAGACAGGCAAAGAAGCTCTCGACCATGCACTGTCAATCGGGCATGATGGTGATAGTCCATCTGACCTCCATAGGATAGTACCCCAATGCAGAAAGAGCATAATTTCCATTGCGCTCGGATCCGTAAGTGCAAGCAGGAGCAGTCCGCTGGGAGCCGATAGTCCAAGAAGCAAGATAAGCGCAACGTCTGCTCCAAAGAGGCTGGGCGTGGAAGGCGCCTGGTCCGCCATTATCTTAAGCGCGAGCAAGGCGCCAACGGATAACCATTCCCTCTCCCCCCACCCTTCCGAGAGGAACTGGCAGGCTGAGCAATGGGTATGGAGCTATCTAATGCAGGAAGTGATCGTAGTTTGCAGCGACAGCCGTGGATGCGGTGCAGAGCAGAAATCCATAGAAGAGCTGTTTCCACCACAAAACTACAGACAGCACCAGCAGAATTTCTTCCTTGATATAGAGCAGGAATTTAAAGATGGCGCCGGGACGCTCGCGACCGACCTACAGAAGCACGGACACTAAAAGGCACCCAAGGCATTCTCAAATGCAAGCCTCAACACGACCCACCCCGTACCCCGTTCAGTCGACTGAACAAAGGGTGGTCCACGGCGTCAACTTGCGGCTTGGGTCAATGCTCGATGGCTCGAAGGCGGCCGCCGAAACAATGGGCGTCCCAGGGCGCGATTCGTTCGGTGTGGTTGTTCTAGATGCCTGCTATGGCTCCTGAGGTAGGACTCGAACCTACAACCCTTCGGTTAACAGCCGAATGCTCTGCCATTGAGCTACTCAGGAATGTGTTGATGCGCGACTGTTATGCGTCCCGCCATTAAAGTTATAGCAAATACGCCAAGAAGGGTCAAAGTGCCTCGATCATCCAGCGAGGTTGTTCGCTTAGCGTTTGTACCTGTCGCGCATTCCGCAACTTTAGCCGGCAGATAGGTCTAAGATGCTCGATTCAATTCCGTCGCTTACGACGATCAAGCCCGCCGTAATCGGAAGCGAGAAGCGCTTGGGCCCGGCGCTTCCTGGATTGAAATAGAGGACACCGTCTTTCACTTCGATCGAGGAGCGGTGAGAGTGGCCGCTAATGACAACTGAAATCCCGGCGACCGCCGGGTTGATGTCAAGGTCGCTAATCGAATGCACGAGGTAAAAGATAATGCCGGAGAGTTCGACCACGTTAGTGAGGGGGAGGTCTGAGCAAGGGCCAGACACGTCTATATTGCCGCGAATGGCCGTAACCGACGCCAAGGTGTGAAGCGCTTGGAGGATCGCAATGTCGCCTACATCGCCAGCGTGCAGAATGTGCTCGACCTTCGCATCTGCGAATGCTTGAAGTGCCTCCTGACGGAGCAGGCCGTGAGTATCCGAAATCACTCCGATTACCATAAAGGAGTATGCGACCTTGCCCCTGTGCAGCGAGGCATCCTCTGTTTGAGCTTAGTTATCATCCGACTGCCGGGAACAGTGGCTGTAAGCGTGTCTCCTGAGGAACTTTCCGCGTGTATTTGAATAACCACAAACCCAGCGGCCGAGCAGCTTCGACGCCAACGCTCGCGGTAATGAGGTCTACATGACGATCGCGAATCACGTTCTTGGGTCAAGATGGTCGCGAAGTGCGTCACCTATGAAGTTGAAGGACAAGACGCAGAGCATGACAGCTATCGCAGGAAAGAAGACCAGGTGCGGAGAATCGAACAGGTGGGAGCGAGCGTCGTTGAGCATGGACCCCCAACTGGCGGCGGGTGGCGGGACGCCAAGACCCAGGAAACTCAGTGTCGCTTCGGCGAGCACGGCTCCGGCCATGCCGATGGCTGCCTGCACGATGAGCGGTTGAAGGACGTTGGGAAGGATGTGGCGGAGGATAATGCGCAGGTCGCTTGCTCCCAGGGCGCGGGCTGCTTCGACAAACTCTCGCTCTCTGACCGCCATCACCTGGCCGCGGACGAGTCGAGCATAGCCAACCCAGCCTGAAATGGCCAGCCCGAGAATGACGTTTCCTAACCCTGGCCCCATGAAAGCGACAAAGGCGATGGCAAGAAGGATGCCAGGAAGAGCGAGGAAAGCATTGGTAATGTAGATATTTACGACTGTGTCCGCCCATCCTCCGTAGAACCCGGCCACGCTGCCTGCCAGGAGGCCAATTACGAGGGATAGTCCCACAACACTCAGTGCGACACTCATTGAAATTCTGGAGCCGAAGACGATGCGGGAGAAGATGTCGCGACCAAGTTCGTCAGTGCCGAACAAGTGTGCGGTGGTGGGAGACATCAAACGGGCTGAGAGGTCGAGTTGAGCCGGGTCGTGCGGAGCGAGCCATGGGGCAAAGACCGCGCAGACGAGAAAGATAAAGATCAGGATCAACCCAAGGACAGCCAATGGTTGTCGCTGTATCTGTCGTGCACCGAGGCCGGGTTTGAGAGAATCTTCCACGAATCGTCAGGTTGGAGGAGTTTGTTTGTGAGCCACGGATGGCTCTTGACCGACATCGGAAACGCCTCATCAACATGCAGCGTGACCAGCTCCTTGAAGACTGTCAAGGGGGCAGCCCAGAAACAATCTGCGTCTCGCATTCAAGGTTCATTGACCTTTGGACACCAGGCCAACAGTTAGCGTGACAAATTAGCCAGAGTGAACCGCAGATTCCGTGAGGTGATGACAACTAGAGAAGCCGCTCAAAGACGGCACACTGAGTGAACCGTTGTTAGAGTTGCAGGCGGGAGTCGTCGATGGCGAGGCGAACGTTGCCATCGGATTTCGTGAGGCGGCGTACGGCTTCCATCTTGTCTACGTTGGCCTTGAGCATGACTAGCGCGATCGGGATGGACTTTCCTGCAGATTTGATGGTGCGGATAGCGACTTCACGGTCAATATCGCAGACGGTCATGAGGACGCGAATGCCGCGCTCGACGAGCTTGGCGTTCTTCATGTGGACGTTGACCATGAGGTTGTCGTACACATAGCCGAGCCGGGTCATGGCGCCGGTGGTGATCATATTGAGGATCATCTTCTGGGCGGAGGCGGACTTCATACGAGTGGAGCCGGAGATAACCTCGGGGCCGACCTCGGCGACGACGGTGGTGTCGGCTACGTCGGAGAGCGGAGTGTGGAGATTGCAGGTGATGGCGGCGGTCTTGGCGCCGCGGGCGCGAGCGTACTCGACGGCTCCTACGACGTAGGGGGTGCGGCCGCTGGCGGAGACGCCGATGACGATGTCTTTGCGGGTGGGGCGGCGGCGTGCGATATCGCGCTGGCCGATCTCGGGCGAATCTTCGTTGACGTCGGAGGCGGAGGCGAGTGCTTTGGGACCACCGGCCATGATGTATTGCACCTGAGAGGGGAGGGTGGAGTAGGTGGGTGGGCACTCGGAGGCGTCGAGCGAGGCGATGCGTCCGCTGGAGCCAGCACCGACGTAGATAAGGCGTCCGCCGTCGCGGAGAGAGCGGGCGACCGTATCGATGACGATGGCGATCTCGGGGAGGGCCTTCTTGACCGCTGCTGCAATCTTGGCGTCTTCGTGATTGATGATGCGCGCGATTTCAAGGGCGGACTTGGTGTCGAGACCTTCGGAGGCGGCGTTGGCGGTTTCGGTGGTGAGATCGTCAAAATCCGAAACGCTTCGGTTGACTGGTTTCGGGGTGGGGACCTGCTCAAGCATGGTAAGGGTTGCCATAGATTCCTACTGAGGTGCTGAGGTGATTCTAGTCCTTGCGTGCGGGAATGCGGCAAGAAACGTCTACCGCCAACGGGTTATCATAAAGGGGCAACGAGCGTCCCGATGGGAAGTTTCTGGGTGACATATCAGGGAGTTGAAGACACAGGAAGCGAGATAGAACAGACAAATCTCATAGGTTGAACGACTGAGCGTGTCATCCAGTCTGTCCTTGTTAAGATGCATCGCAGGCGAATTAGTTATCTCTTTTGGTGGCACCTCGGTGGGGTAGGACCAGCGATTCCGATCGACGCAGAGCGTCTAACAAACTAAGAAAGAAGAGGCAGAATACGGTGGGCTACGAGGACAGAGCGCAACAAAGCGGGGACGAGATAGCTGAAACAGGCTCGGGCGGCCTCGCGACTCCTCCTCGGCCGGTCAGTAGCACAGGCGGGGTACACTCATGGTTGCGGGATCTTGTGATCTCGGTGGTGGTGTCGGCCTTCATCATCGTATTTCTCTACCAGCCGGTGCGGGTCGAGGGGACCAGCATGTTGCCGATGCTGAAGGATCAGGACAGATTGTTCATCAACAAAATGGCGTACCGGGTGGGGGAGATCCATCGCGGGGATGTTGTGGTGTTTCTGTATCCGCGGGATCACACGAAGAGCTACATAAAGCGAGTGATCGCCGGACCAGGCGACGATCTGCGCATCGATCATGGCCAGGTGTATGTGAATGGGAAGCGGATTGACGAAACGTATGTGCCCGCGCGGTTTGCCGATGACCGTTCGGAGCCGGAGATCAAGGTTCCGGCGGAAGAGTATTTCGTGATGGGAGACCATCGTTCAATCTCGAGCGATAGTCGCGACTTTGGGCCGGTGGAGCGTGGGCTGATCTATGGGAAGGCGGCATTCGTGTACTGGCCGATCGATGAGGCGGGGGTCGTCAGGTAGGGCGTGCAGGGACGAGGGTGGAGAAGACGAGCCGCGCGTGAAGAAGCTGCGCGGCTGTATTGTTTCCGAGCTACCTGGTGGGGTTGGCGTTCTGAATGATGCCGGCGAAGGATTTGGGTTGGAGGCTCGCGCCGCCGACCAGAGCACCGTCGATGTCTTCGAGGCAGCAAAGGCTCGCGGCGTTTTCGGGTTTGACCGAGCCGCCGTAGAGGATGCGCGTGGAGAGGGCGAAGGCTGGGCTGAGCGACTGGGCGATCTGGGCGCGGATGATCTTGTGGGCATCCTCGGCGATCTCCGGCGTGGCGGTGAGGCCGGTGCCGATGGCCCAGACAGGCTCATAGGCGATGACGAGCGGAGCGGCGGTGGCCGGGTCGATGCCTTCGAGGGCGATCGAGACCTGAAGCTTGAGGACGTCGGCGGTGCTGTTGGACTCGCGCTCGGCGCGAAGCTCGCCTACGCACACGATGGGGATGAGGTTGTGGGCGAGAGCGGCCTTGAGCTTGAGGTTGACGGTGGTGTCGGTCTCGTTGAAGTACTGGCGGCGCTCGCTGTGGCCGATGAGGACGTGGGTACAGCCGATGGCGACGAGCATGGGAGGCGAGGTCTCACCGGTGTAGGCTCCTTCGTCGAGCCAGTGCATGTTCTGGGCTCCGGCTGCGACGTTGGTGTTACGGGTGGCTTCGATGACCTGACCTAGAGAGGTCATCGAGGGGAAGATGGCGATCTCGGTGCTGGTGTCATTCTCGACCAGGGGAAGGAACTCTTCGAGGAAGGCCCGGGACTCTTTGGGGGTCTTGTACATCTTCCAGTTGGCGGCGATCAGTGGCTTGCGCATGTGGGATCAGTATTCCATTGTTCACGGTTTTGAGGGAAGGGATAGGTGGATGGAGACGACTAGATTGGCGTAATTATTGTGCATCGTCCTCGATTTGGATCGATACCGGACAGCCTTCCTCTTCGCGTTGCGAGATGAAGTCAACAAGGACTGACGTGCTCCCGCATGTATCTCACCAACGTATAAACCGTGGCTTCGTCGCAGCTCGGATCTGAGATAAAGCCAATCTCCTACGCCATTAGCGGAATCTTTGATTTTCTGTGAGTGCGGCGACGCCGGGGAGGGTCTTGCCTTCGAGGAATTCGAGGCTGGCTCCTCCGCCGGTGGAGATGTGGGTGATGCGGTCGCCTACTCCCGACTGCTGCACTGCGGCTACCGAGTCTCCTCCGCCCACGATGGTGGTGGCGTCATGATTGCGGGCTACGGCGTGGGCGATGGCGTTGGTGCCTTTGGCGAAGGCGGGCATCTCAAACACGCCCATGGGGCCGTTCCAGATGACGGTGCGGGCCTCGGCGATCTCATCTTCAAACGCCGCGATGGATTTGGGGCCGATGTCGAGAGCCATGAGGTCGGCAGGGAAGGGGCCGTCGCTGGAGAAGATCTGGGTCTTGGCGTCGGGGGCGAACTTGTCGGCGAGGATGTGATCGACGGGAAGGAGGAAGCGGACGCCTTTGGATTTCGCTTTTTCGAGGGCGGCTTTGGCAATGTCGATCTTATCGGCTTCGACAAGCGATTTTCCGGTGCTCTGGCCTTGTGCGTTGAGGAAGGTGTAAGCCATGCCGCCGCCGATGATGATGGCGTCCGCCTTCTCGAGGAGGTTGTCGATGACCTGGATCTTGTCCGAGACCTTGGCTCCGCCGATGATGGCGACGAAGGGCTTGTCGGGTTCGGCAAGTGCTTTGCCCATGTAGGTGAGTTCCTTTTCCATCAGAAGCCCGGCGGCGGACTGCTTGACGAAGTGAGTAATGCCTTCTGTGGAGGCGTGAGCGCGATGCGCGCTGCCGAAGGCGTCGTTTACATAGATATCGCAGAGCGAGGCGAGCTTTTTGGCAAAGGCGGGGTCGTTGGCCTCCTCTTCGGGGTGGAAGCGGAGATTTTCGAGCAGAAGGGGCTGGCCGGATTCAAGATTGGCGGCCATCTCGTCGGCGATGGGACCAACGCAGTCGGGGGAGAACGCTACGTTTTCGTCATCGCCGAGGATGTGGTCGAGCAGGCCGCGGAGATGGTCGACGAGATAGCGGAGGCTCATGGACTCGACGGGCTTGCCCTTGGGGCGACCGAGGTGCGAGCAAAGGATGACTTTGGCCTTATGGCGCAGGGCGTATTCGATGGTAGGAAGAGTCTCTCGGATGCGGGTGTCATCGGTGATGACGCCGCCCTTGAGTGGAACGTTGAAGTCGACACGGATGAGGACGCGTTTGTCGGTGAGGTCGAGATCGCGGATGGACAGCTTCGGCATTGATTTCCCCTGAGGTGCTGATGGAATTTTATCTTGAAAGATAAGTTGCGCTTCGACGGGAGAAAGCCATATCGACCCGATGTTTGGCGCTCGCGCTGGCTGTGCGGCTTAGCCGGGGATGAAGGCGTCGGCTTCGATTTCGATGCGCCAGGCGGGGTTGAGCAGGGCGGCGACGACGACCATAGTTGCGGCTGGACGGGTGATGCTGAAGAACTTGGAGTGGACGCGGGCGATCGCCTCGCAGTCTTCGGCACGGGTCAGGTACAGGCGGGTGCGGTAGACGTGTTCGATAGAGCTGCCGGCGTCTTTGAGCGCGGTGGCGATGATGGTGAGAGCCTGGTCGGCCTGGGTGGCCACATCGGCTTCATCGGCGCCTACGGGTCCGGTGCCGGAGACGTGGATGTGGTTGCCGATGCGGACCGCTCGGGAGAAGCCGATGACGGGTTCAAAGGGGCTCGATCCGGAGATGTTGGTACGCTCGGTCATTTGCCGATGACCTGGAGCTTGGTCAGTTCCTGATTGAGTTTGGCGTCGAGCTGCGCTTCGGTGTCGGCGGCCTTGGGGTCGTTGCTCCAGAGTTGCTTGCGGGTGAGCGCATCGACGATAAAGTAGTCGTGGCGAACGTTGCCATCCTTGTCGTCAGGATAGGCTTCTTTGAGGACGAAGACGCATGTGTCGAGCGAGGGG
>Ga0080006_1139399_pt1 | contig 62257 bp, 62 predicted proteins | sample RS3BMetagenome_FD_69209 | JGI IMG/M metagenome (GOLD analysis project Ga0080006, IMG submission 69209) | Ferric oxide microbial mat and aquatic microbial communities from Rainbow Spring, Yellowstone National Park, USA - RS3B (SPADES... ...
CTCCTCCCGGATGGCGTCGAGCGGCGGGTTGGTCACCTGGGCGAACAGCTGGGTGAAGTAGTCGAAGAGCAGGCGCGGCCGCTCCGAGAGGACGGCGATGGCTGCGTCCGATCCCATCGAGCCGATCGGCTCGGCCCCCGTCCTCGCCATCGGCCCGAGGATCAGCCTGAGCTCCTCGTCCGTGTACCCGAACAGGCGCTGGCGGCCGACGACGGACGCGTGCTGCGGCACCAGCATCGTCTTGGGCGGGAGGTCGTCGAGCTCCCACTGGCCCGCCTCGAGCCAGTGCGCGTAGGGCTGCTCGGCCGACAGGGTCTCCTTGATCTCGTCGTCGTCGACGATCCTTCCCGCCGCCGTGTCCACCAGGAACATCCGTCCGGGCTGCAGCCGCCCCTTCCGCACCACCTTCTCCGGCGGGACGTCGAGGACGCCGACCTCGCTGGCCAGCACCACCAGGCCGTCGTCGGTCACCCAGTAGCGCGCCGGGCGGAGCCCGTTGCGGTCCAGCACCGCGCCGATGGTCGTCCCGTCGGTGAAGGCGACCGCGGCCGGACCGTCCCACGGTTCCATCAAGGAGGCGTGGTAGCGGTAGAACGCCCGACGTGCCGGGTCCATCGTCCGGTGGTTCTCCCACGCCTCGGGGATCATCATCAGCACTGCGTGGTGCAGAGGACGGCCGCCGAGATGGAGGAGCTCCAGCACCTCGTCGAAGGAGGCGGAGTCGCTGGCGCCCGGGGTGACCACCGGGAAGCAGCGCTCGAGACCGGGGATGAGCGGGGTCGCGCACAGCGCCTCACGGGCCCGCATCCAGTTCCGGTTCCCCGCCAACGTGTTGATCTCTCCGTTGTGGGCGAGGTACCGGTACGGGTGCGCCAGCGGCCACGACGGGAACGTGTTCGTCGAGAACCGCGAGTGGACCAGCGCCAGCCCGCTCGTCATCCGGTCGTCGGAGAGGTCCGGATAGAACTCCGCCAGTTGGTGGGACGTGAGCATCCCCTTGTAGACGACGGTCCGGGCCGAAAGGGACGCCAGGTAGCAGCCCTCGACCTCGTGCTCGGCACGCTTGCGGAGCACGTACACCGCCCGGTCGACCGCCAGGGCGGCTTCGGCTTCGGGCAGCTCGTCCGGGGACGCAACGGTCACGAAGCACTGCTGGAACGAGGGCATGTCGGCACGGGCCACCGAACCCAGCTGGCCGGTCTCCACCGGGACATCCCTCCAGCCCAGGACGACCAGGTCCTCCTCGTCGGCGATTGTCTCGATCCGCAGTCGCGCCTTGGCCGCCTCCGATGGATCCCGGGGCAGGAAGGCGACCCCGGTGGCGTAGCGGCCCGGAGCCGGGAGCGCGAAGTCGACGACCTCCCGATAGAACGCGTCGGGGATCTGGAGCAGGATGCCGGCCCCGTCGCCGCTGTCCTCCTCGCTGCCGGTCGCCCCCCGGTGGGCCAGGTGCTCGAGGGCGGTGATCGCCTGGAGCACGAGACGGTGACTGCGGCGACCGTGCAGATCGGCCACCAGGGCGATCCCGCAGGCGTCGTGCTCGAAACGGGGGTCGTACAGCCCCCCCGTGGGCGGACGGGTCGCACCTGCGGACCGGGGGTGGTCGCCGGCATCCGGGCCAGGGGTGCCGGCAGAGAGGTGCTCGTCGGGGACTGTCGTCATGGGTGCTCCATCGTGGACGGTGGATCAGGACGCTCGGGACGACGTTGGCCCAAATGCGGTCCACCGATAATACACGGCGCAGCCCCGCCCGGCGCGGGGCGGGCCGGCCGCCACGGTCGTCCTACGATGGCAGCGTGCCCGTTCCCCGCGCGGACGACGTGACGGTCGTCGGAGGTGGTGTCGTCGGGTTGTCGATCGCCTGGCGGGCGGCGACCACCGGCCGCTCCGTCGCCGTGGTGGACGCCGAACCGGGCCGCGGATCCTCCTGGGCCGCCGCAGGCATGCTCGCCCCGGCCGGCGAGGCGCACTTCGGCGAAGACCCCCTGGCCCGCCTCAACGTGGCTGCCGCCGCGCGGTGGCCGGCGTTCGCCTGCGACCTCGAGGAGGCCTCCGACAGCTCCATCGGCTACCGGGCGGACGGCACCCTGCTCGTGGCCGTGGACCACGCCGACCGCCAGGCCGTCGATGACCTCCTCCGGTACCAGCTCGAGCTCGGGCTCGACGCCTCCCGGCTCACCGCCAGCGAGTGCCGGCACCTCGAACCGCTCCTGACCCCCGGCGTCAGCGGGGGTGCCGAGTTCCGCCACGACCACCAGGTCGACAACCGGGCGGTGGTCCGGGCGCTCCTCGACGCCTGCCGGGCGGTGGGCGTCGTCTTCGTTTCCGACCGGGTGCGCGGCATCGTCACCACACGCGGCCGGATCGAGCGGGTCGACCTGGAGGGGGGCGGGTTCCGGGCCACCGCCGCGGTGGTCCTCGCCGCCGGTGCCTGGTCCGGGACGATCGCGGGAGTCCCCTCCCCCTCGGTCCCGCCGGTCCGGCCGGTCCGGGGTCTGACCTTGCGCCTCCGGGCGGAGGGGACGGCCGGGACGCTCGCCCGGACCGTGCGCGGGGCCGTCCACGGAAGGCACTGCTACCTGGTCCCCCGGAACGACGGTTCCCTGGTGGTGGGGGCGACCTCCGAGGAGAAGGGGTTCGACCTCAGCGTTCCCGTGGGAGCCACCGCGGTGCTGCTCGCGGACGCGCGCGAGCTGTTCCCGGCCCTGGACGAGTACGCACTGGTCGAGCTGGCCACCGGGCTCCGGCCCGGGTCACCCGACAACGCACCCATCGTCGGACGCGCGTCCCCGGAGGGCCTGGTCGTCGCCACCGGCCACTACCGCAACGGGTTCCTACTGGCACCGGTCACCGCCGACGCGGTGGTGGCCCTGCTCGACGGCGCCCCGGATGTCGAGGCGTTCCGCCCCTTTACCCCCGAGCGGTTCGGACCGGATCGGGCGGGCCCCACCCCGGCGGAGGCTGGTGCCCGGTGATCGACCTGACGGTCAACGGATCACCCTGGCGGACCCGTCCCGGAACCACGGTGGCCGACCTGGTCGCAGCCTGGTGCCCGTCGCCACGTGGCGTGGCGGTGGCCCGCGATGGCGACGTCGTCCCTCGCAGCCGGTGGACGGACACCGTGCTGGCACCGGACGACCGGGTGGAGATCGTGACCGCGGCAGCCGGGGGCTGAGCGGGGAGGGCACCGGGCCAGGGGCGGTACCGTGGTGAGGATGCCCCCGCCGCAGCCCGCGCCCCCTGCCCCCGTCGACGCCTCGGGAGACGACGGGGACCGCGGAGGACCGGACCGGACCGGGCAGCCCGATCTGCTGGTCGTCGCCGGGGAACCGGTCGGCTCCCGCCTGATCCTCGGGACCGGGGGAATGGCCAGCCCGGAGTCGCTCCGCAGCGCCCTGGATGCCTCGGGGTCGACCCTCGCCACCGTGGCGGTACGGAGGGTCGACCCGGACACCCGGCACTCGTTGGTGGAGCTCCTCGACGAGCAGGGCGTCAGGATCCTCCCCAACACGGCCGGCTGCTTCACCGCCGCCGACGCCGTCCTGACCGCCCAGCTCGCCCGTGAGGCGTTCGGGACCGCCTGGGTGAAGCTCGAGGTCATCGCCGACGAACGGACGCTCCTCCCCGACCCGATCGAGCTGTTGGACGCAGCGGAGACTCTCGTGGACCAGGGGTTCGTCGTCCTCGCCTACACCAACGACGATCCGGTCGTCGCCCGTCGGCTCGAGCTGGTCGGCTGCGCGGCGGTCATGCCACTGGGAGCGCCGATCGGCAGCGGACTGGGAATTCGCAACCCGCACAACATCGAGCTGATCGTGGAACGGGCGACGGTGCCGGTCGTCCTCGACGCGGGCATCGGCACCGCCTCCGACGCCTGCCTGGCCATGGAGCTGGGTTGCGACGCGGTGCTGGTGGCATCGGCCATCACCCGGGCCCGTGAGCCCGCCGCCATGGCCGCGGCCATGCGCGACGCCGTGGCGGCCGGGCGCGCCGCCCGTGGCGCGGGACGCATCCCCCGCCGGTTCGTGGCCGAGGCGACCTCCTCGTTCCGGGGGATGATCGGCGGGTGAGCGGCGAACCCCCCGTGGCCATGACCATCGCCGGGTCCGACTCGGGGAGCGGTGCCGGCGTCCAGGCCGATCTCAAGACCATGGCGGCCTTCGGGGTCCTCGCCACCACCGCGGTGACGGCGGTGACCGCGCAGAGCACGTGCGAGGTGACCGGCATCCACGCCATACCGGCCGCCTTCGTGCGCCTCCAGGTGATGACGGTGCTCGCCGACCTGCCGGTCGCCGCGGTCAAGACCGGGCTGCTCGGCACCGCCGCGGTGGTGCGCACGGTCGCCGACCTCGCCGGCGAGGGCGCGCTTCCCAATCTGGTGGTCGATCCGGTGATGGTGTCCTCGTCGGGGCAGGCACTGTTGGATCCTGACGGCGTGGAGGCCTACCGCGAGGCGCTGTTCCCCCGGGCCCTGGTGGTCACCCCCAACCTGGGCGAGGCCGCGCTCCTCTGCGGCGCCCGGGTCGGCGACCTGGTCGATGTGGCCTCCATGACCGAAGCAGCACGGTGCCTCGGTGCCGGAGGAGCCACGTGGGTGCTGGTCAAGGGCGGCCACCTCCCGGGCGTCGATTCCGGCGGCCCACCGCACGCCCTGGTCCCCGACGTGCTCTACGGAGACGGTCGCGCGACCGTCCTCGAGGCGGGCTGGGTGGACACCCCGAACACCCATGGGACCGGCTGCTCGCTCTCCGCAGCCATCACCGCCGGTCTGGCGAGCGGGCAGACCGTCCCCCGGGCCGTGGAGGCCGCACGGGAGTACATCCACCGCGCCCTCTCCGGCGCCGCTGCCTGGCGGATCGGGTCGGGCCACGGCCCCCTCGACCACCTGGACTGGTCCGGGCGGAAGACCGGTCGGGGCGCGGGATGACAGCGGCCGGGTCTCACGACCCGGCCGCTCCCCCACCCCGTCACAGGAACCTCCACCCGGAACCGGGTGTCCCCTCCTGATCACACCGTCGTCACGGTGCCTTCGCACGGGACATTCTGATCCAAACTAAGAGGAAAGTAAACTCCCCGTGAACAGGGATTATTCCCGATGGATCCGGGTGTCCCGCCGGCCGGGCTCCCGAGGTGGACGGCCGCTGGATTGTGTGCCCCCCGGCGGACCCGTAGCGTGACCGGCATGGAGCTCCGCACGACCCGGACCGTCGCCCGCCTCATCGCCTGGGGCCGCATCTCGATCGGCTGCACCGCCCTGGTGGCGCCGGTGCCCGTCACCCGTCCGTGGGTCGGCGACGCGGCGGAGTCGGGAGCCGCCAAGCTGTTGGCGAGGACCATGGGTGGGCGCGACCTGGCCCTCGGAGTCGGCACGTTGCGGGCCCTCGGCGTCTCCGACGCCGAGGGGAGGCCCTGGGTGGCGCTCGGCGGCGTGGCGGACACGGTCGACCTCCTCGCCACCGTGATCGCCTTCTCCCAGCTCCCCCGACGCTCCCGCTGGGGCATCCTGGCCCTCACGTCCGGTGCCGCCCTGGTCTCCATCCGGGCGGCGATCACCCTCGATGCGCCGTGGCCGTGACACGGTGGGCCGGTAGACTGGCCGGACGATGACGACCAGTCCCGGGACCAGTCCCGCCCCGGCTCCCGACAGGGACGCAGCCGCTCCGGGAAGCCCCACCGGCGCCGGGGCGCCGGAGCCGAGGTTCGAGCGGGTGACGGTGCGGGGCCCCGCCCTCGTCGTCCTCGGCATCGCCGTCTTCATCCTGATCGCAGGGGCAGTGGCCTCGGCGTTGGCCACGTCGGCTCCGGCGACGCTGGTGCTGCGGTCGATCACCATCCCCGACGGCACGGTGGTGGGGCTCACCCCGGCCGCGACCGCCCTGGCCCCGATCGTCGACACCCAGCCACCGTCCGACATCCTCGCCAACCTGGCCGTCCCGGCCGGGAGCCGACGCACCGGATGGGTCAACTCGGACCAGGGAACCACCCTCTACGACCGGTGGGCCTCCTTCACCACCGGGCTCGCCTCCGATCAGGTGGTGAGCCTCTACCGGACCCTCCTGCCCCGTCTGGGTTGGAAGATCACCTACCAGGGGCCCGCTTCGAGCGGCGTGCCCGGCGAGACGGCCGGGGCGACCGAGCTCCTGGCCAGCCGGGGGAGCAACGACGGGTACTACTGGGAGGTCGGGGCCGTCGTTGCTCCCGGCACCAGTTCCGGCACCACCGCCTTCACCGTGGTGCTCTACGAACAGTCCGGTTCGGAGTGAGGCGGACCGCTCAGGGCACCGCGGCCGGCTCGACGGTGACGCCCGGGGCCGGCTCGTCGCGGGGCCTGACCAGCTCGGGGGTGTCCGACCTACGGAGCAGCCAGGCCCAGACGAACAGGTTGACCGGGTAGAGCAGGTACCCCACCCTGGTGGCCGGGGCGAGCAGGATCGCGGCGAGCATGAGCCATCCCGTGAGGCTCGCGGCTCCGGCGGCGTCGGTCGGTCGCCGCCGGACGAGCAGCCAGACCAGCACGCAGACCCCGACTACCGCCACCGTCAGGACGTACGCCCGGTGGGCTCCGGGGAAGGCCGAAACGAACAGGTGGCCGGGCAGGGCGCTCGCCGCCGGGGACGCCACCCCGGCCAGCCCGAGCGGAAAGCGGATGACGTTGTCGATGAACGCAGCCGGGTTCCGCAGGGCGACCGGGACGACGACCGGGACGACGACCAGCGCGGCGCCAGCGAGATACCGCCAGACGGCATGCCGGGTCTCCGGGTCGAGGACGACGAAGATGGCCAGTCCGGCGAGGGGCCACGCCGTGAACTTCAGCGAAGAGGCCGCTCCGAGCGCGAGACCGGCCAGGAACGGTTTCCGGCGCTGGAGCGCCACCAGCCCGGCCAGCATCAGCGCCACCACCGGCATGTCGTCACCCCCGGTGGCCAGCGGGAGCGCCGCCGGAGGGAGCACCGTGAGGACCTGGAGTGTCCGATAGCGCGCGTCGGTGGCGGGGCGGAGGCGGCTCAGCGCCACCACCGTGACCAGCGCGGTGAACAGGAGGAACTGGATCCGGGCATCGGTCAGGCGTGCCGTCACCTTGCTGCCGCTGGAGAAGCCGAAGAGCACCATTCCCGGGAGGTAGGGGTAGTACAGCTCGTAGACGGGGACCGCGCTCTGGTGGATGAGGATCCGACCGTTCTTGTCCACGACCTGGTACGGGTCCTTCCCGGCGTCGACCCGGACACCGGCCCGCTCCACCACCAGCACCTCGGGCTGCACGTGGGCGGCGACGTTCCCCTCGGACGCCCAGACCACCTCGAGGGCGAGCGGGACCACGGTTGCGCCGATCAGGACCACGAGGAAGGCGACGACACGCGACGTCCGGCAGATCCCTGTCCCCCTGCCATTCGGCGAACCGAACGGATCGGTGGGAAAGGACCGTACCGGGGCGGGACCGACCGCCGACGGAGCTGTGGGTGGGGTTGTGGATGGGGCCGTGGGGTCGCGGTCATCGCGTTCCACCAGGCGTGCCGGTCGGGTGCGCCGACCCGCGAACCACGCCACCACCGCCATCCCGACCGCCGCTGCGGCATAGGGTCCCACCGCCATCTCCCCCCACTGCCGGTAGAGCGGGATCCCCGCCACCAGGGCGGTGACGGCGGCGAAGCAGGCGGACATCCCGTAGACCAGGGCATCCCGCCACTCGAACGAGAGGTGGTGCACCCGATCGGCCACCCGGGTGCGGAGGGACCGCACCCGGGACTGCCCCGGCCCGGCCGGGCTCACCGGGCCGGTCCCACCGGAAACGGCAGTCCCACGATGTGAACCCGGTCCTCACGCGGCGGCACAGGCGACCGTACCACCGTCGCCCTCCCGATCAACCGGCGGCTCCGGCGTGAGGCGCTGCCGGCTCGCCGCGACCGAACAGCCTCCGATAGAACGACAGCTCCGCCTCGAGGCAGGTCTCGAGTGTCGCGGCCCGTCGGAACCCGTGCCCCTCACCCGGGAACACGAGGAGGTCGCAGGGCACGCCTTCGGCGGCCAGCCGCTCCGCGAACCGCTCGGCCTGGCCCACCGGCACCACCGGGTCGTCGGCGCCCTGCAACAGCAGCACCGCGCCGGTGATCGACCCCGGATGGTGGATGGGGGATCGTCGGCGGTACCGCGGCGCCGCGTCCGGCAGCGGGCCGACCAGACCGTCGAGGTAGCGGGACTCGAAGTCGTGGGTCTCCGCCGCCAGACGCTCGAGGTCGGTCACCCCGTACCACGACACCGCTCCCGAGAACCGATCCGAGCCGACCAGCGCCGCCAGCGCGGTGAACCCTCCCGCGCTGGTGCCCCGGATCGCCATCCGGTGCCCGTCCACCACCCCGCCCTCGGCCAGGGCTACCGCGTAGTCCGTGCAGTCCTCGACGTCGGCCTCCCCCCACCGCCCCGCCAGGCTGCGCCGGTACGAGCGGCCGTACCCGGTGCTCCCCCGGTAGTCGACGCACGCCACCCCGAGCCCGCTCCCGGTGAAGAAGCGGATGACCGGGTCGAACCCGGCATCGCACGCGCCCGTCGGGCCCCCGTGACAGAAGACCACCAACGGCGGCGGTCCGTCGTCCAGGTGGCCGGCCACGGGGGGGTGGAACAGGCCTGGGATCGAACGGCCACCCACCTCCATGTCCCACGGGATCGCCCCCGTCGCACCGGGGTCCGGCCGGCGCCCTCGGGACGGGGCGGGGGCGCAAGCCGTCGGAGAGCCACCTTCCGCAGGCACCTCGAGGACGGTTGGTCCCTGTGACGGCGTGCTCCCCAGGACGGCGATCCGGCCGTCGTCGGTCACCGCCACGCCGGAGATGCTGACGCACGGTTGCGCGAGGACCTCCAGGGACCACGGCGCGGACTTCGGTGCGGGACCCGTCGGACGGTGCCCGGGACCGGGGTCCAGCCGGACCAGGTGGTCCCGGCCGTCGCGGTGCATCCGGGCCACCAGGGAACCGTCCGGGCGCTCCGCCAGGGTCGCCTGGCCGAGGACCCAGTCAGGACCGTGGAACTCTGCTGCGACCTCGACCAGCGCGCTCACCGCCGAGCCCGCGGCGCCGGCGCTCCCACCGTCCGGGGGCATCCGGTGCGGGAGCCACCAGCCCGTGCGGTCCCAGACGAAGACCAGCCCCCCGTCGCGGCACCACAGGGGCTGTCCGACCGACGATCCCTCGCCACCGGCGACCTGGCGGACCTCGGTCACCCGCGGTCCCCCGTCGTCCTCGTGGAGGCGGGCGAGCCACAGCACCGAGGAGTCCCAGGGCATCGATGGATGGTCCCAACCCACCCACGCCAGCAGCGTTCCGTCCGGGGAGATCCGGGGGGATGCGACGAAGTCGCTCGTGTCGACCAGGGGGATCACCCGCAACGAGCCGTCGGTGGCGACGGCCACCAGGCGGTGGCCGGTCGATCCGGAGCGGTGACGCTCCTCCACGGCCACCAACCACCTTCCCGAACGGGTCAACCGGGGGTCCGCATAGCGGAGATCGGAACCCGGCTCCGGTAGCACGCTGAGAGGACGCGCCGGCGACCCCGCCCGCTCCATCCGGTACAGGCGCTGGTCGGAGCGGTCCACGTAGACCAGGGACCCTCCTGACGCCCGGGCGGCGGCGCCTCCGTACTCGTGGACCCGGCTCCCGACCGTCACCCCCGGCGGTGAGAGGCGGGTCTGGACCCCCGACCGCTCCCGGCGGAGGACCACCGGGCCGCCACCTTCGGACGGCCTCGTCTCCGTCCAACAGAGCGCGGATCCGTCGGCGTGCAGCCCCGATCGGGAGACCCGAGCCGCCACCACCTGTGCCGCGGTCCAGGGTCCACCAACGGCGGACACCGCGGGACCGGCACCGGGCGCCGTGGGGGGGTTCGCAGGGTGGTCCATCGAGTCGGTACCGTACCCGCATGGGCACCCACGACGAAGATCCCGACTCGCAGGTGGTCAGCCGGGCACCGGACGGGATCCCGCCGACCTTCGGGGCCTACGTGGTCGAACGGCGGACGGACGGTCTGGTCCAGGGCGTCCGGGAGCTCTCCCCCGGAGACCTTCCCGACGGCGGGACGGTGGTCCGGGTCGACTGGTCCGCGGTCAACTTCAAGGACGGCATGGTCGCGACCCCCGGCAACCGGGTGGCCCGGATCTCCCCTCTCGTCCCCGGGGTCGACCTGGTCGGCACCGTGGTCGCGTCGGACACCTTCGCGCCGGGGCAGGCAGTGATCGTCCACGGACACGACCTGGGAGTCGCCCACCACGGCGCCTACGCCGAGTACGCCCGCGTCCCCTCCGCCTGGGCCGTCCCCCTGCCATCCGGGCTCACCGCCCGCCATGCCGCGGTCATCGGCACGGCCGGCTTCACGGCCGCGCTCTCCCTCCGACAGCTCGAACGTTCCGGCCTCGAGCCCTCTCAGGGGCCCGTCCTGGTCACCGGCGCGTCGGGCGGAGTGGGGAGCATGACGGTGGCGCTCCTGGCGCTGCACGGGTACGAGGTGGTGGCGAGCACCGGTAAGCAGGGCGAGCACGACTACCTGACCCGGCTCGGCGCCGCCGCGGTGATCGGCCGGGACGACCTCGTGGCCGATCCCGACCGCACCCTTGGCCCGGAGCGCTGGGCCGGTGCCGTCGACTGCGTGGGTGGGGCCACCCTGGCCCAGGTGCTGCGCACGCTCCGCTACGGCGGTGCGGTCGCGGCCAGCGGCCTGACCGGGGGGAGTGCGTTGGAGACGACGGTCTACCCGTTCATCGTCCGCGGCGTCGCCCTCCTCGGCGTCGACACCGTCCGAACGCCCACCGAGGTGAGGGTCGCCGTGTGGACGCAGCTCGCCCACGAGTACCCCGCCCCGCTGCTCGACGAGATGGCTGCCGCCGAGACCGGGCTCGGGGGGATCGGGGAAGCCCTCAGGTCGATTGCGGCCGGGTCGGTACGGGGCCGGGTGCTCGTCCGTCCCGGTGACGACGGCTAGGCCATTGTCTGCGCAGCCGTCCCGGTGGCGGCGAACACCGGGGAGACCGTGATGGTCCCGCCGTTGCACGGTCCCAGCCGGGCGACGAGCGACAGGCTGGTGTACGAGTTCGGCGGGGTGACTTCGAGGGAAGCGGCCACCGGGCACGAGGTCTCGCTCCCGGTCGGGACGTCGGAGTACCCCAGGTTGAAGTAGACCGACTCGCCGGTGGTGATCGTGACCACCGAAGGGGGCATGGCGGTGAAGCTGTAATTCCCCTTCCGCAGGACGACCGTGGGCAACTGGCTTCCGCCGGCCGCCAGCATCTGGAGGCCGGGGTAGCCGCCGAGGACGCATGGGTGCGGAGAGAGGCTCTTCAGCGCAACCGTCATCTCGATGGTGCCGGCAGCACCGCTGCTTCCGTGGACGGAGGCGGCCAAGGCCGAGGTGGGGCACGTCGCCAGGCCTGCCTTGGTCGATGGAGTCACCGGCACGGTCGTCGTCGGGGACGGGGGAGCCGTCGTGCTCGTCGACGAGGACGCGGGCACGGTGCCCGCCGACGAGGTGGACGGCGAGGCGGACGGCGAACCGGAGGAGCAGGCGGCCGCGCCGACGCCGCCCAGCACCACCATGCACGCGACCGCGACCCACCGCTTCATGCGATCCCTTCGTCTCTCCCCGGACCCACGCATCTCGTCGGACATTCTGTCAGGGGGAGAAGTCCTCGGGGCGGATGGTGTCGAGGAAGTGGCGGAACTCACCGACGATCTCTTCGGGACTGACGTCGTCGCCGTCGCCGTCCTCCTCATCCTCTTCTTCTTCGACCGCCAGCAGGATGCCTTCGTTGTCCATCAGCTCGTCGGCGACGAAGAGGCTCGTGCCGGTGCGGACCGCGATCGCCACCGCGTCCGAAGGCCTCGACGACAAGCGCAGCTCTCGGCCGTCACGACGCATCACGATGTCCGCGTAGTAGGTCGACTCCCGCAGCTCGGTGATCACCACCCGCTCGACGGTCGTCCCCAGTGTGTCGAGGAGGTCGCGGATCAGGTCGTGGGTCATCGGTCGGGGGGTCTCCATGCCCTGCAGAGCGAAGGCGATGGCAGTGGCCTCCGGCGCGCCGATGAAGATCGGAAGGGTCCTCCCGAGCCCTTCGGACTCTTGGAGCAGCAGGACCGGCGTGTTGGACTGGAGGTCCACTCGTACCGCCCGAAGCCGCACTTCGACCATGGAGTGCAACTTACTCGCCGACGACCCCGGACGTGGTCGGCCGCTGGCGCCGGCGGGGAGCGTTCCCGTCTCGGATCAGGGTCCCAGCACGTCCTTGAGAGCGGCGCGGATCAGGGCGCCATGGAGCCGCGCTCCGAGAGAGACCAGGTCCTCGGCGCTCTGCTGTCCCCGTGTCCTCGCCTCCGGGTTCCGTTGCCGGAACAGCGGGAGCACGATCTGCTCGACGAACCCCGCCTCGCGGTCTGCCGAGTTCTTGTACAGACGGAGATGGCGGGCTTCGATCCCGAAGCCCGCAAAGGCGGCGGCCACACGGGCCACCTCCAGCCCGCTGGCGTCGAAGTACGCCTCGCCGCCGATCATCGACGGCTTGAGCAGGCCGAACGATCCGAGCTCGCCGATCTGGACCTCAGTGAGCCCGGATTCGCGGGCCAGCTCCTCCGCCGTCAAACTGGTCGGCGCCGGGGGCGACCCGCCGTGCACCTCCGTGCCGGCCGGTCTCCCGAGACCGCTCCCCGGCCGCGCCGACGTCGTTCCACCCGGCGACGGGGAGGGGACCGGTCGGCCCGCTGTTGTCACCGTCGTCTCCGGGCGGGCCGTATGGGCCGGTGCCGTCACCGCCGTCACCGCCGTCTCCGGGTGGGCCGTGTGGGTAGAGGCCCCCCCAGGACCGCCCGACGTCGGCCCGGTCGTCGGCCCGTCGACGGGTGCCCGACGGGCGGGTGCTGCCGTGCGCAGGGGCTCGCCTTCCGCGGTCGCCGGAGCTGAGGGGTCCGGAGCTGAGGGGTTCGGACCGGGAAGCAGGGCGCCGCTGGATCCGGTCGGAGCGCCGGTGGTCCGGGACTGGACACCCGACCCCTCCGGGGAACCACTGTCGAGCCGGTGCCCGGCGGGAGACCGGGACATGCTTGTGGCAGGCGCCGCGACCTCTCCGGCGACCGACCCGCTTCGGGACGCCACCGGAGCCGGCTGCGCCACGATCGGCAACACTGGTGCAGCCGGTGCAGCCGGTGCAGCCACGGCACGAGCCATGCCGGCATCGACCGGGATCGCCGACGGGGTGCCCGCCGACTGGCCCCGGGGTGCCGCCACCTCGGCATGTGCCTCCCGAACCGGCGCAGCTTCCGTCGCGCCGACCGTCCCGTGGATGCCTTTCAACCCGGTGCCGTTCCCGTCGGCATCGGCACGACCTCCCTCCGCCGCCCCCGGAGGATCCTCCAGGCGATCCTTGATCACCCGCAAGGGCAGGAAGTGCTCGCGCTGCTGGCGCAGGACCCACCGGAGCCGTTCGACGTCCTGCTCGTAGAACTTCCGGTACCCCGACGGGGTGCGCTCGGGGTCCACCAGACCCTGGCTCTCGAGGAACCGGATCTTCGAGATGGTCACGTCAGGGAACTCCTGACGGAGGAGGGTGAGGACATCGCCGATCGAGAGGTAGGACCGGGCGCTCACCCCGACCCCCGCCCTCGGTCGAAACCGGACGCTCCCCTCATTCGCCCGCGGCCACCAGGTACAGCAGTTTGAACTTGCCGATCTGCACCTCGTCGCCGCTCGACAGCTCGGCCTCTTCGATCCGCTCCCGGTTGACATAGGTGCCGTTGAGCGAGCCGACGTCACGCACCCGGGCCTTGTTGCCGTGGGCGACGAACTCGGCGTGGCGCCGGGACACGGTGATGTCGTCCAGGAAGATGTCGCTCTCGGGATGCCGGCCGACCCTGGTCACCTCCGTCTCCAACGCGTAGCGCATCCCGGGGTTCGGACCGCGCTTGACGACCAACATGCCCACACCCCGTGGCAGCTCGACCTGCCCGACCGCGGTGGCGTCGTCGACCCCCTCGCCCAGGTCGTCGACGGGTTGCACCGAGATCGTGGTGTCCGAGGAGGCCGTGACCAGCACCGCCCCACACGACGAGCAGAAATTCACCCCGGGGGGATTGCGATGACCGCAGTTGTGGCAGAACACGTTGCTCACGGTAGTCGCTCCCGTCCCTGCGATCCTTCCGAGAGCGACGAGGTCCTCTCAGCCCTCCGTGAGCGCCCGGTAGGCAGCGGCGTCCAGGAGGCCCGACACGGAGCCCTGATCGGACGGGAGCATCTCGCAGAGCCAGCCTTCGCCGTACGGGTCGTTGTTCAACCGCTCCGGCGCGTCGCCCAGCGCGGTGTTGACCGCCACCACCTCGCCGGCGACCGGCGCGTAGACCTCGGACACCGACTTGGTCGATTCGACCTCTCCCAGCAGCGCGCCCGCCGCCAGCTGCGACCCGACCGCGGGGAGGTCGACGAACACGACGTCACCGAGCGCATCCTGGGCGTAGTCCGTGATTCCGATCCTCAGACGACCGTCCTCGGTCCGGACCCACTCGTGATCGTTGGTGTAGCGCAGCACTTCGGGAACGTCCATGGCGGGACGCTACCCGAAGGGAACCCCGCCCGGCGACGACCCTCGATGACCATCCGGTCAGCGAAGGAGTTGGCGGAGCCGCACGGCGTACTCCTGGGCCCGGGCCCCCGCCTGTGCCGTGCTCCCCGCCTCGGCCCATACATGGGTGACGGGCTCCTCCGGGTCGGGGATCACCAGCGCCCACCCGTCGGGTTCGATCACCTTGACGCCGTCCACCAGCACCAGCTCGCGACCCTCGCTCCCCTCCACCAGGGTCCGCATCACCGTGCCCTTCTGCTCCCAGGGGGTATGCACCGACTGGTGGGCGATGTGGACGCTCGGCAGACCAGTCACCAGCTCCGACAGCCGCGTCCCGCGTGCGGCGAGGAGCCCGACCAGGTTGACCAGTGTCGCCGCCGCGTCGTACGCGGGCAGAAACCCGGGGAAGATGAAGCCGCCCGCCTGGCTGGCCGCCAGGATGACGTTCTCGGAGCTCGCCACGTCCATCAGGTGCGAGGTGGACAGCTTGGTCCAGACGATCTCCACGCCCGAGCGTCGGCAGATCTCCTCCGCCGCCCTGGAGACCGCCACCGGCAGGGCGACCCGGGACCCGGGATGTGCTTCCGCCACCAGGGTCAGGATCGTGAGGAGCGCCTGGTCGTCGCTGAGCGAACGCCCCTCGTCGTCGACGATGGTCAGGTGCTCCCCGCCGGGATCGATCACCGCTCCCAGGTGGGCTCCCGACGTCCTCACCAGGTCGCCGACCCGGGCGGAGCCGCGCTGGCGGTCGAACGTGGTGGCCCCCATGGTGTTGGCGTACGGGTTCACCACCAACACATCGGCCTCCAACTTGGCGAGCAGGTTCGGCATCACGAAGCTCGCCGTCCCGAAGGAGTAGTCGAGGACCAGTTTCAGCTCCGACTCCTTCGAGCGGGACAGGTCGACCGAGTCGACCAGCGCCGCGGTGTAGTGCTCCAGGGCCCGGGGGGGGAACCCGATGTCACCGATCTCGCGGGCGAGGACCCGGCGCACGTCCTCCCGGTAGTAGAGCCGCTCGATCTTCCGCTGCACCGTCTCGTCGATGTCGATCCCCTCCTGGTCGAAGAACCGGAGCACCACCTTCTCGGGATCGTCGGGCGCGAGCCGCACCGACATCCCGGCCAGGCTTCCGGACGACTTGATCTGGAACCGGGTCACCGGGACGGTGGCCGCCTCCAGGTCGTCGACGTTGACTCCGGCCGCATTGCAGCCGACCATCACCGCGCGCTTCAGGACGCGGGCGGCCCGGCTGGTGTCGCGGGACGCGGTGACCGTGGTCCCCTTCTCGAGGGTCGACGCCCAGGCCATCGAGAGCCGCACGGCCAGCTCCGGGCTGATGTCGACGTTGGCCAACCCTTGCACGCCGTCGCGCCCGAACAGGGACCTCGCCCCACGCGACTCCCAGACGATGGAGGAGTTCACGGTGGCCCCCGCCTCGACCGTCTTGAACGGGTAGACCTTCACCCCCGCCCGCAGCTCGGCCTGGGCGCCGACGAAGCACTGCTCTCCGAGGACCACCCCTTCCTCGCACCGGGCGCCGAACCGGAGATCCGATCCCCGGCCCAGCACGCTCCCGTCGACCCGCACGGCCGGCCCCAGGTACGCGTTGTCGTGGACCACCGAGCGCTGGATCTCGACGTTCTCCCCGATGCGGATGTTGCGGCCCAGCGTGCAGTACTCCCCCAGGCGGGCGCCCGGTCCGATCACGCAGTTGTCCCCGATGACGGCCGGTCCGGAGATGTCCACAGAGGGGTCGATCTGGGCACCCTTGCCCAGCCAGACCCGGGGACGGAGCTCGAAGCCGGCCAGGTCGACCCGGACCCGCTGGTCGAGGATGTCCTGGTGGGCCCGGAGGTACGCGTCGAGCGTGCCGACATCTTCCCAGTACCCGTCGGCCACGTACCCGAAGAGCGGCTTGCCCGCCTCGAGGACCGACGGGAAGGACTCACCCGAGAAGTCGACCGGCCGACCCTCGGGGATGAAGTCGAAGATCTCCGGCTCGAGGACGTAGATCCCGGTGTTGATGGTGTCGCTGAACACCTGCCCCCAAGTCGGCTTCTCGAGGAAGCGCTCGACCGAGCCGTCCTCCTGGGTGATGACGATGCCGAACTCGAGCGGGTTGTCCACCGCCTTCAGGGCGAGCGTGGCCAGGGCGCCGCGCTGTTCGTGGAAGTCCACCACGGCCGACAGGTCGATGTCAGTGAGCACGTCCCCGGAGATGACGAGGAACCGCTCGTCCAGCTCGTCCCTGGCGTTGCGCACCGAGCCCGCCGTCCCCAGAGGGGTGGACTCGGTGGCGTACACCATGCGGACGCCGAACTCGGAGCCGTCGCCGAAGTAGGTCCGGATGGCGTTGGCCATGAAGGCGACCGTGACCACGATGTCCTCGAACCCGTGCTGGCGGAGCAGGTTGACCACGTGCTCCATCATCGGGATGTTGGCCATGGGGAGCATCGGCTTGGGCTGGTTGGAGGTCAGCGGCCGCAGTCGGGTGCCCTCCCCTCCGGCCATGATCACCGCTTTCATCCGGCGGCCCCGTCCCGGGACGCCGGTGCCGGGCCACCCCGGCGCCCGGTGGCCAGCGCGCGCCGCGCCACGGGGACGTAGGACGCGGCCGCCACCCAGGCCAGCCCCAGGCCGACCAGCCCGGTGACCCAGGCCACCGCCTGGACCGGCACCTGCCAGGCTGCGTGGCCATGGCCCAGCAGGAACGCGGGGTAGGCGACCATCAACGCGAAGGTGCCGGCCTTGCCCACCCACAGGACGTCGATCCGACGGGCACCGAGCGCCGCCAGCAGGACCACCGCGGACGACACCAGCGCCTCGCGCGCCAGGGTCGCCACCCCGAACCACAGCGGCACCGCTCCGTGGACGATGATGGCGATCACCGCGGTGCCGACCAGGACCCTGTCCGCCAGCGGGTCGAGGACCTTGCCCAGCGTGGACACCTGGTGGTATCGGCGGGCGACGAACCCGTCGACCCAGTCCGTGGCGCCGAGCGCCGCCAGCAGCACGGCGGCTGCGGTCTGCTGACGGGCGCCGAACAGCAGCCAGAGGAAGACGGGGATGCAGGCCAGGCGGACCAGGGTGACGACGTTCGGGACGGTGAGGATCCGGGTGAGATCCCCGGCGTCGTCGTCGGTCGCCGCTACGGTGCCCTCCGGACCGGGGGGACCGGACACCGGCGGTCCGCCCCCGACGGCCGTGTGTCGCGTTCCATCCACCCGGCCGAGTCTAGAAGGCCGGATGGCGACCGCCGAACCGGACGTACACTCGGGGGCTTGCCCGACGCATCCGTCCGAACCCGGCTGTCGACGGGTACCGTCGTGCTCTTCGCAGTGGCGTGCGGGGTCTCCGCCGCCAACCTCTACTACGCGCAGCCGCTGCTTCCTTCCATGGCGAAGAGCCTCCACGTCCCGGCCACTTCGGCGGCGTTGGTGGTCACCGGTGCACAGGTCGGCTACGGCGTCGGGCTGGCCCTCCTCGTCCCGCTCGGAGACCTGCTGGTGCGGAGACGGCTTGTCCCGACGGTCCTGGTGGTGGCCGCCGCAGCCCTGTTCGTCGCCTCCGCCGCACCCGGCGCCACGGTGCTGATCGTCGCAGTCGCCGTCGCCGGCCTCTGCTCCGTCTCGGCGCAGATCCTGGTGCCCTTCGCCGCCGAGCTGGCCGACGACGAGACGAGGGGTCGGGTGGTCGGGACGGTGATGAGCGGGCTCCTGGTCGGCATCCTGATGGCCCGCACCTTCTCGGGGCTGATCGCCCAGGCCCTCGGCTGGCGCGCCGTCTACCTGGTGGCAGGGATCGTGGTGCTCGTCCTGGCGGGCGTCCTCTCCCGTACCCTGCCCGGTGAGGGATCCCGTCCCCGTCTCGTCTACCGCGAGCTGCTCGGCTCGGTCGTCCACCTGATGGCCACCGAGCCGCTCCTGCGCCTGCGCTCTGCGTACGGCGGTCTGATGTTCGCCGCGTTCAACGTGCTGTGGACCAGCCTGGCGTTCGTCCTCGCCAAGCCGCCCTACGGCTACCAGGAGGCGGTCATCGGGCTCTTCGGCCTGCTCGGGGCGGGGGGCGCACTGGGGGCCTCGTTCAGCGGACGGCTGTCCGACCGGGGCCACGAGCGGGTGGTCACCGCGGTATCCCTGGTCGTGGTGACCGCGTCGTTCGGGCTTCTCGGCCTCGGGGCCCACCAGCTCTGGGCGCTGGTGCTCGGCATCGTGGCGGCCGACCTCGGGATCCAGGCCGTGCACATCCAGAACCAGCAGCTCATCTTCGCTATCGACCCGGCGGCCCGCTCCCGACTCAACACCGGCTACATGGTCACCTACTTCGTCGGGGGCGCCATCGGATCGGCCACCACCGGGATCGCTTTCGCCGAAGGCGGGTGGTCCGCGGTGGTCATGCTGGGTGCCGGGTACAGCGGGGCCGCCGCCCTGCTCTGGGCGGCAAGCCGGGTCTTCGGGTTCGGGGACACCCGTCGGGTGCCTGCTGGCTGAACGCGCCTCCGGACGGGCAGAATGGTGCCATGCCGAAGCTGCGCCGGACCGACTGGATCGTTGGGAGCGTCGTCGTCGCGCTCCTAGCGGGCCTGACCGTGCTCGGCGTCGCCACCCGGTCGACGGGCCAGGGGAATCAGGCGGCCGCGGCAGGGACCCACCGGACGGTCACCAAACCCCCGCCTCCCCGGTCCTCCGCTCCGCCCACTACCACCACCACCACCACCACCACGACGACCACCACCACCACGACGACGCCTCCCGCCACCTCCGATCCGGCCGCGGGGGTCGCCGGGCCTCCGCCGCTGCCCGGATCGGTCACCGCCGTCGGGGACTCGATCATGATCGACATCCAGCCCTATCTCCAGGACGACATCCCCGGAGTGAGCGTCGACGGACTGGTCAGCCGTCAGTTCGAGTCCGGTATCGCCGTCGTCCAGGCGGACCGCGCCGCGGGCACGCTCGGGAGCATCCTCGTGGTCGAGCTCGGGACGAACGGCACGGTGACCCCTGCCGAGTTCGACGCCATGATGCAGGCGGCCTCCGGCTGCAAGCGGGTCGTCTTCGTCAACGTCGACGTGCCGCGGAGCTGGGAGCAGGAGGATAACGCGGTCCTTGCCGCGGGCGTCGCGCAGTACCCGGGCGTCGCCGTCCTCGCCAACTGGTACGCGCTCTCCGCCCCCCACCCGGAGTGGTTCACCCCCGACCAGGTCCACCTCGATCCGGCCGGGGCACAGGCGCTCGCCGCCCTCATCACGCAGTACGCCTGAGCGGGCGGCGCCACCGGCCCGTCCCCGGCGGCATCGCGGACGCGACCGGGGACGGGCCGGGACCGGTCAGGCCTGGTAGACGGCCTCCGCCTCGATCTCGAGCGTCACCTTCTTCGCCACCACCAGGCCCCCTGTCTCGAGGGCCGCATTGAACGAGACCCCGAAGTCATCACGGTTCAACTCGCCGGAGGCACTGAAGCCGGCCCGGTGGTTCCCGTACGGGTCCTTCACCACACCTTCGATCGTCACGTCGAGCGTCACCGGACGGGTCACTCCCCGGATGGTCAGATCGCCGGTAACCTTCCATGCCCCGGGGCCGTCGGGGACGACTGAGGTGCTCACGAACGTCCAGGTCGGATGGTTCTCGATGTCGAAGAAGTCGTTGGTGCGCAAGTGGTTGTCGCGGTTCTCGTCCCGGGTGTCGATGCTCGACGCATCGACGGTCACCGACAGCGAGGACTGCGTGGGGTCCTCTGCGACCACGAGCGTTCCTTCGAAGGTGGTGAACCGACCCCGGACCTTCGACACGGCCATGTGGCGTACGGCGAACCCGACCTGACTGTGCGACGGGTCCAGCGCGTACGTGCCCACCGCTGGGAGCTCCACCCCGTCTACCATCCTGCTGGTTACCTCGGTGCCCTCTGCCATCAGCTGCTCCTTGTCCTCTCGTCGATGGAAGGCCGGCCCGGGGCCCACCCTCCTTGTTTGTCTGTGCAAATAATCGTACCACCCCACTAGTTGCGAATACAATCACTGACCCGCCGTCCGGTAGGCTCCCTGCATGGCAGTCAACCGTTCACTGGATGTGGACCCGGCGACCGCCGAGGAGCGGCTCACCCTGATCGGGCTCCTCTTCGAATCCGCGGCCGGGCTCCGGAGGATCTTCGAGCAGCGGCTCGCCGACGACGACGCGCTCTCCAACCAGGCGTTCGACGTCCTGATCCGTCTGGCCCGGTCGCCCGAGGGGAGGCTGCGAATGAGCGAGCTCGCTGCCCAGACCGCGCTGACGCCGAGCGGCCTGACCCGTTCGGTCGACCGCCTGGAGCGCGACGGGCTCGTGTCCCGCCAGGTCTGCCCGGAGGACCGGAGGGGCGCCTTCGCCGTCCTGACCGGCCACGGCCGCGACGTCATGGACCGGGCGATCCCCCATCACGTCTCCCACGTCGACGAGGTACTGGAGGGGGTCCTCACCCGCGACGAGGAGCGCGACCTCTCCCTCATCCTCCGCAAGCTCCGCGATCAGCTCGTCGCGGCCTCCTCACCGGAGACCGGGGCCGGGGCCTGCGACGGTCCGGAGGCCGGGCGCTGCCCGTCGCTGGGCTGACGGACCGCGCACTGGACGTTCGTGTCGCGGTCGTGCAGGGTCGGCGGGTCCGCGACGACCGGGCTCAAAGGAGTGCGAGGACGTCGACCCGCACCGGGGCGCCGTCGAGCTCACCCTGACTCTCCGGGGGACCCCCGGCCGCACCGCCGGGAGGATCGATCCAGAGCCAGCGGGTCAGCGCCGCAGCCCGTCGCGCACCCGCCGGCCAGGGGTCGCTCCCCCCGCCCACGTCGATCAGGACCCGCAGGGCGGAACCCAGTGCCATCGGGGAGCGCACCACCGCCGCCGCCCTCTGATCGGCACGGTACTCCCGGCCGGGTCCGATCGTCCGGTGGACGAAGGACGAGGCTGTCGAGGTCCGCACCGGGAGGAACGAAGCCAGGGCCACCGCCACGCCCGCCGGAGCCCCGTCCCGGCGCTTGATGTGCACCAGCTCGTGTGCGAGCACGGACTCGAGCTCCACCAGGCTCAACCGCTCGGGGAGCGCGGCGGTGACGATGAGGACCGCCCGTCGGGGATCGTTGCCCGACGACACCGCGTTCGGGACCGGGCTGTCGACCACCAGCACCGTCGGGACTGGAAGACCCATCACGGCGCAGAGCCCCTCGACCAGGTTGTGGAGCCGGGGCAGCTCGCCGGGTGCGACCGCCCGGGCGCACACGGAACGGGGCACGATGGCGCGAGCTCGCAAGACGGTCCACAGCCCGAACCCGATCAGCGCCACCGCACCGCCGGCGAGGCCGGAGATCGCACCTGCGGCCACCCAGACCACTGCTCCGACGACCACCCCGGCCACCAGTGCCGCTACCCAGGTGACCATCCACGCCCTCCTCCGGTTGGCCGCGGCCGCCGCCTGGTCGCCGAGAGCGGCCTCGTCGCGCGCTCCGGGCACCGTGGCCGACGGAGGGGAGACCGGCGGCGAGCTGTCGGCACGGCCCCCTCCTGAAGACGGGACCCCCGGGCGACGGTTGCGGTTCGTGGACGGGCGCGTCCCTCCGGCCGTCCGGCTCCCGGTGCCCCCCGAGGGACCGCGCCCCTTGCCGGACGCGCCCTGCGCCGGGCGCCGGCCGCCCCGGTTGCCCGCCGAGCCGGGGCGTGCGTCGCTCCGGCTCCCGCCCGAAGCCCCCGGCTCACCGCGCCCGCCCCCGACGCCGTCCCTGCGGGGAAGTCGACCCGCCCCGGTCCCCGCCGATCCGTTGCCCGGCCCGCGGGCAGAGGTCGACCGGGGAAGGTCCGAATCCGCAGGGTTGCTCATATGGACCGCAGTGTACGGCGGTTCACGCCCTCCCGTGGACCCCGTCCACCCCTGCGGCCATCGCCTGCCGGTAGACCTCTTCGTACCTCGCCGCTAGCCGGCCCATCGACCATTGCTCCGCCCGGGCCGATCCCAGCTCCAGCCGGTGGCAACGGTCCTCCTCTCGGGGACCCGATCCGGTCAGCGCCCCGGCCAGGGCGGTCCCCAACGCCTCCGGGTCTCCGGGCGGCACGAGCCAACCGCACCCACCGAGCGCGTCCCGGTACCCCGGGATGTCGGATGCCACCACCACGGTGCGTGCCGCCATCGCCTCCAGCAGAACCATGCCGAAGGACTCGCCGCCGAGCGAGGGGGCGCAGAGCACGTCGGCACCCGCCAGGCGGCGGAGCTTCTCCTCCTCGGACAGGACCCCCAACCACTCCACCTGGTCCGTCGGCGGCGCGCCCTGGCGGAGCGACCCCGTCCGCGGGCCGTCCCCCGCGATCCACAGCACGGCACCGTGAAGTGCCGGCTCGCCGGCGAACGCCTCCAACAGCACGTGGAGTCCCTTGCGTTCCTCGTGTCTCCCGAGGAACAGCACGGTCGGTGCCCGCGTCGGCCACGGTCGTGCCGTGCGGTACCGCTCCACGTCGATGCCGTTGAACAGCACCTCGTACCGCCCACCGAGGGCTGCGCTCGCCGTCTCCCGCGCCGCCTCGGACACTACGCACCTGACCGCCAACCGGTCCGCCAGCCGGGTGGCCAGCGGCCGGAACGCGCGGTACAGCGGGCTCGATCCGCTCCGGTGGAAGGTCCCCGCGAGTAGCGGGACCCGCTTCGCCGTCAACAGGGAATAGGAGACGCCGGGCGTGAACGGCTCATGCAGGTGGGCGAGGTCAAACCGGCCCTCCTGGACGCGGAGCAGCGCCGAGCGCGCTGCCCGCGGCGAGAGCGACACCGGAGCCAGCGAACCGTTGGCCGGGAGCGACACCGACCTCCCGGTCGCCACGGTCTCGACGTCGGAGGGCCGGTCGCCGGGGTCGTCAACCGGGGCGAACAGGGTGACCTGGTGACCGCGCTGGACGAGGGTGCGGGACAGGCCGACTGCCTGGCCCTGCACCCCCCCGGGACGGGACAGGCTGTAGGGGCAGACCATGGCCACCCGAAGCGGACGGGCGGCATCCCGTCCGTCGGGGCTCATGCGGGCGGCATCCCGTCCGTCGGGGCTCATGCGGGCGGCATCCCGTCCGTCGGGGCTCATGCGGGCGGGGGCCACGGGACGGGACCGACCGTCACCGCGGTCCTCCGAACCTGCTGTGACGCGCCCGCCGGCGGTCCCACTTGACCCGGTACATGGCGTCGTCGGCCCGGCTCAGCAGCTTGGACGGGTCCTTGTCGTCCGGGTCGGCGAGCACGCCGCCCACCGACGCGGCCACCTCGAACGTCCGCCTGCCGATCCGGTACGGCTCGGCGAGCGCCGCGGCGATGCGGGCACCGATCCGATCACGCTCCTCCTCGCCCGCCCTGACGTCGCAGACCACCACGAACTCGTCCCCACCCAGCCGGGCCACGGTGTCGGACGGACGGACGATGCCGTGCAGCCGCCTGCCCACCGCCACCAGTACCTCGTCACCGACGTCGTGACCCCATGCGTCGTTGATCTGCTTGAAGTCGTCGAGGTCGAGGAGGAAGACGGCCACCCTCGGATCGCCGTCGGGGCCTTCGGGGACCGCGTCGGCGGCTCGCGCCAGTGCATCCGCCATCCGCTCCCCGAGCAGGATCCGGTTCGCCAGGCCGGTCAGCGGGTCGCGGAGGGCCAGATCGGCGAGGCGCTCCTGGTGCCGCTTCTGCTCGGTGACGTCGCGGAGGACGACGACCGCACCGAGCGTGCGGTCGTCGTCACTGACCAGCTTCTGACCGTTCACGGTCACCAGACGTTCCGCTCCGGACCGCGCCGTGATCACGATCTCGAGGTCGCGGATGCGGTCGCCGCAGATCGCCCGGGTGAGCGGGTTCTCGTCGTGGGGCAGCGGCGTACCGTCCGCCAACCGCAACCCCTCGGGCGACGGGATCCTCCCGATGGGATCGACGTGGTCTCCCAGCCCGTGGAGACGCTTGGCCGCCTGGTTGAAGATGGTGATCCGACCGTCCGCATCGCAGGCCACGATCCCCTCGTCCACGTTGTCGAGCATGGTCTGGACGAACCGCTCCTCCCTCCGGAGCTCGATGGCCGCGTTCCGGCCCTCGGTGATGTCGCTGAAGGTGGCGACCGCTCCCGCCGGTGTGTCGCCGGCCCGGTCGAAGATGGCCTGTGAATTGATCCTGATCCATACCGTCGGTTCCGTCCGGTGGGTGATGCCGTGGACGACGCCGGTGAACCGTTCTCCGGTGGCGAGGCTCTTCAGGAGCGGGTGGTCGCTCCCGGTGACCGGACGGCCGTCGCCGTCGACTGTCACCATCCCCCTGGTATCGCTCATCGCCAGGATGTCGGCCAGGCGCCGTCCCACCATCACGTCGGTCGGTGCGCCGAACATCGACTCGAACGCCGGGTTGACCCGGACGATGACGCCCCGGGCGTTCACCATCATGACGCCGTCCACCAGGGAGTCGATGATCACCGCATGCCTTCGCTCCGCCTCCCACACCCGCTCTGCGGCCCTCGGGTGTTCGGTGACGTCGCGCAGGTGGACCACGATGCGGGCGATGGGGTCGTCGAGGTGGTTGGCCACCACGGCCTCCACGTCGATCCACTCGCCGTCGAACCGTCGTGCCCGCAGGGCGAGGGCGGCGGTGAGCCGCCGCCGGGCGGCGAACTCCTCGATGCACGTCCGCATCGCGACCGCACCGTCACCGTCGAGCGCACGCTCGAACTTGTGGCCCACCGCCTTGGCCGCCTCGTAGCCGAGCAACGCCGTCAGCGATTCGCTCGCTTCCGAGACGGTCCCGTCCTCCTCGACCACGATGGTGGCGTCAAACACGTGCCTGGCCAGCGCCTCGAACCGCTCCGCCCAGGCCGGCACCGTCTCTCCGGGCTCCCTCCCGACCACCAGCCCCCCCGCTTCCGTCATGGCCCCCCGGTCGGTGTCCTGACCGCTTCCCCGCCCGCGACCGGCACGCGGTCGACCGTCCACAGCGGCTGGAAGACGTGCCACTGCTCGGGCGCCCGCCGGATCAGCCCTTCGAGCTCCCGGGCGATCTGTTGCGTGACCCGCTGCACGTCCTCCCGGAACGCGCCCATCCGGGCCGTGTCCACCGGTGGGTTGATGATCGCATGATGTTCACGTCCCGGACCACTATAGACGGCCGCCGTCAACAGGACCGCCCCCGTCCGCAGGGCGACCGTTGCCGGTCCGACGGGCATCGTCGTCGGTTCGCCGAACAGCTCGACGGCCACCCCCGTGCCGGTCAGGTCCCGATCGCAGAGGAGGCCGACCAGCCCGCCCTGGCGCACCGTCCGCACCACGGCGGGACCGGACTCGGGGCCGAGGGCGACCACCCGAAGCCCCATGGCGGCCCGCTCCCGCACGAAGTAGTCGAAGAGACGGGGCGGTTCGACCCGCTCGGCCACCGCCGTCATCGGGTACCCGATGCCGGCGAGGAACGCGCCGCCGTACTCCCAGCTCCCGATGTGGGGGAGCGCCATCACCCCCCCCCGGCCGGAGGCCATCCCGTCCGCCAGGTGCCCGAGGCCCTCTTCCACCACGAAGTGCTGCATCACCTCCGATCGGGGGGTCCGGGCCAGGCGCGCCCCCTCCATCCAGTAACGGGCGTAGGAGCGGAAGGCGCGATCCACCCAGCGATCGAGGGACCGGGGGTCCGTCCCGGGGCCGAGTACCCGCCGAAGGTTGGAGGCGATCGTGGCACGTTGGTCGGAACGGACATGCGCCAGTACCGTGCCGACCAGGGATGCCGCCGCCAGGGCAACAGGTTCGGGGAGCGCGGACAGCACCGCGCCGAGCGTCCGGTAGGTGTGGAAGACGACGACTCCCCTGTCCACCGCGTCCTTCCTCCGCCGCTACGGTCGCCGGGAGATCAGTGTCCGCGGCGGGCTGCGCGCTGGCGGATGCCCTGACGGGCATGGCGCGCCCGCCATGTCCGACCTGAGCGGCTCGACAGCTCTCCCTGTCGACGGGCGCGCCACCGGGACGGCGACCGGGCTGCCCGACGGCGGTCGCTCCTCGCACCGGTCCGCACCCGCCGCTGTCGGTGCGTGGACGCGACGGGGACCGGCGCCTCCGCCAGACGCCAGACTTTGGCGAACCGCCCGACCGCCGTCACCAGGGTGAGCGCCAGAATCAACCACAGCACTGGGACCAGGAAACTCGCGGAGAGCAGGCCGAACCCGAGCAGGATCATCCGCTCCGCCCGTTCCATGAGCCCGCCCTTGGCGGAGATGCCCAGCGATTCCGCCTTCGCCCGCTGGTACGACACCAGCGAGGTCGCCGCCAGCACGGCGAAGGGCAGCAGCACCAGGTGCCCGGGGTGGGTCGTGGCGAGGAACCAGGCCACCCCACCCAGCAGCAGTGCGTCGGAGACCCGGTCGGTGACCGAGTCGAAGAAGGCGCCGCGGATCGACGAGGTCCCCGATGCCTTGGCCACCGGGCCGTCGAGGAGGTCGTGGAGCCCGGTGAGGATCAGGAGGACGATGCCCAGGTGCAGGTGGCCCGTCCCGATGGCGACGGCCGCAGCCACCGCCGACAAGAGACCCGTCGCCGTCAGCACGTCCGCCGTCACCCCGAGCTGCTTCAGCTTGCGACCGACCGGACCGGTCCCCCGGTCAACGGTGTCGCGCCAGCGGCCGTCGAACATCGCACTCCTCCGAAAGGTTGCTCCACTGTACCACCCGGGCCGGTTCCGGTGCCGTTCGGAGAGCGGGGCACCCACCACCCGGCCCCCGGCCGGCCGGCGGCTTCAGGGCCGGGGCCAGGCCCCGTGCAGGCGGGCCCAGCTGTCCGGCAGCGCCTCGGGCAGCACCCGGATCCCGGCGACGGCCGTGGTGAAGTTGGTGTCGCCGACCCACCTCGGCACGGCATGCAGGTGGAGATGCCGGGGGATCCCCGCTCCCGCGGCCCGACCCAGGTTGGCACCCAGGTTGACCCCTTCGGGCCGGTACGCGGCCTGGAGGGCGGTGACCCCCCACCGCAGTGCCCGCCAGAGCTCGTCGGCCTCCTCGTCGGCCAGACTCTCCAAGGAGTCGACGTGCCGGAGCGGCGCCACCATCAGGTGACCACTGGCATAGGGATAGGCGTTCAGCACGGCGAACGAGCGGTCCCCCCGCCAGAGCACCCCGTTGGACGGCGCCGGCGGTCCGCTGGCGCCGAGACGGCAGAACACGCAGTCGGGGTCGCCAGGGTCCTCCGGGCCGGCGACCCGGGCCTTGTCCTCCGCCCCGGAGCGCCCGCCCTCGGTCACCGGGGCGGGTCCTGCGGCCGCCGCGACGTACCCGCCCCGCCAACCCGCCCAGAGGTGGTCGAGGGTCACGCCCGTCCCGTTCCGGGAGGAGGGCCGGCCGGGCCCGACGGACCGGTCGACTCGGGGCTTCCATGGGCCTCGACCTCCTCGAGCACGGCCGCCACGAACCGGTCCAGCGGTTCGTCCCGTTCCGGCCGGTTGGAACCGCGGCGGTTCACCCCCACCGTGCGGGCCGTCACGTCGTCGCCCCCCACCACGAGGATGTAGGGCACCTTGGTCAGCTTGGACCGCCGGATCCGGGCGCCCACCGAGTCGTCGGCGCGGTCCACCGCCACCCGGATCCCGTGACCCGAGAGCAGGGCGGCCACCGAATCGGCGTACGCCTGGTGGTCCTCGCTCACCGGCAGCACGCGGACCTGCTCCGGCGACATCCAGGTGGGCAGGTTGCCGGCGTAGTGCTCGAGGAGGATGGCGAAGAACCGCTCGACACTCCCGAACAGGGCCCGGTGGATCATGATCGGGACGTGCCGGGCGTTGTCGGCACCCACGTACTCCATGGCGAACCGCTGGGGTTCCTGGAAGTCCAGCTGGATGGTCGACATCTGGTGGGTCCGCCCGATGGCGTCTTTCACCTGGACGGAGATCTTCGGGCCGTAGAACGCCCCCCCGCCCTCGTCCATCACCAGCTCGAGGCCCATGCGAGCGGCCGTCGACCGCAGGGTCTCGGTGGCCACCGCCCAGTCCTCGTCGGAACCGACCGCCTTGCCCTCCGGCCTGGTCGAGAGCTCCAGGTAGAACTCGTCGAGGCCGAAGTCGCCCAGCAGGTCGAGGACGAAGGTCAGGGTCGCGTGGAGCTCGTCGGCCATCTGCTCCCGGGTGCAGAAGAGGTGGGCGTCGTCCTGGGTCATGCCGCGCACCCGGGTGAGACCGTGGACCACGCCCGACTTCTCGTAGCGGTAGACCGTTCCGAACTCGAACATCCGCAGCGGCAGCTCGCGGTACGAACGCTGGCGGCTCTTGTAGATGAGGATGTGGAACGGGCAGTTCATCGGCTTCAGGTAGTACTGCTGCCCCCCGTCGAGCTCCATCGGCGGGTACATGCCCTCGGCGAACCAGTCGAGGTGGCCCGACGTCTCGAACAGCTCGGCCTTGGTGATGTGCGGTGAGTTGACGAACTCGTAGCCCGCCGCCACGTGCCGCTGGCGCGAGTACTCCTCCATGATGCGCCGGACGGTCCCCCCTCTCGGGTGGAACACCGCCAGCCCCGATCCGACCTCTTCCGGGAAGGAGAAGAGGTCGAGCTCCGCCCCGAGCTTGCGGTGGTCCCGTCGCTCGGCCTCCTCCAGCCGGTGGAGGTGGTCGGACAGGGCCTTGTCCGACTCCCAGGCCGTTCCGTAGATGCGCTGGAGCTGCTGACGCCTCTCGTCGCCGCGCCAGTAGGCGCCCGCCACCCGCATCAGCGCGAAGTGGCCGAGCCGACCGGTGGACGGGACGTGCGGACCCCGGCAGAGGTCGGTGAACCCGGGCGAGTTCCAGTAGGTCGACACCAGCGGGGGGGCGCCGGGCCCGGCGGGCGCCGCCGCGTCGACCTCGGCCGCCCCGGCCCGCACCGCCTCGATGATCTCGCGCTTGAAGGGCTGGTCGGCGAAGAGGTCGAGCCCCTCCTCGATGGCGTGCTCGTGCCGGATGAACGGCTGGTCCTCGGCGATGATGTCCCGCATGGTGGCCTCGATGCGGGCCAGGTCGTCGTCGCTGAAGTGGGCGCCGCCCGGCAGCTCGAAGTCGTAGTAGAACCCGTCCTCGATCACCGGGCCGATGGCGTAGTGGGCGCCCGGCCACAGCCGGAGCACCGCCTGGGCCAGGACGTGGGCGGTGGAGTGCCGCAGGACCGCCCTCCCCTCCTCCGAGTTGGCCGTCACCACCGAGACCGTCGACCCGTCGGGCAGCTCGGCCGCGAGATCGACCTCGACGCCGTCGACCTCCGCAGCCACTGCCGCCTTGGCGAGCCGCGGGCCGATCGCCCGTGCCAGCTCCGCCACAGTGGCCCCCCGGGGGAGCGCCCTGGTCGATCCGTCTGGAAGCCGGACGCTGACCTCGCCTGCCATGGGGACACCTTTCTCGGGTGGTGGAACGTGCTCGGGTGGTGGAACGTGCTCGGAACGCAGACGTACTCGGACCGCGGACGTGCGACCCCGATGCTACGGGTTCGCCGTCCGGCCGGGGGACGGGTCCGGTCCGGGGCACCGGGACCGCCCGCCGGGAAAGGCGCTCAGAGGTCGACGCCGAGCAGGGCGGCGGCGGAGGCGACCGGGTGGCCGGCGGCCGCGTGGTCGTCGATCGCCGACAGGGCGCCGGGGGTGTCCAGGTCGTCGTCGAGGCGTCCGCGTACGCTCTCGATCGCCGGATCGTCGGAGTCCGGACCTCCCGGGGAGCCGCCTGCGGTGGCCCGTCGCCAGGCGCCCAACCGCACCGCAGCCGCCGGCATGTCGTCCGCGGTCCACTCCCAGTCCCCCCGGTAGTGGTGGCCGAGCAGGGCCAGCCGGATCGCCGCCGGCTCCCACTCCTTCAACAGCTCGCCCACGAAGACCAGGTTCCCCAGGGACTTGGACATCTTGGTGCCGTCCAGCCCCACCAGGCCCACGTGGAGCCAGTGACGCACGAAGGGCCGGCCGGTGACCGCCTCCGATTGGGCCGTCTCGCACTCGTGATGGGGGAAGACCAGGTCGCGTCCCCCCCCGTGGACGTCGATGGTCTCCCCCAGCTCGCGGAGTGCGAGCGCCGAGCACTCGATGTGCCAGCCGGGACGTCCCGGGCCCCAGCGCGACTCCCACGCCGGCTCGTCGGGGAGCGACGGCTGCCACAGGACGAAGTCGAGCGGGTGGCGCTTCCACGGGTCGTCGGGGTTACCCCCGTTGGCCGCAGCCGACTCCAGCATGGCCCCCTCGGAAAGATGGCTGACCTTCCCGAAGTCCGGCAAGGTGGCGACGTCGAAGTACACGGCTCCACCCGCCCGGTAGGCATGGCCCGATGCGAGGACCGACCCCACCATGGTGAGGATGTCCGGGATCGCCGAGGTCGCCCTCGGCTCGGCCCACGCGTGGATGAGACCCAGCGCACTCATGTCGGACTCGAAGCGCGCCATCTCCTCGGCGGCCAGGTCGAGGTAGTGGACCCCGAGCTCCCGGGCCTTGCGCAGGATGTCGTCGTCCACGTCGGTGATGTTCCTGACGCAGCGCGTCTCGTGCCCGAGATCCCGGAGGCGGCGCTGCAGGATGTCGAAGGTGAGGTACACCTGGGCATGGCCGAGGTGGGCCGCGTCGTACGGAGTGATCCCACACGAGTAGAGGGACACCAGCGGACCGACGTCGAGGGGTGTCACCTGCCGGCGAGCGGTGTCGTAGAGGTGCATCATGCCGACACCGTCCGGGGTTGCGGGCTCACCGGACTGCGAGGAGGCCGGCCAGGCGCACCGTGGCGTGGGCCCTGTGGCGGACGTTCACCGTGATCAACACGGCGGTGAACGCCTCAATGGGCGCCGCCTGGGCCAGGCTTCCGGCATCGACGGCACGGAGGCCGTCGATGCCGCCGACCAGGGCCAGGGTCGCATCGGTCGCATCCCCATGATCGGAGCAGACCAGGACATCGGCTTCGAGCGGCGTGTCGAGGCGTTCCATGTCCGCCGCCGGGAGGTGGTGGAACGCCGCCGCCACCCGGGCGCCCGGAAGGGCCGCCTGGAGCGACGCCGCCACCGACCCGCGGGGGGGCATCAGGGCCAGGAACTCCCGCCCCTCCCGGACCAGGGCGTTGACCATCGAGACCACCACCTTGTCGGAGAGGTCGTCCGCCAGCGGCCCCACCGTCGCCATCGTCCCCTCCCACGGCGTGGCCACGACGACCTGGTCGCACCCCGCCGCCTCCCGGTTGGACCCGCCGTGGATCGCCAGCCGGTGGTCGGGCCAGGCATCGCGGAGCGTCGCCGCCACCCCCTGCGCGCGGTCGCCGTCCCGCGAGCCCACCACCACCTCGGAGCCTGCTGCCGCCAGCCGGACCGCCACCCCACGGCCGGCGGGCCCTGTCCCTCCGAGGATCCCGATGCGCATCTCCCTACCTTTGCACACGCAACGTCCGGCCCCGTCCGCGAGGAACGGTAACGTGACGCCCGATGGGACTCCTCGACGGCAAGTGCATCCTCGTCACCGGCGTGCTGACCGATGCTTCGTTGGCCTTCGCCGTGGCCCGTAAGGCTCAGGAGGAAGGGGCCCAGATCGTCCTCAGCGGCGCAGGCCGCGGACTCTCGTTGACCCGGCGGACCGCCCGCAAGCTCCCGCTGGGTGCCGACGTCCTCGAGATCGACGTCACCTCCCCGGACCAGGTCGCAGAGGCGGCGCGCCAGCTCGGGGAACGGTGGGACCGGTTGGACGGGCTCCTCCACGCCATCGGCTACGCGCCGCCGGAGTGCCTCGGGGGGGACATCTTCCAGGCGGGGTGGGAGGAGGTCCAGGTCGCGCTGCACGTGTCGGCCTACTCGCTGAAGGCCCTGGCCGGGGCCTTCCGGCCCCTGCTGGCTGCCGCAGGCCAGAACGGCGGGCCCGGCGCGTCGGTCGTGGCACTCGACTTCGACGCCACGGTGGCCTGGCCCGCCTACGACTGGATGGGGGTGTCCAAGGCGGCGCTGGAGTCCCTGGCGCGCTACCTGGCCAGGGACCTGGGACCCGAGCGGGTGCGGGTCAACCTGGTCGCCGCCGGTCCGGTGAAGACGATGGCAGCGCGATCGATCCCCGGGTTCGGGACCTTCGAGGAGACCTGGGCGGAGCGGGCCCCGCTCGGCTGGGACGTGCTCGACACCGACGTGGTGGCCCGCGCCTGCGTCGCGCTCCTCTCCGACCTCTTCCCGATGACCACCGGCGAGATGGTCCATGTCGACGGTGGCGTCCACGCCATGGGGGCCTGACCACCGGGAGGCTCCGCGCCCGGCGCCGCCGGCCGGTCCCCGCGTGCCGTAACCTTGACCCGGGACCCGCAGACGAGGAGAGACGGCATGCCCAGTCCAGAGGAGTTGCGGTCTCTTGTCGCCGCCTACGTCGACGCGGTGAACAGCCGGGACCCGGCGGCGGTCTCCGCGCTGTTCAGCGAGGACGCAGTCCAGGCGGACCCGGATTCGGCACCACCGAACGTCGGACGCGCGGCCATCGCCGCGTTCTTCGAGGCGGGAATCGCCGCCAGCGACGACTGGACGTTCACCGCCAAGGCGGTCCACACCTGCGCCGCCACCGTCGCCATCGACTTCGAGATCGCGCTGTCGACGGCGGGGTCCACCATGACCATCGCCGGCATCGAGGTGTTCGAGGCCGGCGACGATCTCCTCTTCACGTCGGTCCACGCCTACTGGGACGGATCGGACGTCTCGGTCTCCTGAACGCCGGACCCGAACCGCGCGTGCCGGCGGTCCGGGCGGAGGGGAGGTGACGTGAGCGACGGAGTGGACCGCAGTGACGGGCCGGGCCGGGAGCGCGACGACCGGGTGGCGTGGGGGATCGCGTCGACGGTGGAGCGGCGGTGGCCCGCGTCCCTGGCCGTCCTTGCCGCCATCGCGCTCCAGGTCGTGCTCCCCGACGACCTGATCCGGGGCCTGGGCCCCCGTTGGCTCATCCCCGTCCTCGAAGGGCTCCTGGCCCTGGCCCTGGTGATCGCCAGCCCCCGGCGGATCGTGGCGTCGGACCGCCTCCGCATCGTCTCGATCGCCCTGATCAGCATGGTCAACCTGGCCAACGTGGTGTCGTTGATCGAGCTCGTCTCCGCCCTGCTCAACGGATCCAAGGCCGCCGGGCGTCCCCTGGTCTACGCCTCGGTCCCGATCTGGCTCACCAACGTGATCGTTTTCGGGCTGTGGTACTGGGAGCTCGATCGCGGGGGACCGGCCGCCCGGCTCCGCCCGGACCATCGCCGCCCGGACTTCATGTTCCCCCAACAAGCGGTGCCCGGCATGGCTCCGGGGTGGACCCCCGGCTTCTTCGACTATCTCTACACGTCGTTCACCAACGCCACCGCGTTCAGCCCCACCGACACGATGCCGCTCACCGCCTGGGCGAAGCTACTGATGATGGTGCAGTCCCTCGCCTCGCTCCTCATCGTGGCCCTGGTGGTGTCGAGGGCGGTCAACATCCTGCGCTGAACGACGCCGAGCCGCGCGGTGCGCCGGAGGCGACGGGATCCGCGGTCCCTGGGCTACCGTGGGCGGGATGACGGTCCTCCCGGGGTCGACCGGGCGGTCGCGTTGACCGACGCCGACCGCCAGATCGGCAATCTGATCGGCGCCTACACCGAGTTGATCGATCGTGGCGACTTCGACGGACTGGCCGACCTGCTCGCCGACGCAGGGGTCGGTGAGGTACCCCCCGACGACGACCGGGACAGGGCTGCCCAGGTGCTGCGGGGGCGCGACCGGCTCCGGGCGCTCTTCGAGTCCACCACCCGGCGGTATCCCGACGGGACGCCGCTGACCAAGCACCTCACCACCAACCTGATCGTCGACATCGACGAAACCCTGGGGAGGGCCACCTCGCGGTCGTCGTGGCTCGTCCTGCAGGCCGCACCGGGGCTCCCCCTGCAGCCGATCCTCGCCGGTCGCTACCACGACCGGTTCGAGTGCCGGGACGGCCGGTGGCGGTTCACCGAACGCCTCTACCAGGTCGACCTGGTCGGGGACGTCTCCCACCACCTGCTCGAGTACCGCGCCCCGACCCGGCCGCGGGACAGCGTCACCCCCGACCGGGCCTGAGCGGGCAAGGACACCCGCCGACATCCGCTCGCGCCCGCCGACATCTGCCGACATCCGCTCGCCCCCGCCGGCCTGCGGAGCTGGCGTTGGGGCCGGGGTTCCCCCTCGGGCGGGCGGGCGCCGCCGGTGGTCAGCGCTGGATCGCTTTGACCTCGAGGAACTCCTCCAACCCGAACGTCCCGTACTCGCGGCCGTTACCCGACTGCTTGTAGCCGCCGAACGGGGCCAGCGGGTTGAACGCCCCTCCGTTGACCTCCACCTGGCCCGTCCGCAGCGCACGTGCCACGGACGTGGCCCGGTCGGGATCCCCCGACCAGACGCCCCCGGCCAGCCCGTACTCCGAGTCGTTGGCGATGGCGATCGCCTCCTCCTCCGTGTCGTAGGGAATGATCGAGAGCACCGGCCCGAAGATCTCCTCCTGGGCGATGGTCATCTGGCTGGTCACGTTGGAGAACACCGTCGGCCGCACGTAGAACCCTTCGGCGAGCCCTTCCGGGGCCTCCACCCCACCGGTCAGGAGGGTCGCCCCCTCACCCACGCCCTTTTCGATGAACGAACGCACCCGGTCGCGCTGGGCGCCCGACACCAGCGGGCCGAGACGCGTGGCCGGATCGAACGGGTCGCCGGGTGTGAACGACTCGGCGGCCTGTACCGCCAGGTCCTCCACCTCGGCGAGACGATCCCGGGGGACCAGCATCCGCGTCAGGGCGCTGCAGGTCTGACCGGAGTTCAAGTAGCACTTCCCCACCCCGTCGGGGACCGCCACCGAGAGGTCGGCGTCGTCCAGGATGACGTTGGCCGACTTGCCGCCCAGCTCCAACGCCACCCGCTTGACCGTGGCGGACGCGACCTCCGAGACCCGCTTGCCCGCTCTGGTCGACCCGGTGAAGGAGACCATGTCCACGTCGCGGTGGGCGGCGATCGCCTCGCCCACGACGGGGCCCACCCCGGTCACCAGGTTGAACACCCCGGCGGGGATCCCTGCGGCATCCATCACCTCGGCCAGCACGAACGCGTTGAGCGGCGCCACCTCGCTCGGCTTGAGGACCACGGTGCAGCCCGCAGCCAGAGCGGGGGCGACCTTCGCGGCGATCTGGTGCAGCGGGTAGTTCCACGGCGTGATGGCGCCGACCACCCCGACCGGCTCGCGCACCACCAGGGAGTTGCCCACCGTCTGCTCCCAGGCGAACTCCTCCGCCACCGTGGCCATGGAGCCGAACGTCATCAGGGGCAGGCCGACCTGCACCAGCTTCGAGAGAGTGAGCGGCATGCCGACCTCCCGGGCGATCAGGGCGGCCAGCTCGTCCATACGCGCCGCCAACCCCTGCTGCACGGCGGTGAGCAGCGCGGTCCTCTCGGCGGAGGGCAGCGCCGCCCACGCCGGAAAGGCTTGGCGCGCCGCGTCGACGGCGCGGTCCACGTCGTCGACGCTCCCTTCGGGGACCGATCCCATGGGCAGCCCGGTGGCCGACTCGACCACCTCGATCGCACGCGTCCCGCTCGAAGGGACCCACTGGCCCCCGAGGTAGATGTGATCACGGACGATGTTCGGTTCGGTTGCCATGGTCTCCCCTCCGGCGCCTCCCCGCGGCGAGCGCGGGCTTCTGGCTCAACTGTAGGCGCAGGACCCGTCGGCGCGTCCGCAGGGGTGGCCGCCGTCGGGTGCGCTTGTTATATAGGATCTCCTATATTCTACCCGGACCGTGTCCCCCAGGCTCGAGGCGCCGATGACCCTGACCCAGAGCGAACGCAAGGCGGAGACCCGGCAGCGGCTGCTCGCGGCGGCGGCCGAGCTGTTCGCCACCAGGGGGATCGACGGCGTCTCCGTCGACGCGGTGGCGGACGCGGCCGGCCGGACCTCCGGTGCCGTCTACGCCCACTTCGGTAGCAAGCACGGACTCCTGCTCGCCGTGCTCGACGAGTGGACCCACACCCTCCTCACCGCCCTGTCCGCCGAGGTGGCCGCGGGAGGCTCTCCCGCCGACCAGTTGGCGGCGGTCTGGGGCAACGTCGGTCGGGCCCCGGACGGGTCCGGCCGCAGCCGCGTCCTCCTCGAGCTCGAACTGTGGCTGCGCGCCGCCCGCGATCCGGAGGCCGCCCGCGTCCTGCACGCGCGCGAGACCGAGGCCCGCAGCCGCAGCGCACGCCAGCTCGAGCGGTGGGTCGCTGTCGCAGGCTGCGATCCGGTCACGGAGCCCTTCGGGCTGGCGATCCTGGTCAAAGCCCTACTCGTCGGCCTCGCGATGCAGGACCACATCGAACCCGGCGGCGTAGACCGCATGCTCGCCGTGCGGGGCCTGGCCGCCCTGCTGGGGCTGACCCCGGACACCGCCAAACCACCGGACACCGCCGGACACCGCCACACCACCCAACAGACAGGAGCCTGACCATGGAAACCGAGATGAGCCGCCGACTGGGGATCGAGTTCCCGATCTTCGCCTTCACCCACTGTCGCGACGTGGTCGCCGCGGTCTCCAACGCCGGGGGGATCGGGGTGCTCGGGGCGATCGCCTTCACCCCCGAACAGCTCGACGTCGAGCTCGACTGGATCGACGCCCACGTAGGAGACCGACCCTACGGAGTCGACATCGTCATCCCCGCCAAGTACGAGGGCATGGACGAGATGGACCCCGACAAGCTCGAAGCGCAGATCCAGGCGCTCGTTCCGGCGACCCACAAGGAGTTCGCCCGCTCGCTGCTCGCCGACCACGGGGTGCCGGACATCCCCGAGGGGGAGCAGCGCTCCAGCGGCATGATGGGCTGGACGGCGGCCCACGCGGCCGGCCTGGTCGAGGTGGCTCTGCAGCACCCCAAGGTCAGGCTGATCGCCAACGCCCTGGGCACCCCGCCGCCGGACGTGGTCGAGAAGGTCCAGGGGGCAGGTCTGCTGATCGGTGCGCTGGCCGGATCGGTCCGGCACGCGCTCCACCACAAGGACGCCGGCCTCGACTTCATCATCTGTCAGGGCTCGGAGGGAGGCGGGCACACCGGGGACGTGGGCAGCATCGTGCTGTGGCCCGAGGTGATCGACGCCGTCTCCCCCATCCCCGTCCTGGCCGCGGGCGGGGTCGGCAGCGGTCGGCAGATGGCGGCAGCCCTGGCACTCGGAGCCCAGGGCGTCTGGTCGGGCACCCTGTGGCTGACCGTCGAGGAGGCGGACATCCCACCGAAGCAGATGGAGACCTATCTCGCCGCCTCCAGCCGGGACACGGTCCGTTCCCGGTCGTTCACCGGGAAGCCATGCCGCATGCTGCGCAACGACTGGACCGACGCCTGGGACGCCGCGGACACGCCCGAGCCGTTGCCCATGCCGATGCAGATGATGGTGGCCATCGAGGCGGTCTCGCGCGGGCACCGCTACCCGGAGCTGGCGCGCGACGTCAACTTCAACCCGTGTGGTCAGGTGATCGGCCGGGCCACCTCGGTCCGCCGGGCGAAGGACGTGGTGTTCTCGATGGTGGAGGAGTACATCGAGGCGGCGGAGAGGATGCAGGCGGCGTTGACGGTCTGACGACCGTCGCGCCGCGGACCCGGTACCGGGTCCCTGCCGTCCGCGCCCCGTCGTGCGCTGCCGGTACCATCGGGGGAGCGGGCGCTCAGCCGGACAGCAGGCGACGGACCAAGGGGGGTGTTGGGTGGAGACGGTGCACGGGTTCCCCGTCCTGATCGCCGGACCACGGTTCTCCGTCGTGGAGATGCCCGACTGCTGGGCCATCATGGACAGCCTCGACCCCTTCCCCCGGGCCGTGTTCCGCTACCAGAAGGACGGGGACGGATGGCGGGAGGCCGCCGCCCAGCTCCAGCGGAGCAACGCTCCCGCGGTGCCGGGTCCTCCGGTGCGTCCGACGACAGGGGCGGTACGGGCGCGGCGCCCCCGCCGGCAGTTCTCCCTCCCGCGGATCGGCATCTTCTTCAACGCCGCGCTCCTCGGGGCCTCCGCCTACCTTCCGTGGGCGGTGATCGCCGTCCCGGCGAGCGGGAACGGTCCGGCGTCTACGGTCCATGGCACGCTCTTCCAGGTGATGTTCCACGGATGGCGCAAGGGCCTGGCCACGGGGTTCGTCGTCCTCGCCGTCTTCTGCGCCCTCCAGTCCGTCCTGTTCGCGTTCAGCCGGATCAAGCTGGTGGCGTTCCTGGTCGGCGTGGTGGGTGCCGGCCTGACGGTGATCGGGATCACCCAGGTGCACACCTTCACCGGCGGGGTCAGCCAGCCCAGCGTGACCGTCGGCTACGGCGCCTACGTCGCCCTCGGGAGCTGCGGTCTCCTGGTCCTCTCGTGGGCGATCTTCCCCTCCCGGATGCGCACGCGGTCCCGGCTCCCGGTCGATCCCCTCGGCGAGTACGGGACGGTGAACGCGTTCCCCGGCACGGACGACTTCGCGGGGGGCGCCGGGGTTCCCTCCGGCGGTGGGGCGGCCGGGCAGACCTTCCCCAGGGGAGCGACACGGGCCGTCCCCGCGCAACCGGGCGGGCCTGCCCACTTCAGCGACCTTCCTTCCCTGGGTGCGGCGCTGGGCGACCTGGCCCGCCTGGCTCCTCCCCGGGCGGCCGACCCGCCCGCCGGAGCCGGACCCGCGGCGAGCGTCGGGGCGACACCTCCCGCGGACGCTCCGCCGCAACCTCCCGCGGTGCACCCGCCCGGCTGGTACCCCGACTACGCGGACCCACGGTGCCAGCGCTACTGGGACGGGCGCGGATGGACCGCCCACACCGCTCCCCGCTGAACGGGGCCGCCTTCAGCCGAGGGTCGAGGCGTCGAACGCGACCTGCGAATCGTCCAGCGGAACGACCATCGACGGCTCGATCGTCCGGTGCTGGTCCCCTGCCAGCCGGACGGCCGTCCCCCAGGCGGTGAACCCGATGGCGTGGCGGGCGAAGTCGATCGGCCCCTCGTTGACCGTGACATCCACCACGCCCGATCCCCGCAAGGCCAGCGCCGACGCCTGCATCCGTTCCATGGCCGACTCCCGCGCCGAGTACATGGCCTCGGTGAAGTTGGTCAGCTCGACGTTCTGGGACTTCTGCTGCATGGCGGTCCCCATGGACCGGCGGGGGGCGTAGACGAACCCGGCGCCCACCGCCAGGCCGGTCGGCTCCCAGCCGGAGACGTGCAGGACGGTGAAGTCCCGGGCCCCGAGGTCCGAGACGAACGGCGTGGCGGCGCCCTTGTGGCCGCCCACCGGTCGCACCGCGGTGCCGAGCAACGTGACGTCGATGTGGTGACGTTGCACCGAGGTCTCCACGTGCACCCCCACCACGCCGTGCCCGCCCGCCCGCGTGGTCTCCCGGTGGATCCGGTCGATGGCCCCGGCGAACGCCCCGGCGAACGCGGTGGAGGCGGAGGTGATCTCGCCCTGCCCCCAGTTCCACACCCCCATCGGAACGGAGAAGATGGAGGCACCGGTCACGAGCTCCACCGGCTCCCAGCCGATCGAGTGGAGCAGCAGCTCCTCGTCGATCGACAGGTCGGAGGTCATCGGCTTGGTTCCCCGCCCGGGAGGCCCGGCCAGCGCCTCGACCGCACGGCGCATCTCGCCGGGACTGTCGATCGGGAGGGCACCGCCGGTCGGTCGGTCCAGCGTCACGACAGCCGCACCGTGGGATGGGGGACCGCCACCGGGTCGAACTCCTTGAAGCGACGGACCCGGTTGCCGCGGAGAAGGCACTGGATCTCCTGGTCCCCCTCCCCGACCTCCCGTTCCGAGACCACCATCTCGGCGCCGTGGAGGGAGTCGCCCCCGAGCTGCGCCCGCACATGCTCCCTCGCCAGCTGCCGGGCGGCGGTGCGTGCCGCCGCAACCTGGGTCACCTCTGCGCTCGACTGCTGCCCCCCCCACGCCGAGCCTCCGCCGCCCAGCAGGTACTCCGTGATGCAGTAGGCCCACACCCGCACCGAGGCGACCGCGGCCGCCACCGACACCGGGGCGTACCCGGCCTCGACCAGCTTGGTCAGGCGCTGGCCGGCCAGATAGGTCGTCCACGGCTGTCCGCCCCGGGGGGCGGGGACGCCGTCCACGGTCACCGCTGTCCCCCGGACGTGGAACTCCACGACGCCGAGGTCGCTGAGCCGGTCCGAGGTGTCGATCACGCCGATCACGCCGTGGGCGCCGACGGCGGTCGCCTCCTCGAGCATCCGCCCGTAGGCCAGCCCGAACCCCTGGGACCACGCCTGCTCGACCCACGACTGCTCGTAGTTCCGTCCCCACGAGCGGTGCTCGGCGGAGACGTAGCCGTGCGGGCACTGATAGGTCTCGCTGTAGCCGCCGCCACCCCCGTAGGGGGAGAGGCCCCGGTTGTAGGGCGATCCCATGCCGTACCAGCTCCACTGCATCACGCAGAACCCCTGGACGAACCCCACCGGTCGGAGGCCGGACTGCAGGCAGGCGGCGAAGTCGGGGACGGTGAGGCCCGAAGTGAACGCCCGGCTCTCGAACCGGCGGGAGGCCGCCTCGGGCAGGTCGGCGGGTGCGTCCGGCATCAGTTGTCGAGCGAGATGATCGTGGTCGGTACCGGGAGGGTGACCTCGTCCGAGGTCTTGGTCACCGCCGTCCCGAGGGAGAGGAACTCGATGGTGTGGCTCCCCCATTGGTGCGACTTCTCCTCGAGGCGGACCCCGACGATCCCGGACGCCTCGAGCCGGTCGGCTTCGTCCTGCATGCGGGTCATCGCCATCTCGCGGGCCTCGTAGAGGGCCTGTGTGAAGTTGGGGAGCTCCACGTTCTGCCCGGCCGAGCCCAAGGTCTGTCCGAGGCCGCGGTGGGCGATGTGGTAGACGCAGGTACCCATGACGAGGCCCTGGGGGATGTACCCCGTCTGCATCAGCGTCCAGAAATCCTGGCCGGAGAGGTCCGAGGTGAACGGCTTTCCCAGCGCGTTGCGATGCGAGACGCCGCTCTCGGCCTTGACCGCCGTGCCCACCGCGATGAACTCGGCGGCGTCCTTGCCCCACTCGTAGTAGTTGACGTCGAGCCGCACCCCGACGACGCCGTCGGCTCCCAACTGGTCGGCCTCCTCCTCCATGCGCGTCATGGCCAGCTCCCGGGCGTTGTACATCGCCTCGGTGAGCTTGGTCAGCTCCTGGCTCTGGCCCCACTTCCGGGTCTGGATCCCCGTGTGATAGATGGACGATCCCATCACCAGACCGAGCGGGTGGAAGCCGACCTCCTTGATGAGGAGGAACTCGTTGACCGACAGGTCGGAGGTGAACAGTCCGTGCTCCAGCTCGGCCAGCCGGCGACTGGTCGCCTCGGGGAGGTCCTTGGGCAGGTCCTCGGGGGCGGCGGAAGGATCCTGCGGGGCGTCGGTCACGTTGCTCCTCCGATGATGATGTTCTCCAGCGCCTGGCGCGCCGATTGACTGTGGGCCGCCTCGTCCTTGAGCGCGCCGAGCAGCCGGGCGATCCACGGTTCGACATCGAGCTGCTCGCTGCGGATCCGGATCCCGCCGGAGGCGTGGCCCACCGTGCAGCGGAGGGTGGGTCCGTCCATCACCGCGTCGAACTGGTCATCGCCCATCGTGATCTGCACGGCCTTGATCTCGTCGGACTTCCGGAACCGGCCGCCACCCCGCTGGACCTTGAGGCGACCGCCCACCGCGTCGCTCAGCTGGTCCACCAGCACCTTGAGGAGCACGTGCACGTCGGCCAGATCGGCGCGCAGCGACGCTGCGGCCAGCTCGAGGTCGAACGACTCGTCCATGCTGCTCACCACGACCCACCCTAGCGTCGGTGATGCGGCCCACGCCGACCGGGCCCCGGGCCGGTGGCCGAGCGGCGGGAACGGAACCGGCCCGGCGCGCCTCATTGTCGGAGGAGCGGCTTGTAGCGGACCCGGTGGGGCTGGTCGGCGGCGGCCCCGATGCGCCGACGTCGGTCCGCCTCGTAGTCGCTGAAGTTCCCTTCCCACCACCGCACCTCCGACTCGCCCTCGAAGGCCAGAATGTGGGTCGCCACCCGGTCGAGGAACCACCGGTCGTGACTGATCACCACCGCGCACCCCGGGAAGCCCAGCAGCGCGTCCTCGAGGGCCCGGAGCGTGTCGACGTCGAGGTCGTTGGTCGGCTCGTCGAGGAGGAGCACGTTGCCCCCCCGGGTCAGGACCTTCGCCAGCTGGACCCGGTTGCGCTCCCCACCGGAGAGCTGCCCGACCGCCTTCTGCTGGTCGCTCCCCTTGAACCCGAACCCCGCCACGTAGGCGCGGCCGTGCAGCTCACGGCCGCCGACCACCAGCCGATCGCTCCCGCCGGTGATCTCCTCGAACACGGTCCGGTCGGGATCGAGATCGTCCCGGGACTGGTCGGCATAGGCGAGCACCACGGTCGGGCCGACCACGACGGTCCCGCTGTCCGGGTGCTCCTCGCCCACGATCATCCGGAATAGCGTGGTCTTGCCCACCCCGTTCGGGCCGATGACTCCGACGATGCCGCCCGGCGGCAGGAGGAAGGACAGGTCGTCGATGAGTAGCCGGTCTCCGAATCCCTTGGTCACACCGGCCGCCTCCACAACCTGGTCGCCCAGGCGGGGCCCGGGGGGGATGACCAGCTCCACCGAGTCCGGCCGGCGTTCGGCGGCCTCGGCCTCCGCCACCAGCTCCCGGTAGGCGTTCACGCGGGCCTTCCCCTTGCTCTGGCGCGCCCTGGGCGACATCCGGATCCACTCCAGCTCGCGGCCCAGCGCCTCCTGGCGGGACCGATCGGAGCGCTCCTCGCCGGCCAGACGCGCCTGCTTCTGCTCGAGCCAGGACGAGTAGTTCCCCTGCCACGGGATCCCCATGCCCCGGTCGAGCTCGAGGATCCAACCGGCCACGTTGTCGAGGAAGTACCGGTCGTGGGTGACCGCCACCACCGTGCCCGGGTACTCACCCAGGGTCCGTTCCAGCCACGCCACCGACTCCGCGTCGAGATGGTTGGTCGGCTCGTCGAGGAGGAGCAGGTCGGGGGCGGAGACCAGGAGGCGGCAGAGCGCCACCCGGCGGCGTTCGCCGCCCGACAGCGTGGCGACCGGGGCGTCGCCGGGCGGAAGTCGCAGCGCGTCCATGGCGATCTCGAGGGTCCGCCCGAGATCCCACGCGCCGGCGGCCTCGATCCGGTCCTGCAGGTCGGCCTGCTCGGCGAGCAAAGCATCGAGGTCCGCGTCCGGTTCGCCCATCGCAGCGCACACCTCGTCGAACCGGGTGACGAGCGCGACGGCCTCGGCCATTCCCGCGGCGACGTTCCCCGCCACGTCCCGATCCTCGTCGAGGACCGGTTCCTGGGCCAGGGAGCCGACCGTGAACCCGGGCGCGAGCCGGGCCTCCCCGGCGTACCCGTCGTCCTCCCCCGCCATGATCCGCAGGAGCGACGACTTCCCCGAGCCGTTGCCGCCGATCACCCCGATCTTGGCGCCCGGGTAGAAGGACAGGCTCACCCCTCGCAGGACCTCACGGTCGGGCGGGTAAAACCGCCTCAGGTCGCGCATCGTGTAGATGAACTCGGCTGCCATGCCGACCAGTGTGACCCACGCGCGCCACCCCCGGATGCGGCGCACACCTGACTTGCGCTCGGTCAGATTAGTACGTACATTATGACATATGACGCTGCTGACGTTCGTTCTCCTTCTCTTCGCCATCTCGATCGCGGCGGGCGTGCTCGGTTCGCTGGTGGGACTCGGCGGCGGCATCGTGATCGTCCCCGTGCTCACCATCGTCTTCGGGATCGACATCCGCCTCGCCATCGGGGCGTCGCTCATCTCGGTGATCGCCACCTCGAGCGGGGCGGGAGCCACGTACGTCCGTGAGCGGATCACCAACCTCCGGGCCGGTATGTTCCTCGAAGTGGCCACCACCACCGGGGCGGTGACCGGCGCCTACCTCACCACCCTGCTCCCCGCCCGGTTCCTGTTCATCCTCTTCGGAGTGGTCCTGCTCTACTCCGGCGTGGCCGTCTACCGGAAGCGGCACGCCGCGGCGATCCTGACCGTCTCCCACGACCGCATCGCCAACGCCCTTCAGCTCCACGGCTCGTACTACGACGACGCCGAGCAGCGCGAGATCGACTACAAGGTGACCGGCACCCCGGTCGGTCTCGCCATGATGTACGTGGCAGGCATGGTCTCCGCCCTGCTCGGGATCGGCTCCGGGGCGCTCAAGGTCCCGGCCATGGACCTCGCCATGCACATGCCGATGAAGGTCTCCACCGCCACCAGCAACTTCATGATCGGGGTGACCGCGGCGGCCAGCGCGGGCTTCTACTTCGCCCGGGGCCAGATCGACCCCTACATCGCCGCCCCGGTAGCGGCCGGGGTGCTCGGAGGAGCGATCGGCGGTGCCCGGCTGCTCGGGAAGCTCCAGGGCAACACCGTCCGCCTGATCTTCGTCGCCGTGCTCGCCATCATCGCACTCGAGATGCTCCAGAGGGGGATCGTCGGATGACCACACCCACCGATAGGCCAGCCACACCCGAAGGGAACGACGACCACCGGTCCGTGGTGGAGGAAGCCGCGGCCGGGCACGTGCCGACCTCCGCCGAGCAGGCACAAGACCACAAGATCCGTCAGGCCGAACTGGCCATCAGCCTCGTCCTCCGCATCGGGGTGGGCGTGGCGGTCGCTCTGGTCCTGGCCGGTCTGGTGGTGGTCCTCGTCCAGGGCGCCCACGGGGCCGCCGTCCATGGCACCTCGTATAAGGCGTACACCGCGGCGGGGACGCCGTTCCCCCACTCCATCGCCGGGCTCCGCACGTCCCTCGCCAGAGGCGAGGGACAGGGCATCATCGAGCTCGGCCTGGTGGTCCTGATCCTCACCCCCATCCTGCGGGTCGCGGTCGGCGTGCTCACGTTCCTCTACGAGGAGGACGTGCGGATGGCCCTGATCACCCTGTTCGTCCTGCTCGTCCTGCTCGGATCCTTCGTGGCCGGGGGAGCTGCATGACCCCTCGGGGGAACCTGTCCTCGATCGTGGCGGACACACCGGCACCCCCGCCGGCGGAAGCCACGGTGGACCGTTCGAGCCCGGTCCCGCTGTGGAGCCAGGTCACCGACGACCTCCGCCGACGGATGGCAGCGGGAGAGTTCGAGGAGCACTTCCCCACCGAGGCGGTGCTCGGCCGGGCCTACGGTGTCAGCCGCCAGACGGTCCGGGAAGCCCTCCGCCGGCTCTCGGAGGACGGATTACTGGTGCGCGAGCGCGGGCGGGGGACCTCGCTGGCAGCTCCCCAACTCGAGCAGCCGCTCCACGCGCTCTACAGCCTGGCCCGGAGCGTCACCGACCGCGGATGGACCGAGCACAGCGTGGTACGCGCCCAGCGGGTGGAGCCTGCCGGAGACCACGGCGCGCTGCTCGACCTCGACGCCGATGCGCCGGTCCTCGCCCTCGAACGCCTCCGCTACGCCGACGGGCAGCCGCTCGCCCTCGATCGTTCGTGGCTCCCCGCCGACCTGGCCCCCGCCCTCGCCCACGCCGACCTGTCCACCGGCTCCGTCTACGACCACCTGGCGGCCCGATGCGGGGTCAGGGTGACAGGGGGCTGGGAGGTCATCCGGCCGCGCAACCCCTCCCCCGACGAACGGCGGCTGTTGGAGCTCCCCCGTCCGGAGGCCATCTTCCGGGTGGAGCGCCTAGCCCGCGCCGGAACCCGACCGGTCGAGTACCGCATCAGCCACATCCGCGGCGACCGGTACGCATTCCGGGCCGAGTGGTCGGGCAACGCCTGATCCCCAGTCGGGACCGACGCCGGTCTCCGTGAGCTCCACCGGCTCCCGAGGGGACCGCCGTGCGAGCCCGGGGGTCCGGTCGGTGCGGTCCGGTCGGTGCGGTCCGGTCGGTGCGGTCCGGTCGGTGCGGTCCGGTCGGTGCGGTCAGCCCGAAAATCAGCCCGGTGTGCGGCCGAGGGTGGTGCGGATCTCGTCGAGGATGGTGGGATCGTCGATGGTCGACGACGTCGCCGTCTCCTTGCCGTCGGCGATCGAGCGCATCGTCACCCGGAGGATCTTTCCCGAGCGGGTCTTCGGCAGGTGGGGGACGATCTCCACCCGCTTGAGCGAGGCGACTGCACCGATCTGGTTGCGGACGAGGGCGACCAGCTCGCCGGCGATGTCCACCGGCTCACGATCGACGGTTCCCTTCAGGACCACGAATCCGACGGGGACCTGTCCCTTCAGCTGGTCGTGCACCCCGATCACCGCGCACGCGGCCACGTCGGCATGCCCGGCGAGCACCTCCTTCATCTGGCTCTTGTGACCCATCCGTGGGCGCCCCGACCAGGGCCTGACGCGAGCAACGCCAGTCTCCGCCTACGTTTTCGGACTGCTCAACGGTTCGAAAACTCAGCAAGGAGAATGGCGTGCTCGCAGCCAACGTATGGCGCAAACTGCTCGGTGTCGACCGGGCGACGGTGATCGAGTCGGTCGACTTCGACGAAGAGGCGGAATCCGTCGTCGTCCACGTCCGTCCGAGGCGTGCGACCAAGCGCCGGTGCGGGCTCTGCGGGCGCCGTGCTCCCGGCTATGACCAGGGGCACGGTCGACGGAACTGGCGAGCACTGGACCTCGGTGTGCTGCTCTGCCACCTCCAGGCCGACTCCCCGAGGGTGAAGTGTCCCGAACACGGCCCGACGGTCGCCCAGGTGCCCCGGGCCCGCCACGATGCCGCCTGGTCCGACCAGCTCTCCCGTCGGCTCCAGTCCGCCCGCACCGCCGGCCCCTCGGACTGACCCCCGCCATGACCTGCCCCGACCACAAGCATGATCAGCTAGTCGCAGATTCGCATCTACGGCTCCCGAACCGTGCAACCGCCGAGGGTCCCCTTCGGGAGCTGGCGTCCGGCATCGACGCCCTCTACCTCTCGGCCCGGGCCGACCTCCCCGCACCCTTCGTGGAGCGGCTCGAGGACTGCCGGCAGTGGGCCGCCGAAGCCCGCCGTCCGGCCCCGTGCCAGATCGGCGATACCACCTTCGGCATCGCTGCCCACGACTGGGGGAAGTACCGCTTCTGCCTCGACCACCCCACCGCCCGGCTCGGGTTCTCGACCAGCCGCCACCTCCCCACCGTCCGGATCCAACCCCGGGCCGAGTACCTCCACGCCGTGGGCCCCACCCAAGCCGTCACTTCCTTCCGTTCGCTTCTCGGGCCCGACCTCGGCGACATCCGTTTCGGAGTCAGCCGGGTCGACCTCTTCGCCGACTGGCAGGGCTGGTCCCTGAACATCGACGACGGACCCCGCTTCATCTGCCGGGCCGACACCCGCCGCACCTACGAGGTGGCCGGGACCCTGACCGGCTTCGAGTTCGGGACCCGGAAGACCAAGACCCTCTCCGCCCGCCTCTACGACAAGACCGCCGACATCGCCGTCCAGGGCACCGGCTGGTGGCCCGAGGTCTGGGGCGACCGGTACCGACCCGAGGAGCCGGTCCACCGCCTCGAGTTCGAGATCGGCCGCCAGGGCCTGGTCGAGTTCGACCTCGACACCCCCGCCCAGGTCTGTGCGGCCGCCGGCGACCTCTGGACCTACGCCACCGGGCAGTGGCTGACCTTCCGCTCCCCCACCGCCGACCACACCCGGTCCCGATGGCCGATCGCCCCCGAGTGGCACCAGGTCCGCCGGGCCTCCCTGGCCCACCGGGCCGTCGGCATCGACCGGCTCCGCACCGCCCACCGGGCCAGCTCCATCGCCCGGCTGATGCCGGGGCTTACGGGCTACCTGGCCTCCTTCGGCGCCCTGGTCGGCACCCGCGACATCGGTGACACCGTCGCCGCAGTCGGGCATCATCTTCAGGACTACGAGATCATCAGCCGCACGCCGTTCGCCGACCGGGTCGAGCGCCGCCGCACCGAGCAGGAGCTCCGGTGAGCGACAGCACCCCCGACTACGCCCGGGTGGCGGCCGTGCTGGTGTCGATCGGGCTGCGCATGGTGGACGAGCGAGTGGAGGACAGCGATGCTGACGGTGGCCTACTGCCGGGTCTCGACCGAGGAACAGGCGGCGGAGGGGTTCTCGATCGAGGGCCAGGGGGAGAAGCTTCGTGTCTACGCCGAGCTCCACGAGCTGGGCGAGGTGACGGTCATCGCCGATCCGGGCAAGTCCGGCAAGAACCTCGAACGCCCGGGCCTGCAGCAGCTCCTCCACATGGTGGACCAGGGCCACGTCGCCAACGTGCTCACCTGGCGCCTCGACCGGCTCTCACGGAACCTGAGCGACCTCATCCTGCTGGCTGATCAGTTCGGCCAGAAGGGGGTGGCCCTCCACTCCTTCACCGAGAAGATCGACCTCTCCTCGGCGACCGGCCGGATGTTCTACAACATCCTGGGCTCCTTCGCCCAGTTCTACCGGGAGCAGCTGGCGGAGAACGTGCGCATGGGCATGCAGCAGGCGGTCCGCCAGGGCAAGTGGATCAACCGGCCGAAGACCGGCTACGACCTCGTCGGGGGCGAGCTGGTGCCCAACGAGATGGCCCTGTCATCCGCCGCATTTTCGCCCTGAGGGCCGAGGGCGCCAGCCACGCCCGGATCGCCGAGGCCACCGGCGTCAACCACTCCACCGTCCTCGGCATTCTGGGCTCTCGGATCTACCTCGGGGAGGTCCTCCACAACGGCGAGTGGTTCCCAGGCCACCACGAGCCGATCATCGCCGAGACGGACTTCACCGCCGCCCACCGGGGACGGATCAAGGGCCGCCGCAAGGGCACGGACCTCCTGTCGGGCAAGGTCCGCTGCGGTCTGTGCCGGCGCCTCATGGCCCTCGACGAGAACGGCCAGGGACGGCGGATGTACCGCTGCAAGCACCGAGGCCAGGGCTGTGCGCAGCCTCGTCGGACCAACGAGGGGCTCCTCCGGGCTGCCGTGTTGGGGTTGCGGCTCATCAGCGACGACGAGGGACTCCGCATGGCCATTCGTCGGGAGCTCGAGCAGGCCCGCACGCCGGCCCCCCGGGCCGGCAGAGGGCCGGCTCGCCGCCTCACGCACGCTGTGGACGAGCTTGAGACCCAACGCCGGAAACTGCTGCGCCTCTACTACGACGACCAGATCGGAGCCGATCTGTTTGCCGAGGAGGAAGCGCGCCTCGCCCTGGCCATCGAGGCTGCTCGCACCGAGACGGCCGCCGAACGGGCGGAGGCTGCACGGGCCGACGACGTCAGCCGCAAGTTCGAGCAGGTGGCTCAGCAGCTGGCCGATCTGGACATCGATCGGGCCTGGGCGGAGGCCACCGAGTCGGAGCGCCGGGTCCTGATCGACGAGCTGGTGGAGTGTGTCACCGTACTTCCGGACCACCTCGAGGTGACGGTGGCCGGTGCTCCCCGGCTGAACGTCCTGTTCAGCGAGGTGGGACTCAAAGAGTCGCAGAACGATGGTGTCGGAGGGGGGATCGATACTCGACGCCCACGCTCGTGCTCCGGACGGAGCTGGCGCTGGCCAGCTGAGTGGGTTCACAGTGAACGGTCCCGCCCGGGTGCCCCGCCGAGCCGGCAGAAGTAGTCCCGTCGCCCAAGCTCGGCCGCCAATGTAAAAACCCCGGACCGGAGCCTAAGCTCCACGCCCGGGGCTAATAAGGCCCCGGCAGCGCCGGGGTACCTGTCAAGACTACCAGGTAGAGTCCTCGTTCGCTACCCCTGGGTTTGGCCTCGGCAGGTAAAGGCACGCTGGAAGGAGGGCTCATGGCGGACAGGTTGTCGATCTTCGTCGATGCCGGCTACCTCTTCAAGCAGGGCGCTGGCGCCGTCCTTGGAGCGAAGCTTGGCCGCCGAGAGGTCCGCTTGGACGCGCGCAGGTTCGTTGCTGATCTGGCCACCTGGCTCTGCAGCTCGCATCCCGACGAAGAGCTCCTGCGTACCTACTGGTACGACGGCGCCGCGAGGGGCGTCCCGAGCACCGAGCAGCTCGACGTGGCCGCTCTCCCTTTCGTGAAGATGCGCCTCGGCCGCATCAACTCCGCAGGCCAACAGAAGGGGGTCGACACGCTCATGGTCCGGGACTTGATGGTCTTGTCGCAAGAGCGGTCGATCCAACGTGCAGTAGTGCTCTCGGGGGACGAGGACCTCCGAGAGGGCATCGAGTACGCACAGGACCGCGGAGTGCGCGTGGCCGTCGTGGGCATCGACGCGGGCGGTGACCTGAGCCAGTCGCCCGAGCTTGTTCGTGAGGCCGACGAGGCGCTGGTCCTGCCGACGGAGATCCTCTCCAACACCCTGGTTCGGGTGGAGCCGGTAGTGCCGGCTAGCTCGATGGCTGTACCAGCTCGGCCGGTGCTCCCCTCGAATCGGCCATCTGGCCCTCCCACATCTTTGGCCAGCAATCCCTTCGCGGCCCACGCTGCCGCCTTCACCCGTGCCTGGCGCGCCAAGGCGCCTTCAGGCGCGCTGGCGAACCTCGTCGCAGCCCGACCAGCCATCCCGCGCGACATTGACGCCCAGCTGCTCCGCTTCGCCGTTGAGCAATCCGGCGTCCGTACGATCGAGGAGGACGACCGACGAGCGATGCGCGCTGCGTTCTGGCTTGTCCTCACCAACGAGGCACCAACCACGTCCTGACCGGTTGGCCCCGGCCCATGCTCGCCGGAACAGCCACGGAGATGCTCTACGGTCGTGTTCGCCAAGAGCCTCCCGAAGCGATCAACAGCCACGGACCCATGACCACCTACTTCACCGCCGACCAGCACTTCGGTCACCAGAACATCATCGAGTACTGCGGCCGACCGTTCCACAGCGTCGGCGAGATGAACGCCGTGCTCGTCGAGAACTGGAACGCCGTCGTCGGCCCGCACGACACCGTCCACGTCCTCGGCGATGTCGCAATGGGTCGGCGGGAGGAGTCGATGCCGCTCATCGGTCGTCTCGCCGGGCACAAGATCCTCTACCCGGGGAACCACGACCGATGCTGGTACGGACACGGAGAGCGAGCGCTCCGCCTGGAGCAGGAGTACCTCGACGCCGGGTTCGACGAGATCCGCCAGAGACCGCTTGCGATGACCGTCGGCAACCGGGAGGTCCTCGTCTGCCACCTCCCGTACCAAGGCGACAGCGGCGAGACCGAGCGTTATGCCAAGTTCAGGCCGGTCGACGAGGGGATGTGGCTGCTCCACGGGCACGTGCATGAGAAGTGGCGCCAGCAAGGACGCATGGTCAACGTCGGCGTGGATGTCTGGGACTTCACGCCGGTCGCCGAGGAAGCGATCGCCCGGCTGATGGACGGGACGCTTCGTGCGAGCGCCTGATTGGCGGTACCTCGTGGCAACGTCATCTCTGGGCACGGTCGCTCGTCGACCCCCGGACAACCTTGAGGGAGGGCCGGCTGCCATCGGGGTCGCCGATGACTACACCGGTGAGCGACGTGCAGCGCTCCCGCAGCCGCTGCTGGTGCCGGCCCGGCCGGTCGGCGGCCCGGAAGATCTCGACAGCCAGGTCACGTCGCTTGGAGCGCAGCGCGGAAGTAGCCAGCGCCTCGACCTCCCGCCAGTGATCGGTCCCGAGACGTGACGCCACCTCGACGTAGCGGGTGAAACGCCGGCCGGCCACGGCCAGCCACGCCAGCTGCTCGAGCGCGTGGTCGGCCGGGTAGTCGAGGTGGAAGGCGCGACATTCGGCCTCGAGTGCCAACAGTACCCCCTCGACGAGCTCCGCCTGCCCGGCGGGCACATGGCTCCACGGCAGGGTCTCCTCTTCGAACTCGAGGGCGTAGTCCTCGAAGACGACCAGATCACACAGGTCTGCCCAGTAGGCCTCAGGCGCCATCCCGGCTTCCTGCCAGGCGATGCCGAGGTAGGTGTGCCATGCCTCGCGCCGCATCTCCCCGACGTTGCCGAACGAGTCGTCGGCCCGGTCGGCGAGCTCCAGGCCGGCCGTGTGGAACGCGCGGTAGAGGGCGAGGCGTTCTCCGACCGCCAGTCCCGCCTTGTCGAGGGACTCGAGCCGCTCCTCGATCCGCCGAACGGCCGAGAAGCTCCGGCGCTCCGAGATGTACTCCTTCACCTCGACGTTGCGGCGAAAGGAGCGGTAGTAGCGCTCCGGGTTCACCGGGAAGGCGTCCCAGTGCCCAATGCGCGACCGACGATCCAGGCGGACCCGGGGCGTCTCGATCATTGCTGGCGTCTTGGCCCGGCCTTCGAGGTAGCGATCAGCCAGCTTCTTGCGGGCCTTGGCGAGAAGACCTCGCTCCGAAAGGACATTGCGCGTGGCCAGGTCGCCCGGGACCAGACCGGCATCGTCGAGCCTCACCCGGAGATCGTCGAGGTGACTGAGCTTCGACTCGGTGCCTTCTCGGCTTCCGGTGCGGTCCGCCAACTCGCCGGCCAGCCGCTCCTCCAGCTGGTCGAGGTAGCCATCGTGGTCGGCCATGGCCACCGCGCAGAACCACAGATCCCAGTGGCTCCAGATCCCGCCCCCGATCTCATGCCATGGTTCGGGACCGAAGACCGGCGGGCGACGCTGGGGCGTCGGGGTCGTGCTCACGGCCGCCCCCAGTGGCTCTCGGACCCCCAACCGGGTCGCAGCGGTGGCAGGTCGGAGAGCTTGGGATCCTTCGGTCGCGGCAACTCGCCGTCGTCACCGTCCCATCGGCGCCGATACTGGTCGGGCATGTCGCCCCACCCCCAGTACGGCAGCGGGCGGTCCGGCAGGATGCCGAGCGTCTCGACAGGATCGATCCGCTCGGGTCCCACGGTGCACAGATGCGCCCAGTCGTCGCCGAGGTCGAACACGTACACGAACTGCTCGCCCGGGTGTAGACGCGAGAGCTTGACGCGCCGGAAGTCCTCGGTCTTCTCGCCCTCGATCTCCCAGTCGGGATCGGGGATGCTCAGGCGCGTCCTGTCGTCCAGGGTGAACTCCTGAAGATGTGACCGGTCCCACCGAGCGAAGGCGTCGTCGATGGCATCGGCGAGCTGCTCGAACGTGTGGGTGCGCGCTGCGGCGAAGATGCGCCCCGGCCGGGGCCAGAGGTGCTCGCCGTGCCCCTCGACGAGGTCTACGCGGATGGACAGCCAGCTGCGTGCCATGCCGTTACGCGGCCCCCGATGCGCTCAGCTCCTGCAACAACGCTGCCGTGATCGTCACGATCGAGGAGGCGTCGATCCTGGACCATTCGATCGCGGCTGCGACCTCGTCCCGGTGGCGTGCCGGGTGGGTCAGCACTTTGGCTGCTCTGCGGAGGAGCCGGAGACGGTCCGCCTTGTTCATCTGGCGGGTCTGCTCGAACAAGCCAGCTACAGGCACGTCCGGACCGTTCTCATCCTTGAGCGCCCGCGTGACCTCCTCGAGGACGTCGCGGCACATCCCAACGGCCTCCGTGTACTGCCCTTCTGCGATCAGCCGTTGGGATCGGGAAAGCAGCTCGACGGCGTTCGCAAGCTCGGGCCGGTGGTCGGCATCGGGGACCGGTATCTCCAGGAGCAGCGTGCGTTGGTAGCCCATCTGCTCCAGCAGGGGAACCCATACACCTTGGGGAATGCTGAGTTCCTCTTCATTGCTGAGCACGGCTTCGACGCCCCCTACCCGGAGCCGGTACGAACACCGAAGCCTCAAGGTCAGCCCGCCACCGTTGCGTAGTTCCTCGATCGCACGCACGCGCAGCGGCTCAAGAAAGAGGCGTAGTGCCATGTGCTCGGTGGAGGCGTACGTGCGTTGGGCGAGCACGTTCTGACCTGGCTGTGGATCAGCGGTGCCGAGCCACCTGCCAGCCATGTACACGTCGACCGGCGCCACCTCCAGGCCCGAGGATTCCCCGTTGGCCGGTTGAAGGCGTGCCTTGAGCTGGAGGGTCACGATGTGCCCCCAGATCGCTGGCTGGGCACCGTGAACAGCGATCTCGACCTCGCCGATGCCCGTGGTGCTGTAGGTGAGGTGTTGCATGTCATGCTCTTTCCGACAACAGCTCGTCGCCGGGCGCAAGCTTACACTCGTGTAGTTCTGCGGCCCTCCCAGGCCGCCAGGTGACCTCACCTGACGTCACAGGCCGTCCGTAGCATCTCCCCCAAAGGAGGTGGCCATGGCTGTCCTGATGGCAGAACTGCCGATCCATGAACGGCCGCGCGAACGACTGCGTGCCCATGGAGCGGAGGCGCTGTCCGAACGGGAACTCCTTGCCCTGGTGCTCCGACACGGGAGCCGAGGTGAGAGCGCCCTCGACCTGGCCGCGGCGCTCCTCGCTGAGTACGGCGGCCTTGCTCGCCTCGCTGCCGCGAGACCTGAAGAGCTGGCACGGCGCCAGGGGGTCGGAGAAGCGAAGGCCACGGCACTGGTCGCTGCGTTCCGGTTGGGCCGTCTCGTGGCCAACGAAGGAACCATGGACCTCCAACTCCAGGGTCCGCAAGATGTGTTCACGGCCGCCCAGCGGGAACTGGCCGGACAGCGCCGTGAGCGCGTCCTCGTGCTGGTCTGCGATGCCGGCAACCATCTCCGACGGACGGAGGCAGTGGTGGAGGGCTCTATCGACCGCTCGGCGTTTCCGGTGCGCGAGATTCTCAATTGCGTTCTGCGGCACGATGGTCGTGCTTTCGCTATCGCCCACAACCACCCGTCCGGAGATCCAACGCCCAGCGAAGCTGATGTGCTTGCCACGCGCGCCCTCGCCGCCGCAGCCAGAGTCGTGGGTCTCCGCTTTCTCGATCACGTTGTGGTGGCCGGAGATCGGTGGCATCGGATCACTGCGTGAGGCCCGCGAGTGCCTGGTTCAGCACGGATGCTCGCAACCCGTCGATGTACTGCCCTCGATGCTGTCGAAGCAGCCCAGTCGTGCGGACCATGTCCACCATGCCCGCAAGGCGGACCTGATCAGACAACGGGGGCACTGGGATCTCAAGATTGAGGAACGCTGCCTCCTTGAGTCGGTTCCGGCTCGTTGGCGTCCCGCCGGTGCTGCGGTCTTCCACGAGTCCCCAAATCGCCGGGTCAGTGAAGAGGGCGAGTAGGTAACGGACATCGAGGTTCGCGTTATCGACCTCGAACGACGGAAACTCGCCTGACACGTGGCCGTCGTCAAGGCCAGGCTCTACGACTGCGAACGATCCCTTCCACGCGAACAAGCGGTTGTATACGAAATCGCCCCGCTTCACCCGGTAAAGCCTGGTCGCAGCCACCTCGTGGCCCATCTTCTGCTCTCTAACGAAGAGGCCCCCGCCGTACCAGCGCACGCCCAGAAGGCGGTACTCGATGGAAGGATCCACGGACTCCTCCCGTCGGACTTGATGGACAAGTTCGCCAACCGGTCGCCGCTCGGCGGTGGTATTGAGCAGAGACGGAGAGATCGCACGGGCAATCTTCGAGGAGGTTTCGCCAAGAGCACGAGCCCGATCTAGGAGGTCATCAAGATCTCCAAGCTGCGAAGCGACGCTACGCTGTTCTTCGATGTTGGGCAGCGGGACCTGGACCGCAAGGAACTCGTCCACGTGTACGCGCTGGCGGCGAAGGCCCAGGCCTCGCGTGGCCCCTGCGAGCCGGTCGTGAAACTCGGGCCAGCGCATCAGATGTCCCAGGTAGCTGGGTATTGCCTGCTCGGCATCCACCGCAAAGGTTGGAAACTCGCTCGAAACGAAGTAGCCGTCGAATTCTGGAACCACTAGCGCCGCCGCCCCTTCCCAGGCGAAGAGCCGACTGAAGACCACTTGATCGCGGTGGAGACGGAAATATTGCTTGTAACTGGTCTCTGCGCCGGTGATCGTTGGCCGCGCGAACAGGCCTCGGCCGTAGCTCAGTATTCCGGCGGTTTGATAGGTGGCGGTTGGTTCGATGGCCACCGGGTCTAGGTCGAGCGTCAGCACGTCCCCGAGCGGCCGGAGCGGGTAGCGGCTGTTCATCCCTTCGCCAGCTCTGACTCAATCTCGCGTAGAAGGCTGAGGATCTCCTCCTCCGTCTTGAGCAGCTCCGCCACCAGCTCCTGTGGTGGGCGGTGGGCTAGGTCGTCCGGTCGGTTCGGATTGCGGAGATCGAGATTGAACCCGTTGGCCTCGATGTCACCGATCGGCACGCGCCAGGCCTGCTCGGTCTCCTTCCGGCCCTTCCGGTTTAGTCCGCCCCACCACGCTTGGCAATCGGCAAACTCCTCGAACCGCAGCGGCTTCGTCTTGGTGTAGTTCTTCCGCCCCTCAGGCAAGGGCAGCTCGTAGTACCAGATGTCCTTGGTCCGGCCGGTCTTCTCGAAGAAGAGCAGGTTGGCCGGGATGCTGGTGTACGGAGCGAACACTCCCGGTGGGAGCCGGACGATCGTGTGCAGGCTGCAGTCGGCCAAGAGGCGTTCCTTGATGCGCGCCCCGACGCCGTCCCCGAAGAGCACGCCGTTCGGCACGACGATGCCGCACCGGCCGCCCGGTCGGAGGATGCGCTGGACCAGCTGGAGGAAGAGCCACGCCGTCTCCGCCGTGCGGGTGGCCTCGGGGAAGTTCGCCTGGATGCCCTTCTCCTCCTCCCCGCCGAACGGCGGGTTGGTCAGCACCACGTCGACTCGGTCGGCGTTGCGGATGTCGGTCACCGGGCGAGCAAGCGCGTTGTCGCGGACGATGTGGGGTTGCTGGACTTCGTGGAGCAGCAGGTTCATCATGCCGAGCAGGTACGGGAGCGGCTTCTTCTCGACTCCACGGATGTCGCCGTCGAGGGCGCGCAGTTCCTCGACGCTGCGAACCTCGGGCTGCATGTGCCCTAGTGCCTCGACGAGGAAGCCCCCGGTCCCGCAGGCCGGGTCGAGCACCGTCTCGCCGAGGTGCGGATCGACCTGCTGCACCATGAACCGGATGACGGGCCTCGGCGTGTAGAACTCGCCGGAGTCACCGGCGGCGTCGCGCATCTCACGAAGCATCGACTCGTAGAGATGGGCCATCGTGTGGATGTCGTCGCTCGAGGTGAAGTTGACCTCGTTGACCTTGTTGATGACATCTCGGAGCAGGTAGCCGGAGAGCATCCGGTTGTGGGTCTCCTTGAACACCGCGGCGATCACGTCCCGGGGGTCGTCCTGACCAACGCCCTGCAGCTCACGGAAGTACGGCAAGAGGTCGTCGTTCACGAACTCCAGTAGGTCCTCGCCGGTGCGTCCGTTCACCGAGTCGGCCGCCCAATCACGCCACCGGTACGGAGCCTCGATCGCGGGACGGAACTTTCGATCGGTCACCTCGCGGCGCTCCTCCAACCCGTCGTAGGCGCGGAGGAACAGGAGCCATGCCAGCTGCGGGATGCGGTCGAGATCCCCGTTCAGCCCGGCGTCCTTGCGCATGGTGTCACGCGCCGCTTTGATGACGGACGAGAGCTTCGCCTGCGGACTGGTGGGGGCGGCCTTGGAGCGCTTGGGCATGGATGACTATTCCTGTCTCGATATGGTCCGGCGCCAGAAGGCACGCAGAAGCTGCATGGCATCGTCAAGGGTGGTGGCGCTGACGTCGAGCTCGTCTGCCAGCTCCCGGTAGCGGACAGACCAATCGGGCGGCGGATCAGGCAGCTCCCCCGGCACGGGATGGCTGGTACGGGTCTCGAACACGTGGACGACCGTGTCGTAGAGCCGTGCGTCTGGTTCGAGCCCGTCGTCGATGAGCAGCACGAGGTCCACCAAGTCCCTCACCCGCGTGCTCGGCCTGAAAGTGTATGTCCGGGTCAGGGCGTGCAGCTTCTCGGCGAAGTGCTGGGAGCGATCGACGACCTCTATCTCGCACGGCCCGATCCCGGCGAAGGCGAGCGCCCCGGGGAGACGAAGCCGTTCGGTTCCGCTGATCTCCATCTCACGAACGACGAGATCGACCCGGACGGCAGCGAACTGCCTGCCGGCGAGCGTCGCGTCCACCGGGAACCGCCAACCCGGCCGGCCGGCTTCGTCCGCCTGCAGGTCGCGTGCGTCGCCGACCGTGAAGCGGAAGCGGTCGTGGTCGACGTCAGCGGCGAGGGGCCTGCCCAGCGCCGATCGGGCTTCGGCGCCGGTGGTCAGCGGATACCTGGCGGCGAGGTCCATGTCGCGGGTGCTCCGGGCGCGGTCGTGCCATCGGACCTCAAGTGCCATCCCGCCCTTGAGGATCCAGCAGCCTGGCTCGGACGCTTCGAGTCGGGCCAGCATCCGTTCGAACACCACTCGGCGGCGGAGCCGGTTGAGGTCCGTCCCTGCATCACGCGACCTTGCGGCCAGCCGTGCTTCGAGCGCCGCTCGGAACGCTCCATCGGTTGCGTAGGTCATGCAGCGGGCGCCATCTGGAGCGCCCGCTGGAGACGGGTAGCGGCGCGGGGACCCAGCTCTCGCGCCCGGCGGATGATCGTCTGCTCAAGCGTGGGGTCCTTGGCGCGGGCGTCGGCGAGTGCACTGGCGAGCTGGTCGAGGTCGAGGTGGGATGCCGCCACGTCGAGAAGGGTCCGCAGAGGACTCGTAACCCTGAACCCTTCGTGCTCCCATATGTCGTGCTCGTCGACGGCACCGCGATGCAGGACGACGCCGGCTGCGGTCGACCGGAAGTTGGCCGGGACAAGGAGGTGGACGGCGGACGGATTGGCCTCCCCCAGCTCATGGACTGCGAGCGCCGACTCGTGGGACACGACAGCTCGTCCACGAGCCCACAGCGACCAACGGACCAGGTCGTCATGCGGTCCGACCGGCCATTCAGGCAGTCGGAAGAGCCCCCGGTCGACCCGGATCCAGTTGCCCCGGTCGACATGGAACTTCTGCGCCTGGTAGGAGTACCCGACGCCAACTGCCTGCGCCGCGCTGAAATAACCCGACTGGGTCGCAGCCAGGGCAGCCAGATGGCGTCGGAGATCCTGGCGGTCGACTCGCACCCCATGATCCTACATCGAACCTTTAGTTTCACGTAGCTACGAGGCGTAGAGCAGCTCTTCCAGGCGCTCGACGGCGTCCTGGAAGCCATGAGCTCCGCCGAACTGGGCGGCGATCTCGGTGGGGCTTCCGTGCCGGTCCAGGGGCGGGACCTCGAGGACCCGCAGGTCGTCGAGCTGGGAGATGCCGTGGTCGGCGTACTTGTCGAGCAGGTCGGCGAGGACAGCCCGGGCCTCCGGCGAGAAAGACCCCAAGAAGGCAGCCTGCCGACTCCGGACACGGCCGGCTCGCTCTCGCCGGGTGATGGCGTCGCCGTTCCACGCGACGTGAACGAGCAAGTCGAGAGAGTCGAGGTCGCCGAGTCCGAGCCTCTCGGCTGCTTCTGCGAGGTCGATGCCCCGCGTGAGCAACGCATCGGCGACTTCCGTTCGCCCGGGCGGGGTATGCCAGGCCGCCCGGAGATCATTCGGGCTCGGGTAGAGCCGCCGGACGGTGTCGGCGAGGTAGTCGCTGTACTCGGCGAGTCGCAAGCGCCCGGTGGTGGGATCGGGGAGGTAGATCCCCTCGACTGCGACATAGGCAGTGCCGTCGTCGACGTAGAACTTTCGGACCGCGACGTCTTCGACATCGTCCGGGTCGGCTTCGTCCGAGCCGGTATCTTCGTCGCCGTAGGCGGGCTCGGGCTCGGCGACCTCCGGCTCGCTCACGATCCCGCCTTCGTCGTCGATCTCCTCGGTGACCGGCGGCGCTTCAGGGGGACCGTCGAACTCTGCGTCCTCGAACAGCGCCGTGGCCCCGGAGTAGTCGATGATCTCGAAGGTGAGCTTGTCGTCGTCCGGGTAGAGCCGCGTTCCCCGCCCGATGATCTGCTTGAAGTCCACCATGGAGCCGATCGGCTTGAAGAGCACGATGTTGCGCACGGTGGGCAGGTCCACGCCGGTCGAGAGCAGCTGGGAGGTCGTGGCGATGACCGGCGTCTCACGCTCCGGGTCGGCAAAGTCGCCCAGGTGCTGGCGGCCCACATCGCCTTCGTCGGAGACGATCCGGACCGCGTAGTTCGGGTACTGGCGGGCAAGGTCCGCGTTGGCGTTGTTGAGCGACTGCCGCATCTGGTCAGCGTGCTCGGAGTCCACGCAGAACACCACGGTCTTCGCCATGCGGTCGGTGCGCCGGAGGTAGTCGCTCAGGTGCCGCGCCGCCTGGTCGGTCCGCACCAGCAACGACACCACCCGTTCGAAGTGCTTGGTCTCGTACACGCCTTCGGGGATCTCACGGCCGAAGCGATCGAGTTGGCCCGGCGACGGTGACCAGCCCTCGGCATCAGGGCTGAGCACGACACGTCGCACGCGGTAGGGCGCGAGAAATCCGTCGTCGATGCCCTGCGCGAGCGAGTACGTATAGACCGGGTCGCCGAAGTACCCGTAGGTGTCACGGTTCTCCTCGCGAAGCGGCGTGGCGGTCATGCCCAGCTGCACGGCTGGTGCGAAGTGATCCAGAATCGCCCGCCAGGACGACTCGTCGCGGGCACTGCCCCGGTGGCACTCATCGACGACGATGAGATCGAAGTAGTCCGGCGGATAGTCCCGGAAGACTCCGAGCGCATCGCCGGAGTCGGCCAGCGACTGGTAGAGCGCGAAGTAGACCTCCCGACCGGTCTTCGCCTCGCCCTGCACCTTCCAGATCGCGTCCCCGAAGACCGGCTTGAACTCGCGCGAGATCGGCTGGTCGACAAGGATGTTGCGGTCGGCAAGGTAGAGGAAGCGGGGCCTCCGCCCCTCCCGCCACCGGCTCTGCCAGAGCTTCCAGATGATCTGGAGGGCGACGAACGTCTTGCCCGTGCCGGTGGCCAGCGTCAGCAGCACCCGGTCGCGTCCATCATTGAGCATCGCCCCCAGCGCGGCGTCGATGGCCGCCCGCTGGTAGTACCGGGGCTCCTTGACGCGGCCGTCGGGTAGCCGCAGATCCCGGTTGAACGGCAGCAGCAGCGTCTCGATCGCCACCTCACCCACGAGGCCCTTCCATGCTCGGTAGCGCTGCCACATCTCGTCTGGGGTCGGAAAGGCGTCCAGGTTCGCCTCCAGGCCCGTGTCGTAGTCGTGCTCGACGATCCCCTTGCCATTCGTCGAGTAAGCCAAGGGCAGTCGCAGCATCTCTGCGTACCGCTTCGCCTGCTGAAGCCCATCGCCGGCGCGCTTGTTCTCGCGCTTCGCCTCCACGACGGCCACCGGAACGTTGGGCTCGTACTCCAAGACGTAGTCGGCACGGAGCGGGTCATCCCGCTTGTGGTCCCGTCGACGCTTTGGCCGCCGGGGGATCGGCACGATCTTCCCGTCGGTCACCCGGTACTGCTCGACGAAGTGGTCCTTCCACCCGGCAGCGTCGAGGCGCGGCACGACGTAGTCACGACACGTGTCCTTCTCCAACGGCCCCGGCACCGTGCTCACGCTACTTCCGCAGGTCCAGGCGTCGCCGAGGAGCTGGGCGTCGACACGACCGCCTACCAGACACGCGGCCCGACAGCGCCCTGAGAATCGACGCCGAGGCTCGCGCTCGGGAGCCGCTCGGGCGGCTGGCGGTATCGGCGGTAGAGCGTCTGCCACGGGATGCCGACCAGCGGAGCAATCTCGCGCCAGGGGTGGCGCTCCGGTCGCGCCCACACCGCCGACCACACGGCTTGGTGGAAGGCCAGCTCGGCTTGGCGGCGGGCTGCGGCGAGGGCCTGCAGGCGTTCGAGCGCGTCGCCGGCCGCCTGCGCGGCGAGGCCCCAACGGACCATGGCATTGGTGGCCTCGCCGGCCTGCTCGGCCAGCAGTGCCGTGTCCCGCTCCATCGCGAACTGGCTGTTCACAGGACCGAGCGTACTCCGGCTGTCTCACATCCGCGACAAATCAGTCAAAAACGGGCTCGAACCCCTTGTTCTTATGGCGGACGGTGCTCGACCGGCCAACCAGCTTCCATCTCGGCCAACCCCG
>Ga0080006_1219614_pt1 | contig 62256 bp, 41 predicted proteins | sample RS3BMetagenome_FD_69209 | JGI IMG/M metagenome (GOLD analysis project Ga0080006, IMG submission 69209) | Ferric oxide microbial mat and aquatic microbial communities from Rainbow Spring, Yellowstone National Park, USA - RS3B (SPADES... ...
CCCGTCCGATCCGCACCCGCTGCTCGCGCTGGCGCCGTCGGCGGGCGCCGTCGGCGCGGCGTGCTGGGCGAGGCTCGCGCACGATCCGCGTCAGGTGGCGATCGCCGCGCTGGCGGGGCTCGCCTGCGCGGCCTCGATCGCTATCGAGTCGCTCGCCGGGCGCGCGCGCCAGCGCGTCTGCGCCGCGCACCGTCGCCTCGAGCGCGCGCTCGACGTGCCGGTGCGCGCGCTGCGCGGCGAGGACACGGTGGAGATGCATGCCTCCGAGGTGCGCCCCGGCGAGCAGCTCATCGCCGAGGCGGGCGACGTCGTCGGCGTCGACGCGACGGTCACGGCCGGCGACGCGCTCGTCGTCCCCTGGCTCGACGCCGGCGCGCCGGTGACCAAGCGCGAGGGCGATCCCGTCGTGGCCGGCGCGCGCGTCGTGGCGAGCCGTCTTCGGATGCTGACGACGTGGTCGGGCCGCGAACGCGCGTGGCTGAAGCTCTCGAGCAACCCGGGGGCGCGCATCGACGTCGCGGCGCCGACCGCGCGAGTCGTGCGCCTGGTCGTCGAGCGCGGCGCGCCGGTGGCCGGGTTGCTCGCGGCCGTTGCGTCGTTCGCGGCGGGGGCGACGCCGGTCGAGATCCTCGCGGCCGGCTGCGCCGGGGCGATGGCCCTGCCGCGGGCCGTCGCGTCGTTCGCGGCGCTGCACTTCGCGCGCGCGCACCTCGAGGCGCTCGCGCACGGCATCACCTACAAGGACGCGCGCGCGTTCGAGCGCGCGGCGGCGGCCAACCTCGCGGTCCTCAGCGCCCGAGGCACCGTGCTGATGGGCGAGCCGGAGATCGTGGCCGTCGAGCCGGTCGGGTCTTTCGATGCCGAGCGCGTCCTGTCGCTCGCCGCCGGCGCCGAGACGGCGTCGACCCACCCGTTCGCCGCGGCCATCCTGCGCGCCGCGCGCGTGCGTGGCGTGCGCGCCGACGACGTGCGCAACGCGACGGCCCACGCGGGTCTCGGCGTGACCGCGTCGGCCTCCAGCGGCGAGCGGCTGGTCGTCGGCGGGCGCGCCATCATGCTCGAAGAGAAGATCGGCGTGGCGGCCGCCGACGCGCGCGTGACCGAGCTCGAAGCGCAGGGCCGCAGCGTGCTGCTCGTGGCGCTCGGCGACCGCCTCGTGGGGCTCATCGCGCTGCAGGACGGTCTCCGCCCCGGCGCCCGCGCGGCGGTGCAGCGGCTGCTCGATGCGCACATCGAGCCGGTGCTGGTCAGCGGCGAGGCGCGCGAAACGTGCGAGACCATCGGGCGCTCCCTCGACATCGAGCACGTGCGCCCCGAGGTGCTGCCAGCCGACCGGGGCGCCGAGGTGCGTGCGCTCGCCGAGGGCGGGAGCATCGTCGCCGTCGTCGGGCATCCGGCCCGCGACGACGGGGCGCTCGGCGCGGCCGACGTCGCGGTGGCCATGGGCGCGGCAGGCTCGACGCCGGGCGAGTGGGCGGTGGCGCTCGCGGGCGACGACGTCCGGGACGCGGCCCTGGCGCTCGCGATCCCTCACGCCACGCGCGAGCGCGCGCGCGTCGCGGCCGTGCTCGGCGTCGCGCCGGGCGTCGTCGCGCTGCTGGCCATCGGGTTCGGCGTCGCGCCGCTCGCGGTCGCTCCGCTGGCCGCGGCGGGCGCGGCGATCGCGCTGGCGGCGCACGCCCGCGAGTCGGCCGCGGCGCGCGGCTGATCGGCCGCGGTGCGCCCGACGATGAGGCGCGCCCCGCGGCGGTAGGTGAAGTACGACCACGCCCACGTGATCATCACGACCAGGCGGTTGCGGAAGCCGATGAGATACCAGATGTGCACGAGCAACCACGCGAGCCATGCGACGAGGCCCGACAGGTGCATCCGGTCGACCATGGCGACGGCGCGGCGCCGGCCGATGGTGGCCATCGATCCCTTGTCCAGGTACGAGAACGCGAGCCTGTCCTTGCCGACGATCGCGCGCCGGATCGACCGCGCCACCGCGCGCGCCTGCTGCATCGCCACGGGGCTGATGCCAGGCAGCGGCTTGCCGTCCTCGTCATCGACGCGCGCCGCGTCACCGACGACGAACGCGCGCGGGTGACCGGGAATGCCGAGGTCGCGCTCGACGACGACGCGCCCGGCGCGGTCGAGCGGAACCCCGAGGGATGCGGTCAGCGGGTTGGCCGCGACGCCAGCCGCCCACAGCACGACCGAGCACGGGATGGTGCGGTCGCCGAGGCGCACGGCGTCCGGCTCGATCGCCGTCACCGGCGCGCCGACGTGAATGTCGACACCGAGCTCGCGCAGCTGCCAGGCGGCGCTCTCGGCCAGCTCGTCGGGGAACGACGGCAAGATGCGCGGCCCGGCCTCGACGAGCCGCACCCGCGCGGCCGCCGGGTCGATGCGACGGAAGTCGCGATCGAGCACGAACTTCGCGAGCTCCGCGAGCGCCCCGGCCAGCTCGACGCCGGTGGGGCCCCCGCCGATCACGACGAAGCTCAGGAGCCGTTCGCGGCGCGCCGCGTCCTCCTCGCGCTCGGCCAGCTCGAAGGCGAGCAGCACGCGCTGGCGGATCTCGACCGCGTCCTCGATCGACTTGAGACCCGGCGCCGCCGCCGCCCAGTCGTCGTGGCCGAAGTACGAAGTCCGTGCGCCGCACGCGAGCACGAGAAAGTCCCACTCGAGCGCGTCGCCGTCGGCCAGGAGCAGGCGGCGTCCGGGCAGGTCGACGGCAGACACCGCCGCCATCAGCACGGTCGCGTTGCGCTGAGCGCGCAGGATCGAGCGGATGGGCTGGGCGATCTCGGCCGGCGACAGCCCGGCCATCGCGACCTGGTAGAGCAGCGGCTGGAACGTGTGGTGATTGGTGCGGTCGACGAGCGTCACGCGCACCGGCGCGCCGGCGAGGGCCTGCGCCGCGGTGAGCCCGCCGAAGCCGCCGCCCACGATGACCACGTGCGGCCGCGCGTCCTTGCTGTGGGACATGGCTCTCCGCCCTCGCCCGCGAAGGTAGGGTCGGCGCCGTCGCCGCTCAAGCTCGTCTCAGTTGCTGGCGCCGCAGAGCAGCGACAGCCCGAGGTTGCTCGACCCGCTGCACTGGGCGTCGCGTTCGACTGGCGCTGATCGGCCGTCACCGCTCGCCCGAGGCGACGAGCGACACCATCGGAAGATCGACCGGAACGCCACGCGCATCATCACCGCCACGCCGAGCAGGGCGAGCACGATGGCCACGAGGCGGTGCACCTGCGCGAGCTGCGGATCCTCGCGCGGGACGAGGCGCAGCCCGGCCGCGAGCACCACCAGCACGACCGCCACGGCCGCGGGGCGCGGGACGGTCGTGGCGATCGCGCGGCTCAGCTCCGTGCGGCGGTGGGCGGCGATGCGAGCGAGCGACCGGCCCGTCGCCAGGCGAACGACCACCCCGAGCAGCAGCGCGACCAGGACGTAGACGGCGGCGACCGACCAGAACGGCAGCCTGTCGAGCGAGAAGAGCACGCCGGCGCCGGAGGATAGCGAGGACGGCGTCACATGGACGCCATCTTCATCGTCTTGTAGCCGCGCACGACGAACTCGCGCAGCGTCGCGAGCTTGCCGTGCTGCGCGCGCGTCTCGGCGTCGTCGGGCGCCGCCGAGGGCACGTCGAGGAGGGTCTTGGCGGCGTGGGCGATGTCGGCCTGCGCGCGCCACTCGGGGGTGTCGGGCAGCCCGAGCGCCGCGCGGAACGCGTCGCCCATCTCGATGGCGCCGTCGAAGCGCTGCGCGGGGTCCTTGGCGAGGGCGCGCGCGAAGAGGGCGTCGAGCACGGGCGGCGCCTGCGGCAACAGCGAGCGGATGGGCGGCGGGGTGGAGTCCACCTGGTCCTTGCGCACGAGGAACTCCGGGCGCTCCGCGCCGAAGGGCGTTCGCCCGCCGAGCATCTCGTAGAGCACGATCGCCGCCGAGTAGAGATCGCTGCGACAGTCGACCGGGCGCGAGAGGACCTGCTCGGGCGACATGTACGCGCCGGTGCCCGGCGCCAGCTCGCTCGTGATGGCGGACGACGGAGCGCCGGCGAGGCGCGCGATGCCGAAGTCGGTCAGCTTGACCAGGCCGTCGCGGCGAACGAGCACGTTCGACGGCTTGACGTCGCGGTGCACGATGCCCAGCGCGTGGATCGCCGCGAGCGCGCCGAGAAGCTGCTGGAAGTAGTACCAGGCGCGCAGCAGCGGCATGCACGGGAGACCCCCGGCGCCGGCGAGGCGCGCGCGCGCGACGTGGCGCGCGATGATGGCGTCGAGCGTGTCGCCCTCGACGTACTCGAGGGCGAGCAGCAACGCGCCGTCGTGCTCGAACAGTCCCTCGAACGCGACGATGTTCGGGTGCGACAGGCGGCGCAGCGCCTCGGCCTCGCGCAGGAACAGGTCGCGCACGCCGGCGCGGGCGAGCGCCTCGGGCCGCAGGACCTTGAGCGCGATCGGCTCCGGCGGATCGGCCGCCTGCGGGGTGCCCGGGGCCGCGAACCTCCAGGCGCGCCACACCACGCCCATGCCGCCCTCGCCCAGGCGCCCGTCCACGACCAGACGCGCCTCCCCCCGGTCGATCGTGACGCCGGCCGCGATGGCCTCGCGCCCCGGCTGCAGCGCGCGGCACTGCGGGCAGACGCGCTGATCGGGGGCGAGCGGCGCGTGGCACTGGGCGCACGAGGGGGGCGGCGTCGGCACGGCGTCACCGCCCATTGTCGCGCGGTCGTCAGCCGATCGCGAGCGCATGCGTGGCGCGCCGTCGGCGGGCGGCCAGGTACGAGGCGACCTCGCGAGCGTCGCGGGAATTGAGGACCTGAGAGGAGGCGAGCCCGGCGCGCCGCGCCACCATCAGCCCGAGGGTCGTGTCGTGCACACCGCGCGGCGTGTGGGCGTCCGGATCGATGGCGAAGCGCGCGCCGCGGGCGGCCGCCCGCCGGACGAGCGCGTCGCCGAGGTCGAGCCGCTGGGGGTTGGCGTTGATCTCGAGGAAGGTGTCGTTGGCCGCGGCCGCCGACGCCACCGCCTCGACGTCGAGCGCGTACCCCTCGCGGCCGAGCAGCAGGCGGCCCGTGGGGTGGCCGAGGATGGTGACGAGCGGGTGGCTGACGGCCCGCACGACGCGCGCGGTCATCGCCCGGCGCGGCATGTCCAGGTCCGTGTGCACGCTGGCGACGACGAAGTCGAGCGACGCGAGCGTCGCGTCGTCGAGGTCGAGCGTGCCGTCGGCCAGGATGTCCACCTCGATGCCGTGGAGCAGCGTGATGCCGGGCACCTCGCGCCGCGCGTGCCCGATGGCCTGCGCCTGCTCGCGCAGCCGCGCCGGGCCGAGGCCCCCGGCGTAGCTCGCCGCCTTCGAGTGCTCGGTGATGCCGAGGTACGCGAACCCGGCGTCCCCGGCCGCACGCGCCATGTCGACGATCGACCCCGTGCCGTCGCTCCAGCTCGTGTGCACGTGGAAGATGCCCCCGACGGCGCCGACCAGCGGCGGCACGCGCGGCGTCGGCCCCTCGCGCAGCTCGGGCGGCGCGAACGGCGTGCCGAGCAGCGCGTAGAGCCCCTCCTCGTCGCCGCCGTGCGCGCACGCGGCGCTCAGCCCCCCGGAGGGCCTGGCCAGCCGCTCGAGCCAGCGCACGTGCTTCGCGCTGCCGGTCGCCCGCACGAGAGCCTCGACCCGCTGCTCCGGAGGCACGACGCGCAGCACGGCGGGCCCGCCGCCGTCGAAGCGCATGCGGACCGTGTCCGCCCCCGAGACCGCGACGCGCTCGCACGCGACGGCGTGCTCGAGCGCGCGCGCGAACACGGCGGCCTCTCGCGTGCTGCTGGCGATCATCGACAGCTGCGTGACGAGCTCGATCCCCCGCCGGGCCTCGCCGACCACGACGGCCTCGTCGAGGCCGGCTCGCGCGAGCGCCTCGTTGGCCAGACGGGCCATCTCGAGGGCGGTTGCGAGCAGGACGCGTCCCCTCGATCGCTCGGCCGGCTTCGCTCGCTGGATCACGTCGACGAGACGGATACCACGCGCGGCCGGGCAGCGCAGCCCGCCGTGCCGTGGTAACGAGGGAGACCGACCGACCATGAACGACGCCGCCGCTCCGCCCCCCCCGAACGAACACGACGCCGCACCCGACGTGCGCGAGCTCGTCGTGCCGGAGTCGCTGGACGGCGCGCGGCTCGACAAGGCCATCGCGCAGCTCTTGCCGGAGCTCAGCCGCGCGCGCGTGAAGCGCGCCGTCGAGCTCGGCGCCGTGCGCATCAACGGCCGCCGTCTGCCCAAGGGCGGGACGGTCAGCCGCGGGGACGTGGTGCGGATCGACGTCGGCCAGGTCGCCGACACTCCGGCCGCTGCGACCCCGGACGCGCCGCTGCACGTGGTGCTCGAGACGGACGCCGTCGTCGTCGTCGACAAGCCCGCGGGGCAGCCGACGGCCCCGCTGCGCCCCGGCGAGACGGGCACCCTCGTCAACGCGCTCCTCGGCCGCTACCCCGAGCTCGTGCCGCAGGACACCGCCTCGTTCGTCGGGCACTCGGCGCGGGAGCCAGGCATCATCCACCGCCTCGACACCGAAACGAGCGGCGCCGTCGTGGTCGCGCGCACGGCCGCGGCGTTCGACGTGCTCAAGGCCGCCCTCAAGGAGGGGCGCCTCGACAAGCGCTACCTGCTGGTCTGCTCCGGCGAGGGACTGCCCGAGGAAGGGACGATCGAGTTCCCGCTCACCAACCACCCCAAGGACCAGCGCCGCGTCTACGCCTGCGTTCACCCGCGTGACGTGATGCGCTACGAGCCGCGCCCGGCCGCGACCGCGTATCGCGTGGTGCAGCGGGCGGGCGCCTGGGCGCTCGTCGAGGCGCGCGTGGGCAAGGCGCTCCGACACCAGATCCGCGCGCACTTCGCGGCCATCGGCCACCCGCTCGCCGGCGACGAGCTGTACGGGGGTCCGGTCATCCGAGCGCTCGGCCGGCACGCGCTGCACGCTTCGCAGGTCCGCTACGAGGGCGGCGGCGGCATCGACGCCTTCGACGTGACGGTGCCGCTGCCCAGGGACATGGCGACGTTGCTCGAGCCGAGCGGCTGAGCGCGCCTGCGCGCGGCTGGGCCGCATCGGCCTGCCCTCGCGGCCAGTCATGCCCGGCGCGACGCGCGTTTATGGTTCGGCGCGCCTGCGCTGGAAGCGGCGGGCGATCGGTGCTGTCTGCACCAATGCGTTGGCGTGGCGGGGGGCGCTGCGCGGCTCTCCACCCCATCCCATGGAATCGATCGACCAGGTGCGCGAGACCGCCGAGCCGGCGCGGCCCATGTGGGACTGCGCCCTCGAGGTCTCTCGCTCGCCGGCACGGGTGGGGATCGTCGAGTCCGTGCGCTTCCTCGAGCCGAGGCGCGACCCGTCGGCGTTCGTGGGCAGGCCCGTGGCGGAGCTGTTCGCGCAGATGGGCGTCCCGGACACCGAGGCGTGCGTCCGGGCGCTGCTCGAGGCGCGGGCCGCCACGAGCGTGAAGGTAGGTCTCCTGCGAGTGGACGGCTGGTTCTGCGTCCTCAGCGCGCAGGCGCGGGACGACGGGACGGTGCTGGCCGTCGTGCGCTGCATCGAAGCTCGGCTGTTGCCGGAGCTCGTCGAGGCCAAGGTCGCGAAGGTCGCCGAGGGCCACGGATTGTCCGAGCGCGAGCGGCAAGTGCTTCACCTGCTGCTCCGCGGCCACCGCGTGGAGGACATCGCGGCGACGCTCGCGATCGCGCCGCGCACGGTGAAGTTCCACCAGGCCAACGTGCTGCAGAAGCTCGGCGCCGACTCGCGCATGGATCTGCTGCGCGTGCTGCTGTGAGGCGCTCGCCGAGAGGCGACACACGCGACCGGAGGTCGACGCGGCCGCGCCGCTTCAGGCGGGCCACGCCACGACGACGGCCGTGCTGTTGTGGAAGGCGTCCACCTGCCGGTGCGCGCGGGCGACCTCCCCGAACACGCACGCGCCCGCGATCGGCGCCTCCAGCGCGCGCGCCACGCGCTCCGGCTCCTCGCGGAAGCGATCGCCGAGCGCGGCGAGACGACCCGAGCACGGCAGCAGCAGCACGCCCGAGGCGCGTCCGCCGACGCGCTGCGCGGCGATCCGCGCCGCGCGCTCCGCCGCCTCGAGCATGTCGCCGGCCGACGCCGACACGACGTGCACGCGCGTGCCGTCGGCGATGCTGCCCGCGAGCTTGACGGCGCCGTCGTCGCGCACCGCCATCGGCGCGCGCACGAGCGGCTCGTCGCAGGGCGGCACGTCGAGCCCGAGCTCGTAGTAGTTGGCGAGGTACGCGACGAGCTCCTTGCCCCCGCGGGGCGGGTCGCCGCCGGCGGCGCGCACGTCGTCGACCCATGCCTCGAGCGCGCGGCGCCCGTCGAGTTGCACGAGCCACGGCCCGTCGCTGCGCGTGACGCGGCGCGCCGGCCCGACCGGGCGCCATCCGTGGCACGCGGCCACGCCCGCGGGCGCGCGCGTGTACACGCCGGCCAGCGCCACGCGATCGGAGCTCGCCTCGGCGCCGGCGAAGACGCGCGGGCGCTCGAAGGCGAAGTCGTCGCCCGTCAGTCCGCCGGCGAGCTGCACCCGAGGGCTCGTCCCCTTGCGCACGGCGGCGACCAGCGCCTCGCCGCAGACGCGCACGCCGGGCGCGAACGCGAGGCAGAGCGCCTCCTGGAATCCCTCGCTCGCCGCCTCGTCGGCGTCGCGCAGCAGCTGCGCGGCCGCGGGAACGACGTCGACCAGGTCGGGCGACCGCATGGGCGCCGTCGCCGTCGAGGCGCGTACGTCGTCGCCCCCGAGCAGCGCGACCAGCACGCCGCGTCGCGCGACGCCGCGACCGTCGAACACCGCGCCGCCGGCCGTGCCTCCCACCAGCGGCACGGCCCCGAGCTCGTCCGCGATGGCGCCGGGGATCGACTCGAGCTCGTCGTACGACGGCGACGCGAACGCGAGGGCGAGCGCCGCCCTCGCGCCGCCGAGCTGCGCGCGCGCCCGGCGGGCGGCCTCTCGCCCGGCGTCCTCCCCGCGCGTCGAGGTCGATACGGCCATGGTGAAGCGAGGCACGTCAGGGTCGCTCCTTAGCGCGCGAGCCCAGGGCGCGATAGGGGCGCGGCTCGGCGGCCGCCCTCACGGTCTCGAGCGGCTGCGCATCGCTTGACCCGCGCGCCCCAGGATGCTTCATCCCGTGCGTGACTCGGCTCGAGGCGGCGAGGGCGTGGCTGCGCGGCCGGACCCGCGTGACGGCGGCGTGCGTCGTGCTCGCGGCGGCCGGCGCGACGGCGCGCCCCCCGGCGCCCGGGCGCGACCTCGCCGCGCTGGCGGCCGCGCTCGGCCACGCGGCCGGCGGCGCGCACGTCGAGCCGGGCGACATTCGCTGGGAGCCGTCGGGCGGCGCCGTCGCCGACGTCGTGCTCGGCCGCTGGGCGGTGTTCCTCGCGCGCGCGTCCGGCGAGGACACGCGCGACGTGTGGCGCGCGCGGGTGCGCGTCACGCCCGAAGGTGACGCGCTCGAGGTCGCCGAGGCGCACGATCTGACGGCGACCCCGCTCGGCGACGACCACCAGCTCGTCGTTCGAGGCACGCACGCGGCGTTCGCGACGCGCGCCTACGGCCAGGAGCAGAGCGTGAGCGCGCTCGACCTGGCGGGCGAGGGGGCGCAAAACCACACCGAGAAGCTCCGCGACCGCGTGATGGCGGCGCTCACCAACCTTCAGCAGACGGGCAGCACGGCGGGGGTCGGGCGCGTCGACGTCACGCTCGAGTCGCCCGCGGCGGCGGCATCGCTCGCGCTCGGCGATCGCTGGCTCTCGATCACGCTGCTCGAGTCCGACCCGCGGCGCCCCCCGCGCGTCACGCGCCTCGACCTCGCGCGCGGCGAGCTCTCGCCCCCGCTGCCGGGCATGCGCGCCGACGCCTCGATGCACCTGCCCAAGCTCTTCTCGCACTGGGCGGTCGACACGCTGCGCGCCGTCCCGTGGATCGGCCCGGCGCCCATCGCCTGGCTCGAGGACGAGGCGCTCTGGGCGCGCGACGAGTACCGCCGCGCCACGTTCCACGCGGGCGGCGACGCGACCGACGTGGTCGCGGCCGTCGACCCCCGGCCGCCGGCGCTCGACACCTCGCAGGCGTCGGTCGAGGAGGCGCACTGGCCGCCGCCGCGCATCCCGACCATCTGGAAGGAGCCGGAGCCGGGGGAAGGGGAGTGGACCGTCCCCGACGTGCCGTGGATGCGCAAGGTGCCCGCGGTCTCGCCCGACGCGCCGTCGCCGTTCTACCGCACGTTCGTGCGCCCCGACGAGGAGCGGCCGTACGTGAAGGTGCTGCTCGTCGCCATGGACATGCGCCAGCTCGACCTCGACATGGAGGCCGGCGTCGAGGATCCCGAGCCGCTGACGGGTCCGCACGGCACCGGGCGCATTCCGCGCGATCCGGCCGTGTACCGGCGCGTCGCCGCGGCGTTCAACGGCGCGTTCAAGACCGAGCACGGTCACTACGGCATGATGGTGCACAAGCGCGTGCTCCTGCCGCCGGTGCCCGGCTCGGCGACGGTCGTCGTGCTCGACGACGGGCGCGTCGGCCTCGGCACGTGGGGCGCGGACCACAAGGTCGGCGGGATCGTCGGCGTCGACGACGACGCGATCGAGTCGTTCCGCCAGAACCTCGACCCGCTGGTCGACCGCGGGCAGATCAACCCCGCCGGCCGCAACCTGTGGGGCTTCACGCTCCCCGGCACCGGCGCGCAGACCGAGCGATCGGGTCTGTGCGTCACGACCAGCGGTCACGTGATCTACGCGTGGGGGGACGACGTCGGCGCCACCAGCCTGGCCAAGGCGATGCAGATGGCCGGGTGCGACTACGCGATGCACCTCGACATGAACCCGTACCACACGGGGTTCGTCTTCGCGGCGATCGAGGAGTTCGCGGGCAAGAAATACAAGGCGGAGCTCCTCACGCCGGCGATGTCGATCCCGGTCGACCGCTACCTCCAGTACTCGCCGAAGGACTTCTTCTACGTCATGGTGCACGACCCGACGCCGCCGAGCGTCGACGGCGCCGCCCCGTGGCAGGCCGACGGCGGGTCGCAGCCGCCGCCGCGGTGGATGCCGGGCGTGTGGAGCACGCACATGGACGGGCCGCAGGGCAGCGTCGAGCTGGTCGACGTCGAGCCGGGGCGCGCGACCTGGCGCATCCGCGCCGGCACCGACGAGTCGCCTGCCGCGACGCCGCTTCGCGAGCTGGGCGGCGACGAGGCCAGGCGCGTGCTGTTCGCGGTGGGCGCGGGCATCGCGCCCGAGAAGCACCCGCGCGGCATCGCGACCGACGGGCGGCTCGCCGTTCCGGTGCACGGCGGCGCCGAGTGGGGCGCGCTGCTCGTCGGCCCCGACGGCAAGCTCTCGATGCTGCGCGCCGACCAGGTCCCGACGATCGACGCGCACGAGGACATGCTCGAGGTGCCGGTCGCGCTGTGGGACGGAGCGGCGCAGCCGGCAATCTCGCCGCCCGGTCCCGTCCAGCCGCGCGCCGCCATCGGCCAGACGCCGTCGGGGCGCGTGCTCCTCGCGCGCGGCTCGTTCGCCAGCGCCGCGCCGCTCGCCGAGGCGCTCGCGCGCGCCGGGTGCACGCGCGTGCTGTCGCTCGACCGCGGCCTGAACGCCACCGCCTTCCTCGACCGCGCCGGGACGGCCAGCCCGCCGCGGGGCCGCTACGCCGAGTCGGTGCTGTACGCCGAGGCCGCGTCGCTGCGACCGCGCGCCTTCCGCTTCGACCCGTCCACGCTGGTGGCGCAGTCGACGCGCAAGTGAGTCGGCACGCACGTCACGCGGCCGCGCTCTCGCCGAGCGTTTCGCGCAGGCGCCCCATGGCGCGCGAGTGCAGCTGCGAGACGCGCGGCTCGCTGACGCCGAGCCGTCCGGCGATCGCCTTGAACGGCAGGCCCTCGAAGTAGTGCCACGACACGATGTTGGCCTCGCGCTCCGGCAGCAGCGCCACCGCGCGCTCGAGCACGGCGCGGTTCATGTGCTGCTCGATCTGCGCGTCCGGCGTCGCGGCCGACTCGTCGACGAGCGCGTTCGCCTGCGACTCGGGCAGGTCGTCGAAGCCGACCACCGCCGTGCCGCTCGCCTGCCCTTCGGCCTGCGCGCGCGTGACGCGCGTGCGCGCGCGGCGCGTCAGCCAGTCCTGCGAGCGCAGCTCGTCGACGACGGCGCCCCGGATGCGGATGCGCGCGTACCACTCGAAGGCGGGGCCGCGATCGGCGCTCTTTCGCAGCGCGTCGACCAGCCCGATCGCGCCGGCGGCGACGAGGTCGTCGCGCAGCACGTTCGGCGGCAGCTTGCGCAGCACGCGGGCGACGACCTGGTGGACGAGCGGCATGTAAAGCCCCAGCTCCTCGGCGGTCGGGCAGCTCGGGGCGTTGGTGACCGGGGCGGTTGCGCAAGGCTTCATGGGCGACTCTCCGTTGGGGGCAGCGGAACGCCTCTATTGCGTCGCCCGTGCCATCCTGGAAAGCGATGCCATTGCAGGCACTTGCCACGATTGACCCCACGATGCGAGGCGTCGTTGACCCACTTTCGCAGTCACGCGCGACCCGCCCGGTGGGGTCGACTCGACCCTCAGCGGGTGCCGTTGCCGGGCACGTCGCTCGTCCCCTCGTCGGCAGCGGTGCCGGGGGTGTCGTACCGGGGTGGCTCGCCCGGACGCGCGCGATCGATCCAGAACGTCTTGGCGTCGCGCACGTCCATGTGCACGAAGCTGCTGTTCGGGTAATACCCGCAGCCCGCGTTTCGAAGGGTCCGGCAGAACGCCCAGAGCGTCTCGTTGGGTACGCCGCGGATGCGGAAGTCGAGCGCCCTGCCGTAGTTGTGGCGGGAGTCGGGCGTGTACTGCGTGGGCTTGTACGGGCGGTAGCCGCTGACCACCTCGATCGTGCGGCCGCCGAAGTGATTGGAGACGATGCCCACCAGCGCCACGAGCCGCGGGTCCGGCGGATGCGTGGCGTCGCCCTGGCGCATCAGCCGGGTGAACGCCGCGAGCGCGCTCGGCGGGATCCGCCCGCGCCCGTCCTTCACGCGGACGCGCACCTGCTGGCCGAGGCGGACCGCGTGGACGACGTCGCGCTCGAAGCGGCCGTGCGGCCCGGCGGCGCCCATCGCGGCGGCGGCGCGGCCGGGCCCGGGCGCGACCCCGGGGATGACGAGCTGCTCGCCGACGCGCAGGTGCTGCGGATCCTTCAGGTGGTTGGCCTCGATGATCGCCTTCTCGGTCACGTGGTACCGGTGAGCGATCGCTTCCAGGGTGTGCCCGCGCTGCACGATGTGGGTGACGTCGGCGCGCGCGCTGGTCGCGTCGGCCGCGCCGGCGGCCGACGCCAGCGCGATCCCGAGGGAGAGCAATGCGGCGACGCGCGGCATGGGGCAGCCGCCGCCCAACCTACCAAAACGGCTGAGTCGGCGAGCCCGCCTTTTTTGACGCCGCACTTTGCGGGGTGCCACACTTACCCGCGATAGTTTCGGCGTTTCGGCGCGCGGCGCGTCGAAGCCATGGGGAAGCATGGCCGAAGGAAAGAACCTCGTCGGCGTCGACATCGGCGCGAGCTCCATCAAGGTCGTGCAGCTCAAGGAAGCGCGCAAGAAGCTGCAGATCGTGCGCTGGGGCTACGCGCCGCTCCCGCCCCAGACCATCATCGACGGCCACGTCATGAACGCGGGCGTCGTCAGCGAGGCCCTGGCGCGCGTCTTCCACGACAGCAAGATCCAGCAGCGCGACGTCGCCATCGGCGTGTTCGGACAGAGCGTCATCGTGCGCAAGATCACCGTGCCGATGATGACCCCCGCCGAGCTCGACGAGCAGATCCACTGGGAGGCCGAGCAGCACATCCCGTTCGACATCAAGCTGATGAGCATCGACTACGAGGTGCTGCGCCGCCGGCCCGAGGCGGGGCAGATGGATCTGCTCCTCGTGGCGGCCAAGAAGGACGAGATCAACGACTACGCGGGCATCCTGCGCGAGGCGAAGCTCAAGCCGGTCGTCGTCGACATCAACTACTTCACCATCCAGAACGTCTTCGAGCACCAGTACGGTCTGCCGCCCGACGGGACGATCGCGCTCCTGAACGTGGGCGCCGCCGTCTCGTCGCTCAACATCGTCTCCAAGGGCGTGAGCGCCTTCACGCGCGAGATCGCCAACGCCGGGAACGCCATCACCGAGGAGATCCGCAAGGCGCTCTCGTGCTCCCACGAGCAGGCGGAGGCCTACAAGCGAGGCGGCGGGCCGACGCAGATCGTGCCGCAGGAAGTGATGCAGCTCATCAACCAGGCGTGCCAGGGGCTCGCCGGAGAGATCCAACGCTCGCTCGACTTCTACCTCGCCACGAGCGGCGAGCAGGAGATCAGCCGCATCTTCATCTCCGGCGGCAGCGCCTACCTGCCGCCGCTCGTGCAGGCGATCGAGCGGCGCGCGCGCGTGCCGGTGCAGCTGTTCGATCCGATGGTGAACCTCACGGTCGACCCCAAGTCGGTCGACGAGGCGGCGCTGCGCTCGATGGCCGCGCAGATGGTGGTGGCCCTGGGCCTCTCGCTTCGATGCGACAAGGAGCGCCGCCAATGGTCCGCATAAACCTGCTGCCGGACCGAAAGCAGGGGTCGCGGCGAACGGCGTCGACCGAGCCGACGCAGCTGTGGCTGCTCGCCGTCGTCGGGGCGCTGGTCGTGACCATCGTCGCCTGCCTCTTCGTGCAGAAGATGAAGCAGGACACGCTGCGCGGCATCATGGCCGAGAACACGCGCACGCAGGGTCAGATCGACGCCATCAAGCAGCAGATCGCCGACCAGGGCAGGATCCAGGAGAAGCTGAAGGAGCTGCGCGATCGCGAGGAGGCCATCCAGAAGCTGCAGGCCGCGCGCACGGGGCCGACCTCGACGCTGCTCGAGCTCGCGCACGTGCTGACGCCGGGGCGCGGGCCGACGACCAACCGCGACAAGCTCGAGCAGCTCAAGCGCGACAACCCCGCCGAGGCCTACGACCCGAACTGGGATCCGCGCCGCCTGTGGCTCACGTCGTACGTGGAGTCCGATCGCGTCGTGAAGATGACCGGCCTGGCGCGCGACGGCGACGACGTGAGCGAGTTCGAACGCCGCCTGAAGGTGAGCGACTACTTCACCGACGTGAAGCTGTTGCCCGGGCAGAAGACCGAGGACCAGCAGACGCACCAGGAGCTCTTCAGCTGGCAGCTCTCGGCGAAGGTGAGGTACTGACATGGCGCCGCCGGTCCAATCCTCGCTCGCCAAGCTGCCCGCGTGGGGCAAGGCCCTGGTGGGCGTGGTCGCCGTGTTCCTGACGGTCGTCGTCTACTGGTTCGTCTTCTATTCGGACGTGGCGGCCAAGATCGAAGGCGCGCAGCGTCAGAAGAAGACGCTCGGCGACGAGCTCACGAAGCAGCAGCAGGCGCAGGCCAGCTACTTCGCCGATCGCGACGAGCTCGCGCTGCGCGAGGAGCGGGCGCGCGAGCTGAACCAGGTGCTGCCGCCGGACGCCGAGGAGGACGCGTTCCTCTCGAGCGTGCAGGCCGCCTCCAACGCCGCCGGGATCGACCTCCAGGCGTACTCGCCGCTCGACGAGGTCCCGCAGAACTTCTACGCGAAGGTCCCGATGAAGCTGGCGATGTCGGGCAAGTTCCACCAGATCGCCAAGTTCGCCTACGAGCTCGGCAAGATGGACCGGATCATCAACGTCGAGAACATCGAGCTGACCGGCCCGAAGGTGGTGGGCGACGAGGTGATCCTGCACGCCAGCTGCCTGGCGACGGCGTTCCGCGCCACCAAGCCGAAGGAGACCGCGCGCGGTCCGGCCGCGGCGGGGGCGGCGGGAGGGAAGCGATGATCCGCCGCACCGCGTTCGCGCTCTGCGTCGCCGCCGCGCTGCCGCTCGCCGCCGCCTGCGGCGACAAGGTGACGACCGCGCCCCCGCCGCCTCCGGCCAACCGCACCGGGCCCGCGGCGTCCGCCAAGGCCGGCGCGCAGCCGCCGGAGGCGAAGGGGCCCGAGTACACCGAGAACGACTTCGTCGAGAGCGATCGCAACCGCGATCCGTTCCGGGCGTTCCTCGTGCAGAACCAGGCCGTCAACCGCCAGGTGCTCAACCAGCGCAAGGTGGAGCTGGCGCAGTACTCGATCGACGAGCTGAAGCTCATCGCGATCGTGCAGGGCGCCGACCAGCCGCGCGCGATGTTCCTCGATCCGACCGGCAAGGGGACCGTGGTCTACAAGGGGACGTTCATCTGCCGGCCGGAGGTCGTGCACATCGGCGGCAGCAACGGACCGGAGTACCAGCTCAACTGGCGCGTCGATCGCATCCGCGACGGCGACGTGGTCCTGATCCGCGAGGACCCGGCGCGGCCCGCGATCCCGCCGGCGACGCGCGTCATCCCGCTGCACCCCGAGAACGAGAAGCAGCCGGGCGGCCTTCCGGGCTGAGCGCGGCGGCGACGGGCTCCAGGGCGCCGCGCAGGAGCGCATCGCGGGCGGCCGCGAGGACGGCGGCGGCGTCCGCGTGCGCCGCCGCCGCATCGCCGACGCGCGCGGCTCGCGCGATGTCGTCGACGAGCGCCGCGGCGCGCGCCTCGAGCACGACGGGCCACTCCGGGCGGCGGGGCGCGGGCTGCACGATGATCGACGGCGCCGCTTGCCCGGGCACCGCCTGCTCGATGCAGCGCGCCCCCTCGGGAAGGCGCAGCCGCGCCGCCGCCAGCGCGTCGTCCGGACCGAAGGCGAGCGTGCGCGCCGCGAACAGCCGATCGAGCGCCTCCGCGTCGACGGGGGCGTCGTGCACGTGGCGCGTGGCGAACCGCGACGTCCACGGCACGCCCGAGGTGGGCTGCAGCGCGACGACCGCGAACGCCATCCCGCGCACGCCGAGCGCCTCGAGGTGATCGCGCTGCGCGACCGCGTCGCGCGCGAACGCGTCGCCGAGCTCGCGGTGCTCGGCGGCGGCGTGGATCGCGCAGTACTCGTCGAGGTTCTTCGGGGGGCACTCGGCGACGAGCACGTCGACGGCTGCGCCCCCGGCCGCGGCGCGGGCGCGACCGTCGATCGGATCGCCCTCGAAGAGCGGCCAGTCGGCGGCGACGACCGCGCGCCCGCCGGCCGCCAGGTGCGCGGCGACGTCGCCGACGAGGCGCAGGGCCACCTCGTCGCCGCGCCGGCCGCCGTGCACGAACGCCGACGCGGCGGCGCCGTCGCGCCGCGGGACGAAGGGGGGCTGCGCCGCGATCCGATCGAACCGCTCGCCCCGCACCGGCTCGAAGAGGTCGCCCCGACGCAGCTCGACGTTGGTCACGCCGTTCAGGCGCGCGTTGAGGCGCGCGAACGCCAGCCCGCGCGCGCTCACGTCGGTCGCGACGACGTGCCGGGCGGCGCCCGCGAGCAGCAGCGCGACGGCGCCCGCGCCGCAGCCGAGATCCAGCGCCCGGTCGACCGGTGCCCCCGGCATCGCGGCGCGCACCAGGTCGAGCGTCGCCCCGCAGAGCGGCAGCACGGCGTCGGCCCCCGCGCCCACGCGGTCGCCGAAGAAGAGGAGGGGGCCCGCCGGGGCCAGGTGGACGCGCGAGAGGATCCCCTCGGGGCCCTCCTCGAGCAGACCGCCCTCGAGCAGCGGCGCGAGATCGCCGAGCAGCTCGCGCGCCTCGGCCGGCGCCAGCGGATCGTGCAGCACGAAGAGGCGCGCGGCGAACCCCGCGGGCTCACGCGTGCGACGCGCGTTCCACACGCGCATCGGGGCGCGCAGCGCGTCGTCGAGGCGGTCGCCCACGCGGGCGATGCGCGCGAGAACGGCCGCCAGCCCGACGGAGCGCAGCCGAGCGGCGAGCGCGCCGAGCGCCGCGTCGGTGATCGACTGCAGTCGGTCGACGTCGGGCAGCTCCACGGGCCCGGAGGATACGCCGCCGTCGCCCGCGCGGGCACGGTGCGCGAGTTGCCGGGAGCTCACTTGAGCGGGGCCTTCTCGTTCGGCAGGCGACCCGGCGGCTGCGCGCGCGTCGGCGGCGTCGGCTGCGCCCGATCGAACGAGCGCGCCGGAGCGGGCGCGGGCGCGAGCGGCGGGGCAGCCGATGCCGACGCCGACGGAGCAGCGGACGGCGCGAGGGCGCCATGGCCGACGGGGCCGGCCGATTGGGCGCGGGCTGGCGCGTGTAGTGCAGGATCGTGCGGACGGCGGCCCACCGCGAGAACGCCGTGCTCGCGCCCGGGCGAGGCGGGCGCCGGCAGCCATGTCCACGACTGCGAGCGCCGCGCGGTCAGTGGGAGCCGGGGCGGCCGACGGCGCGAGCGACGAGTGCCTCGACTTCGTCCCGGTCGGCCTTCTTCGCGGCCAGATCGTTCACGTCGGCCCGGAGCAGCTTGATTTCCCGGCGGTTCTCGAGAACGGCATCCTCGAGGCGCCCGAGCCTGCCGTCGACCTGCTCGAAGCGGCGGTCGATCTGTTCGAAGCGCCCGTCGACCTGCTCGAAGCGGCGGTCGACCTCCTCGAAACGCCGGTCGACCCGCTCGAACCCGGCCTGCATCTGCTCGCGGAGCAGCTGCTGCCCCTCGCCGAACGCGCGGTTCTGCGAGCGGATCTCCTCCAGGACGACGGTGAACTGGCGCACCGCTTCCGCGACCGAGCGGGGCCTCGCCGCCTTCGACGGTGCCTCGGCTTTCCTTCGCGACGCCATGGCTGGCTCCAACGCTGGCATGCCCGACCGGGCGGGACAAGACGGGCCCTTCGGCCTGCCGCTCCCGCCTGGATGCCCCTCCATCGGCCGTTTCTCGCCGGAAGTTGCGCTCCCGCTCCGCCGGCGCGCCGAAAAAAGACGAAGGACCGAAAAAAACGGAGAGGACCGCCACCCCCCTCCCGTCATCACGGTCGGAGGACGCAGAGAAGGTTGCGGAGGCCAGTCGGCCGGGATGGCTAGGTCGAGAAAGGAGGCAAATGCTGTTCGTGAAGGCGGCTTTCGGGAGCAGGCCCGACGTCCTGGCCGACTTCGGCATCCCGCCGAAGAAGACCAAGATGCCGCTGACGGCCGAGCCGAAGGCGGCCGCCGCGGTGAAGCGCACGGCGCCTGACCAGCGCTGACAGATAGGGAGAGGGGAGCGCCTCCGTCACCCGGGGGCGCTCCCCGGTCCCGCTCGTTGTCGCGCGCGGGCGCGTCTCGTGATTCCCTCGGCGCCCGACCGCCGCGTCAGAACGGCGCGATCTTCGTCCACACCAGGCCGGACACCAGCGTGCCCGGGTGCGCGCCACTGCGATCGGCGGTCGTCGTGCCGCTGCCCTCGTCGAAGGGCCAGTAGTCCTGCAGGTCGCTCCACGCCGGATCGTTCGGAGCGATCTCGTCGCCCATCGCGGCCTGGATCTGCGCCGGCGTGCGCGCGACGTCCCAGAGGCGCACCTCGTCGACGAGGCCCGCGAACACGCCGTCGGCGGAGGCGCCGTTCGGCGCGACGCGCGATCCGATGCGAAGCGGCAGCTGCTTTCCGCCGTTCCCGTACGAGAACGCCGCCGAGGCCGTGAAGCTCGCCACCTGCGCGCCCCCGACGAGCAGCGCGAAATCGGCGCCGGCCTTGGTGACCGCGACCTCCGACCACGCCCCCGTGGGCACGGGGGCGGGCGAGACCAGGGCGTAGTGGCCGCCGGCGAACAGGCCGTAGTCGTTGCCGCCGGCGTCGGTCATGTAGAAGAAGAGCTGACCGCCGGGCACGAAGCCGAAGCGGAACTGACCCTGCGAGTCGTTGCGCTCGTCCTCGGCCAGGACGTACGTCTCGCCGTTGAATGCGGAGGGGCGGACCCACGCTTCGATCGTGAAGTCGCCCGGGATGGGGACCCCGCCGCAGTCGACGTAGCTGTTCGCGCCGTTGAACGAGAGCGACCAGCCGTCGGACACCGGGCCGCTCTCGGCCGCCCCCACGTCGCCGGGCGACGCGTCGCCCTGCGCGCCGGGGGCGTCCGGGTCCGCGGCGTCCGCGGCGACGGTGGCGTCGCCGTTGGCCGAGGCGTCCACGTCGTAGCGCGCGTCCGGAAGGGGCGCGGCCGCGCCGTCCGGGATCGGGGCGGCCTCGCCGGCCACCGACAGCCCGCATCCACCCGAGAGAAGGAGGACGACCGCGCCCGCGGCACGCCGCATGGCGGGTAGTCTAGGCCTCGCCGCCCGCGCGCGCACGCCGGCGGCCGGTCCTCGCCCGCGCGCGCAAGCGCTTGCGCCCCCGCCACAAATTGGTCCCTTTCGGATCGCGCGTTCTACCGTTGCGGTCGCGATCCCCTCGGAACACTCCGCGGGGCGCGAGGAGCCAACATGCGTCGGGCGAAATCGCTTGTGTATGCCGCCCTCTTGCGGAGGGTCCCCGCGGCGCTGGTCGCAACGGGCGCCGCCTCGGGCGCCATGCTCTGCGGGCCGGCGGCGGTCGCCGACGCGGTCTCGAACCACGTGCGCGACGTCCGCGTGCGCGCCAGCGACGGCGTGCCGGGCGGGGTGGAGGTCGAGATCGACGGCACCGGCGCCCCCTCCTACGATCTGCGCCTCGCCGACGGCGGCCGCCGTCTCCTGCTCAATCTGGCCGACTCCGACGTGCAGGGCGCGCCGAGCGCGCTCACGACCCCCGTCGGCGTCGTCGGCGGGGTGCTGACGCAGGCGTACCAGACCTCCGCCGGCCACATGACGCGCGTCACCGTCAGCCTTCAGCGCGGCGCCACCTACCGCGTCGTCCCCTCGGGCACGACGCTCCGGCTGATCCTCGCGCCCAAGGGCCCGGCCGCGGAGGCCGGGGCGGCGGCGGCGGGCGCCCCGGTCACGACGCCCGCGCCCGCGACGGCCACGATCCACGACGTGCGCTTCGAGCGGGCGCCCGCGACCGTCGGCGGGTGCGCGCCGTACGGGTGCGATCGCGTCGTCGTCGAGCTCGGGACCATCCCCGGCTACTCGCTCTCGATGTCGCCCACCGGGCGGCTCCGGCTCGAGCTGCGCGGCACCGCCCTGCCCGAGGCGCTCGCCCGCACGCTCGACGTCTCCGCCTACGACGGGCCGCTCAAGACGATCACCGCCTCGCGCGACGCGTCGAGCGGGGTGACGACGCTCGAGATCGACCGCGTGAGCGACACGCCGGGCACCGTCTCGGTCGAGGGCGGGAGCCTGGTCTGGTCGTTTCCGGTCGCCAGGCCGAGCGCCCAGCCTTCGCCGCTCGCGCAGCTGCACCTCGATGGCCGCGCGACCGGCCGCGACGGCGGCGCCGTCCGGCGCGTCGTCACCGTGGCGCGCGATCCCGAGATCAAGGGCCTGCCGCGCATCGAGACGTCGATCCACGACGAGGACGTCGACGTCGACACCGCCGGCGGCGGCGCGGCCGGCTTCGCGTCGAGCGCCGGGGGCGACGTGCTCGCGCAGACCCGCTACACCGGGCGCCGGATCAACATCGATCTCAAGGACGCCGACGTCCACAACGTCCTGCGGCTGCTCGCCGACACCGGGCACGTGAACATCGTCACCGCCGACGACGTCGGCGGGACGATCACGATCCGGATGAACAACGTCCCCTGGGACCAGGTGCTCGACGTCGTGCTGCAGGCCAAGGGCCTCGGCATGGTGCGCCAGGGCAACTTGATCCGCGTCGCCCCGCTCGCCACGCTGCAGAAGGAGCGGGAGCTCAAGCTCGCCCAGCAGAAGCAGGAGTACGAGCTGACGCCGCTCGAGACGCGCCTCATCCCGATCAGCTACGCGCAGGCCGACGAGCTGCAGGCGCGCGCCAAGGAGCTGCTCTCGCCGCGCGGCTCGCTCGCCGTCGACGAGCGCACGAACGTGCTCATCGCGCGCGACATCCCGGGCAACCTCGATCAGGTCGAGCAGCTGGTGCGCTCGCTCGACACGCAGACCGCGCAGGTGCTCATCGAGGCGCGCATCGTCGAGGCCACGAGCAAGTACCTGCGCGACGTCGGCATCCAGTGGGGCGGCGACGTGAGCTTCGGCGCCGCGACCGGCAATCCGACGGGCGTCGCGTTCCCGTCGAGCGTCGGCGTCGCCGGCGGCAACTACGACAACCAGACGCCGACCGCCGGCCTGTCGCCGATCACGCGCAACATCCCCAACCCCAACTTCGCCGTCAACCTGCCGGCGGCGGTCGGCACCGGGAGCGGCGGCGCGCTCGGCATGACGTTCGGCTCGATCGACAACGCCATCAACCTCGGCGTGCGCCTGTCGGCCGCCGAGTCGAGCGGCCTGGTACGCATCGTCAGCGCGCCGCGCGTGATGGTGCTCGACAACCGCGAGGCGCGCATCAACCAGGGGACGCTCATCCCGTTCGCCCAGGTGAGCGCGCTCGGCGTGCAGACGACCTTCCAGGAGGCGAAGCTGCAGCTGCTCGTGAAGCCGCACGTCACGGCCGACGGCTCGATCTCGATGCACGTGAAGCTGAACCGCGACGAGCCCGACTTCAACCAGACCAGCCCGCGCGGCGACCCGACGATCCTCAAGCGCGAAGCCGAGACGGACCTCCTCGTGATGGACGGCCACACGGCGGTCATCGGCGGCATCTACACGCGCAACACGGGCCGCAACCTCGATCAGATCCCGTTCTTCGGCGACATCCCCATCCTGGGCGTGCTGTTCCAGCGGCGCCGCGCGAGCGACGCGCGCAACGAGCTCGTCATCTTCATCACGCCGCGCATCGTCAACCGCGCCGAGTCGCTCGGGCGCTGAGGTCCGGCCGCAGGCCGGCCGACCGCCCGAAGGGCACGCCGACCGAGGTCCGGCCGCAGGCCGGCCGCTCAAGGCTCGGTGCGTGCGAGGGCTACGCGCGACGGGTCGGCGTCGTCGAGGCGGCGCCCCGCCAGCCGCTCGACGTGCGCCGGGGGAGCGCGATGGTCGAGACGGAACGCGCGCGCGACCGACTCGGGGAGCGGCCGCACCGCGTCGCCCTGGTAGCAGCGCACGTAACTCAGGTCGTCGCGCGAGCGCGCGCCGCGGGCGCCGAGCTGGTGGCTCCAGATGTCGGTGTAGAAGGTCGGGCGCGCCGGGTCGATCGCGAGCGCGTCCTCGCGCGACAGCACGATCGGGTGCTCGTCGTCGTCCTCGGCGACGGCGTGGTCGACGCGCAGCGAGCCGTCCTCGCCCAGCCGATAGACGACCTGCACGCCCTCGACGTCACCGCCGCCGTAGAGCACGCGCTGAAGCCCGGGCGCGACGAGCAGGGCGCGCGAGTAGACGAGGTCGACCGACAGGGCCGGCAGCACGCTCCAGGTCAGCCAGTTGTTGCCCCAGGGTCGCTCCTCCGACCAGAACGCGAAGTAGCCGACGCCCACGCGGCCGTCGGGGAGCGCGACCGCGCGGTAGTAGAGCGTGTCGCCGAGCTCCCCGGCGCTGTCGATCGACGAACCGATGCAGACCGGCTGCCGCTCGATGAGGGCCTGGGCGGCCGTCGGCGTCCCGCGCGGGCCCGGCCGGTGCGGCAGCACCGCGCAGTGGCCGCCGTCGACGCTGGCGAGGGCCAGCGGCGCGGCGGCCGCCAGCAGCACCGTTCGCCTGCGCCGCAGGGCGCGCTCGATCCAACGTCGCACGGGGCCGCAACGTACCGATCGAGACGGCGTGGCTTCGAGCACAGCCACGACGATTCGTGCGCAGGCGTGGTACTCCGTGCGCGTGGGTGCGCGAGGTGCGTGGGTGGGAATCCTCGGCGTCGTGGCGTCGATCGCCGTCGCGGGCTGCGACCCCGATTCGCCGCCGAGGAGCGGCGCGGCGGCTCGGGCGGGCGCCTCGAGCGCACCGCGCCCGCATCGCGCCCGGGCCGATGCCCCGACGGCGCCCGTCGCGCCCGCGCGCGCGTGCGGCGTCGAGCGGTGGGACGTGAAGACCGGCGCCGACCCCGGCGCGCCCACCCTCGACCTCGCCGCGCCTCGTCCGGCGACCGTCCCCGAGCTGCGCCTGCTGCGGCCCCCGTCGTGGCTCGACGTGCACACGCCTCGCCAGCCGGAGGAGAGGATCGTGCGCCAGCTGTCCGACGTCCGCCTGGTGTGCGTCAAGTACGAGCGGGACGGCGATCGCGATCTCCACCTCGTCGTCGAGCAGCGCGACGACGCGGTGGTCGAGCCGAGCGCCGACCGCGGGTGTGCGCGGCTGCGCGAGCCGGGCCCCGGCCTCCACACGATGATCGTCGAGATCCCCGATCCCGGGTGCCTGCCCGCCTCGCAGCCGTGGCGCGAGCGCATCGCGCGGGTGCGCGCGCTCGTCCAGGCCGAGACGCACCCTGCGGAGCGCGCCCGCCGGGTCGACCGGATCGTCAGCTTGCGAGGCGTCACCTTCTTCGACGTCGTGCACGGGCAGCTCGGCGTCGCGCCGAACGGCATCGAGCTGCACCCCGTGCTCGCCGTGTGCTTCGGCGCCGGCTGCGCGCTCGACTGAGGCGTTCGAGTATGCTGCCCGCATGGTGCGCCGGGGATCGCGCGCGGTCGGCGTCCTGCTGGTGCTCGCGGCCGCCGTGCTCTGGAGCACCGGCGGCCTCGGGATCAAGTGCGTGCAGGGGCCGCCGCTCGCCATCGCGGGCTGGCGAGGGCTGTTCGCGCTGCCGGTGCTCGGCTCGATGCTGCTCGTGCGCGTGCGCGCGGCCGGCCCCGCCGCCCGCCTGCCGCTCCGCAGACCGTGGGCTTGGCTGGGCGCGGCCAGCTACGCCGTCATGGTCATCGCGTTCGTCGTCGCCACCAAGCTGACGACGGCCGCCGACGCGATCTTCATCCAGTACACGTCGCCCGTGTACGTCGCGCTGCTGTCGTGGCCCCTGCTGCGCGAGCGCGTCGGCTGGCGCGACGCCGTGGCGTGCGGCGGCGTGCTGGCCGGCATGGTCCTCATCTTCGGCGAGGGCCTCTCGGGCGCCGCGCGCGCCGGCAACGTGGTGGCCGTGGTCTCGAGCTTCGGGGCGGCGGGGCTCCCGCTCGCGCTGCGCGCCGACCAGCGGGCGCTCGCGGGCGAGGGGGCCCTGCTCGCGGCCGATGCCTCCCCGGCGCTCGCCATCGCCATCGGCGACGCCGCCGCCGTGGTCGCGTGCAGCCCCGCGATGCTCGCCTCGCCGCCGCACGGCGGGGCGCAGTGGCTCCTGATCGCGGCGCTCGGCCTCGGTCAGATCGGCCTGCCGTACGTCCTCTACGCGCTCGCCGTCCCGCGGCTCACCGCGCTCGAAGGGGCGCTCGTGCCGACGCTCGAGCCGGTGCTCAACCCGGTGTGGGTCGCGCTCGGGACGGGCGAGATCCCCGGCCGTCTCGCCGCCGTGGGCGGCGCGTGCGTGCTCGGCGCCGTGCTCTTTCAGTCGCTCGGCGCGAGCACGCGCGAGACCACGCCGTCGCGCGACCAGTAGAGGTGCTCGCCGTCGCCGGCCAGCGCGTCGATGCCTCGCGCGGCGACGCTCGCGGGCACCGCGTCGCCCCCCGCGCGCGGCGCCGTCAGCACGCGGAACGCCCCGTCGACGGCCGCCTCGGTGCGCCACGACACGCCGCGGGCGTCGGCCACGAGATCGGCGAAGCCGGCGAAGTCCTGCGTCATCCGCCGCGGCGCGCCGCCCGCGGCCGGCATCGTCCAGACCGACTCGCTGCGCCTCTCCACCCAGTAGAGGTCTCCGCCCGCGACGACCACCTCGCCCGGGAGCCCGCGCTCGGTCGCGATGGCGCGCGGCTCGCCCCCCGCCTCGGGCGCGGCCACGATCGTCCCCTCGAGCGCATCGGCCCAGTAGACGTTCGCGTCGCCGAGCGCGACGTCCTCGACGTCCCCGGTCGCGCGCCCGACGACCGCCGGCGGACCTCCGTCGGCCGGGAGGCGCACGATCGTGCTCCGGGGCAGCATCCCCCCGCGGCTCGCGTCGACGTCGACGACGAACGTCCAGGTGCCGTCGCTCGCCACCGAGCGCGGTCCGGCCAGCCCGCGCGCGACGACGGCCGGCGCCCCGCCGTCGGCGAGGGGCAGCTTCAGGATCGCGTGCCGCGAGCCGATCCAGAGCGCGCCGCCGCCGACCGCCAGGGCCGACGCGGGCTCGTCGAGCCGCGCGAGCACGCGCGGCGCGCCGCCGGCCTTGGGGACCGCCAGGACGGCGCGGTCGCTCGCGCGCGCGAGGTACACGTCGGGCCCCGGGCCGGCCACCAGCCGATCGCGCACCGGCTCGTGCGCCGGCTCGCCCGGGGCGGCCGCGTCGGCGATGGTCGAGAGCAGCTCGAGATCGTCGTCCGCGCCCGCCGCGGTCACGGGACCTCCGCGCGAGGCCGATGGCCAGAGCGCCCAGACGCCGAGCGTCCCGGCGACGGCGGCGGCGAGCAGCGACGAGCCCAGGCGGTGCGACCTCACGACCGCGCCAGCATACCCGCGCGGCGCGCGACGGACCTCTCAGTCGCGTCGGCCGTAGCGCCCCTCGAGCCGGGCCTCCTCGACGACGTGCCCGTGCACGGCGCGCTCGATCGCGTCCGAGTCCGGCATGGTCTCGAGCTGTAGCGGCTCGTCGAGCGCGAGCAGGCGGAAACGGTAGCGGTGCGGCCGATCGTCGGGCGGCTCCGGCCCGTCGTAGCCGACGTGCTCGAGCGAGTTCGCCCCTTCGAGCGCCTCGCCCCAGGGCTCGCCGTCCTGTGGCACGCCGAGCGCTTCGGGCAGGCCGTCGAGCCGAGGCGGGATGCGCCAGACGATCCAGTGCACGAACGGCCGCGCCTCGGCCGCGTCGAGATCCTCGAGCAGGAGCGCCAGCTCGCGCGCTCGCGTGGGCACGTTCGACCAGCGCAGCGGCGGCGAGACGTTGTCGCCGTCGGCGGTGAAGCGCGCGGGGATCGCGCCGCCGGGCTCGAACGCCTCGCTCCAGAGCTGCATCGTCATGCCCCTCGAGGAAGCACCCGGCGGGCCGTTTCCCGCGGGCCCGGAGACGGGTTCGCGCAGCACCCCTCCCTCCGCGTTCGCGACGCCGTTCGCGACGCGAGTCGCTCGGCCCCTGCCTCGGCCTTCCCTCCGCCTCGAGCGCGAAGGCGCGCGCTCGATGGCAGAGCGACATGCGAGCCCGGCAGGACCACGCGCGATCGCGGCGGGATCGCCGCTCGGTTTCGCGGGATCGCCGCTCGCTTCGATGGGAGTGCGTCGCGCATTCGCGGGATCCCCTCGGTCCTCGCCGGGAGCGACTCCCGTCGCCGCGGGACGACCGCACCGTTCGGCGGGATCGCGTCCCGCATCGGCGGGATCGCCTCCCATCGTCGTGGGAGCACCGCATGCTTCGGTGGGATCGACGCCCGCGTTCGCGGGATCGCCTTCGTTCTCGGCGGGATCGCCTCCCCTCCGCGCGGGAGCGCCTCGAGGCTCGACGGGAGGGCCTCCCACCTCGACGGGAGCACCGCGGTCTTCGGCGGGCGAGCGTCCCGCGAATCCCGGGCGACCGCCCACCGAAGTCACAGGGCTTCCCGCTCGAATCGCAGGGTGTCTCGCGCACCTCACGAGCGAGAAGATCGCCCGGCTCGAGTCTCCCGCGCCCGTCGGCGTGATCGCCCCGAAGCGGAACCGCCCGGCCGCCGGGACCGAACGACCGGCGATCCCGGTCTCGGGCTCGCGCACGCCGGATGCCGGCGTTCGCGTCTCTCCTCCATCGCCGCTCCCCTCCCGCTCGTACGAGGCCGGCACGGCGGCAGCGCAGCCCGCATCGGCGCGAGCGGTCGCGTCCGAGCGCATCGTCGCCGGCCTCGACGGACGCAGCGCGCGATTGCTCTGGCGCGACGCGTCATTTGCACCCATAATGCTTGCCATGCCGCTGCCGTGTTCGCGTGGGCTCTACGACCCGGCGTTCGAGCACGACGCCTGCGGCCTCGGCTTCGTGGCCGACCTGCGCCGTCCGCCGACCCACGAGGTCGTCTCGATGGGCCTCGAAATCCTGAAGCGTCTCGCGCATCGAGGCGCCGCCGGGTGCGATCCGTGCTCGAGCGACGGCGCCGGGATCCTCCTTCACGTGCCCCACGCCCACTTCGAGCGCGTGCTCGGCCGGACGGGGGTCGAGCTGCCGCTCGAGGGCGATTACGGTGTGGCGCAATGTTTCCTCTCGCGCGATCCCGCCGCGTGCGCCGGCGAGATGCGCGCGGTCGAGGACGCCGTCCGCCACCACAACCAGAAGGTCATCGGCTGGCGCGACGTGCCGGTCGACGAGCGCGCGCTGGGCCCGCTCGCCCGCGGGTCGATGCCCGTCATGAAGCAGCTGTTCATCGGGCGCATGTGCCCGGCCTCGGTGTTCGAGCGCACGCTCTTCATGATCCGCAAGCGCGCCGGGCGGCGCGCGAGCGAAGCCGGGCTGACCGGCCTGTACATCGCCAGCCTGTCGTCGCGCACCGTCGTCTACAAGGGCCTGGCCCTGCCCGAGCGGCTCGACGCGTTCTACCTCGACCTGGCCGAGGAGGAGTGCCGCAGCCGCCTCGCGCTCGTGCATTCGCGCTTCAGCACCAACACGTTCCCCACCTGGGAGCGCGCGCACCCCTACCGCCGCATCGCGCACAACGGCGAGATCAACACGCTGCGCGGCAACCAGACGTGGATGGGCGCGCGCGAGCCGCTGCTCGCGAGCGAGGCGTTCGGCGAGCACCTGGCCGACTTCAAGCCGATCATCCGGCCGGGCGGCAGCGACTCGGCGTCGCTCGACAACGTCGTCGACTTCCTGGTCGCCGGCGGCCGCAGCCTGCCGCACGTGATGATGATGCTCGTGCCCGAGGCCTGGGAGGGGCACGCCGAGATGCCGCCCGAGCGGCGCGCCTTCTACGAGTACCACGCGTCGCTGGTCGAGCCGTGGGACGGTCCGGCGGCGCTGCTCTTCACCGACGGCCGGTACGTGGGCGCGACGCTCGACCGCAACGGCCTGCGGCCGATGAAGTACGTCGTCACCGAGAGCGGCTACGTCGTCGCGGCGAGCGAGCTCGGGGTGCTCGACTTCGACGCCGACGACGTCGTCGAGAAGGGGCGGCTGCAGCCGGGCAAGATGCTGCTCGTCGACTTCGCGCGCGGGCGCCTCGTCGGCGACGACGAGATCAAGCGCGAGATCGCGGCCCAGAAGCCGTACGCGCAGTGGCTGGAGGGCAACAAGATCGATCTGGCGACGCTGCCGGTCGTCGCCGCGTGCGAGCCGCTCGCCCCCGAGGAGCGGCGCCGCCGGCTGCGCGCGTTCGGTTACTCGCGCGAGGACCTGCGGGTGCTGCTCGCGCCGATGGCGACCTCCGGCGAGGAGCCGACCGGCAGCATGGGCAACGACGCGCCGCTCGCGGTGCTGAGCGAGCGCCCGGTGCCGCTCTTCCGGTACTTCAAGCAGCAGTTCGCGCAGGTCACCAACCCGCCCATCGATCCGATCCGCGAGAAGCTCGTGATGACGCTGGTGAGCTGCGTCGGCGGCGAGGGCAACCTGCTCGCGGAGACGCCGCGGCAGTGCCGGCTGCTCGAGCTGCAGCAGCCGGTGCTCACGAACGACGACCTGGCGAAGCTCACCGCGGGCGCGCTCCCCGATTTCCCGGTGCGCGTGCTCCCGATCCTCTTCGAGGCATCGCCCTCGGTGGCGCCCGGAGACGCGCTCGAGCGCGCGCTCGTCGCGCTGTGCGAGGCGGCCGAGCGCGCCGCCGACGACGGGGTGAGCATCGTCGTGCTGAGCGACCGCGGCATCGACCCGGCGCACGCGGCGATCCCCAGCCTGCTGGCGACGAGCGCCGTGCACCACGCGCTGGCGCGCGCCGGAAAGCGCATGCGCGTGGGGCTCGTCGTCGAGACGGGCGAGGCGCGCGAGGTCGCCGACGTCGCGCTGCTCGTCGGCTACGGCGCGGGCGCCGTCAACCCGTACCTGGCGTTCGAGGCCATCGACGGGCTCGAGATCGCCACGCCCCGCGAGGAGCGCGCGCACCACTACGTCCACGCGCTCGACAAGGGCCTGCTCAAGGTCATGAGCAAGATGGGCATCTCGTGCCTGTCGAGCTACCAGGGCGCGCAGATCTTCGAGGCGATCGGTCTCGGCAAGGACGCCATCGAGCGCTGGTTTCCCGGGACGTCGTCGCGCATCGGCGGCATCGGGCTGGCGGAGATCGCGCGCGAGGCGCTGCTGCGGCACGCGGCGGCGTTCGAGGGAGGCGTCGAGGCCGCCGCCACCGACGAGGACGCGGTCGACGTCGGGGGCGTGTACGCCTGGCGCGTCGGCGGCGAACGGCACCTGTGGAGCCCCAGGACGGTCGCCAGTCTGCAGCGGGCGGCGCGACTGCAGGACGCGCGCTCGTACGAGGAGTACGCGCGCGCCGTCAACGAGCAGGGCGATCTCCCGTTCACGCTGCGCGGTTGCTGGGACCTGGTGGCTGCCGGCGCCCCGGTACCGATCGAGGAGGTCGAGCCGGCCGCGGTCATCGTGCGCCGCTTCGCGACGGGCGCGATGAGCTTCGGGAGCATCTCCAGGGAGGCGCACGAGAACCTCGCCATCGCCATGAACCGCATCGGCGGCAAGTCGAACAGCGGCGAGGGAGGTGAGGACGAGGCGCGCTTCCTTCCGCTGGAGAACGGCGACTCGCGGCGCAGCGCCATCAAGCAGGTCGCCAGCGCGCGATTCGGCGTGACGGCGCACTACCTGGTCAACGCGGACGAGCTGCAGATCAAGATCGCGCAGGGCGCCAAGCCGGGCGAGGGCGGGCAGCTGCCCGGCCACAAGGTCGACGAGCACATCGCGCGGGTGCGCCACTCGGTGCCGGGCGTGACGCTGATCTCGCCGCCGCCGCACCACGACATCTACTCGATCGAGGACCTGGCGCAGCTCATCTTCGATCTCAAGTGCGTCAACGCGCGCGCGCGCGTGAGCGTCAAGCTGGTGAGCGAGTCGGGGGTGGGCACCATCGCGGCGGGGGTCGCCAAGGCGCACGCCGACTCGATCCAGATCGCGGGCCACGACGGCGGGACGGGAGCTTCGCCCCTGTCGTCGATCCAGCACGCGGGCACGGCGTGGGAGCTCGGCCTCGCCGAGACGCACCAGGTGCTGGTGCTGAACGGCCTGCGCGGCCGCGTGCGGCTGCAGGTCGACGGTCAGCTCAAGACGGGGCGGGACGTGGCGTTCGCCGCGCTGCTCGGCGCCGACGAGTTCGGGTTCGCGACGGCGCCGCTGGTCGCGAGCGGCTGCGTGATGATGCGCAAGTGCCACCTCAACACGTGCCCGGTCGGCATCGCGACGCAAGATCCGGCGCTCCGCGCGCGCTTCTCGGGCCAGCCGGAGCACGTCATCAACTACTTCTTCTTCGTGGCCGAGGAGCTGCGCGCCGTCATGGCCCGCCTCGGATTCCGCTCCCTCGACGAGATGCGCGGGCGGACCGATTGCATCGCGCCGCGCGAGGTGGCCCACCCCAAGGCGCGCACGCTCGATTTCGGCGCGTTGCTGGAGCGGATGGAGAGGGACGACCGCCGCGGCGGGCCCGGGGACGAGCCCTCGCCCTCCGAGCCTCCGTCGCTGCCGTTCCGTTCTTCGTCGACCGACGAGGCGCTGCTCGAAGGCGCGCACGCCTCGCTGCGCTACGGCGCGCCGACGACGATGCAGATCGCCCTCTCCAACGCCGACCGCGCGTTCGGCTCCCGCCTCGCCGGCGAGCTCGCGCGCAAGTACGGCAGCGCCGGGCTGCCCGACGGCACGATCGTCGTCGAGGCGTCGGGCACGGCCGGCCAGAGCTTCGGCGCGTTCGCGACGCGCGGCATGCTGCTCGTGCTCGAGGGCGACGCCAACGACTACGTGGGCAAGGGCCTCTCGGGCGGCGTGCTGGCGGTGCGGCCTCCTGCGCGCGCGCGCTACCGCGCCCACGAGAACGTGATCGTGGGCAACACGTGCCTCTACGGCGCGACGAGCGGCAAGGCGTTCTTCGCCGGGCGCGCCGGCGAGCGATTCGCCGTTCGCAACAGCGGCGCGGTGGCCGTCGTCGAAGGGGTCGGCGACCACGGCTGCGAGTACATGACCGGCGGCACCGTCGTCGTGCTGGGGGGCACCGGGCGCAACTTCGCAGCGGGCATGAGCGGCGGCATCGCCTACGTGCTGGACGACGAGCGCGCGCTCGAGCGGCGGCTCGGCAAGGGGACGGTCGACCTCGAGCCGCTCGCGCCCGACGACGACGAGCTGCTGCGTACGCTCGTCGAGGAGCACGTCGGGCACACGCGCAGCGCGCGCGGGCGCAGCTTGCTCGCGAGCTGGAGCAAGCACAGGTTCGTGAAGGTGATGCCGCACGAGTGGCGGCGCGTGCTCGAGCTTCGAAAGACGGGGTCGTAGGCGATGGGCGATCCGAAAGGTTTCCTGAAGATCCCTCGCGTCGAGGAGGACGAGCGCTCCGTCGAGGACCGCGTGCGCGACTGGCGCGAGATCGTCCTGGCCGCCGCGGAGGTCGACGTGCGGGCGCAGGCGTCGCGGTGCATGGACTGCGGCATCCCCTTCTGTCACCAGGGCTGCCCGCTGGGGAACCTCATCCCCGAGTGGAACGACCTCGTGCACAAGGGCAAGCTCGCGGAGGCGTCGCGGCGGCTGCACGCGACCAACAACTTCCCGGAGGTGACCGGGCGCGTGTGCCCGGCGCCCTGCGAGGCCTCGTGCGTGCTCAACATCCGCGACGAGCCCGTGACGATCAAGACGATCGAGCGCACGATCGCCGATCGCGCGCTGGCCGACGGGAGCGGCCTCGCGCCGCAGCGAGCGACCGCGCGCACGCGCAAGCGCGTGGCGGTCGTGGGGTCGGGGCCGGCGGGGCTCGCCGCGGCCCAGCAGCTGGCGCGCGCGGGGCACGACGTCGTGGTGCTCGAGCGCGACGACCGCATCGGGGGGCTGCTGCGCTACGGGATCCCCGATTTCAAGCTGGAGAAGCACGTCCTCGACGCGCGCATCGCGCAGATGCGTTCCGAGGGTGTCGAGTTCCGCGTCGGGGTCGCCGCGGGCCTCCACGTCCGCGGCGAGCAGCTTCTGCACGAGTACGACGCCGTCGTGCTCTCGACGGGTGCGCGCGCCCCCCGCGACCTGCCCATCCCCGGGCGTGACCTGCGCGGCGTGCACTTCGCGATGGAGTACCTGGTTCAACAGAACCGACGCGTCGCGGGCGACGAGGTCGACGCGGCGCGCGCGATCGTGGCGACCGGAAAGCGGGTCGTGGTCATCGGCGGCGGCGACACCGGGTCCGACTGCGTGGGCACGGCCGTGCGGCAGGGGGCGCGGAGCGTCACGCAGCTCGAGCTCATGCCCAAGCCGGCGCTCGTGCGGTTGCCGTCCAACCCGTGGCCGGAGTGGCCGCTGGTGCTCCGCACGTCCTCGTCGCAGGAGGAAGGGGCGGAGCGCGACTGGTCGGTCTCGACGCGCGCGTTCCGCGGTGAGGCGGGGCACGTGGTCGGTCTCGAGGCGGTTCGAGTCGAGCTGCGGGCCGGCAAGGTCGCGGTGCTGCCGGGGACGGAGCTGTCGCTGCCGTGCGAGCTGGCGCTGCTGGCGATGGGCTTCGTCGGACCGGAGCGGGGCGGGCTGCTCGAGCAGCTCGGCGTGGCGCTCGACGCACGCGGCAACGTGCGCACGGACGCGAGCGGGGCCACGAGCGTGCCGGGCGTGTATGCGGCCGGCGACGCGGCGCGCGGGCAGTCCCTCGTCGTGTGGGCCATCGCCGACGGGCGGCGGATCGCGGCGGGCGTCGACGCGTGGCTACGCCGGGCGCCGATGGCCCGTGCGGCGAACGGCTAGCGAGCGCGGCGTCGTCGGCGGCGGGCGAGCAGGGCGGCAGCGGCGGCCGCCGCCAGCGGCCCCGGACCATCGGCATCGACCGGCGATACGGCGCAGCCAGCGCATCCGCCGCGCCTGGACGACGACTCGAGCTCGACGGCCTGCGCAGGTGCCGGCGCGGTCGCCGGGGCCGGGGCGGGCCCCCCGAGCGCCTGCGCGCAGCTCGGGCACGCTGCGCGTACACGCTCGGTGGCGGCCGTGACCTTCTGCCGGGCCTCCGCACAGCGTTGGCCTCCATCGAGAGCGCAGAGGTGCTCGGCCGCGCGACGCATCGACTCGAGGGCGCGGCACGCGGTCGCGCAATCGCTGGCGAGCGCCTCGCCGTAGTCCCGAGCGATCTCCGCCTGCAGCTCGTCGACCTCGCCACGACCGGCATCGGGTGCGGCGCTCTGCGCCAGAAGCGGCGCCGGCCAGAGCACCAGCGCGACGATGGCCAGCGCTCGCCGCACGACCGAACGACAGCACGGAGCGCGAGCGCGGCGCAAGCGTCCGGGGTCCGGAGCGCGGGTGCACGCCAGGCCGGCGCAGGACCAAGACGCCAAAGAACTGGTTCGGGTGTCTCCCCGCCGAACCGCGGTGAAGTCCTTGGCGTCTTGGTGCCGCACCGGCCGTGCGTGACTGCGGAGGAGCACGTGACGTGCCACGAGGTGGGGCCCGTAACCACCGTCGTTTTCGGGCACCCTAGCCGAACTCCCTGCCAGAACCGAGGGAAAAACGATCCATCCTGATCGCAACCAGCAGCACCGGGCTGATGTACCTTGGGAGAGATGGGCGCTGCCGTCGGGATCGATCTCGGCACCACCAACACCGTGGCAGCAGCCGTTTCCGACGGTGTTGCAAGCCCGCTGCCCGATGGCGAGGGCCGTCGGCTGTTGCCTTCGGTCGTTTCCTTTCACCCCTCGGGCTCCGTCCTCGTCGGGCGCGGCGCGCTCGAGCGCCGCCTCATCGACGGACCGAACACCATCTACTCGGTCAAGCGCCTGATCGGCCGCGCATGGGCCTCCCCGGAGGTCGAACAGGCGCGCGGCAAGCTTCCGTTCGAGCTGCGGGAAGGCCCGAAAGGCGGCGTCGTCGTGGCCGCGCGGGGCGAAACGTACTCGCTGCCCGAGATCAGCGCGTTCGTGCTGCGGCAGGCCAAGGCGCTCGCCGAGGCGGCGCTCGGTCAGCCCGTCGACCGGGCCGTCATCACGGTGCCGGCCAACTTCAACGATCTGCAGCGCGCCGCCACGAAGACGGCCGGTCGCCTGGCGGGGCTGGAGGTGCTTCGCATCCTCAACGAGCCGACCGCGGCCGCGCTCGCGTACGGCCCCCAGGGCAAGGAGCAAGAGCGCATCGCGGTCTACGACCTCGGCGGCGGCACGTTCGACATCACGGTGCTCGATCTGTCGGGGAGCGTCTTCGAGGTCCTCGCCACCGCCGGCGACACGGCCCTCGGCGGCGACGACGTCGATCTGCTCGTGGCCGAGCGCATGGCCGACGATCTGCTCAAGAACCATCGATTCGATGCCCGCGCGCAGCCGCTCGTGTTCGGGCGGTTGCGCATGCTGGCGGAGGACATGAAGCGCGAGCTCTCCACGCGCGACGAGCACGTCGTGATCGCCGACGATCTGGTCCCCGCCGAGCGCGGGAAGACGGTCGAGTGGCGCTTCCGGATGACGCGTCCCGAGCTCGAGTGGGCATCGCTGGCGCTGGTCGAACGCACCTTCCGCGTGGCGCAGCAGGCCCTCGATGCCGCAGGCGTCCAGCCCAAGGACGTCGATCGCATTCTCCTGGTAGGCGGAGCGACGCGCATGCCGATGGTCGCCCGCAAGGTGGAGCAGTTCTTCGGGCGACCACCGATGGTGCGCATCAACCCCGACGAGGTCGTCGCCCTGGGCGCGTCCATCCAAGCCGCCCTGCTCGATCGCGCACGGCAGCGCGGTGCCGCCCCGATGGAGCATCCGCGCATCGCGGAGACGTCGGTCGTCCAGCCGCTGCCGGAGGATCCGATGTCCCTCGGCGAGCCGCCGATCGAGCTGCCCATCGTGGGCGTGGGCGCCCGACCGAGCCCCGGCCCCGGCCCCGGACCCGCTGCGGCCCCTGCCGCCGCCGCCCGACCGGCGGCCGACTTTCTCCCGGGGGGCGGCGCGAAGCCGCTCGTCTTCGAGCTCGGGCCCGCACCGCAGCGCGTGCCGGGAGCGCCGCCCCCGCCTCCTCGTCCGCGCCTGCCGACGATGCCGTTTCCGTACGAGGCAGCCTCCGATCCGCCGCCTCCCCCGGCGCCGGCACCTGCCGCGCCTCGAGCACCGTCGCTCCCGCCGCAAGCTGCGCCGCCCCCGCGCCCTGCTGCCGCGGCACCGTCCGCCTCGCCGGTGCCTGACCGCGCGCCGGTCGCCCCGGAGCCGATCCGCCCCGCGCCGCGCCCGGCTCCGCTGCTCATCGACGTGACGCCGCTCAGCCTGAGCGTGGAGACGGTCGGCGGGTTCGGCGACGTCCTCATCGAGGCGAACACGCCCGTGCCGTGCGATCGCACGCGGACGTTCGCCACGGCCAGCGACGATCAGACGAGCGTCCAGGTGCGCGTCGCCCAGGGTGAGCTCAAGCGCTTTGCCGAGAACACGTTGCTCGGTGAGCTGGAGCTCACCGGGTTGACCCCGGCGCCACGGGGCCAGACCCGCGTCGCGGTGACGTTCGAGATCGACGCCGACGGAATCCTCAACGTACGCGCGCGCGACGTGAAGACCGGCCACGAGACCGCCGCGCGCATGCAGCTCGTGGGTGCGCCGACCGACGCCGGCGATCTCGACGCAATGCGCGCGCGCCAGGCGGCCCACCCGCTGGCGTTGCCCGAAGCGCCGCGCTGAGACGAGCCATGGCCGGCACCGACGCGCTGAAGGTCTTTCTCGAGTCGCTCGGTCGCAAGAGTTACTACGAGATTCTGCGGGTGCAGCGCGACGCGCCTGCCGCCGTCATCCAGGCGGCGTTCCACGACTTCTCGCTGCTCTACCACCCGGACCGGTACGTCGGCGCCCCGTCCGAGGTCGCCGTCGCCTCCGAGATCTTCAAGCGCGGCGTGGAGGCGTATCGCTGCTTGTCGCGCGGCCCGATGCGAGATCGGTACGATCGGGCGCTCGCGCGCGGGAAGCTCCGGATCGACAGGTCCCGGCCGTCGACCGCGCCACCGCCGCCGCCGGTGCGCACGCTGGAGACGATCGCGCGCACCGCGCGCGCCAAGCAGTTTGCCGTGAAGGCAGAGCGCCTCATCAGCGCCGGAAAGCTCGACGACGCGCGCGTGCAGCTCGTGAGCGCCTGCCAGTGCGAGCCGGACAACGAGGAGCTCGCCGACCGCCTCCAGGCGTTGTACGAGGCGCTCGCCCTCGAGCCGGGGTGAGCGCTCGGTTGGCCGACGCCCCCTCGGCCTTGTAGAGTCGTGCTGCAGCGCATGAGCGGCGACCTGTCGCACATCAAGACGTGCCTGGACCTGCAGGAGCAGGACGTCGTCGAGGCGGTGGCCACTCGGGAGACCACGCGCACGCTGCTGTCGCACCTCAGCGAAGTCTCGGCGCCGAACACCGGGGTGGCGAAGGTGATCCTCGTCTTCGCGCGGCTGGCCACGCGGGCCTGCGACTGGCTCGACGGCGACCTCGCGATCGAGCTCCGCGCCGACGGCGACGCGACGACGATCGAGGTGAGCACGGATCTCGGTGGCGGGCTGCGTGAGCGTGTCTTTGCGCCGCTGTCCTTCAAGGCTCCCCTCGCGGAGTTCACGAGAGCCGTCGACCGCGTGCCGCACATGATCGCGCCCCTGAGCGTGCAGCCGAAGGGCGCGCGCGCGCTGCTGCTCGCCGCCAGCCAGGCCGTGCGGCTCACCAGCATCCCGCCGGCTCCGATCGAGATTTCGGCCGACAGCCTGTTCGTGCGCCCGTCGCCGGCGGCCGTGCCCAGAGAGGCGAACGACGACCTGGATTCCGGATGGGAAGACTGACGCGCGGCGCCGCCGTCGGCGCGGCGATTTCCTGCTAGAACCCGCGCTCGATCGCGGCGATGAGCGCCCGGGCGCCCTCGAGCGCCGGATCCTCGGTCAGCGCGCGCTTCAGGAGCATGAGCGCGCGCTTCGGATCGCCCTGCTTGCGCGCGATCTCGCCCATGTACTGGTACGCGAGCGCCTTGCTCATCGGCCCGGGCGTCTTCAGAAGCGTGACGGCGCGCAGCGCGCGGTTGGCCAGGTCGAGCTGGTCGAGCTCGGTCGCGCGCTGCGCCACGTCGCTGCACACCTGACCGTTCTGCGCGTCGCACTCGAGCGCCTGCACGAGGGCCCGGACCTCGCCCGCGGCGTCGCCCGAGGCGCGCGCGACGCGCGACAGTCGCCAGTACACCGGCGCGAGCTCGCGCGCGCGCTTGCCCTTGTGCGGCGCGATCACCTGCTCGACGGCGGCGAGCGCCTCGGGCGCGCGTCCGAGGAGCAAGTACGCGTCCGCGAGCAGCCCCACGCACTCCGGATCGACCGGACGCAGGGTGCGCGCCTCCTCGAGCGGCTGCACCGCCGCGCTCGGATCGCCCGCCTGCTCGAGCAGCAGCGCCCCGGCCCGCAGGAGGGACGCGAAGCGCTCGCCCACCTCGCCGCTCGCGCGCGCGTCGGCGAGCGCCAGGTCCGCGAGCTCGTGCCACGCTCCGGCCAGCTCGTAGAGGCGCTGCAGGCGGTCGTGAACGGCGCGATCCTGAGGGGCCATCGAACGAGCGCGCTCGAGCGCGCCGCGTGCGTCCGCCGGTCGCCCCGCCCGCCCGCAGGCGTCCGCGAGGCGCAGCGCCGTGTCGACGGCCGCGGGCCCTTCCTCCAGACCGACGAGTCGACGCAGGGCGGCGCTCGCGGCCTCCCAGTGCTCGAGCGTGGTCTCGAGGCCCGCCAGCGTCCGCAGCGCGTCGCGGTCCTTGGGGTCCTGCTTGACGAGCTCCGCGAGCAGCGCACGCGCACCCTCCACGTCTTCGGCGTAGGGGAGCACCTGCGCCAGTCGAATGCGCAGCACGCGCGCGGCGTTCGCAGGGGCTGCCTCGGTCGCGAGAGCGATCGAGCGCTGGAGCTGCGCGGCGAGCGCTGCGGCGTGCGCCCGGCGATCGATGCCGAAGGCCGCCTCGAGGTCCTCGAGCGCGCCGGCGTCGTCGGCCGTCGACGAGCGCACGGCGGCTCGCGCGGCGAGCAGGGCCGCGCGCCGAGCGTCCTGGGCGGGCGATCCCTCGAGGGCGCTCGAGAGCTCGGTCGCCGCCGCGGCGTGCTCGCCCGCCTCGACGAGCATGTCGACGTGGTCCCGCAGGAGGGCGTCGTCGTCCGGGGCGACGTCTCGCGCCATCCGGAGAACGGTCGCGGCGCCACGCGGATCTTCGAGCTCCGTTCGCATCAGAGCCGCCGCCTCGCGCAGTCTCGCGACGCGCTCGGACGCGTCGACCCGCGCGCTCGCATCGAGCACGCAAAGCTCGGCGAGCTTGCGCCATCGCCCGTGCTCGCGGAACGACTGCTCGAGTCGGTCGCGCAAGGCCGCGCTCGCCGGGTGCGCGCGGTAGCCTAGCTCCAGCGCACGTTCGGCGGCCGCCTCGTCGCCCGCGTCGAGACGCTTCGCGGCGAGGGCGAGCGCCATCTCCTCGGCTCCGGGCCCCTGCTCGAGGCCGAGCCGTCGTTCGAGCAGGTCGGCGCGTTCGGCGACATCGCCCTCGTCGATCAGCCGAAGGAGCGCGTCGAGCAGCTCGCGGCTCTTCGGCTCCCAGTCGAGCGCCGCATAGTAGACGTTGCGGGCCTGCATGCGGTCCGTCTGCTCGAGCAGCGCCCCGAGCCGCAGCGAGAGCGACGCGATCGACGGCCCATCGCCCCGGTCCTTGGCCGCGTCGATCTGCCGACCGAGGAGATCGGCCAGCTCGTCGCGGGCTCCGGCGCGCTCCAGGATGGCCGCGAGCATCAGCGCCGCCTCGATCTGGCTGGGATCGTCGTCGACGATCTCGCGCAGGAGCGGCGCCGCCTGCTCGTCGCCGAGGCCCAGGCTCTGCATCATCGTTCGAACGCGCTCGAGGCGAAGACGGGCGCGTTCCCGCGAGTCGTCGACGTAGTCGACCACCGCGGCGAGCAAGTCCGCGAGCTTGCGCGCCTCGCCGAGTCGTCGGTACACGGCCGCCAGCGGCTCCCACGCCTCCCTGTCGGCCGGATCGCTGCGGTGCAGCGACTCGTACGTCTCGGCGGCCAGGGTGAAATCGCCGAGCCGTTCGGCCGCGATGTGCGCGACCTCGAACTCGAGCTTCCGCGCGATCTCCGGATCGGCGAGGCGCGCAGCTCCCTTCTTCAGCTCGACCGCCTTGCGCAGATCACCGGCGGCCTCGCGCAGGCTCGCGAGCGCCCCGAGCGCCCACGCCAGGTTGGCGACGTTCTGGCTCGCCGTCTGCTCGCCCTCGACGAAGCGCTCCAGCAGCGACTCGGCCAACGCCGGCTCGCCCGCCCGCACGGAAACCTCGATCGCCTCGCGGACCGTGTCCAGGTCCGCGCCCGGCAGCTGCGATCGCAGCTTGAGCGCCTCGAACAGCGCCCGCTCGCGACCGGGCTGCCGCCCGACGCGCTCGTAGACCTCGATCAGCCGCCGGTGCGCGGGTGCGAGCGCAACCGCGCGTCGCAGAGACTCCTCCGCGCGATCGAGCTGCGGATCGGAATCGAGCGCGCGCTGGAGGAGGTCGATGCCCTCGTCCAGGGTGTCACGCGAGGCGAGGCGCAGGTCTGCCAGCCGGTACAGGGCGTCGCTCGTCGCGCCCGGTCCCCCGTCGAGCCCCTCGACCTCGATGCGCAGGGCGAGAATGCGCGCCTGCTCGTCGACCCTCCCGAGCCGTTCGTACACGCGATCGAGCGCACGCAGCACCTCGGTGGAGCGCGACCCGAGCGCGACGGCCCGCTCGTAGAGCGCCGCCGATCGATCGTCGTCGCGCAGATCGCCTTCGCAGATCGCGCCGAGCCGAACGAGCATCGCCCCGGCGAGCTCCGGGTCACCCGCGACGGTGGCGCGGTCAACCAGCGACGTCGCCTCGTCCACGTACCGTCCGACGGCGTCGAGCGATCGCGCCAGCGCAAGCGCCGCCTCGTGCGCGGCCGTCGAGCGGGGGCTGGCGGCGATCGCGCGCAGGCGGACGGCGAGCGCCTGCTCCGGGCGACCGAGGTGCTCGGCCAGGACGTCGCCGAGCTCGGTGAGGGCCCTTGCCGCAGCCGTCGCGTCGCCGAGCCGCGAGATCCGGGACTCGAGCACGCGCGCGAGCGTCTCGTGATCGCCGCGAGCGCGCAGCGCAGCCTCCAGCCGTTCCTGCTCGAAATCGGTCCTCGCGGCCGCCTCGAGCGCGCTCTCGAGGATCTCGCGCGCACGCTCGCGCTCGCCCTGCCGCCCCGCGATCACGCTCAGCTCCAGCAGCACCTCGCTCCGCGCGATGCTCCGCGCGTCGCCGGCGTCCTCGCGTCGCCGAAGCACGACCAGCAGCGCGCGATAGCTCTTCTCGGCCCGATCCAGCTGTCCGTCGTCGCGCGCCAGCTCGGCCAGGCTTCGGAGGATCTCGGGGTTCTGCGGGTCGACGCGGCTCGCCGTGTCCAGCTCCACGAGCGCGCGGGCGCGGTTGCCCATCGCGAGCTCGAGACGGGCGATCTGGTAGTGTACCGGCGCGCGCTCCTTCGGCCGGCGGCCTCCGAAGGCGTCGATCATGCCCTGAAGGATGGCGCGCGCGTCGTCGAAGCGGCGCGCTTGCGCCAGCGTGCCGGCGAGCTCGAGGCGTACCGAAGCGTCCTCCGGAGCGAGATCGGCGGCTTGCTCGAGCAGCGGGATCGCCGCTGCCGCATCGGCGCACCGCTCGCAGTACAGCTGCGCCGCCTCGAGCAGGTGCGCCATCCGCGTCGGCTTGTCCGAAGCGTGCGCGGCCGCGTCGCGGACGACGCGCGCCAGCTTCTCCCACTCGCCGCGGCCGCGGTACAGCGTCGCCAGGCGCGTGCGCAGGACGTCGTGGTCGGGCATCTCGGCGACCGACGACTCGAGCCTGTCGGCCGCGGTCGTGACCTGGTCCGACTCGACGAGCGCATCGACGAGCCGCAGGACGATCTCGACACGGCCCTGGGGCTCGCTCGCCTCCAGCAGGCGCGTGAGCCACTGCGCCGCCGTCGCCGCGTCCCCGCGCCGCGTCGCCAGGCGTGCCAGCGCGTCGAGCGACGCGGGGCGCGGCTCGAGCGCCACGACGCGCGCATGGAACCTCTCGGCCCCCTCGCGATCGCCGAGTCGCGCGCCGGCGACCGACGCCGCCCGTGACCACAGCGCGGCGGCGCGGGCGGGAGCGGCCTGCTGCTCGGCGTGCTCCGCTTGATCGGCGAGCAGCTCGCTCAGCTCGGCCAGGCGCCCCTCCGCCTCGAGCACCGCGATCAGCGCGTCGACGGTGGGCTCGTGGCGCGGGTCCTCCCCCAGGTTCGCGCGCAGCACATCCTGCGCGCGCGAGGTCTCGCCGAGCTCCACGTGCAGCCGCGCGGCCGCCAGGCGCAGCTCGATCCGCCCCTCGGGCCGCTGCGCGGCAGCGACCTGCCGCTGACGCAAGCGGAGCAGGTCGTGCGCGCGCCCGAGCCGCTCGTAGACGGACGACAGCCGCTGGGCGGCCTCCTCGTCCTGCGGGTCGTCCTCGAACAGCGCGAGGTACAGCGCGATCGCGCGATCGTGGTCCTGGAGACGCTCGAGCGCGGCGTGCGCCGCGCGATGGCGCAGCCGACGGGCGGCGGAGGGCTCGAACGGGAGCTCGGCGCCCTCGACCAGGACGTCGACGAGCGCCTGCGCGTCGCCGTCCTCCTCGTGGAGGCGGACGAGCGCCTCGATCGCCCACTCGGCGCACGCGGACGCCTGCTGGACGGCGGACGCCGCGGCCTCGTCATCACCGGCGTCCGCCCATCGATGGCGCGTGCGCGCGAGCACCTGGCGCAAGATGGAGCGCGCGAGCGTCCTGTCGTCGACGGAGTCGAGGGCGACCTCGGCGGCCTCGCGCAGCAGCGCCAGGTCACCTCCGGTGGCCTCCGATAGGCGCAGCAGCGTGTCGACCAGCGGGCGCCCGCGGCGGCGACGCTGCAGCTCCGCGAGCGCCCCGAGCAACGTCGCGCTCTTCTCGTCGTGCGCGAGGGCGCGCGTGAACGCGGCCTCGGCCGCATCACGGTCGTCGCGGCGATCCCGGTGCCACTCGGCGACGCGGCTCATCACGTCGCGCGCGGCCGGTCCGGTCAGATTGGAGTCCGACGCGGACTCGGCCAGCGCACGGACTGCCGCATCCCACGCCGCCGTCGCTGCCGCGGCCTGCTCGTAGGTGCCCAGCAGCTCGCCCGCGGTCTCGACCCGCGCTCGTGCCAGGTCGACCACGGCGCGCGCGGCCACGTCCCATTCCGCGAGCCGCGCGGAGAGGCGCACGGCGGCGCACGCCGCATCGAGATCCTTTCCGTCGGCGGCGACCCGGAGGTACTCGGCGAGCGCGCCGGGCGCGTCGTCGAGGCGACGCTCGAGGACGTCGGCGACGCACGCGCGCAACCTGCACGCGAGCGCGACGTCCTCGGCCTCGACGCGATCCACGACCTCGCGATGCGCATCGACGAGGCCCTGCCAGCCCCCCGACGCCTCGGCGAGGCGCAGCATCTCGCGGCCCACCTGCTCGTCGGCGGGTGCCAGCAGGAAGGCTCGGCGAATCGCCTCGAACGCGAGCCCGGGATCGCCCGCGCGCCGCTCGGCCAGATCGGCCGATTCGATCAGCACCGCGAGCCTCGCGTCGTCCGATCCCGCCGCCAGCAGCCGGTGCGCCGTCAGCTCGAGGATCGCCCTCCAGTCGTCGCATCGGCGCAGTGCGCCGAGCAGCGCCTCGAGGGCGCGCGACCGGAACGGCTCGTCTTGCAGGAGCAGCTGCAGCCCCGCCCTCGCTGCGGCGTGTCGAGGCTCCGCCCCCAGGGCGAGCGCGTACGTGTCGATCGCCGCGTCCGGCGCGCCGAGCTGCTCGCGCTGGACGTCGCCGAGCTGCCGCAGCAGCTCGGCCCGCGTCGCGTCCTCGGCGGTGCGCTCGGCCGAGCGCTCCAGGAGCTTCGCCAGCTCGGCCCAGCGCTGCGTGGATCGCAGGAGCGTCGCCAGCGCCAGCGCCACGTCGTCGGCGTCGCCGAACTCCCGCTCCACGTCGCGCCACGCGGCGATGGCCTCGTCGGTCCGGGCGAGCGGGCCGCCCAGGATGTTCGCCATGCGCACGCGGTCGGCCCGACGGCGCTCGGCGGCGCCCGCGACGCGCGCGCGCGCCGCGAGCACCTGCACGAGGCCCTCCTGGTCGCCCTCGCGTTCGAGCACCTCGACGAGCCCATCCAGCGCCTCGGCGTCGCCCTCGTCGGACGCGAGCCGCTCCTGCCACGCGGCGATGGCGCGGGCGTTCTGGCCCAGCTGCATCGCGAGGCGGGCCGCCCTGCCGAGCACGTCGCGCCGGGCGCCCGCGTCCTCGTCGAGCCGCGCGATCCGCTCGAGGACGTCGAGGCGCTCCTCGACGCGTCCAGTGGCCTCGAGCAGCGGGTCGAGCAAGCGCGCGGCCTCGAGCACGACGTCGCCCGGGGCTCCGCGCGACGCCAGAACCGAGGAGAGCAGGGCGCTCGCGCCGGCAGTGTCGCCGATGCGATCGGCCCGGACCCGCGCCGCCTGCATCGTGAGCGCGACGCGCAGCGAACGATCGTCGGCCGCGTCGGCGGCGACGGCGAGGATGTCCGCCCAGCGCTCCAATCGCCCCGTCTTGTCGGCCAGCGCGGCGAGCTTGGCGCGGCGCGCCTCGTCGCCCGGATCGAGGGCGACGGCCAGGCCGATCTGCTCGAGCGAGCTCGCCAGCTCGCCGAGCGACTCCTGCAGCTCGGCGATGCGATCGTGGCGCCTCACGCGCTCGGCGGCGGATTTCACCCCCTCGAGCTCGACGAGCAGCACGCGTACGAGGTCCGCCGGACGGCCCGTCCCCTCGTAGTGCTGGCGCAGCCAGTCGGCGGCGCGCTGTCGCACCGGCAGGCGCGCCGGGCCCTCCGATTTGCGGGCGCGGCGACCCTTCGTCGGCGCATCGAGAGCCGCCGGAGGCACCGTGGAGCGACGGCCCTCGGTGACCGGCGGCGTGGCGGCCAGGATGCGCTCGAGCAGCTCCCACGAATCCGCCGTGGCGCCGTTGGCGCCCTCCTCCGGATGTTCGAGCAGCGGCTCGACGATCTCGAGCGCCGCGCCCGGATCGCCGAGCTCGTCGAGCCACAGCGTCGCGATCCGGACGCGCGTGCGGCGCGCCTCGTCGCGCTTCAACGACGGCAGCCGCTCGACCAGCAGCGACACGAGCTGACGGTGGCTGCCCTGGCGCTCGTAGAGTCGCTCGAGCGCGCTCGCCAGCTTGGCGTCGCCCGGCCGTAGCTCGTGCAGTTGCTCCAGGTAGCCGATCGCGCGATCGGGACGGTCGGCGAAGTCCTTGGCCGTCTGCGCCGCGTCCTCGAGCAGCGTGACCCGCTTCTCGTCGGATGCCGAGTCGAGCGCGCGGTCGTACAGCGCGAAGAGGTCGTCCCAGCGCTCTCCCGCGTCGAGCAGGAGCTTGAGACGATCGAACGCCCAGTCGGCCGTCGGCTCCAGCTCGAGGACTCGCTCGAGGATGCGCACGACGCGCGCCGAGTCCTCGAACCACTCCTGGTGGAACTGGACGGCGCGTTCGCCGATCCGCACGGCGTCCTCGCGCTCGAGCGCACGGGCCAGCACCTCCTCGTAGAGCGCGGCCACTTCGTCCGGGCGGCCGAGCGCACGCGCGAGATCGTCGGCGCGGTCCCACAGCGGCCCGACGGTCGGGATCGCGCGGGCGGCGCGCACCGCGGTCGCGAGCGCTGCCTCGAGGTTGCCCTGCTGCCGCTGCAGATCGCAGAGGCGCTCGAACCACCCGCGTCGCGCCTCTGCGTCGTCGGCGTCGGCGGGCGCGTCCAGCAGGCGCGAGAGCATCTGCGCCCGTGCGTCGACGTCGTCGGTCGCGTCGCACGCCTGCTCGAGCATCGCGACGGCCTCGGCGCGCGTCGCGCGATGCGCCAGGAGCTGTGCCGCCAGCGCGCGCGCGTCGGCATCGGTCGGTGCGTACGCCAGCACGGCGCGCACCGACGCGAGCGCCTCCGTCCACCGGTTCGTACGCGCGAGCAGCGCGCGCGCGATCTCCAGCTCGATGGCGGTCCTGGCCGGACCGTCGGCGCGATCGCGGCGTGCGCGCAGCGCCGAGAGCGCCGCCTCGGTATCGCCCGTGTCGAGGGCGAGCCGTGCCAGCGCCGCAAGCGCCTCGTCCGACTCGGGATCGAGGTCGAGCACGCGCCGGTGCAGCGCCAGCGCGTGCACGGGATCCGCGAACGTCGTCTCCTCCGCGCGAGCCCACTCCAGCAGGCGCGCGACGCGCTCTTCCTCCGGCGCGTGCTCGGCGCGCCACTCGAGCAACCAGCGCCGGTCGGCGCGGCGTCGCGGCGACTCCGGCGAGCTCGCGATGAGCGCGTCGAGCGCCGCGAGCGCCTCGGCGTGGTGACCCCGCTCGAGGCGGCCGTCGGTCAAGACGACGCGGTACGCGCGCGCCGTGTCGTCGCCGCGGCCCGGATCGGCCCCGAGCGCCCGAGCGCGGGCGAGCATCAGCGCGGCGCGCGCGGCGGGGTCGAGCACCGGATCGAGCCGCGCCAGAGCGTCGTCGACCGCGCGCTCGAAGGCTTCGACCACCCCGCCCGACACGCTCAGGCGCTCGAAGGCCTCGAGCACGTCGGCGCGCGCCGGAGCGGCGTCGAACGCGAGCGCCGCTCGGCGCGCCGCGCCCTCGGAGTCGCCGAGTCGCTCGGACAGGAGGCGCGCGGCGCGCATCCATAGGTCGACCCGCTCGGCGTCGCTCTCGGCCCCGTCGACGAGCGCGGCGTACAGCGGCGGCAGCTCCGCCCAGAGCTCCGCGCGCTCGCACGAAGCCGCCAGACGGCCGACGACCTCGCGATCCTCGGGCGCCATCTTGCGCGCGCGTCGGAGCAGCCGGCGAGCCGTGTCGTCGTCTCCGGCGGCCTCGGCGAGGGCGGCTGCGCGCTTCCACGCGCCGGCGGCCGCCTCCAGGTCTCCGCGGCGTTCTTCGTCGAGCTCCCCGAGCTTCTCCAGCCAGCCGATCTGCTCGCGTGGATCGTGCGCGAGCTCGGCGCGCCGGTGGAGCACCGCGCGCGCCAGGTCGGCGTCGCCCAATGCGGCGGCGGCGCGCTCGATCGCGTCGAGGTGCTCGGGGGCGATCTGCGGATCCTCCAGCAGGCGCGCGCACTGCGCGCGGGCGCGCGCCTCGTCGCCGTGCGTGGCGGCCACCTCGGCCAGCGCGGCCCGCGTCGCGCGTGCCCCGTCGCCTTCGGCGCGCGACAACCTCGCCTCGAACAGCGTGCAGAGCTCCTCCCACGCCTCGGCCTTCGCGAGCAGATCCGCGAGCGCGGCGAACGCGTCCGCGTCGTCGGGGTCGTCGTCGAGCAGCGCGCGGTACGTCGCGATGGCGGCCGGCCCGTCGTCCAGGTCGTGGCGTTCGATGGCGCCGATCCGATGCAGGAGCTCCTTTCGCCGCGCCGGCCCGCCGCTCGCGAGCGCGGCGCGGTAGAGCGCCACGCGCTCGCGGGGGCTGCCCTGATCCCGCAGCAGATCGTCGATGCGCGACAGGACCTCGGCCGAGTGCGGCTCGAACGCGAGCACGCGGCGGTACAGCGCGATGGCGAGCGGAACGTCACCGCTCGCCGCGTAGGCCTCCGCGGCGCGCCTCGCGAGCGCGCTCAGCTCGTCACCGGTCACCTCGTGCTCGCCGATCGCCTGACCGAGGATCGCCGCCCGCCGCTTCGGATCGGTGCCCGGGCCCGCGGCGCGATCGAACCGCTCGATCCACTCGCCGAGCGGGCGCGCGTGGGCCACCGCGTCGCCGAGCGCCCGGCCGACGAGGTCCAGCGCGCGTGCGGTCTCGTTGCCGGCGTTCAGGGCGAGGTCGGCCGCCTCGCGCAGCGCCGCCAGGCGCTCGTCGGCGTCCTCGGACAGCGTCCCTTGCAGCTCGAGGATCTTGAGGAGCGGCCCGCTCGCTCCTTCTCGTCGCAGTATGGGCTCGAGGACGCGCGCGGAGGCCATCCGGTGCTCGCCGAAGGTGGCCAGCTTGTCGAGCGTCGAGCGCGCCGTCTTCTCGCTCGGGTCGAACGCCAGCGCCTCGGCGAACGCCCGGATCGCGCCGTCCGCGTCCTTCAGGCGCTGCATCCGGAGCATGCCGAGCCGCGCCATCAGCGAGGCGCGCTCGGCGCCGTCGGCGAAGGCGGCATCCTGCTCGAGGGCCTGCGCGAGCTCCGCCCACCGCCGCTGTGCGTCGAGCAGCGGGACGAGCAGCGAGAGCGCGTCGCGCGCCGGACCGAAGCGCTCGACCACGGCGCGGCACGACGCGATCGCCGCCGCGGGGTCCTTGCCGCCCTCGGCGCGTACGGCGGCCGCGCGCATCATCAGCTCGCGCGCGGCGGTCGCGTCGCTCGTATCCTTGGCGCGCTCCTCGAGCAGGCGCGCGAGGCTCGCCGGGTCGCCGCTCGCCTCGTACAACGGCGCGAGCGCTTCGAGCGCCTTGGCGCGGGAGGCGGTCGCCAGCAGCCGTTCGTACGCCGTGATCGCCCGCCGCGTGTCCCCGAGCTGCGCCGCGGTCTGGCCGAGCTGCTCGTCGACGGCTCGCTTCTTCTCCGGATCCGCCTCCAGCTCGGCGATCCGCTCCAGCACGTCCGCGAGCGCGCGCGCATCCTTCTCGGCCTCGGCGATCGACCGCAGCGCGTACGCGGCCGCGAGCGTCGCCTCGGGCGGGGCGTCGGGCAGCGTCAGCACGCCGGACAGCGTCGCCTTCGCCCGCTTCGCGTCGCCGCCGCGCAGCAGCACCTCGCCGAGCTGCGCGCTCGTCTTGGCCTTGACGGCGCCGTCCTTGACCGTCGCCAGCACGCGCCCGAGCGTCCTGGCCGCGTCGAGCCAGCGGCGCTGCCGGTCGGCGAGGGCCACGTAGCGCGCGCGCAGATCGTCGTCGGTCGCGTCGATGGCGAGCGCCTGTTCGAACGCCTCGAACGCCCCCTTGTCGTCGCCCATCCGCTCGGACTTGAGCTTGCCGAGACGGGCGAGCAGGCTGGCGCGCTTGGGGCCGCGCGTGTTCTCGAGCTCGATGCCGAGCCAGCGCGCGATCTCCTGGGGCGTCCCGGACGACTCGTAGGCCGTCGCCAGCGCCGCCGCCGCACGTCCGGCAAGGCCTTTGACGACCACGAGCTTCTGCGCGACCCGGCGCGCGTCGTCGTGCAACGGATCGAGCGCGAGGAGCTGCTCGACGTACGGCATCGCGCGCTCGGGCTCGTGCAACTTGTCGGCGTACAGCTCGACGATCCGCGCGAGCAGCTTCTTGCGGCTCGCGTCGTCCGGCGGCGGGTCGGAGGAGAGCGCCTGCTCGACGAGGCGGACGACGTCGCGCAGCCGGTTGGCCTTCACGTACAGAGCCTCGAGGCGAGCGCGCGACGGCTCGTCGGCGGGGTCGAGCCGCAGCACGTGCGACAGGAGCTCGATCACCTTCTCGTCCGAGCCGCCCGCCTCCGCGAAGAGCTCCGCCGCGCGGCGCAGCACCGGGGCCTGCTCGGCGCGCGGACGGTGCTGCGCGACGGCCGCGTACAGCTCGGCGAGCTTCTTCGGCTGACCGGCCCTGGTCAGCAGCGACTCGGCCTTCGCGAACGAGGGGGCGTGCCCCGGCACCAGGCCGAGCGCGCGTTCCAGGTAGCCGACGGCGCCCATCTCGTCGCCGAAGACGTCGCCGAAGTAGCGGGCTGCCTCGAACAGGAAGTCGGCCGCGACGGCTGGCGACAGCGTCCGCAGGCGCTTGCCCTGCGCCGCGCTCTCGAACGCGAACGCCAGCTCGCTCAGGCGGTCGTCGCGCTGCGCCGCTGCGTGCAGCTTGTCCCACACGCCCTCCGGCAACCCACCACGCGCCATCGACGCCAGCATCGCGTCGACGAGCTGCTCTTCGTTTTCGAGCTTCGCCTCGAACGAGAACGCGGCCGACTGCTGGCCGGACCCCCGCCGCGGCGGCGGCTGTTGCATGAGCGAACCTCCGATCCGGGCAGCGCTGCCTGCCGCTCGGGAGAACGAGAGTAACGCGGCCGCAAGCGTAGACAAAACTGGGGTTTCCCCACCCCCCGCCCGCGACGGACTCGGCGCGGGCCCGGCGGGAACGCGCATTGCGATGGGGCAGGGCATGGACCGCCGAACTGCTCGGCTCATCCGCGTGGCAACCGCGATTTTCGCGGCTGCGGCCACCGGGCTCCTCGCGACCGGCTGCGGCCACGACGAGGCTCCCCGTCACGTGCGCATCGAGCCCGCCACGAGCGTGCCCAGCGACGTCGAGTTCTACGGCCACGTGCTCTTCGGCGGCGACGACGCCTACCTGGCCGACGGCCGCTGGTACCGGCCAGGGGCCGACGGCTGGGTCGTCTTCACCGAGGAGCCGCTCGAGCTCGAGCTGCTCCGCAAGACGCTCGAGCCGCCACGCCGCACGGCGCTCTGGCTGCTCGATCCATGACGAGCACGCCGCTCGGCCTCACTCCGGCCGGCGGCTCGCCGTGGCATCGTGGTACACGCGCGTGATCTCCGCCTCGTCGAGGAAGCCGGCGATGCGGGCTTCGTCGTCGACGACGATGAGCTCGCGCACGCCGTGCTCGAGGATGGCGTCGAGGGCGCCCTGAAGGTCGTCGGACTCCTTGACGGTGACCGGCGGCACCATGAGGTCGTGCGCGATCGCGAACTCGCCGATGTCGGGGTTGGCCGCCATCGTGCGCAGCACGTCGCTCAGCACGACGCCCACCAGCTTGCCGCCGTCGTCCAGCACGGGAAATACGTCCTGCCACGTCTGCGCCGCCGCTTTCTCGATGACGACGCGCGCCGGCGTGCGCGTCTGGAAGCTCGCGTAGGGGCGGTCGTGCACCATGACGTCGCCGACGCGCACGCCCGTGAGCACGTCGAAGATGAGGTCCTCGCGGTGCGCGGGCGAGTCGCGCTTGGTGGGCACCTGCGCGTGGTACAGGGTCCGGTTGCGCAGCGCGATGAACGCGATGCCCTCGGCGAGCATCAGCGGAACGAGCAGGTCGTAGCTCCCCGCCAGCTCGCACGTCATGACGAGCGATCCGATGGGGACGTGCGCCAGCCCCCCGTAGAACGTCCCCATGCCGACGAGCGCGAACGCGCCCGGATCGATGCGCGGATCGTGGAGCAAGAGCTGCGCGGCGCGGCCGAACGCCCCTCCGAAGATGCCGCCGATGACGAGCGAGGGACCGAAGTCGCCGGCGCTTCCGCCGCTGCCGACGGTGAGGCAGGTGGCGATGATCTTCACACCGCCGAGCAGCGCGAGCAGCTCGACGCCGCGCCAGCCGAGCGGAAACCAGCCCGAGCCGCTGATCGCGAGCTGCGCCGCGCCGTAGCCGCCGCCGAGGATGCCCAGGCCCTGGCCAGGCTGGCCGAGGTGCGGCCCGATCAGCATGATGATCGGCGTCGCGGACAGGCCGAGCGCGATTCCGCCGAGTCCGGGCTTGCACCAGTCGGGCAGCGGCATCCGCTGCGTCGTCCTCTGCACCCAGCGCAACGTCGACAGAAACGTGCTGGCGACCACCGAGACGACGACCGCCATCAGCGCGTAGAGCGGCAGGTGCTGCGGTATGAACGGGTAGGTGGGCGCGTGGGTGAACAGCGTCTGCTCGCCGAAGAACGCGATGAACACCGAGTACGCGACGACGCTCGCGAGGACGCTCGGCACGAGCGCGTCGGTCTCGAAGTCGTCGCGGTGCAGCACCTCGACCGCCAGGAGCGCCGCGCCGAGCGGCGTGCGGAACACGGCCGCCATGCCCGCCGCGAGGCCCGCCACGAGCAGGATGCGCCGCTCGCGGTCGGTCACGCGGAGCATCTGCGCGACGAGCGAGCCGAGGGCGCCGCCCATCTGCATCGTGGGCCCCTCGCGCCCGCCCGATCCTCCCGAGCCGAGCGTGAACACCGACACGACCGCCTTGACGAAGGCGACCCGCTTTCGGACGAAGCCGTTCTCCTGGTGGAACGCCTCGATGATCGCGTCGCTGCCGCCGCCGCGCGTCTCGGGCGCCAGCCAGGACGACAGGGCACCGCCGATGAGCGCTCCGGCGGCCGGGATGACGAGCAGCAGCCAGGGCCGGAACGGTGTGAGCCGATCCACGTCGCCCAGGATCCCCTCGCCGCCCGCGCGCAGCGGGACGTAGCCCGTCCAGCCCACGAGGCACACGCGCTGCACGAGCTCGAGCGCCGCGTAGAAGAGCGAGCCCATGAGGCCCGCGGCGGCGCCGACGAGGGCCGCGTGCAGCAGCATCCGACCGAGGATCTGGAACTCGATCGGCGAGCGCGCCGCGTCGAGCAGCCGTCGGAGCGCCGTCAGGCGTCGCAGCGCCGGACGCGCCAAGCTGGCCGGTCGAGCTTCTTCCTCCATGGTCGAATGCGAATTCCCTCAGGCTAGTCCATCTGGCCCGGCCCCTTACTAGCGCGGCGGAGCTCCGGCGTCCGCCGTGACGCGCACGACGGCGATTCCGCTCGTGTCGTCGCCCGGGACCGCGCCGGCGATCATCACGACGTCTCCCTCCCTCTCGTCGCCGTGGAGCTTGCGCCGCCAGGTGGCCACGTAGACGACGCCGTGGGCGCGCGCGACGTCGGACACGAGGTCCCAGGTGTGCGGGTCGTCGAGCCAGTGGCGGTCGAAGCGGCGCCGGTCGATGCCGCTGAGGATCTCGACGGTCGCGTCGTCGCAGAAGATCGTCGGCGCGCCCGGCAGCGCTCGCAGGTACGCCCCGACGGCCACGCGGTCCGGCCACCCGCGGCGAATCGACGATTGCCAGAAGCCCATCCAGACGTCGAGCGCGACGCAGACGCCTGCCAGCGAGAGCACCGCGAGCAGGGCTCCGATCGCGCGCCCCGCCCGAGCGCGGCGTCGCGGCTCGCGAATGGCACGCCCGCCGATCCGCGCCGCGCCGTCGGCGATGGTCGCCATCCCCTGCGCCGCGAACGTCGCGTACAGCGGGACGACGCAGACGAAGTGGCGATCGAGGCCGAGCTGCGCGCGCATCACCCACGTCAGCGACACGAACCCCAGGCAGGCGGCCAGCACGAGGACGAAGCGCGACCCCTGCTGGCGGACCGTTCGCACGATCCCGAACGGCACGAGCGGCATCGCCGGCCCGAGCACCCGGATGGGCACGTAGATCGGGTAGTACAGCGCGTCGCGCCCGAGCGCGAGCAGGCCGCGATCGAACGCGCTCCTCTGGTGCAGCGCGTCCTCCGCGAAGGCGTGCGTCTGGCGCAGGAAGCCGAACCACTGGCCGTCGACCGGCCGGCGCACCGCGGCCCACGACAGGATGAGCGCGACCGGGACGGCCACCACGAGCCAGGCGCGCCACGGCTCGCGGGCGTCCGCGGCGGGCCCCTTCGAAGCCCGCGGCGCCGCAGAGCCTCGACGCCGGCGCCACCACGGCTCGACCACCAGCAGCGCGGCGATCGTCGCGAGCGACGCCCACGCCTCGTAGCGCAGCATCGTGGCGGCCCCGAGCAGCACGGCCGCCGTGACGTAGCGCCGCCGCTCGAACGCCATCGCGACCCCCAGCACGAGCAGCGCGAACAGCGGCTCGGGCTGGGCCGTCGTCCCCATCTGCATCGCGATCGGGCACGCGGCCGCGAAGAGCGCGGCGACCAGCGCCACGGCCTCGGGCGCGATGCGCGACTCGCCGCTGCGCGCGGTGCGCAGGACGTACGCGAACAGGAGCAGCGGCGTCGCCGCCGACAGCGCCACGTTCGCCCAGCGGACGTCCTGCATCGTCCCGCCGACGGCGATCAGCGGCACCTGCAGGTAGTGGAAGAGCGGGAGCCAGACCCAGTGCACCGCGAGGTCGTGCGGGTCGGCCAGGATCGCGCGCGCGATCATGTGGTGCGCGTACGCGTCGGTGTCGACGTCCGGGCCGGACGACACGCACCACACCCGCCAGAGCGTGAGCGCGGTGAGCGCGAGCGCCAGAGCCACGACCGTCGGCCAACGCGCCCGCATGGGGCGCACGCTATATCACGCGCCGGGCTCTAGCGCGCGTAGGTGCCGACCAACTCGCCCGACGCGAGCACGTGGCCGGCCATCGCCCGCGCGATCTCGTCGCGCGTGGCGCCGTCGGGCAGCCTGGGCTCGTCGTCGAGCGCGAAGATCTCGAAGTGGTAGTGATGCGTGCCGTGCCCCGGGGGCGGAGCGGGTCCCATCCAGCCGGGCAGCCCGCGTCCGTTCGGTCCTTGCCGCATCGACTCCGGGCGGCCCGGCCGTCCCGTCGTCGGCACGCCCTCGTCGAGGTGCGTGGCCTCGGGCGGGATGTCGTACGCGACCCAGTGCACGTACGGCTCGCCCTTCGGCGCGTCCGGGTCCTCGACCAGGAGCACGAGCGCCCTGGCCAGGCGGGGCACATTGCGCCAGGCGAGGGGCGGCGACACGTCGTCGCCGTCCCCGGTGAACTTGCGAGGGATGTGGCCGCCCCCCCGGAAAGCGGGGCTCTCGATGTCGATCGTCCTCGGGCCGGGCACCCTCTCGCAGACCAGCGACTTTGGCATCGTTCGACTCGCCTCCGTGCCGAAGCAAGCGAGCAACGCGCGCGCCCTTCCGTGGTCCGGCTCCGGCAGGCCCCCTCACCTGGCCGCGTGCACGGGAGCGGTCCCGACGCGCGTGCGCAGCAGCGCGTACGGCTTCTGCCGCAGGTCCTGTCCGCCGTGGAAGATGGGCTGCCGCTCGAGCTGGTTGACGGTGAAGTAGAGGTACCCGTCGCTGCCGATGGCCATCGAGTCGGGCCAGAGCATGCGCGTGTCGGTCGCCACGGTCTCGAGCGTGCCGTCCGTGTCGCGGCGGAGGATTGCGTCGTTCTCGTAGGCGGTCAGGTAGAGCCGTCCGTCGGCGCCCATGACCAGGCCGTCGGATGCGCCCTTCTCGCCGAGGTCCTTGACGGTGGCGGCCACCTTCGCGTCGGGCATGCCGGGATCGGACAGCGCGTCCGCGCTCACGCTGTACAGGTGCCGGCTCCCCAGCGGGCAGTAGTAGACCGTCTTGCCGTCGGGGCTGACCTCGATGCCGTCGACGCCGGCGGCGAACGGCGCGCGCGACGGACCGGGCTGCGCGTGCCGGTAGAGCGGCCGCCCCTCGACGATCGCGAGGAATCCCGGCGCCGCCTTGACCGAAGGGTGATCGCTCAGCCTGCGCCACGCCTTCTTCGAGTCGAGGTCCACGACGACGATCGCGTTCGGACCGCTGGACGACGAGTCGCTGATGTACGCGAAGCCGGCCTTGCCCCGGTTCACGTCGAAGCGGACGTCGTTCAGGTACGAGGTGGGCAGTGCGACGGTCGGCGGGAACTGGATGGTGACGAGCGGCTCGTTCGTCGCCAGGTCGAAGCCGACGAGCTTGGCGCCGCCCGGCTGGACGCGCCCCATGTCCACCGTCCCGGTGTCGAGCACCCAGAGCCGGTTCTTCGCGTCGACGGTGACGCTCTGCACGCCGACGAACGTCGTCGCCGCAGCGCCCGGAGGCGCCGGGTTCCACTGCGCGTCCGGGTACGGGGTCGGCTGGCCGTTCTTCATCTCGGCGACGCTCATCTCGATCGGGTCGGCCCAGCGCGGGAAGCTCACGAAGATGCGCCCCTCGCGCGAGACGGCGACCCCCGTCGGCATCGAGCGATCGAAGGTGGCGACCGTCTCGACGTTGCCGGTCGTGATCTCCTGCGGCAGGCCGCCGATGCCGGGCCCGGTCGGCTGCATTGCGGGAGCGCCCGGCGGCGTCGGCGTCGCGCTGCTCGTCGCGGGCCGAGGGTCGGAGGAGACGCTCTTCTCGCAAGCGGCGAGGAGCGGCGCGACGACGAGCGAGGCGGCCAGGAGCAGGCGGGGGGTTCGCATGGCGCGCGGCGCCGTGCAACCGCCGTTCCTCACCGCGTCAAGTGCAGGAGATCGCGTCGTGCGCTGGCCCGCGGGCGCGGGGCGAAGCGCCTCGCCGGGGCACGAAGGCTACTGCGAGCAGTACCACGTGATGTCGTCGCGATCGGTGCGCGCCTTCTTCAGCTGCGTCCGGAGCAGATCGTCGGTCCCGTCCGGCGGCGAGGAGCCTTCCTTCACCTTCGTCGTCCCCTCGAGCACCGTCAGCAGGTGCTCGTAATTGTGGGCGTACACCGAGAGCGGCTGGTCCTGGAGATGGATCGCCGCGACGTCGCTCTTCATGCGCCCCAGCGTGGAGCTGCTGGGCGACGCCTCGTCGATCGGCTTCAGGGCGGTGAGCAGCTTGTCGCACTCCTGTTTGCGCTCGGAGTTGCAGCCGGCCAGGGCGAGCACGCCGAGCACGAGGACCACGGAACGCATCGGGCTCATGAGGGGTTACCCCGCGGGCAACCATCCTTCGCGACGGGCGCGCGCGCAAGGACTCACGAAGAGCCGAGCACGCCGGCGAGCGTCCGAAGCAGCGTCGCGCGATCGAAGGGCTTCTCGAGGCGCGGGTTGGGCACCGACGCGAAAAACTCCGCGGCGCTCTCGGAGAACGTCCCGCCGCTGATGAACACGATGCGGCCGGCGAGCTCGGGCCGGGTGGCGGCGACGTGCCGGTGCACGTCGACGCCCGAGAGGTCGGGCATCGTCAGATCGCAGATCACCGCGTCGTAATGCTCGCCGGCGGCCAGGAGATCGAGCGCCGCGCGCGCGCTCGTGACCGGCACGACCTCGTAGTGCCCCCGCAGCAAGCGCGCGACCGCGTGCGCGATCACGGCCTCGTCGTCGATCACCAGGACGCGCGGGGACGCCGCGCCGCCGCCGGGTCGTTCCGATGCGTCTGGCGACATGGTAAACGGGCTCGCAGGTGGCCATCGTACCGCAAGCCGAACCGCGGGGGGATTCCGCGGACGTGCGCGCAGGCGCCGTCACCGCTGAGCCGCTCGCGTCGTGGCCGCTGCCCGAGCGCGTCATCGATCACCTCGTGCTCGGCTCGCGCCGCATGACCGTCCTCTACTGGACGGCGGTGCTTCTGATCGTCGCCGGCCTCTTCGTGACCGGGCTGCTGCCCTGCGTCGACTACCCGCAGCACCTCGCGCTCAGCGACATCGCCCGCCGGCTGGCCAACCCGTCCGCGCCCGAGAACGCCGAGTACCAGCTCAACTACTTCACCTACAACGGCCTCTTCCACGTCGTCGTGTCGCGCCTGTCGATGTGGATGCCCATCGAGCTGGCCGGTCGCATCGTCGTCGCCCTCTCGCTCCTCGCGATGGCCGGGGCCGTGGTCGCGCTCGTGCGCGTGCTCCGCAGGCCGCCGCTTCATGCCGCGCTCTTCACGCCGATCCTCTTCTCGTTCGCGCTCGGCTGGGGCTTCGTCAACTACGTGATGGCGGTCGCGATCGGCGCCTGGGCGCTCGTGTTCGTCGCGCGCGCCGCGGTGCGCCCGACCGCCGTCTCGATCGTCGCCGTGCTCGTGCTCGGGCAGGCGTGCGCGTACGCGCACGTGCTGGCGATGCTCATCCTCTGCCTGGCGGCCGCCGCGCTCGGCCTCGAGATGGCCTGGCGCGCCGCGCCCCCGGGCATGTCGCGCGGCCGCCGGCTCGTGCACACGCTCGTGCGCGCGACCATCGCCGTCGGCCCGCTGCTCGTCGGCTGCATCTACTGCATCGAGGTCTACCGGCGGCAGTACGTGTGGGACCCGGGCATGTACCGCGACCCCACGATGGAGGGCAGCTCGCCGCCCGTGTGGGAGAAGCTCGTCTGGTTCAGCGCGTTCGCGACCGACCTGTATCGCGACGGCACCGACCAGGTGATCCTCTGGGTGTCGCTCGTGCTGATGGGGTGGTCGGCCTGGCGGCTGTGGAAGCGGCGCCGCGCCGGCGACCGCGCGCGCGAGGAGCCGCCCCCCATCCTCGCGCCGTTCGTCGCGCTCACGCTCGCGTACTTCGCGACGCCGATGGTGCTCATCGGAACGCACCTCATCTTCCCGCGCCTGGCGCAGTGGGCGGTGCTCGGCGCGGTGCTCGCGACCCCGAGCTTCCCCGAGGACATGGCCGACTGGACGCGCACGTGGATCCCGCGCCTCGGCGTGCTGGCGGGGGTCAACTCGCTGCTCCACTGCGCCATCTTCGGCCTGGAGACGCGCGACGCCTCGCGCCTCATCGACGACCTGCCTCCGGGTCGCTCGGCCACGGCCGTCATCTGGGAGCCGGGCACGCACGCGTTCCGCAACGGCACCCTCACGCACCTGGCCGCCTACTACGCGGCCCGAAAGCACGGCGAGTGGGCGTTCGCCTTCGCCCGCTACCTCAGCGTCCCGGTGCGCTTCCGCCCCGGCGCGCAGCCGGCCTGGCCCGCCAAAGGCTGGGAGTTCAGCGCCGAGGACTACGATCCGCGCTGCAAGTACGCGCGCGCCTTCCCCCTCGTCATCGTGCGCGCGCCCGCCGAGCTGCCGACCGACGCGAGCGGCGAGCCCATCATCCGCAAGCTCGTCTTCAAGAAGGACGCGAACGCCGCCGACGTCAAGCTGCTCTCGCACCACGGCCGCTTCTGGGCCTTCGACACGCGAGGGCTGCCGAACGACGGCACGCTCTGACGCTACGCTATGCTGGCAGGGTGGCGCTCCGCCTCGTCCGCGCGCTGTGGCTGTTCGCGATCATCTTCGCGAGCTACATGCTGCATTTCGGGCTCGTGCGCGCCTTCCGCCGGCGCGGCCGCCGCACCCCCGCGTGGCTGAAGGCGCGGCGCCAGCGCGTCGACGTCACCAACGCGCGCCGGCTCCTGCGCGGCATGCTGCGGCTGCGCGGCGTGTTCATCAAGCTCGGGCAGGTGCTGAGCATCCTCGGGGGCTTCCTGCCGCGCGCCTTCACGCGCGAGCTCGAGAGCCTTCAGGACCACGTGCCGCCGCACCCCTTCCGCGACGTCGAGCGCACGTTCCTCGCCAGCTTCGGCCGGCGGCCGGACGAGTGCTTCGCGAGCATCGAGCGCGAGCCCATCGCGGCCGCGTCGCTCGGGCAGGTCCACGCCGCGGTGCTGGCGGACGGACGCCGGGTGGCGGTCAAGGTGCTCTACCCGCGCATCCGCGACGTCATCAAGGTCGACATGCGGGCGCTCGCCCTCGTCGTGCGCGTGCTCGCGCGCTGGCTGCCGATCCAGCACCTCGAGACGGTCCACCGGTCGCTCGTCGACCTCTTGCGCCGCGAGACCGACTACGTGCACGAGGCGGCGTGCATGGAGCGCATGGCGGCGAACTTCGCCGGCGAGCGCGACATCCTCTTCCCCGAGGTGGTCCACGAGCTGACGACCAAGGACATCCTGACGATGTCGTTCATGGACGGCGTGAAGATCACGCGCTTCGAGGAGCTCGATCGCCTCGGCATCGACCGCCACAGGCTGGCCACGCGCCTGGTGCAGTCGTTCTACAAGCAGCTCTTCGTCGACCGCTTCTTCCACGCCGATCCGCACCCGGGGAACTTCCTCGTGCAGAAGGGGCCCGACGGCGAGCCGCGCATCGTCGTGCTCGACTTCGGCGCCATCAGCGAGGTCGACGACGCGCTGGTCGACGGCGCGCTCGAGGTGCTGCAGGGGATCATGACGGGCGAGGGCGCGATGGCGCTGCGCGGCTTCCGTCGCATGGGCTTCGTCGCGCCGGGGGGCAACGAGAAGCTGCTCGAGCAGACGGTGCTCGCGTACTTCCGCAAGCTGCTGAAGATCAAGGACCACAGCGCCGGCGCGCTGATGCGCGCCGACCGGCGCGATCTCGAGGAGCTCGCCACCCCCGAGGTGGAGCGCGACGAGATCCGGGATTTGATGCGATCGATCGCGTACCCGGAGGGGTGGTTCTACGTCGAGCGCGCCAGCGTGATCGCCTTCTGGCTGGTCGGCCAGATCGACCCCGACCTCGACACGATGAGCGTCGGCGTGCCGTACGTGCTGCCGCTCGTGATGGAGCGGCAGACGAAGGCGATGGCCGGCTGAGGTACGTGCCAGGTGCAGGGGGAGCAGCCTCGGGGCGCAGAAAGGAGTGCAGCGGCGCGGGAAGCACCAGGTGCGAGAACGACACGACGTGCGGCGTCGCGTGCACCGGACCAGGGTCGTGCGGCGGCGGCGTGTGCTGCACCGACGCGACGTGCAACGTCAGCGGGGTGATGAACGGGTGCTGACCGGGGCGCTTCTCAGTGGCCGACGGCGCGAGCGACGGCGCGCTCGACGATGCCTTCCACCTCGTCGCGATCGACCTTCCGGTCGACGGCGACGCGCAGCTCGCCGAGCTGCGTGTTGACCTCGCGTAGCTGCCCCCGGTGCGCCAGGACGGCGTCCTTCACCTGCCCGAGCTCGTGCCTCACCTGCGCGACGTCGTCCTTGAGGTGCGCGACGTCGTCCTTCACGTGCGCGAGCTCCCGGTCGAAGGCGTCGAAGCGACGATCGACCTGTTCGAAGCGGCGGTTCGTCTCCGCGAACCCGCGGGTCATCTGCTCGCGGAGGCTCTCCAGCCCCTCACCGAACGCGCGGAGCTCTCCCCGCATCTGCTCCCCGACGACGGCCGCGCCACGTGCGGCGGCGGCGTCCAGCAACTCTTCGAGTCTCTTCTTGCGTGCGGCCATCATCGCCTCCCGAGCCATGCCCCCGCCGTGCGCGGGGCGCAACGGTGAACGGGCCGTCACGCCATCAGCAGGCGGCGTGCCGCGCGGGCCACCGAGTTGGCCGCGAGCCCGCGGCGGCGCGTGGCGTTGTACTCTCCGCCCCCGTGCGAGCCTTGATGGAGCTCATCGAGGGCGACCGTCACGTCGTGCGGACGGCGGACCTCACCAGGATCTCGCCCGAGGTGCTCTCCGCCGCGCGCCGCGCCGGGATCCTGCGGCCCGACGACCCGGGGTTCGAGGACGTCTCGGCGAGCGATCTCTCCCGCGTGCTTCGCGTCCTCTACGGCCTCCTGGGGCGCGGGCGCCCGGTGCCCGCCGTCTTCGACGACGCCGCGGCGCCGCTCGGCTGGATGGGGAGCGACAAGGACGCGCGCGAGGCCCTTCTCTGCGCGCGTCCGGCGCGCGGGCTGGCCGGGGCGCTCGAGCGGCGCAAGCCGACGCTCGTCCTCGTCCCCACCGCGCGGCACCTCACGCCGGCGCTGCGCGAGCGGCACGCGCCCGGGGCGGTCGTCACGATCGAAGCGCTGGAGGAAGCGCTCGTCGTGCTGGGCGGCCGGCTCGTGCGCCGGGCGGCGATCGCACCGGACGCACCCGAGGGCGCCGTGGGCGTCGCGCCGCGGCCCGCCGAGCCGTCGGTCCGGCTGGTGGGGCTCGCGACGCGCTGGACGGACATGCGCGTCTGCCTGCTCGACGGCACGAGCGTACGCATCGGCGCGGGCGGCCGCTGCGTGCGCTGCACCTACTTCGACCTCGGGATGGCGCACGAGCGCACGCGCAAGCCGACCCGCGCGTGGGAGGTCCTCTGGGAGGTCTGCCAGCACGGCGGCTGCTTCCGCACCACCCGCCTCGGCAACGCGAACGCGACGCGGCAGCTCATTCATCGCGTGAGCCGCGACCTGCAGAAGCTCTTCGGCATCCGCGGCTCCCCCTTCTATCGGTACCGGCGCGACTGCGGCTGGAGGTCGCGCTTCGACGTCAGGAGCGACGAGGACGACCTGTGGGACCCGGCTCCGGACGCCGCTCTGTGACATTTACATGGGCAATCGTCCGCGTTCTCGCATTTTTTATCCTACACGAGCAATTGTGTGCAATGTCCGAACGGTTGAACGTCATTACGCCGGCGCGATGTCGCGATCCAAAACTGCGACAATGCGACATGTAACCAGTATAGGGTGAAAGCAACAGGCGGACGGCGAGAGGGGCTCGCTCATCCCGTACGTCGGTCCTCCCGAGTCTCCGAGCACACGGCGATCTCACCGGGACGATCGTCGATCACGGCGACGGGCCCGTCCTTCTGTCGAAAGGGCCGCGAATCTCTTCGGGACAACCTTCTTTCGCGACGCTTGTCCTTCGTTCTCGTCGAGCGGTCCGATGGACGGCCCGCATTGCCTTCGTTCTCTTCGAGACGGCCTCTCGGTGTTCCGAGAGGGCCTCTCGTCTCATCGAGCGGACCTCTCGCCTTTCCAGCGGGCCTCTCACCTCGTCGAGCGGGCCTTCTGTTGCTTCGAGCGGGCCGCTGGGCCCTTCGAGAGTGCCGCTCGGCTCCCAGGGCGGGCCTGTGAGCCCGCCGAGCGACCCTCTCGTCGCTTCGACCGGGCCTCTGAAGTTTCGAACGGGCCGATGGGTCGTTCGAACGGTCCTCTGGATTTTCAAACGGGCCTTTCTACCCGGATGAAGACCCGTCAATCGCTCGAAGACGGCCTTCGAGCTCGACGGGACGACCTTTCATCTCGCCGAACCGACCGGTGAGCGCGATCGAACGTCCGATGAAGCGACTCGCCGGACGTTCCGACTCGATCGAAGGCCCGCCCGAAGAGGAAGGACGCACATTCGACGA